>Ga0307373_10012946_pt1 | contig 11753 bp, 11 predicted proteins | sample OX2MG_FD_202534 | JGI IMG/M metagenome (GOLD analysis project Ga0307373, IMG submission 202534) | Soil microbial communities from Risofladan, Vaasa, Finland - OX-2 | ecosystem: Environmental > Terrestrial > Soil > Coastal area > Acid sulfate soil | place: Finland: Risofladan, Vaasa | collected...
CTCCACCTTTCCTCGCGGAAACGCAGTTACCACTGTCGACTTCAGGCCGGTAACGTTAGCCTGAGAGGGACTTTCACCCTCCTGATCAAACGCCTTCACAGGCGCACTGGGGCGGCCTTCCAGGCCGCCGGCAATTGACGGCCTGGAAGGCCGCCCCACATGCCGCCCAAGCGTCTCGTTGGCGCCCGGGTGCGGTATAAGCCGTGTTCCGTTCGCTCTCTCCGCCCCGACAAGGCTCGTTGATGCATCACCCCGCCCGCTTCCCTCCTGCAAGCTGCTTTCTCCGGCGTTTGGCTTCGCACAGCCGCGCGGCGTTCACGTTAGTCGAGTTGCTGGTAGTGATCGCCATCATCGGCGTGCTGCTGGCGTTGCTGTTGCCGGCCGTGCAAGCGGCGCGCGAGGCGGCCCGCCGCAGCCAATGCACGAACAATCTCAAACAGATGGGCGTGGCTTGTCAGAATTATCACGACGTGTTTCGCCACTTCCCTGCGGGCTACCTGGCGACCGTGGCTTACAATAACGCCGATCACGACACGACGCCGGGTTGGAGTTGGGCCGCGCTCTTGTTGCCCTACGTCGAACAGCAGAACCTGCACGCGCGGATCAATTTCAGTCTGCCGGTCGAGAACCCGGTAAACGCCGCGGCGGTGCAAACCATGCTGCCGATCTTCCTTTGTCCTTCAGATCAAACGCCCGACGCGGCATTCGCCGTGCCCGATGCGACAGGCAAGCCGGTTGTGCTGGCGGCCCCGTCGAGCTACGCCTGCTGTACCGGTCCCGATGTCTCGGCGGCCGACGGCCCGACCGGCCTGGGCGTGATGTTTCGCAATAGCGGCATCCGGATGGGCGACATTATCGACGGCACGAGCACGACCATTGTCATCGGCGAGCGTGCCTGGGCCAATACCAACGGCATTTGGCCCGGCGCCGTCAACGGCGGGGTCGTGCTCAGAGGTCAAGGGAACCAGAATCCCGGCAATGTCGCGACCACCGCCACGGCGGCGATTCTGGTGCAGGCGCACGCCCATTTGATCAACGCCATCCAGGAACTCGACGGCGCTTTGGACGATTTTTCGAGCGAGCACGTCGGAGGGGCCTACTTCGCCTTCGCCGACGGCTCGGTGCGCTTCATACACACTATTCCCTATGATTTTGCCACGGGCTACACTGCCGATGGGCTGATGCTTCAGGCCATGGGCACGCGGGCCAACGGCGAAGTGATCCAAGGGCTAGAATCCAACTAGTGCATTGTCAGGTCGAGGAATTGGGGTTAGCAATTTCAAGCAGCGGGGGGTGGCTGGCGGCAGAGCGAAGCGATGCCCCAGCGAACTGGGGCTTCGCCCAGGCTCAGCCCCCAGGCGCCCGCCTATCCAAAATTAAGACCTGACAATGCACTAGCGAGATTGGTCTGAATTAGATTGAAGCGACGCTCGCTCGAAACGCCTTTGCGTTTCGGGCAGCGCATGATCCCTTTAACGTCGAGGATTCACGACATGCTTGCCTCACTGAAATCGTCGCATTCGGATCGCCCGCGTACTCATCGCCCGCCTTGGCTTCGCATTGCGCGAACGGCCTGCTGCGTTGCGCTTTTGACGTCGTTGCTTTTGCCGTCGCTCGTGGCCGCCGCGGCGGAAGGCGCCGTGTCGAGTTCGGCGAAGATCTCGCGCGCCGGCGAAAAGGCGGTGGGCAAGGCGATCGAATTCTTGCGACAGAAGGGGCAGGCCGAAGACGGCTCGTTCAGCAAGCAGTCCGGGCCCGCGGTGACGGCGTTGGTGGCCACCGCCGTATTGCGGCACGGCCGCACGACGGAAGATCCGCTGGCGGCCAAGGCCCTCAAGTATCTCGAAGGCTTCGTGCAGAAAGACGGCGGCATCTACAAGCCCGACTCGAAGGTGCAGAACTACGAAACCTCGCTGGCCTTGATGTGCTTCGTCGAGGCCAATCGCGACGGCCGCTACGACAAACTGATCGAAAACGCCGAGAAGTTTCTCAAAGGCCTGCAATGGGACGGCGACGAAGGGCACGACGAATCGAGCTTCAGCTACGGCGGCGCCGGCTACGGCGGGCACAAGCGGCCCGATCTGTCGAACACCAGCTTCTTTCTCGACGCCCTGCAAGCAACCGGCGCCGGAGCGGACGACGAAGCGGTGAAGAAGGCGCTCGTCTTCGTCTCGCGCTGCCAGAATCTGGAAACGGCCTACAACACCACGCCCTACGCCGCCAAGAATCCCGACGGCGGCTTTTACTACACGGCCGCCGCTGGCGGCGAAAGCCAGGCCGGCAAGACCGAAGAAGGCGGTCTGCGCAGCTACGCCTCGATGACCTACGCCGGGCTGAAGAGCATGATTTTCGCCGGCGTCGGGCCCGACGATCCGCGCGTCAAGGCGGCCCTCGGTTGGCTCGGCAAGAATTACGACCTGGACAGCAATCCGGGCATGGGCAGTTCGGGACTTTACTATTACTACCAGACCTTCGCCAAGGCGCTGGCCGCACTGGGCCAAGATACGTTCGTCGACGACGACGGGGTCGAGCACGACTGGCGGAAGGAGCTCACCGACGAGCTCGTCAGCCGCCAGCAAGCCGACGGTTCGTGGGTCAACGAGAACTCTCGCTGGCTGGAGGGCGATCCGAACCTGGTCACCGGCTACGCGCTGTTGGCGCTGGCGTATTGCCGGAAGTAGGCGTCAGGTATCAGGCGAGCGGGGGGCGTTAGCCCCCTGGTCGGCTCGCGGCGCCTCATTTAGCCCCCTGGTCGGCTCGCGGCGCCTAATAGCGCTGAACCCGAGTAGCGCTGAACCGCTAAAATCTTCATCGGAGCCTTCGTCTCCCACGCCGGCTGATGTCGCTCGGCCCCTATTCTTGCCGGAACGCCGCATTCAAAGTATGGTAACGCAGGCGCCTACGCGGCGCTTTCCAGGAGGCACTATGAGCGCTACAGATAACGCGGCGACAACGACGGCCGGCGTCGCGGCCGGCCGCTCGGAAAATCAAGTTCACACCCTGGCCATCGACGTCGGCGGAACGGGGCTCAAGGCCTCCGTGCTCGACGAACAGGGGGAAATGCTCGTCGATCGCGTCCGCGTGGAAACGCCGCATCCCTCGCAGCCCGGCGCGGTCCTCGAGGCGCTGGTGAAGCTGGTGCAGCCGTTGCCGGCCTACGATCGCGTCTCGGCGGGCTTTCCCGGCGTGGTGCGCAAAGGCATCATCAAGACGGCCCACAATCTCGGCCAGGACGATTGGTGCGGCTTCGATCTGGCCGGCGCTTTGTCGCGCGAGTTGGGCAAGCCGGTGCGGGTGGAAAACGACGCCGACGTGCAGGGGCTCGGCGCCATTCGCGGCCAGGGCATCGAGATGGTCATCACGCTCGGCACGGGCTTCGGCTCCTCGCTGTTCGAAGACGGCTGGATCTCGCCGCACCTCGAACTGGCCCATCATCCGTTCCGCAAGCAAGAGACTTACGAAGAGCAGTTGGGCGACGCGGCGCTCAACCAGATCGGCAAGAAGAAATGGAATCGCCGCTTGGAGCGAGCGATCGAAACCATCCGCAGCTTGACGAACTTCGACACGTTGTTCATCGGCGGCGGCAACGCTCGCCACATCGAGTTCGACTTGCCCAGCGGCGTCGAAACGGTCTCGAACGACGACGGCATGCGCGGCGGCATCTGGCTTTGGCGCACCGACCGGCAGCATCTTGTGGCCGCGCCGAGCCCGGTTCGCGAAGGGGGGCCTTGAAGAGGCGAGGAATAATGGGAACCGCCTTGGGACGGGGCATTTCACGCGGAGGCGCGGAGCCGCGGAGAGAGGAACGAGTTGCAAACCCATCTTGCTCTTCTTTCCGCGGCTCCGCGCCTCCGCGTGAGAACTTTTAGCAAATAGTGCTGCGCACCCTTGAACCGAGGAGTCTCTCCGGTGAATGTCGAGCGTTCGAATCGCTGTCTGATGGTCTGCCTGCTGTTGGTGTTCTGCGCGCAACGCGCCGGCCAGGCCGAAACTCGCTGGCCGCGCTGGCGAGGACCGCGGGGAGACGGGCAGTCGGCCGAAAAGCAGTTGCCCGTCGAGTGGACCGCGGCCGACGTGGCCTGGAAGACCGAATTACCCGGTCGCGGGCAGTCGTCGCCGATCGTCTGGGATGATCGGATCTTTTTGACTTCGGCCAGCGACGACGGTTCGAAGCGCAGCGTGTTGTGCGTCGATCGCTCGAACAGAAAGCTCGTCTGGGAAAAGACGATCGAGTTCAACGGCACGCCCGAAAAGCTGCACAAGATGAACACCTGGGCCACGCCGAGCTGCGCGACCGATGGCCAGGTGGTGATCGCCTTCTTTGGCCGGGCCGGCTTGCACGCCTTCACTGTCGACGGCGAGCCGCTGTGGTCGAAAGACTTGGGCCCGTTCGAGAATCCTTGGGGCACGGCGGCCTGTCCGGTGCTGGTCGGCGACCTGGTGATTCAAAACGGCGACGCTGACGCCGACTCGTTCATTGCGGCCTTCGACAAGCGAACGGGCCGTGAAGTTTGGCGCCAGCGCCGGCCCGACTTTCGCGGCTGGAGCACGCCGGTCTTGATTCGCTCGGGCGACCGGGAAGAGCTCGTGCTCAACGGTCACACGGGCGTGACGGCCTACGATCCGGCAACCGGCAATCAGCTCTGGTTTTGCAAGAGTTTCAACGGCCGCGGCGAGCCGACGGCGACGCCCGGCGACGGGTTGGTCTATCTGGTCAACGGCCTGGCGGGCGACGTCTACGCCGTGCGGCCGGGCGGCGAGGGAGACGTCACCTCCAGCCGCATGGCCTGGCACACGCCGCGCCGCGTCGGCCGCGATCTGCCCTCGCCGATCGTGATTGGCGATTATGTGATCGTGGTCGGCATGCAGGGAGTCGCCGTGTGTTACGACGCGCGGCAAGGCACGGTTGTCTGGCAGGATCGGCTGGGCGGCAACTATTCGGCCTCCCCGATCGCCGCTGCCGGGCTGGCCTACTTTCTTTCGGAGGACGGCACGATGGTCGTGCTGGAGCCGGCGCCCGAGATGAAGGTCGTCGCTCGCAACAAACTCGAAACGACCGGCGACGAGATCTTCCGCGCCTCGCCCGCGCCCTGCGAAGGCCAGTTGCTGTTGCGGTCGGATCGAACGCTGTATTGTGTCGGCCGCCGCAACAAGGGTTGAACACGCTGTCGCGACAGGAGCATCGCAGCCATGAAGCCATCGCCACGGAGGGACGGGCGCCCTCGCCCGTCGCCGAGGTTTTCCGTTCGGATGACGTGTTGCGCCTGTTGCGTGCTTGGCTTGCTCGGTTTGCCGGCGGCCGGCGTCCGTGCCGCCGACGAGGCATCGCCTTTGGCCGACCGCTTGCTGCCGCTCATCAAGGCTCATCGCGGCCGAGTGGGCGCCGCGGTCAAGAACTTGAAGACCGGCGAAAGCTTCGCCTATCAGGCCGACGAGCCGATGCCGACGGCCAGCCTGATCAAGTTCCCCGTGCTCGTCGAGCTGTACCGGCAGGTGGATGCCGGCCAGGTCGATCTCGGCAAGATGCTCGTGCTCAACGAGTCGGACAAGGCGCCGGGCTCGGGAATCCTCACGACGCAATTCTCCGCCGGCGCCAGCTTTCCGCTGCGCGACGCGGCCCGGTTGATGATCGCCTATTCCGATAATACGGCCACCAACCTGGTGCTCGACCAAATCGGCCTGTCCGCGACCACGGAGACGATGGAGCAACTGGGTTATCCGAATACGCGGCTGCACCACAAGGTGTATCTGGGCGACAAGACGTCGATCGATCGCGAACGCAGCGAAAAATACGGGCTGGGCAGCACCACGGCGGCCGAGATGCTGCGGCTTTACGAGGCGCTTGCGCGCGGCGAATTGGCCAGCCCCGAATCGACCAAGGCCATGCGCCGGCATTTGCGAGCCTGCGAAGAACGCAACAAGTTTCCTCGCTTCCTGCCGTACGGCACGGTGTTGGCCTTCAAAGGCGGCAGCGTCGACCAGGCTCGCACCGCGGCGGGCATCATCGAATCGCCGGCCGGCCCGCTCGCGCTGTGCGTGCTGACGGCCGAAAACGAAGACCGCAGTTGGACGCCCGACAACGCCGGCGACCGGCTGTGCGCCGAGATCGCGCGAGAAGTCTTCGCCTATTTCAACCCCGGCCCCGGCGAATCCGCCGCTCCTCGGCCCTAGCCCTTCGAGATTATCGCCGGGCTGTCGAAGAATGTAGCCTAGACTTAAAGGTCAGGGAATTCGTGAGTCCGGGTCCGCGCACACGATTCGATCGAGCCTTCGATGCCACGTTCTCAGCCGTTTGAGATGCGTTTAGCCGCGCCGCTCGTGCAACTTGGTCTGATCGCCTCGCTGTGTTCCGCCACGGCCGCCCCGTTGCTCGCCGCCGAGCCGGGCCGCTGGACGCTGGACCTGACGCTCGATGGGACGCGCGTGCAGGGCTCTCCCTTGTCGTGGTCGAACCGCGAGGTGAACCTGCTGGCTCGCGACGGGCGGCTATGGACCTTCGCTCCGGAGGCCGCCAAAGACTTTCGCAAGACATCGGACGCGTTCGAAGGCTACTCGGCCTCCGAAATGCGCAGCCGCTTGTCGCAAGAACTGGGCCGCAACTTCGAGGTCAGCGGCACGGGCCATTACCTGGTGGCTCACCCGCGCGGGCAGGGCGGCTATTGGAGCCAGCGGTTCGAAGACCAGTACCGCTCGTTCGTGCATTATTTTTCGCTCCGCGGCTTCAAGATCGCCGAGCCGGAGTTTCCGCTGGTGGCGATCGTGTTCCGCAACCAGGCCGACTTCCTCCGTTATTCGCAGGCCCAAGGCGAGGGGGTCGGCGGCAACGTGCTGGGCTACTATTCGCCGGTCAGCAATCGCATCGCGGTGTTCGATCAGGGCGCCGGCGCGGCCAGCGCCGCCGACTGGCAGGAGAACGCCGCCACCATCGTCCACGAAGCCACGCACCAAACCGCGTTCAACACCGGCATTCACACTCGCTTCACCGAGCAGCCGCGCTGGCTGATCGAAGGGCTGGGCACGATGTTCGAGGCCCGCGGCGTGTGGGATTCGTCGCGGTATCGCGCCCGGCAAGACCGCTTCAATCGCGGACGGTTCGAACAGTTCAAGCGTTATCTGCCGCGCCGCCCGGAAGGCTCGCTGGCCGAATTCATCAGCTCCGACCGGCCCTTTCTCGCCGACATCAACGCCGGCTATGCGCAGGCTTGGGCCTTGTCGTTCTTTCTGGTCGAAACGCGGCCCCGGCAATACTGCGACTACCTGGCCCGCGTCGCCAGGCGATCCGAGTTCCAATCCTACTCTTCGCCCGAGCGTCTGGCCGATTTTACCACGGCTTTCGGCGCCGACATCCGCTTGCTCGAAGCCCACTTCCTGCAATTTATGGCGGAACTCAAGTAGAGGCGAATGTACGCGCGACGCGTTACTCGGCTTCGGGTTTGGGGCGCCGCTCGGCGACGTACCAATTGTACGGCTCCCGGGGCGTTGACTTGGAGCCCGGTCCTACGCTCCAGACCTCCTTGTCCTGATAACGGACCTGCAACCGGTAATCGGAGAACCGGCCGCAGCAATACTGCCACTGGTAGCCGCCGCCAACGCGAGCCGCCTCGATCAGCAGCAACACCTCGGGGTCGGTCCCTTGGGTCATCGTGAACAGGGCCCCGTCGAGCACTTCGTCGGTCGGTTCCAGTTCGTATCGATACAACGGGTTTGACAACAATCGCAATTCCCAGCGGCCGTCTTCCCGATCGATGCTGTTGCCGCTGAACTCGCTCGCGATGGCCTTGATCTGCCGCAGCCGCTGCGGCGCGCCGGCGGCGGGCGTCGGAGCATCGGGCACAGGAGTCCGTTCGACGCCTGCGGACGGCGACCAGACCTCGCGGCCCCGCCAGACGGCGTTGATCGGTCCGGCGCAGAAGGAGTGAAACTCGTGCTGCACGACGCGCAAGCCGTCGGCCTGCGGCCAGGCGAAAATCGTGCCGACCGCCGCTACGCGACCGCGGTCGAGCCACAAGAAGACGGCGCCGTCGTCGCCGCCGCGGACCGGTTGCGTCCAGCGAAACACGGGTTTCGACTGCAACTTGAACAGCCGCTCTGGCGCATCGGCCGGCGAAATCCGGTAATCTTCGGCCATCTGCTTGAAAATCGGCTGCCAAAGCGAGTTCTTGATTCCCGACGGCGCTTTGGCGGGCTGCGCCGACTTGGGCGGATCTTCTGCACGCGCGCTACCACCCAGCGCCAGGCAAGCCATGAAGGTCGCAACACAGCGAGTGCAACTTACTTGCACGGGTCCCTCTCTTCCCGGCGCCTCGCGATCGCAGGCGCCGCAAAATTTGGTTCTTGCCGAGAAACTACGGCCGCTCGGCGGTTGGCTCGTCGCGCTTGGCCCAGTCGCCGAAGACGTAACCCGTTTCGGCGGCGCGGCGGTGGCATTCGACGCAGGAAGCAATCTTGCCCCGTTCGAGCTGCGGCTGATCGTCAACGTAGAAGTATTCCCAATCTCCATGCTGCGGGTCGTAGCCGGCTTCCCGCTTGATCATGCCCGCCACGGCGGTCGGCGTCTCGGAGCGTTCCTTGGGCAAGACTTGCTTTTCCTTCACGATCACGGCGCCGGCCGGATACGCGGCCACCGAATCGCGAAAGGCCGCGGCGGCCGAATCGTTCATAAATACGCGAATCGCCGTGAAAGCATGCGGGCCCGATCGCTTCCGGGTCTCAGTCTCAATCTGTTCCAATTGTTCCAACGAGTAGCTTGCGCACAGTGTGAGGATTTCTAAGGCGATCGGCACGGGCTTGTCGGTCATCAACTGCAGCCGCTCATAGTTGCGAGCCAAATCTTCTGCCTTCGCGGCGTCGGGATCGCCCGACTTGTCGGTTGCGCCCTTTGCCGCGACATTGCGAGCCGCATCGGCGTCAGGGTTGGCGGGCGAGGCAGACGGCGCCTCGGCGCCGCGCTGTATACCCGCTTGCGTCGCCTGCATGCTCGACGCCTCGCTTCCGCTGCAACCGCTCGCGAGCGCCAAGCCCGCGAGCGCCAAGCCCGCGAGCCCCACCCACGCGAATCGGAGAGTCATCATGCGCCTCATGTTTCCAGGCAGCGTTCGATTCCATCAACCTAGCCCCTTACCTTGGGTGGATCAATCCCCGGCAAAGCGGCTTTCCGCGGCGGAATCCTGCCAGTAAAATCGAGTCGAACATCCACGATCCCCCCAGGAGCCGCCCCGCGATGATTCGTTCATGGCGCCTTGTTTCGCTGATCTTGTTGGCCGCGTTGATTGTTTCCCCGCGAGGCGCCGCGCGGGCGGCCGATTGGCCAACGTTCCGCGGCGCCGACCGGACTGCCGTTTCGAAAGAGACGGGCTTGCTCGAAGCGTGGCCTGAAGAAGGGCCGCCGCTCGTCTGGCAAGTCGAAGGCACGGGCCGGGGATACACTAGCCTGGCGATCGTCGGCGACCGCATTTATCTGGTCGGAGACGGCGTCGCCGACGTCGAAGACCAGGACGAATATCTCCTCTGCCACGACCGCAAGACGGGCGCCCGGCTGTGGGCCACCAAAACCGGCCCGGCCTGGAACAGCGGCAACCCCGCCTGGCAAAGCTCGCGCAGCACGCCGACGGTCGACCAGGATCGCGTTTACGCCCTGACCGCTACCGGCGATCTGATCTGCTGCGACGCGGCTTCGGGCGCCGAGCGGTGGCGAGAGAATCTCAAGACCGATTTCGGCGGCAAGAAGGCCGACGGCTGGGGCTATAGCGAATCGGTGCTCGTCGACGGCGACAAGCTGATCTGCACCCCGGGCGGCGAACAGACGACGATGGCCGCGCTCGACAAACTCACCGGCGAGACGATCTGGACGACCGTTCGCGAAGGGGACCGCGGCGCCGGCCATGTCTCGGCCGTGATCGCCGAGGTCGGCGGCGTGCGCGTCTACGTGCAGACCACCGGCGGCGGCGCCTTGGGCGTCCGCGCGTCAGACGGCAAACTCCTCTGGTCGTATCCGATCGACAAGACGACCGCCGTCGCCCCGACGCCGATCATCTCCGGCGACCTCGTCTTCTTTTCCGCCGGCTACAAGCGCGGCGGCGCCTTGCTCAAGCAGATCGCCGACGGCGACGGCGTGACGATCGAAGAGGTGTATCCCTTGAAGCCCGAGCTATCGAACAAGCACGGCGGCATCGTGCTCGTCGACGGGCGGCTCTACGGCGACACCGACTCATCGGGCATTCCCTTCTGCGCCGATCTCATGACCGGCGAAATCGCCTGGAAGGGTCGCGGCAGCGGCCGCGGCTCGGTGGCGGTCGCGGCGGCCGAGGGCCGGCTCTATCTGCACTTCGACAACGGCACGATGGTGCTCGCCAAGGCCGACCCCGCCGGCTACGAGGAAGTCGGCTCGTTCAAGGTCCCCCACAGCGGCGAGCGTCCCAGTTGGTCGCACCCCGTGATCCTCGACGGCAAGCTCTACCTCCGCGAGCAGAACGCCCTGCTTTGCTACGACATCCGCGCCAACCCGGCGGCGGCGGCCGGGGAGTGATGCGTTAAACGGAGGGCGGCGAAACAGCACGGAACGTGCATGATGCGACCCCGTGGGAGTCGGGAAGCGCGCGCGGCGGCGAAAGGACGCCGCAATCCGGCGCCGGACGGCAATGTCGCTTTTCGCTCCGCGAAAACAGCGCCTTTTTCGCTCCAGCGAAAAGCGACACTGGGGCGCCGGATCGCCCAGCGGAATCCATGCGAGCGCCCTGCCGCCGCCCGACGCGAAGCATTCGAAAGCCAGCGACTCGCCCGATTTCAAAGCCGCCCCACGCCCGAAAGAATCTCGGCAACCCCATGCGAGCCGCCAAGCCGGCCGCCATCAGCGAGCCGCCGACCATTGTCGCTTTTCGCTCCGCGAAAACAGCGCCTTTTTCGCTCCAGCGAAAAGCGACACTGGGGCGCCGGATCGCCCAGCGGAATCGTGGCGAGCGCGCTGCCGCCGCCCGACGCGAAGCATTCGAAAGCAAACGACTCGCCCCATTTCAAAGCCGCCCCGCACCCGAAACAACCCGGCAACCCCATTCGGGCCGCCAGGCCGCTCGCGATCAGCAAGCCGCCGACCATTGTCGCTTTTCGCTCCGCGAAAACAGCGCCTTTTTCGCGGAGCGAAAAGCGACTCTGGGGAGGCGGAGGCCAGCACCCCTGGCCTCTGCCTTACGCGCTCGGGAATCGCGGCTGCCGCCATTTGTCTCACGGCGGCACCGAGTCGAGCACGAGCCACGAGAGCACTGCCGCCCCGACGAGCCACACGAGACAGCCGAAGCGTCTGGTCTCTTTGTCTCCGAAAGCGTCGGGGCTGAAGAGCGGGATCAAGATGAGCACCATGCCGCCGCCATACGTGAAAAATTGGAACTCAGCGATTTGCATCATTTCCCAGCGGCCCCATACCCGAAAGAACCCCGGCAGCCACATCCGCGCCGCCAGACCGCTCGCGATCAGCAACGCGCCGATCGACCAACAGGCGGTCCGGGCGATAAGCCGAAGATTCCAGCGGTTGCTGCTCATGTTGGAAAACCGAGATATCGGGTTTTTTACGCCTTTGTTTCCCTAGCGAACGCTCAATCATATTATGGACGAGCCTATCCCCCTGTTTAAACAACCCTGACTCTATCGGATTGCAGGTGTGTGGTTTCTTAAGCCCATCAGTGAGGTTGACGCCATGAGGTTGTGGAGCCAATGCTCATGGTAGCGTTTGCCGTTGAGTCGATGAGCCGGACTGTCATGGG
>Ga0307373_10012947_pt1 | contig 11751 bp, 17 predicted proteins | sample OX2MG_FD_202534 | JGI IMG/M metagenome (GOLD analysis project Ga0307373, IMG submission 202534) | Soil microbial communities from Risofladan, Vaasa, Finland - OX-2 | ecosystem: Environmental > Terrestrial > Soil > Coastal area > Acid sulfate soil | place: Finland: Risofladan, Vaasa | collected...
GCGGTCGCACGATGCCGGAGGCTGTTTGACCTCGATGCAAATCCGCTGGCGATTCTCGACGCGCTTGGCGGGGATCCACATATTGGCCGCCTCGTCAGATCGATGCCAGGCCTGCGACTCCCTGGGCACGTCGACCCAGAGGAGCTCGCGATCCGCGCGGTGCTCGGACAACAGGTTTCGGTCAGCGCGGCGCGAAGACTTACGGGACAACTCGTCTCCCGATACGGCGAGCCGCTCGATCAACCGTTTGGCTCAATCACCCATACATTCCCTGAGACGATCCGGCTCGCTCGGCTTGATGAAATTGATCTTCCCATGCCGCGTTCTCGTTGTGAGACCGTGCTCGCGCTTGCACGTGCAATTGCCGATGAAAAGATCGATCTCAGCTCGGGCTCAGATCGCGATCGTGTCGCGGAGGGCCTCGAGCGCATCAAAGGAGTCGGGTCATGGACATCGTCCTACATCCGCATGCGTGGTCTCGGCGACCCGGACGCGTTTCTCGAGAGTGATCTCGGAGTACGCAGAGCGCTCGACAGTCTCGGTTATCCCGGAGACAAGAAGAGCGCGCTTGGTTACGCAAAGGCGTGGCGGCCTTGGCGCTCGTATGGCCTGATGCACCTGTGGAACGCGCATCAACAACTGGAATCAACGAGTCTCAAAGAGAGGTCCACATGAACACAAACATGCAATCCACAGAGCGACGCTCAGCAAATTATCCGAGATTCATTGAGCCAAACGAGGAGCGATTCTTCTCGGTCATCGCAACGCCAGTCGGAGAGATGCTGCTCGTGGGTGACGGATCATCTCTTGTCGAACTCCATCTCCCCGCGACTGCGCCGTTTGAGAAAATCACCGATCAGTACACTCGGGACGACCGAGTGCTCAAGCCAGTTGCTGAGCAGATCTCGGCCTACTTCTCCGGCGACCTCACGATATTCACCATTGGGCTTGCGCCATCAGGCACCAATTTCCAGCTCTCGGTTTGGAACGCACTCTGCGACATCGAGTACGGCACGACCGCGGCCTATGGCGAGGTGGCGACAGCGATCGGTCGCCCCAAAGCCCCGCGAGCTGTGGGGATGGCGAATCATGTGAATCCAATTGCGCTCGTTATTCCGTGTCACCGCGTCATCGGTGCAAACGGGGCGCTGACCGGATATGGGGGTGGCCTTGATCTGAAAAGGACGCTGTTGTCACACGAGGCGTCGGTACGTGCCGGCAATCGGCCGAACTGGACCAAGAGAACGCGATAAGTGCAACGGCTCGATCCATTGAAGAGGATTTGCGCGGCGTGATGAATGCCGGTGAAAGCCAATCGAGTTGGCCGTGCCAGTGCCGTGACCCGAAAGGTTCGCCTACCCACGGAGATAGGGCGATTATTAGACAAACGCCCAAACCGTCAATAGGCCGCGACGAGCGTCTAGAACGGAACGACTATCGGTGTCCACACTCTGTAATCACGACCGTCCGTAAGCGGTACATCAGGGCGAGTCTCGCGACCGCCCACTACAACGGCTTGGGGATGGGAGTCGAGCGACGAGACTTGCTCAAACTCATGTCGCGCCCTCGGCGAAGTATTCGGGACACCTCCCTAGATTCTCAGGAGTTCCTTTTGACTTAGTATTTGGGTATGGATGTGAGTGCGTTCGATTTCAGCCCGGCAGAGCTCATCGAGCTGTTCGTGGCGTTCGCTACCGTCGCGGAGGCGTTCGAAATCGAACCGCGCCTTCACCAAAAAGACGAGCAAGCTCGGACAGGTGAGGGGATCATCAAGATGCACGAGGGTCTCACTGATTCGACGTTCAGGGTTCGATGCCGCCTTCGAGCAGCAGACAACGTAATACGTCAGTTCGCCGCGCTTGAATCAGCACTTGGGGTTTGCTCCGTCTTAGATCGCGACGGCTCGGTGCGAATCCACCATGACCGCGGCGGAGTTGTTTCAAACTGATAGGACATAGAACTCAAAAGCTCCGGCCAAAAATGGGATATTCGCGATGGCGGCAGCTCAGCTCCTCGAGCGCGGCAAAGGCGGCCCCTGAGGCACTTTCCCAAAACGTCGGGAGAGTGAACGCTCGAATTCCTTCAAGAGGCCGCCAAGACGACCACTACCGACCAATGTCCGAGTTCTAGACCTCGGACTCGGCGATCTGACGGATCATCTCGAGTCTCCGGTCCCACTTGACGGCAAGATCATTCATCCATCTCGCCGTCTCGTTGAGTCGCTCCGTGCGGACCTCGAAACGATGCTCTCGGCCCGACCACCTCCCGTTCACCAGGCCCACCGCATTGAGGACCGCCAGATGCTGAACGACTGCTTGGCGGCTGATTGGCAGTTCGCCCGCGAGCGTCGTCGCAGTCGCGCAGCCCCGCTCGGCGAGACGCTCAAGGAGCTCACGCCGAGTTGGATCTGCAAGCGCGCTCAATACCTCCTCGACTGCGTTCACACTGTCGTGACGAGTGGCGATGCGTCCTGGCCTTCGGTGTACTGCTTGAGCTTCTCGACGACGCCGGTCCATCCCTGCGAGTGGCTCTCGTAGCCGGCGCTCGGATCACGTTCGGGCGGGATCGAAATGCTGTCGAATCCGCTTTCGACGACTCGCAAGATCGTGCCATCGGCTTCGGGTGTAAGCGAGAATTCGACGAGTGTGGAGTTACTCTCCGTCGCGGTGACACCCGGAAACGCACTCGCCCACCGGTAGGACATATAGAAAGGTGGATCCAGTTCGACGATCACGGTTGGATATGTTCCGTGTTCACCGTGATTGAGCACCATGACGCCGCCGGGACGGAGATCGATCTCTGCCGGCGTTCCTGCGCCAAACCACGTTCCGACGTGCTGTGGCTCGGTCAGAACCGCCCACACGCGCTCAACCGGTGCTGCAATCTTGATCTCGCGTTCGATTCGATCTGTGCTCATGCCCTAATTAACCTCCCCTTAGTCGCCCATTCGCAAGTCAAGACTTGCACGAATTGATCCATTGCGCAAGTCCTTACTTGCGCATTTTGACGAACGTCAGCGGCTCCCGGCGGTCTCGCCGTCACATCGAGAGACGCGGAGCGATGACCCATGCGCCTGGGCCGTCCCACGCTGGATCCGTAATACGTTGACGCCCATCGCTCAGCCCCAGACGCAGACGCTTCTCAAAGTACCGATCAGTGCAAGGAACGACATCCGTATCTGTGTGTTCGAGGAACCAGCGAGGCTTGCCACAGCGCGCGAAATTCGCTCCCGGAACACGGAATTGAATCTGGAGCGGAATCCGGTGTCACCTCCACTTTGATCCGCGCCCCACCAAGACAGGTCCAGAAAGGCCGTCGCGATATTCCATGAGGCGTTCAGACGTGTCGCGTCCATGGCTCAAAAAGAACGACAGCGAGTCGCAGGCGGTGTCCCTCAGCGCCGGGTCGGTGACAAACCGCACAGTTCCGTCTGGTTGAGAATCCACCAAGACGTTGCGGTTGTTTCGTAGCGTTTAGAGATTCTGACGGACTGCGCTCATCAGTGTTGCGATAGACGTCTTGATAGCCGATGGTCGAGAGGTCAGGCCGTTTTCGTCGGTCGGCTCCTCCGGACATGCTTTGCCCACATGAGCAGTACCAAGCCGATCGCGATCACAACGACACCAAGAACCGCATACTGACCATGGCCGCTCATCCCCGACCCGTGCAATGCGCCCGTCCCCTGTGCGATCCAGACCGCGCCGATCAAGCAGAGCACGACACCGATAATTCCTCGAACCCACATGGAATGCTCCTATCTGGATGGGCACACTTGGCTCGGCACGTCATCTGCAGACCCGGGAGTGTCGGAGACTTCACCAACGAGACTCGCGCGCAATGTCACATCGGCTCTCGCGCTGACCGCGTTGATGCTCAGTAGCCGTAGCCGCCACCACTAGTCGTCGAAGTGGTTCTTGAAACGGAACCTGCTGACGAGACTGAGGATGTCGGCTTTACTGTGACGACGACCGACCACGTGCCCCACAGATCCTTTAGGCCGTTTCCGTGCACCTGTCCGACAGACTTGTCTCCGCTGAACCAGTAGAGCGCCTTACGGTTGAAGGTCACCTGGCGGACACCGCCGGCACGCATCACGGTTCCAAGCTCCGATGCTTTAGTGCCGATCCCTGCGGTCGCCTTCATCACGCCCTTTGGCAGGACGACTTCAGGCCAGATCTTCGTGCATCCACCTGTACAGCCCACCTTGCTTGCCTTCAGCGTGTAGAGCGTCTTGTTGCTACTCACGAGGATCGTGCCAAGCGTCTTGTTCTTGACCGTCGAGATGACAACACTCTTTGTCGTGTGACCTGTCACAGCACCGGCGCTACTGACTGCAAAGACCGATGTCGCAAGGCCCCCAACAGCGAAAGCGACCGCCGCGATGCGCCCAATTGCGACCCGGCGAATTTCCACTCCATGTTGCTTTGTCTGTTCCATCTCGAATTCTCCCCTGTTCATCGTTTTCGGATATTGGCTATGCGTACGAAACCGGTCCATGCACAATGCACCGATGCTGATCCACGTTGTCCCCGCGACGTGTCGTGCTGGCTACCTTGAACTACGGGCGAGACGAGAAAAGGGATCACATCGGGAACCGCTGTTGCCCATCGGCCCTGAATGGTTCAAGGAGCTGTCGAATGAGGACGCGGGCTGTCTCTGGCCGGGCGGGAGCTTGTTCGACCGGCAACGGTCGATCACAGAGTCCGGTTCGACAGACCATTGCGCCGCGCTCTGGAAAGACGGCCCGCCGGGCGAGCACATCCCAGAACACAAAAACGATCCCGAAGTTCACGTCCCCGGATCGGTCGATCGCGTGGTGGAGCCGGTGGTACGCGGGGCTGACGAAGATCTTGCCAAGCGGTCCAAGTGTCCACGACACATTGGCGTGGGGCAGTGCCCCGAGACAGAGGTAGATCGTGATCAGTCCGGGCGCGATTGACCCTCCCAAGAGCGCGACGACCGGCACTGTGGCAAGCAGGAAGCTCGCGGTGTGCACAAGAGGGTGAACGCGAAAGGTTGTGAGAACGCTGAGCTCTTCCTGGCTGTGATGCAAAGCGTGAACACGCCAAAGCGGGATAAATCGGTGGTCGGCGCGGTGTGCCAGCCAGTTGCAGCCATCCATGGCTATGAGGGTCACACCGACGAGGAGCCAGCGCGGCCAGCTCGCCGTGTGAGGCACAGTGATCCACGGCGTGCATCGGTGGAACAACTCTGCCGACCCAACACCGAGCATCGTCACGAACGGGGCGATTACGGTCACGAACAGGAGGAAGAAACACGCATCTTGCACATGTCCTCGTGCGAACACCTTCTGACCCTCAGCCGGCCAAAATCGCTCACATGCGAGCACGATCAACACAAAACCGATCACGACTGGCCCGGCGAGCTCCTCACGAGACGATGCGATCGTGCTGGAAAGGGCACCTCTTTCGCGAAGCGCCAGTGCTCCTGTTACGACGAGCCACCCCGTCACGCCGAAGAGAAAGATCGAAGGCAGGTACAACCGTGTGGTCACGGACCCGGTCATGTCTCGGGCGATCGTGGTCGCGTCTGACCCGGATCGCTCGTTTACGCCCGTGCGAGCCTCACCACTCCACGGTGACTTGCGGACTTGCACTTGACCGATCATGTGGTGAGATGTGCGTTCGCGATGACGGTGCCGTCGAGCGCGACCAAGCGCGCATTGCGCACCTGGCCTGCAGAGGACGTGAGCGGGACACCCCAGGTTCCATAACCATTCGAGAGCTTGAACCTTCCGAGCGTCTCGACCTGTCCTCCGACGAACGTCACCTCGCACGTCACCTCTCCAGACCAAGCTCCGCGGTCAACTGTCAACACCATCCATCCGGGGCTGCCCGCCGAGATGAAAACCGCACCGAGAACCTGCCCGCGCGAGCCGATGGCAGCGGAAGTGAGACTTGCCGTCGTCGTCCATGTTCTTGTGTTCGGACTTCGAGACGTTGCCAGTGTTCCAAGGCCAATACCGATCACCACCGTGAGTACCGCGGCAGCAGAGAGCGCCCTCACCCGGTGAAGGCGCTGCGAGCCGAGCACCGTAGTGTTCTTTTGCAGTCGCTCCGCGAGTCGCAGCTCGAAACCGAGCGGAGGCTCCATCTCCGGCGCGAGATCCAAGACAGTGTCGGCGACGATCGAAAGTCGTTCCAACTCCGCGCTACAGCGCACGCAGGAACCGACGTGGCGGAGCACTTCCGAGCGACGGCGCCCAGAAAGAATCCCAAGTGCGAACTCGGTCAGCTCATCCTCGATCGCTTCGCACTGCTTCAGGTCTTCGATGTCGTCACTCATGGGGTCTCCGCGATCACGACAGCGGCGCGCAGCTTGGCCATTCCGACGCGGATTCGGCTCTTCGCCGTTCCAAGCGGGATTGCCTCGGCGCTGGCAATCTCACCGGCGCTTCGTCCGTAAAGTGCAGTGAGCACGACGGCTCGGCGCTGTTCGACCGGCAAATCCGCGAGTGCGATCCACGCGCGGGCAACATCGTCTGAGGCGAGCAAAGACAAGACCGACTCAGTCATCACCGACCACCATGCGGGAAAGCAGCGCCTCGTCAGAAATGCGTCATCGTCTGAGCCCGGCTGTCTTCTCATCAACAGCAATACGGCGGGGAGACCCAAACGGATCAGTTCCGGCCGCGGCTTCTCAAGATGACGCTACCGCGTTGGATGAACTGCTCTCACGACGGGTTCCTGGTTCTCATAGCGCAAGTTAAGTACCGCTGAATCAGATCTCAGCCTGGCTGTGGTCAGCCGGATGCGGCCATCTCGTGCCACACCCCGCCGTTCAAGTTGGTGTTGTTGCCGTTGGCCTGGCCGGGATCGGCATCACCGACGTAGGTATAAAGGGGATGGCGGTCATAGGTGGCTTGGGTCACGCCGTTCTCTCGTCTAATTGCGCCCAGCTTGCCGGTCACACCCGGGCCGGCGGCTGAGCTCCCAACCACCGGCGTCCAGTACTCAGCGCAGGTCCCGTAGCAGTTCGACTTGGTCGGTGTATCGGGGACAAACCAGTACAGCGTGAAGCCGCTGGAATTGGTCAGCACCGACACGCCGCCGATCTTCGCGATCTTCAGGAGCGCCCTCGACGAGCTGGCCCTCGTTGGTGTTGGCCCCGTGGCCGCCAAGGAGATGCCCAACAGCACCGCGGCCACTACCGAAAACGCGGCTGCCGCCCAGCGAGCACCCGGAAAGTCCGTCTGCAGCCTTTCCAACGGCCTGCTGCTGTGGGTCGCCGGTCCGGCCGGGCTGGTGTGCTCTGCGCGTGGGCTAAGGGCGAGTGCGGCTAGCGCAGCGAAGGTGGCTACCTCGATTACCCCGGCCATTATCCCTGAACCAGTGCGGACCTCCCGGAATCCGAAGAGGCCGATCCGCAGCGACAACAGGTAACCACCGAGAGTAGAGAGGGCGAACCCGGCTCCCGCCACTGAGGCCAACCTGCTACCAGACGCGAGGACGACCGCGCCAAGTCCAAATGCGGCTATCACCTGCAATAGGAACAGCCCGCCGATCGTCGGGATCGACCGATAGCCGGTCAAATACAGGTCAAGGTGGATCGCCCCGGTCGCGACCAGCAACCCAGCCCCGAACACCCGCAATACGAGCCGCTGCCAACCCAATCGCCGCCACCGCTTTTTCTCCATGACTGTTCTACGTCCCTGGGCGGCTGTCGGATCATCAGATCGCCCGATTAACCAAAAGGCAGCGCATTGGGTTGCGACAGGGATTTGTGCTGGCACGACTCGGACTCGTGCCAGCTTCGAACAGTGTTCGAGCCGTGTTCGGTTCTTGGAGTTGCAACGGTTGCTTATCACTTCGAAGAGGCTCGACGACCCATGAGAGTCAGAGCGCGACAGGTATATTGGGGCTAGCTCACTTAGCATCGCAGCCAAACAGGTCCCGGTCCAGGAGAAACAACCATCGATACCAGCTGGTTCCTCGATATCAATCGCTTTGCCGTGCAGACCCCTTGGGCTCACCCGGTGATGAAATTCCTCGCCGTCTACGGCGTAGGAATATTCGCGCTACTCGTTTTTCTCGCATGGCGCTCCGCACGTCACAGCCCCAATGCCCCAAGGGCGGTCGCTGCCACCGTGTGGGCTGCCTTCGGAACCGTCGCGGCAGTCGGCATCAACCAGATGATCGTTGCCACCGTGCACCGCGCTCGTCCCTATGCCGTGCTTTCGGGCATCGAGACACTTGTTACCCGTTCGCACGATCCCTCATTTCCGTCAGACCACGCTCTGACTGCAGGAGCAGCAACCGCCGGACTGTGGATCATCGCCCATTACACAACAAAGTCAGTCCGAGTCATTGCCATCGTCGCGAGTGTGCTCTCACTTCTCGTTGCCTTTGCGCGCGTCTACGTCGGGGCGCACTACCCAAGTGATGTGATTGTTGGACTTGCCATCGGGGCTGTCATCATGCTCATCGGTTGGTTTCTCCTCGGCGGAATCTTGACCTACATCGCAAAGATCATTGCGAAGATCCCACTGCTGCGCTCTATCGTCAGCTCGTCAAGCGGGCCGTATCGAAGACGAACGTTTTCAACAAAATCGCCGGGAGCCCCCGGTCCGAGGAGGGATAGGCGCTCGGGCCACAGGCCCGAATCACAACGGTCTTTCCTGATGCTCGATAGAGGTCTTGAGCACAGAGAGCGGAGCGCCACCAAATTCCTCATTGTTCTACGCCCGACTCGCCCGGCGAGATCAATGCCTGGTGGACAAATAGTGTGAACTCCACGTAATTCACGACCGAAGTTCTGCTTTGCCAAGCACTACTCCACTCACGTCGACCAGACTCGCGGACAAGATGTCGGAGGCTTTTACATGGAGCGGCACGCCCCACGCGCCGTATCCATTGACAAGATTGAACCGGCCAACGGTCTCCTGGTTGCCGTTGGCGGTCGTGATCTGACACCACACCTCGCCCGACCAATGAGCGTAATCGACGCTCATGAACATCCATGCGGGGCTTCCAGAGGCAAGGTATACCGATCCAAGTCCATGCCCATTGAGCGCGAGTTGCGCTGAAACAGTGTTCGCAGACAGTTGCGCAGAATGGGAATTTCCGTGATCGGTCGCGAGGGCTCCGATTCCAAACCCGAGCACAATCGCGAGAACAGCCGCAGCAGCGGATAGCGCCACGCGAAACGGGCGGTGGCGAGAAACACGCCGGTCATCGAATCGCTTGACAAGTCGCGTTTCGAATCCGATTGGAGGGTCGATCTCTGGAGTGAGTGCCAACAATGCATCTGCCGCGATGACGTTCCCTTCCATCTCTACAGCACAGCGAGAACACGTTTCAAGGTGCTCGAGCACCTCGGCTCTGCGCCGACCCGAGAGAAGTCCGAGCCCGAATTCGACGAGGTCATCGCAGTATGCATCGCAATCTCGCGGTGTACCAGGTTGGTCAATCATTGAACCTCCGCTCCCATAAGCGCCTCGCGCAACCGGGCCATTCCGAGACGGAGTCGACTTTTGGCGGTTCCGAGAGGAATCGCCTCAATCAACGCAATCTCGGCCGCGGTCCTGCCGAACATCGTGGCAAGCACTATCACCCGGCGCTGTTCCATCGGTAGCGTGCGAAGCGCTGCTTTCGCGCGACCCACATCGTCGCTCGTGAGCGCGATCTCATCGGGATCGCGCTCATTGCTGACCAGTGCAATAAAGATCCGTTCATCTGGAGCAGTCGGAATTGCCCGACGAACCCGTACCGCATCAATCGCGAGATTACGCGTAATCGTAAGTGCCCATGTTGCAACACTTGCCCGGCGCGGATCGTAGATCAACGCATGGCGAAAAATTCGTATGAATGCCTCTTGGGCAACATCTTCAGCCATTGACACATCGTGAACGATCGTCAGAGCAAGACCAAAAAGGCGCCGCTGGTATCTGCGCACAAAAACGACGCCAGACTGCTCGTCGCCTCCAGATAGTGCTGCTAGGAGGACCTCGTCAGAGACCTCCTCATCGCTCTGTCGCGAACGTCTCCTCATCGCAATGGTCCCATCAAAAGTCCTACGGCCCGCGAGGTCAAAGAGATCACCGCCTTTTGAAAAAATACCGCTAAATGGAGGCCAAGAGTAGATACGCTTTGACTGTCTTGGCCAGATTGGTCAATTTTGCCAAGATGGGCAATCCTCAAACGAATGGAGCAGATCATGCGACGTTTTCTCGTGGCTGGACTTGGTGCAACTGCACTGTTGATCGCGACGGCGGGTCCCGCGCTCGGATCGGACAACTACGGCGTCATGCCAGGTGCGTCAATCTCCGCGTCACACACCATCTGTTCAGGACACGGATCATTCGGAGCCTTTGGCAAGGTGTACAACTTTGGTTCGGGTATCGTAAATCTGGGTGGAGCCCCGACAGGACCGAACGGTGTTGGAGCAAGTGGCACTGCTACTGGAGCAAACAACTCAGGACTGTGTGGTAACTCATAGAACGCTCGTGCGCTTTGACTAAGCGCTCTTGAGATGAGTACCTACGTGTTTGAGGAGTCTTCGCGCGAGCTCATTTGGAGGGCGCCCACTCGACCAGATCGCGCGTATTGATCGAGTCATTATGAGGCCATGTATCCTGACCTCGACCAGTCTGCCCTCGACGAGATCGGTACTGACCGCAAGTCGACTGAGAACTCCCGGTCCGATACCTGACGCGACAGCTGCTTTAATCGCAGTCGTTGAACCAACTTCTACGAGTGGAATTACTCGATGGCCGAGGTCTTCGAGTTCTCGCTCAAGCACCTCACGCGTTCCAGAACCCATCTCACGAAGCACCAATGGGGTTGCTGAGAATTCAGCAATATCGATCGGCCTCTTTGTAAGCGCCCAGCGATGCGATGGTGCCGTCACCACGAGGAGATCATCGCTTTGGATCACGCGAGAGCTGAATTCACCCGGAACGCTCCATCCTTCGACGAAACCAATATCTGCGCCCTGGGCGCGCATCACCTCGACGACATGTTCAGAGTTGCCCATCTGCAATGAGACCACGGCGTCAGGGTCACTGCGTCGAAGCCAGTTCAGCCATTCAGGGACAAGATATTCAGCAACGGTCATACTGGCAATGATGCGAAGCTGAGTCCTACCCTCCGATCGTGCCGCTGCCACGGCAACGAGTAGGTTCTGCGCATCGACCAACAAGGTCTCGCTCCATTGCACAACGACAACGCCTGCTGCTGTGAGTCGAGCCCGCCCAGATGAACGGTCGAGCAGCCCGAGTCCGAGCGCGCGTTCAAGTGAACGAAGCCGGGTACTCGCGGCAGGCTGGCTTACGCCATGCGCCTGCGCCGCGCGACGGATTGAACCGAGTTCAGCCACGCTTCGCAAGAGATCGAGCGAGCGAAGATCAGGGACCGGCTCGTGCAAAGGCATAATGAAACCTTATACCCCTGCACGGATTTGCGGTCTTTTCACAGGGCCTTTGTCGGCAAAGACTGGGCAGATGATCAAACTCGCTCGCCGGGGTGGAGGACCTCATGTACCGAACGGCGAGACCGTGCCGCGACGCGCCGCATCGAGCCTCGCGCACATCACGAAGATTGCTCCAGGGCTCAGTCTCTCCCTGGCTGTTGCCCTTGTCGCCACCGTACTCGGACACCTTGTGCCCGTCGTCGGCTCGCCGGTCTTTGCCGTCGTGCTCGGCATCATCATTGCAAGTGTGCGCAAGCTCCCAGAGAGTCTTCGCCCGGGATTCGGATTCGCAGGCAGAACGGTCCTGCAGGGCTCGATCGT
>Ga0307373_10012948_pt1 | contig 11750 bp, 8 predicted proteins | sample OX2MG_FD_202534 | JGI IMG/M metagenome (GOLD analysis project Ga0307373, IMG submission 202534) | Soil microbial communities from Risofladan, Vaasa, Finland - OX-2 | ecosystem: Environmental > Terrestrial > Soil > Coastal area > Acid sulfate soil | place: Finland: Risofladan, Vaasa | collected...
GGGTGGCTAGTGGGATTTGAACCCACGACCCCCAGGGCCACAACCTGGTGCTCTGCCGCTGAGCTATAGCCACCGAGGCGGCCCCGATTCTACCGTCTGCGGCCGCGCGCTCGCCCCGGTTGAGGCCCCGGCTCGGGGCTGATGGGACTCAGGCTGTCGGGAGGGCGCTCGCCGGGTGCTTGGCTCCGGGTCGGGCGACCGTGAGGTAGTCCTGGCGCAGTCGCTCGGTGAGCGAGGACCTCATGCGCAGATCCAGGTCGGCCACGGCGCGCAGCGATTCGAACTGGCTGACGGACGCGACCAGCGCCCGAGCGGGGGTCACCGTTCGAACAGTCACTCCAGCCTCCCGGCCGTCGAGCAGACTGGGCAGGCCGAGCAGGTCCCCGGGACCGTGGCGGCGCAGCACCTTGCCCCGCAGGCTCACCTCGGCCTCGCCCTCGGTCAGGATCACCAGGGTGCGATTGGGAGCCCCCTCACGGATCAGCGTCTCGCCCGGCTCGGGCATGGTGACGTGATCGACCAGGCCGGCCACACGGGCCAGATCAGCGCGAGATAGCTCGGCGAACATGGGGATCCCGCGCAGTAGGCTCAGCTTGGGGTCGCGTTCGGTCACCTGGCGCAGTCGCTGGTTAAGCCGGTCGGCCACACTCTGGGGGCGTCGGGCGTCAGTTGTAAGGTTCATGGTTTTCTTTCCTTGACTTGTCACCCCTACAACTACCGTCCAGAGGGGTCCGATATTCCAAGCCCGACGCCGCGCCGGCTCCCGCCGGGCCCCTCAGCTGTCGCGCCGAGGCTGCTTGCCGACCTCTTTTTGAAGCAGGCGTTGAATGGACTCTGGAAGCACCGGGGAGCGCTGCAGGGAGGCTGTCATGCGCCGGGCCGATATGGGCCGGCCGAGCAGGTAGCCCTGGGCGTAATCACAGCCGAAGGCCGCGGCCATGGCCCACTGCCGCGGTTCCTCGACCCCTTCCGCCACCACCTTGAGACCGAGATTGTGGCCGAGGTCGGCGGTGGAGCGGACGATGACCGCGGCGTTGGCGTCGGTGGTCATGTCGGCCACGAACGAACGGTCGATCTTGATCTCCCGCACCGGTAGGCGGCGGAGGTAGGACAAAGAGGAGTACCCGGTACCGAAGTCGTCGATCGACAGGCCCACGCCCATTGAGTCGAGGCGGGCCAGGATCTGCTCGGCGTGATCCGGATCGGCCATGAGGGCGCTCTCGGTGATCTCGATCTGAAAGCGGCTGGGATCGACCTGGTGACGGGCGAAGAGCGCGGCCAGGGTCTCGGGCAGGTCGGGGTCGTGGATCGACGGCATGGGCAGGTTGACCGCCATGCGTAGGCGCAGTCCCAGGTCCTGCCAGGCCCGGGCCTGGCGCAAAGCGGTGGTGAGCACCCACAGACTGAGCGGTCGGATCAGTCCGGTCTGCTCGGCCAGGGGAACGAACTCCTCGGGCAGGAGCAGGCCGCGCTCGGGATGGCGCCAGCGCACCAGCGCCTCCATGCCCGACACGCGTCGCGTCTTGATGTCGATCTCGGGCTGGAAGACGAGCTCGAGTTGCCCGCCGTCGATGGCGGTGCGAAGGTCGGCGACCAAGGCCATGCGGCCCGGGCTGTGGGTGTCGGCCTCGGCGGCGTAGACGGCGCAACCGCCGCCCGAACGCTTGGCCACGTACATGGCGACGTCGGCGTGGCGCATGAGGACGTCCGGATCGTCGCCGTGGTCGGGGGAGAGGGCGATGCCGACCGAGGCGGCGACGTGCAGCGAGCCCCCGTCGGCGCGAAACGGCGTCTCCATGACGCGCAGAAGCTTGCGCGCGGTCGCCGTCGCGCCAACCTCGCCCTCGACCCCGGAGAGGACGATGGCGAACTCGTCTCCGCCCAGACGGGCGACGGTGTCGGAGTCACGCAGTTCGGCCTGCAGGCGCTGGGCGACCTCGGCCAGCATCACGTCCCCGACGTGATGACCGAAGGTGTCGTTGACGTCCTTGAATCGATCCAGGTCCATCATCAGGAGCGCCATCCGCTCCTCGGTCCGCCTCGTCATCCGGATCGACTGCTGGAGTCGGTCGTGGAGCAGCAGACGGTTGGGGAGGCCGGTCAGGGCGTCGTGCAGGGCCTGGTGTTCGAGCGCGTCCTGCTGCGCCTTCTCCTCCGTCACGTCCTCGACCATCACGATCACGAACGAGTTGTTGCCCGCCGCCTCCTGGACCAACGAGGCGACCGTGCGGACCCAGATCGGATTGCCCTCGCGAGTCTGGGACAGGGCCTCCGCGCTGACCTCGCCCACGCCGCCGCTGAGGCGTTCGAGGGACGCGGCCGAATAGCCCTGGTCCCCCAGCAGCGCCACCGCCGGAGTGCCCAACAGATCTTCGGCCGGCCATCCGAACATGCTCGCCAGGGTGGGGTTGACCTCGATCAGTCGGCCGTCCAAATCGACCCGGGCGATGCCCACCGCGGCGCGGTCGAACACGGCTCGGAACCTGGATTCGGATTCTCTCAGCGCGGCCTCCGCCCGGCGCATCTCGGTCACGTCGAGAAAGCTCGTGACCACGCGGGCCGGTTGCCCGTCCGCCCCCAGCATGGGCACCGAATCGCACTGCAACCAGCGGTCCCCGCCTCCCCGGCGCGTGATGCGCAGGAGCCGGTTCAGGACCGGCTGACCGCTGGCCAGTGCCTCCATGCCCGGGCGGTGCCCTGATCCCCCCTCCTCACCAAAGGCCTCCCAGAGCTCGTTCGAGCTTCGTCCCAGCATCTCCTCCAGGCTGTAGCCGAAGACCTCCTCGGCGGTGCGATTGGCGTCCAGCACCCGACCCCTGGCGTCGAGCACCAGGATGCCGGAGGCGATGGCCTGGTAGAGCGAGCGATAGCGCTCCTCGGAGGTGACGAGATCAGCGTGGAGGCGGGCCGACTCGAGGGCAGGGGCGACCTGGGCGGCCAGCAGGGTGAGCAGGCGCAGGTGATCGCCCGAATAGCGGATCGAGCGGAGACTGGCGACGGCGAGAACGCCCAGGGGCCGATCTCCCGCCATCAGGGGCACGGCGGCGGCGCTGCGGATGCCGTCGCGAATGCTCGCCCGGTCGGCTCCCTCCCAGGCCGGATAGTCCTCCACCACAACCGGCAACGCGCCCCCGAAGGCGCGCCCGATCACGCCCCCGGCGTGGGCCGGGCCACCCAGGTGCAGCGAGTGGCCGACCTCGGCCACCACGCTGAGCCTCCAATCCGCCTCGCTCCAGAGCAGCAGGGCGGCGTGGTCGGCCTCCATCACGTCGCGGGCGTGAGCCACGGCCAGGCCGGCCAGGGCGTCGGTCTCCAGCACCCCGCCCGCGGCCACCGCGAGCTCGTGCAGGAGTCGGAAACGACGGGCGTCGTCGACGCGCTCCTGGACCAGTCGCGCCGACTCCATGGCCGGCGCCACCTGGGATGCGACCAGCGACATCAGCTTCAGCTTCTCAGGGTCGAAGTAGCCGGGCTGCCGGCTCCGTGCCACGAGCACCCCGAGGGCGCGGTCGCCCACCAGCAGGGGAACGCCCGCGAAGCTGCGCACCCCGGAGCGGACCAGGCGCGGGTTGGCGCTGGGAAGGCTCTCGTACTCGCCGCTCTGGACCGGCTGGCGGCTGTAGAAGGCCTCGCCGGCCACCGCGCTGTCGAGGGCCAGCGCGCTCGGGCTCTCGGCCGCCGGATCGTTGTCGGCGATCAGGCGCAGGAGGTCGTAGTCGGCGTCGTGCCAACCCAGCCCGGCGCTGTCGGCGCCCAGCAGGTCACGCACCCGGTCGGCCGCCAGCTGGCCCAGGGCGGCCGGATCCAGCACCCCGCCGGCGGCCACGGCGAGCTCGTGCAGTGCCTCGAACGTGCGCGCCTTGCTTTCGGTGTCCTCGGTCAGGTGCGCCGACTCGATCGTGGGGCCGACCTGGGAGGCGAAGAGGGCCAGGAGCTGGACCTCGCGGGGCAGGATCCGGTGTGGCTCGTGATACCAGGCGGCGACGGCTCCGACCGCGCGGTCCCCGACCATCAGCGGCACCGCGAAGACCGAACTCACCCGGCCCTGGGGTGCGTCGGTTCCCGGCCAGCGCGGATAGTCGTCGACGATCACCGAGCGCCTCTTGTCGAAGGCCAGGCGCACGACCTCCTCGCCACTTAGATGGTCGCCGGAAGCGCGCAGCGCGGGCGGAAAGGCGTCAACCAGGTGCTGAAGCGCCTGTCGCCCCGGCTCCCACCACCACATGCCCACCCCGCCCGCCCCGAGCATGGCTCGGGCCCGGTCCACGCCCAGCTGGGCCAGCTCGCGGATGTCGAGCACCCCGGCGGCGGCGACCGCGACCTCGTGCAGGGCCTGGAACATGGCCGCGTTGAATTCGGATTCGCGCCCCAGCCGGGCGGACTCTAGAGCGGGTGCGACCTGGGCCGCGACCAGCGAGGCGAGCTGTACGTCGGCGTCGTCAAAGAGCCGCTGCCGATCCGACCAGATCCCCATGGCCCCGATCGCGCGCTGCTCGAATATGAGCGGCACCGCGAGCCCGCTGCGGACCCCCCGGCGGCGCGATGAGACCACCGCCTGGGGCCAGGTCTCGTAGTCGGTGATGACCACCGGTTCTCCGCTCTGGAAGCTGAGCCCGACGGCTCCCTCTCCCGGTACCAGGGGGCCCTCCGCGCTGGCCGTCGGCGACTCCTGGAGCGGGCGCAATAGTCCGGTCACGGTGTCGAAGCCGTAGATGGCCGAGCTGTCGGCCGAAAGCAGCTCGCGCACCCGCTCCACGGCCAGACGCGCCACCGCCAGCGGGTCGCGTTCACCTCCGGCCGCGACCGCCATCTCGTGCAGTGCGCGAAATACCGCCTCGCCCGCGGCGGGGCCGCTGCTCAATGCTGGCCGATCGGGTTCCAACGTGCCTCGACCCTAGCACGCCGCGGTGAAGGTTCTGCCAAATTGGAGCCATGAATCCGCTGCAGCCTCTGGTGGAGGACCCCAAGGAGGCGGCGGGCAGCCTGCCCGAGCCTCTGCGCCGGCTCTACGGTGGCGGCCTCCACCTCGCCCCCGACGCGGTCTACGCCAACTTCGTCACCTCACTCGACGGGGTTGCCGCGCTCAGCGCGCCCGGGGGTGGCCCGGCGGCTCTGAGCGGGCGCAGCGAGGCCGATCGGCTGGTCATGGCCCTGCTCCGCGCCCGCGCCGACGCGGTGGTGATCGGCGCCTCCACCATGCGCGAGGATCCGGGACATCTTTGGACCCCGGCCTATATCCATCCCGCCTCAGCTGCCGCGCTGGCCGAGATCGGTCCCGAGCCTGAGCTCGTGGTGGTCAGCTCGGGGGGTGAGATCGACCCCGGCGAGCGGGCGCTGGCCGGTCGGGCCCTGATCCTGACCAGCCCTCAGGGGCGGTCCCGCCTGCGCGGACGCGTCTCCTCAGGGGTCGAGCTGGTGGACCTGGGTCCGCCTCCGTTCGCCGCCGCCGCCATGGTGGAGGCGCTGCGGGCCCGGGGGCACCGCCGCATCCTGACCGAGGGGGGCCCGCACCTCCTCGCCTCATTACTGCGCGAGCGGGTGCTGGATGAGCTCTTCCTGACCTTCTCGCCCGTCCTCGCCGGACGCGACCCGGGTGAGATTCGTCAGGGCCTCATCGAGGGGGTGCGCCTGCTCCCCGAGGCGGGGATATGGGCCGGGCTCAAAAGCCTCCGGCGGCAGGGCTCGCATCTTTTTCTGCGCTACGATCTGCGGCCCCCCACGGAGCCGCGCTGACCGCCGCCCGCTCGAGCCGGGTTCGGCCGCGTTCAAAGCCGGTCCACCAGCTCGCCCCTTGCAGTTCCATCCTCCACGCCCGACCCGCCGGCAGTCGTCCGTAGCGCAAAAGCACCCGGCGCCGGGCATCGGGCTCGCTCGCCAGCGCGCCCCAGAGGCTGGCCCCCACCATCTGCGTGGCCCGATAGGGATGTGGCCGCTCAAGCGCCAGGGTCACCCGCCGGCCGGCTTGAAGAGCGCCGATGCGGCCCAGGGGCAGGGCCAGCATGCCATCCCCGTCCGGCGCCCACCCGCTTGGTGCGAGCTCGGGCCCAAGGGGCCCGACCCAGCTCACGTAGGCCAGCGGACGCAAGGCCAGGGCGGCCGCCACGCTTCCCGGCAGCAACGCCGGGGGCATGGCTCGGGGCGCATCGAGCGGGGGCAGCCGAAAGCCCCGGCGGCGCTGCACGCGGAGCGCGATGAGGACGCGATCATGCGGCCACCAGCCCCCGGGCACGCGGTCCCGATCGCCCAGGTAACCGGCCATGTAGGCGGCGTTCTGGAGCAGGTAGGCGGCCATGCCCGCGAGCAGCGCCGGGGCCCGGCGCACGGCCCGCCAAGAGGAAGTGAGGGAGCGCGGGTCGTAGATCTCGATAGGGCCGGACAGCACCAGGGCGAGGTCGGGCCAGGTGAGGGCGAACGCGGCCCGCGGTCGGCGCCGGAGCAGTCTCACCTTGGCCGCGTGGCGGGAGGTGGTCATGTAGATCACGCCATCGTGCTCGGCGAACGCGGCCGGTCCGACCACGGGATGGCTTCTGCCCTCCAGCGCCAGCAGCCCGACCGGCGAGGCCAGCTTCGATCGATCGTGGCGGGAGTCGAGCCGCATCGTTTCCAACCTTAGGTCTGGCCGGCGTACCACTCCGGGCTCGGCGCGAGCGATCGATCCTCCATCTCCCAGGCGTGGTCGAGCACGTGCCAGGCCATGCGGCGGGCGGCGTAGCGGAGAGGCCAGCGGGCGTCCTCCGCCGGGGCTACGGCCGACGTCAGCTGGGCCAGAATCCAGTCCCGCACGGTGACCGCGGCCACCGGATCCGGGGATTTGGGGCTCGGCCCCAACCCCAGGCGCCGCGCGTACACGGATTCGGCTCCGAGGACGTGGGCCACGATCGCGTCGCGGTCGCGACCCCCTCCTCGAGGGCCCTTGCGGAGCCGGCTGGGGGCGGCCGCGACCGCCTCATCGAGGCGTTGCCAGGCTGAGCCCAAGAGGGCGGCGAGGCGGGTGCCGTCTTGGGCCCCGAGGGTTACGCGATCGCAGCTGGGAATCTGGCCCGGGGCGCCGAAGTCGGTCGTCGACGAACCGCGCAGGCGCTCGACGACCTGGAAGCTGACCGGCTCCGGGAAGACGAGACCGGCTCCGGTTGCGACCGTCCGGTAGCGCGGCGTGTAGGCCCCGAGCGCGGCCAGCGCCTCCTCCTCGCTCCTCCCCGAGCGCGCCCAACCGGGCCACTCGCAGGCGCAGGCAAAGGTCCGTCGGCTGCCCAGCTCGAGGTACACGCGGACCTCAGCTCCCGCCTCGGCGTCGCTCAAGGACCCGGCTCCGAGCTGGTGGCGCTCGCCTCCAGCGCCTCGCGGAGGCGGGCCAGGGCGCGTTCCAGGCGCCCCCGCACCGCGCCCTCGATAAGCCGGCCGATGGCCGAGTTGCTCAGGGCATCGGGGGCTCGAAACCCGATCTCCAGGCTGACCTCGGCACCCTGGGCGGTGGGGCGCAGAATCCAGCCCCCATGCTGGCCGATGGCGCCCCCCTCGGAGACCCACCCGATCTCGCTCGGAGGATCCCAGAGATCGATCACCAGCACCTGGTGGAGGGGGAAACCGAAGACGGTCATGATCACCTCGAAGCGGGCCCCGAGGCCGGTGGCGACGCCGAGGGGTTGCCAGCGCTCGACCCCCTCCAGCACCTCGGGCACGTGGCGGTGATCGCTGATGAAGGCGAACACCTCGGCGGGGCTGGCGCTGATGGCGACAGAGGCGGCGAACCGGCGTTCACGCATTGCGGTACATATGGCTCAATGGCCCAGGTTCAAGACCGCGTCCGCTGCCCGCGTCCGATCGGGGCCGCGACGCTCAAGGAGGCCTACTTCAACTGGCTCGGGGGGCTGGGTCGGTTGACTGCGAGCGGGCCTCAAATCGGTCGCGGAGCCGCCATTCTGCTCCGATTCGGTCCGCCCACCGCACTCGAGCAGGGTTGGCGCTGGCCCATAACCGGCGGGCTGCTGACCCGCCGACCGGGAGGGGAGATGCGCCTGCAGTGGGAGGAGGGCGAACTTCTGCTCACCGTGAGCGGCTACTCGCCCCGCCTTCCATCGCGCCTTTATTCGCTCTTCCAGATCCCCGCCCACCATCTGGTCAGCCGGCTCTTCCTGCTCCAGCTGCGGGGCCCGATGCCCGCGCCCGGGATGCCGGGACCCCCGCTCCCGCGGCTGGCCGCGGCCGGTCTCGATCTCGCTCTGGTGGCGCTGGCCGGTCGGCGCTGGCGCCGGCACCCCTGGTCGGGCGTGTTGGCGCTGGCGGCGGCCTACCATCTCATCGCCTGGTCCTGGGGCGGCCGCACCGTGGGTGCGCGCTGCCTGGGGTTGAAGGTGGTGGCGAGGGACGGCTCACCCCTGAGCGCCGGTCAGGCGCTGGTGCGCCTGCTCGCGGCGCCGCTCTCCCTGCCGCTGCGGGGCGCGCTCCACGACCGCCTGGCCCAGAGCGAGGTCGTCAGGCCCCACGCCGACTGATCAGGGCTGGGGCCGGGCCAGGGTCTCGTACTCGAAGGGCAGTCTCTCCAGCCGCCGGCCGAGCACGTCGCGCACCGCGTTGGCCACCGCCGCCGGGCCGGGCACCGCGGGGGGCTCGCCCACGCCCTTGGCGCCGAAGGGGCCGAGGGCGCTCGGCACCTCGACCAGCTCGACGTCGAATCGGGCCGGGGCCTGCTCGATGCTGGGCAGGGCATAGTCCAAAAAGCTCGCCCCCACCATGCTTCCGTCCCCGTCCCAGACCATCTCCTCGCCCAGGGCCCGACCCAGCGCCTGCAGGGTGCCGCCATGAATCTGGCCCTCCACCTCGGGTGGATTGAGAGCTCGTCCCACGTCCTGTATCGCGGCCACCTGGGTGATCCACCAGCGCCCACTGGCCCGGTCCAGGCGCACGCGCACGATCTGAACCGTGAACATGGGCGACTGCTGCAGCTGAGCCGAGCGTCCCTGGCCCAGGACGGGGCGATATCGGCCCCCGAAGCGGGCGGCGAGCCCGGCCAGGGTGCCGATATCGATCTCGCGGGCGGGGACCCCGCGCACGTGCACCGAGCCGGCCTCGATCTCCAGATCGTCGACCGCGGCCTCGAGCTCCTCGGCCGCGATCTCCAGCAGCTGCCGGCGCGCCTCCTGGGCCGCCTCCTGAACCGCCAGCCCGACCGTATACACGGTCTTGCTGCCCCCGGCCATGCCAGCGTGGGGGGAGGTCTCGGTGTCGCCGCCGCGCACCCTGACCCGGTCCACCGCCACCCCCATGACCTCGGCCGCGATCATGGCCATGGTGGTGTGGGTGCCGCTGATATCGGAATGTCCGGCCAGCACGACGAGGCTGCCATCGGGCTCGACCCGGCAGGCGGCGGCGGCCGGCTCCAGGCCCCCGAGCCAGCAGCCCAGCGCCACGCCCACGCCCTCGTCTTCGCCCCGGGGCTCGAGGTAGAGGGGATGGGCCATGGCGGCCTCAAGGCATTCGCGCATGCCGATCCGGGGCCAGGGCCGCCCGTCGGGGCGCGGATCGCCCTCGGCCACCGCGTTGTCCAAGCGCAGCAGCAGAGGATCCAGCTCGAGCCGCCGGGCGAGCTCGTCGACGGCCGATTCGAGGGCAAAGAAGGCCTGGGTGGCGCCCGGGGCTCGGTAGGCCGCGACCGGGGTCTTGTTGGTCGCGACCTCGATCGTGGTCACCTCGAAGTCGGCGATGCGGTAGGTTCCGGCCAGCATCGGCGCCGCCATTCCGGCCAGCCCGCCGGCGCAGGCACCGTCGTCCACCTGGACCTGGGCCCGCAGCGCCAGCATGCGGCCCTGGCCATCGGCGCCGAGTTCGACGTCGATGCTGAAGCCCGGAGCGCCCCGGCCCAGCATGAACTCCTCGCCCCGGGTCAGGGCGAGCCGCACCGGCCGGTCCACGAGCCGGGCGAGAAGCGCGGCCAGCGGCTCCAGGAGGAGGCCCTTGCCACCGAAGCCACCTCCGACCTCGGTCTGCATGACCCGGATGTCCGACAGTGGCACGCCCAGGGCCGCGCTGAGGCCGGCGCGGGTGACGAAGACCCCCTGGGTGGGGCTGAAAACGGTGAAGCCGCCGTCGTCTTCGGGCCGGACCGTGGTCACGTGCGGTTCCAAGAAGCCCTGATGCACCGGTGGCGAGACGAATCGACCGCGCACCACGACCTCGCAGCGCTGGAGCGCGGCGGCCACGTCGCCGCGCTCGATCCGGCTCTGCGCGGTGACGTTGGGGCCGCGCTCTTCGGCGAGCTCGCGCCCGGCCGGGCCGACTCCGTGGGCCGCGGCGTCGTCCGCCGCCTCCGCCCCTTCGACCAGGACCCGAGGGGCGCCTGGCCGCATCGCGTCCTCCAGGTTCAGGACGGCGGGGAGGACCTCGTATTCGACCTCGATCAGGGCTGCGGCGTCGGTGGCGATGGCCTCGGTCTCGGCCACCACGGCGGCCACGGGCTGTCCAGCGAAGTACACCCGCTCCCGCGCCAGGGGTGCGTCGGCACCATGCGCGGGGGTCGGCGGCAGGTCGGCGCCGGCGACCGCGGCCAGGACGCCGGGCAGGGCTCGGGCTCGGCTCAGATCCACCCGGACGATTCGCGCGGCGGGGTAGGGGCTGAGCTGAAGCCGGGCGTGGCTCAGGCGGTCGACCCTCATGTCCGCGGTGTAGCGCGTCTGTCCGGTGACCTTGGAGCGGCCGTCGAGGCGGACCTGGGCGGTGCCGATGACCAGCATGCGCTGATGATATGTGAGTGAGCCCCACCGATCGGCCCTCCCAGATAGTTGTCTTCGGCGCCTCGGGTGATCTGGCCCGGCGCAAGGTGCTACCGGCGCTGGGCGCGCTCAGCGCCGAGCGAGAGATGCGCGTCATCGGAGCCGGCCGCTCCCAGATCAGCCAGGCCGGCTTTCGCGAGATCGTGGCCGAGTCGAACCCTGGGGGCAATCTGGCCGAGACCGCGGAGTGGGTTCAACTCGACTATTCCGATCCCGGCGCCTACGGGCCCATCCAAGAGCTGGTGGGCGACACCGCCGACGTCGTCTTCTACCTCGCCACGCCGCCGGTGACGTTCAGCCCCATCCTGGCCGGGCTGACCCAGAACGGGCTCGCCCACCGCGGCGGCCAGCGCCGGATCGTGGTCGAAAAGCCGCTGGGGCACGACGCCGCCAGCGCCCGCACCATCAACGCCCAGCTGAGCGAGCTCTTCGAGGACCGGCAGGTCTTCCGGATTGACCACTACCTGGCCAAGGACACGGTCCAGAACGTGCTCGCGCTGCGCTTTTCCAACTCCCTGTTCGAGCGCGTCTGGAACCGGACCATGATCGAGTCGATCCAGATCACGGCGGCCGAGCAGCACGACATCGGAAGCCGGGCCGGCTACTACGACCAGATCGGCGCCACCCGCGACATGGTCCAGAACCACGTGCTCCAGCTGCTCGCGCTGATCGCCATGGAGCCGCCGACCACCTTCGATCCCGCCGACGTCTCCAACGCCAAGCTCGAGCTGCTTCGGGCGGTGCTACCCCTGGACCCCTCGCAGGCCGTCCGGGGTCAGTACGAGGGCTACCTGGATGCGCCGGGAGTGGCCCGCAATTCGCGCCGCGACACCTACGTCGCGGCCCAGGTGGCGATCGAGAACTGGCGCTGGGACGGGGTTCCCATCTTCCTGCGCACGGGCAAGGCGCTGCGCCGGCAGCTGACCGAGGTGGTGATCAGGCTGCGCGACGCCCCCGCCCTGCGCATCGGCGGCCGGCGCCAGC
>Ga0307373_10012951_pt1 | contig 11747 bp, 8 predicted proteins | sample OX2MG_FD_202534 | JGI IMG/M metagenome (GOLD analysis project Ga0307373, IMG submission 202534) | Soil microbial communities from Risofladan, Vaasa, Finland - OX-2 | ecosystem: Environmental > Terrestrial > Soil > Coastal area > Acid sulfate soil | place: Finland: Risofladan, Vaasa | collected...
TCGGCTGCCCGGCGGGCGCTGAGATCCGGGGACCTGGGAGTCAGACCAGGGGAGGGGGGAGATAGTGGGCCGAGCGGTACCGGCCGCCGGTCGACTCCAGTATCCAGGCCGAGGCCTTCTTCCAGTCCGGATGGGGACCGAGCTTGACGGCTTCGGTGGCAGCCAGGTGCTGGAGGACGGAAGGGATGTTGTCCCCGTGGGTGGAGACCACCGTGTCCGTCCCGACCAGGGACATGACCAGAGCGATGGAATCGGCGGCCCGGTTCTCCCAGAGGGCGTCGTCGATGAGCACCGGAAGGCCCCTGGCTTCGGCCAGAGGTTCGACCGTCTGAACGCAGCGCCGGGCCGGACTGGAGATGATGGCGGCCACCTCTAACTGGTCCAGGATGGCCACCACCGCTTCGGCCTGGCGCTGGCCCTTGGGATCGAGCGGCCTTTTCCGGTCATCGCCCTCCCATCGGGCCCTGTCCCCGGCGCTGGCGTGACGGAGAAGGACAACACTCATAGTCGTCTCACGACCGCGCTCATAGTCGTTTCACGACCGCGCTCATAGTCGTTTCACGACAGGTGTCTCGGTCGTTTCACGACAGGTGTCTCGGTCGTTTCACGACAGGTGTCTCGGTCGTTCCACGACAGGTGTCTCGGTCGTTCCACGACAAGTGTCTCGGTCGTTCCACGTCGGGGGCACTCAGGGCCCGGAGGACGATCAGCCGGCCTGAACCAGGGGGACGACGGAGGCGATGAAGCTCGCCAGCACGTGGGCCTCCCGGGGGTAGCTGAGACAGGCGTCGGCCTCGGCGGGAGCGATCCAGCGCACCGTGTCGACCTCATCATTGGCCTCGAAGGCGCCGCCGATCGGCTTCATGGCCCAGTATCGGACCGTTTTGGGGCGGCCCCGCCGGTCCACATAGCTGGTGGAAGAGAGCTCGGCGCCGAGGCGACAGCGCAACCCGGTCTCCTCCTCCACCTCCCGCAGGGCGGTGTCCTCGTCCGTCTGGTCGGAGGCGTCGACCTTGCCCTTGGGCAGCGACCAGTCGTCATAGCGGGGCCGGTGGACAAGGAGGATCTCGATGGCGCCAGCGGAGGAACGGCGCCACACCACGCCCCCAGCCGCCCTTACGAACTTGGGGCCAGCCACTTCACCTTCTCCTTGTGGGATGTCTTCTTCCATGCCCGGCTCCAGTCTTGGCGGGCCGCCTCGGCTCGAGAGGCCTCCATTCCGATCAGCTGTCCGGCTACCAGGGCCCGGCCCTGGCCGCCCGACCGGGCCGACCCTCGGAGCCACTCGATGGCGACGGATGCATCCTGGACCTCGCCCAGGATGTCCTGCACCTCAGCCACCGCTTTGCTCAACCTCAACGCCCTCTTACCCAGGAGCGGGGTGACCATATCCGCAGCGTAACGGCACCGTTTGGCCTTCTTGCAGGGCCTCGTCGGCGGGTTGATCGGCCAAGTCCGCCACGGCCTCGGCCAGGGTGGACCAGCGGTCCGACACCAGGCCGCGGGCGGTATCGGCGGCTCCCTTGTCCGGGACCCGGAGGGGCGGGTTATCCCAGAGGTCGAAGAGGCTGTCCATGAGCCGGCCGTGGTCCGCGCCGCCAAGCCGGCGGACCAGACGCCGGTGAGCGGAGGTGCGTTCCCGGTGGATAAGGCCGATCAGGCCCTCGAGATCGTCCCGGTCGGCTGGGTCGAGCCGGGCGCCCATCGAGCGCAGGCGCAGCCCCAGAACGTCGGCATCGCGCACCTCGCCCAGGGCGGCCCCAAGGACCTCGAGGCGCTCCACCACGGCCGCCACCGGTTCCGGCTCGAGGACCGCTCCGAGGGTGCGCAGGTCGGCCCGCAGCCTCCTGGTCGCCACCCGGCACTGGTGGACGTCCTCGATGTCCGCGCCCAGGCGGACTCCGACCTCGTGGCGCAGCAAACGGTGGAGGCCTGCCTCCAGCGTGGCCGAGACCAGTTCGGACACCGTGGCCGAGGCGGAGATCGGGGGCGACGCCAGCAGGGGAGATGGAACCACCCCCAGGGCCCGCATCAACTTGGGGGTGCCGTCGTTGCGCCTGGCCCCGGAGGCCGACAGCAGGGAGTAGAGCGAGCGGGTCCAGCCCGAGTCGGCTCCTCCGGCTCCGTCGTACCCGTCGGTTCCGTCGTCTGCGTTTTCCGGGCTGGCTGCGGCGCCGGCCGGGGCGGTCAGCAGCTCGACCTCGATCTCCCGGAAAACGCCCTTGCGGACCGGGTCGGTGGTGGTCGTGAACTCGACGGTGTCGTCGTCCATCTCCGCCAGTTGGTGGCCGTCCGGGTCCAGGATCAGGTGGGCCCGGCGCACGGTGGTGAGTTCGGCCACCACGGCCAGAGGGCGTCCCCGGCGCAGGCCGCTGGTGAGTTCCAACGCCCGGCGCGGCACCCGGCCCGGTCCGGCCTCGAACTCGATCTCGTACCGATCGGTGGTGGCCGCCCCGTCGGCCGGGCCTTCGGGGCCCTTCGAGTCGCCCGGTGGTTGCAGCTTGACCGTCCACTCCCCCGAGCCCCCCGGCGTGGCCCGGTAGCGCAGGGTCGCCCCCCAGCGGGCCAGGTCCAGGGCGCTGGTGTCGTAGTAGCTGGCCACCAGGGTCTTTTCCGGCTTGGTCACCATGGACAGGCCGGGCACGGTGGTCACATCGGGGAGATGGAAGTCCTGGCTGACGTTGAGCTTGAGCTCCCTCTCGATGGGGGGCGTCACCAGCCGGGCCGTTGGTGGTGTCGGTGGCCCCCGGCTGCCGGTCCGGGTTGTTCCTTCTTCACGACGCGGCCCGGTCGGCCTCTCCCGGGGAGGGGACCAGCTCGTGCAGCCGTACCGGGTCGGGCCGGCCCGGGTGGCTGCGCCGCCAGGCGTCCACGGCCAGCACGTCCTGAGCGGAAACCCGCTCGGGCCCGCCCCGGTAGGTCCAAGACCCGTCGGGGCCGAGGTGCCAGGCGATGGTCCGGTCGGATAGCTCGACCTCGATGACCCTCCGGAGGCGGGCCTGTTCGGCGGGGGTCTCGACGTTGAGGAGCACCTCGACGCGTCCGTCGAGGTTGCGCTCCATGAGGTCGGCCGAGCCCATGAACCAGTGGGAGTCGGGAGAGGCCCGGTCCCCGAAGACGAAGATGCGGGAGTGCTCGAGGAAGCGCCCGACGATGGATCGCACGCTGATGTGGTCGGACAGGCCCGGCACCCCCGGGCGTAACGAGCATCGGGTCCGGGCCACGATTTCGATCTGCGTCCCCCGGCCGGAGGCCCGGTAGAGGGCCTCGATCAACTCCGGGTCGACCAGGTGGTTGACCTTCATGCCGATCCGGCCGGCCGAGCCCTGGTCCGCCTGCTCGTCGATGAGCTCGATCAGCCGGCGGCGCAGCGTGACCGGCGCCACCAGTAACTTCCGGTATTCGGCCTGGCGGCTGTAGCCGGTCAGGAAATTGAACAGGTCGGTCAGATCGGCGCCCAGGTCCGGGTCCACGGTCAACAGACCGAGGTCCTCGTAGAGCTGGGCGGTGCTGGGGTTGTAGTTGCCGGTGCCAACGTGGCAGTAGCGGCGGATGCCCGTTTCCTCCTGGCGCACGATCATGGCCACCTTGCTGTGGGTCTTGAGACCCATGAGGCCGTAAACCACGTGGATGCCGGCCTCCTCCATGGCCCGGGCGAAGGCGATGTTGGCCTGCTCGTCACCCCTGGCCTTGAGCTCCACCAGCACGGCTACCTGCTTGCCCCGCTCGGCCGCCCGGATCAGCGACTTGACGATGGGGCTGTCGCCCGAGGTGCGGTAGAGAGTGAGCTTGATGGCCATCACGGCCGGATCGGTGGAGGCCTGACGGAACAGCTCCTGCACCGTCATGGCGAAGGACTCGTAGGGGTGGTGGACGAGGATGTCACCCTCGCGCATGGCGGCAAAGACGTCCGACGGCTCGCCATCCACACCTTCGAAAGCCGGAGGCGTGATCGGTGGAAGGGCTTCGTACTTGAGCTCGGGGCGGTCCAGTCCGTAGATCTCCCAGAGTCCACCGAGATCAAGGGGGGCGTCGATGCGGTAGACGTCTTCGGCGGTGAGGGCGAGCTCCCGCAGCAGCAGTTCCAGGACGTCGGCCCGCACGTCGCAGGGGACCTCCAGGCGCACGGCGTCACCGAAGCGCTGCTGGCGCAACTCCATCTCCACCGCCTCGAGGAGATCCTCGGCTTCTTCGTCCGAGCTGGCGGCCAGGTCCATGTTCCGGGTGACCCGGAAGGCGACGGTGTATTCGATCTCCAGCCCGGCGAAGAGCCGGTCGAGATGGGCGGCGATGACCGCTTCCAGCGGGACGAAGCGGATCTGATCGGGGAGGGCCAGGAAGCGGGGCAGGACCGGGGGGACCTTGAGCCGGGCGAAGCGCCGCTCCCCGTTCTCGGGGTTGACCACGAAGACGGCCAGGTTGAGCGAGAGGTTGGAGATGTAGGGGAAGGGGTGTCCCGGGTCCACGGCCAGCGGGGTCAGGACCGGGAAGATGTTGTCCTCGAAGAGCTGGTCGAGATACTGGAGGTCGGCCGGTTCGTCCGGCATCCCCTCGAGGATCTGGATGCCCGCCTCCTCCAACTGGGGCCCGATCTCGCTCAGGTACAGCGCCGACTGGCGGTCCACCAGGTCCTCGGCCCGGGCCCGGATGGCGACCAGCTGCTCGGTCGGGGTGCCCGTGTCGGGTCCCGGGCCGAGCCCGGCCTCCTGGCGGGACTTGAGGCCGGCCACCCGGACCCCGAAGAACTCGTCCAGGTTGGTGCTGAAGATGGCCAGGAACTTGACCCGTTCGAGGAGGGGCGTATCCGGGTTCTCCACCAGGGCCAGTACCCGGCGGTTGAAGTCGAGCCAGGACAACTCGCGGTTGATCAACGCCGTAGGCGGGGCGTCGATGCTGGGCGGCGACGCCAGCGGTCGGGCCCTCCGGGTGACGGCGGGAGGGCTCAGGCCGACACCCATCTCGAGTTCGACCGGTCGACGCTCATCCGTTCGACGCTCATCCGTTCGACCAGTATGCCAACGTAATCCTCGACCCGCGCCGCGATCAGGGCGGCACCGACCCGGTTAGAGAGATGTCCGTTCCGGCCATCAGGGCCGCGCCCAGGGCTCCGCCCCGGTCGCCCAGGTCACCGGGGACGATCCGCAGGGCCCCGGTCTGAACGCCCGGGACCAGTTCGGCCGTGGCCGCTTCGATCCGGGCCACGAAGCTCGGACCGAGGCGATCGGCCAGGCCGCCTCCAATCACCACCAGGGGGACATCGAGCACGGTCACAGTGGCCGCCAGGGCCTGGGCCAGAGCCTCGACCGCTCCCTCCACCAGGTTGAGGGCGACGGCGTCCTTGGCAGCCAGGGCTCGGGCGAAGACGCTGGAGGTCATGCGCCTGGCCTTGGCCAGGCTGACCAGAACGGTGTCCGAGCCCCGGTCGGCCAGTTGTCGGGCCCGGCGCTCCATCCCCGCCCGCCCGGCGTAGGCCTCGACGTGGCCCCGTCCCCCACACCCACAGCGCCGGCCGCCGGTCCGCACGACCATGTGCCCGATCTCCCCGGCAAAGCCGCTGGGACCGCGCCGCAGCTTCCCATCCAGGATGAGCCCCCCGCCCACCCCGGTGCCCACGAAGATGCCGACCAGGTCTTCATGGCCCTGCCCGGCGCCCAGTCGGTGCTCGGCCAGGGTCCCGACGTTCACGTCGTTGTCGATGAGGACCGGACAGTCGCTCAGTGCGGCCGAGAGAGCCGAAGCCAGGTTGAACGGCTCGATCCAGCCGGGCAGGTTGGGAGCCCAACGGATTACCCCGGACTGGTGGTCGATGGCGCCCGGGGCGCCCACCCCGACCGCCGCCGGGGTCTCCGGCGTGAGTTGGCGGACCACAGAGGCCAGGGCGTCCACCACGGCCAGGGGCCCGCCATGGACGGGGGTCTTCTCCTTGGATTCGCCCACGATCCGGCCGTCATCGACGGCCAGGGCATAGATCTTGGTCCCGCCCAGGTCGATCCCGATGGTGGTCCCGGTCTCGTTCTGTCTCACTGTCACCGGGGAAAGGTGTAGCCGATTCCGGGCACGGCGCGTATCCGCTGGGCTACATCGTCGTCCCCCAAGGTCTGGCGGAGGCGGGCCACGTGGGGGGCCTGCGGCACCGGCACGGGTCGGTGGCGGGTTACGGCCTGGATTCAGGCGCGACGGCCGAGACGCTCGACGCCCTTCGGCGCCTACTGTTCCAGAGTTGAGCGCGAACCGCTCAGGCCCTGTGCCCAGCGGCTCGGCGGCCGGCGGCCTTCTTGACGGCGGCCTTCTTGACGGCGGCCTTCTTGACCGCGGCCTTCTTGACCGCGGCCTTCTTGACGGCGGCCTTCTTGACCGGGGCCTTCTTGACCGGGGCCTTCTTGACCGGGGCCTTCTTGACCGGGGCCCTCCTCGCCCGTGACCCGACCGCGGACTTGGTCACCAGTTCCACATCGGCGCGCTGACCCGAGCGGGCCACGGCTGCGGAGTCGGTGCCGAGGTAGGAGGCGATCACGTGGGGATCGGACAGGACGTCCTGGGGCCGGCCCCGGGTGATCACCCTGCCCGTCTCCAACGCGAGGATCTCATCGGACACCGAGGTGATGAGCGGCATGTCGTGCTCCACCACCAGAAGGCTGGCGCCGGTCTGATCGCGTATGCGAAGGAGCAGGGGCGCCAGGGCCTCGGCCTCGCGTTGGGCGATGCCCGAGGAAGGTTCATCGAGGAGGAGCACCAGCGGATCGTGGGCCAGCGTGGCGGCCAGGTCGACCACCCGCCGGCTGCCGGTGGACAGCTCGGAGATGAACTTGTCCCGGAAGGCCCCCAGCCCCATGAGGTCGATCAACTCATCGACCCTGGCCCGGACCCTCCGCTCGGTCCGCACCACCCAGGGGGCGCGCAAAGCGGTGGAGATGACGTCGGTGGCCCGGATGTGGCGCTCGAAGGCGACGGCCAGTGTCTCGGCCACGGTGAGGGATGGAAACAGGCGGGCGTCCTGGAAGGACCGACCGAGGCGGGCCCGGCCCCGTCGCTCGGGACTGGCCGAACTGATGTCGACTCCGGCCAGCAGCACCTTGCCATCGGCTTTAACCAGCCCCGATATGGCGTCGAAGATGGTGGTCTTGCCTGCCCCGTTGGGTCCGATCAGGCCCAGGATGGCGCCCGAGGCCACCTCCAGGCTGACCCCGTCCACGGCCAGCACCCCGCCGAAGCGGACCCGCAGATCACTGACCTGAAGGGCCGGCTTGATGGTGGTCGGGACCTCCGACTTGGCCAGGGCCGCGCTCACTGGCCGGCCCCCTGGAGGCTCTGGGCGCCGGCCAGGAACACCGCCCGCAGGATGTCGTCCCGGGCCAGCAGGTCGGCGGTGGGCCCTTCGAAGCGGACCTCGCCCTTCTCCATGAACACGGCCCGGTCGGCGACCGTGAGGGCGACGTTCACCGACTGTTCGACCAGGACTACCGAGGTTCCCTCGGAGTGGATCCGCCGCACGATCTTGAGCAGCTCCTCGACCACCACCGGGGCCAGGCCGAGGGAGAGCTCGTCGATCATGAGCAGCTTCGGCCGGCTGATGAAGGCCTGGGCCAGGGTCAGCATCTGCTGCTCACCGCCGGAGAGGACGGCCGCCGGCTGGCTGTAGCGGCGGGGGAGGGAAGGAAAGATCTCCAGGGCCTCGTCCCGGGATGCCGCCGCGTCGGTGCGGCTCCGGCCGCTGGCCCACACCGCCACCTCCAGGTTCTCGGCCACCGTCAGGCCGGGGAAGATGCCCTTGCCTCCCGGCACCTGGACCAGCCCGAGGCCGAAGCTCTCCTCCGGCTCCAGCCCGGTGATGTCCTCACCGTCGAAGAAGATGGCTCCGGCGTGGATCGGCACGATCCCGGATATGGCCCGCAGCAGGGTGGACTTGCCGGCCCCGTTGGTGCCGAGCAGGGCGACTATCTCACCCTCGGCCAGGTCCAGGTCCACGCCGAAGAGAACCTGCACCGGTCCGTAGCTGACGTCGATGCCCCGCACCGACAGGATGGAATGACGGCTGGCCGTCATGCGCTCCTGGCGGAGACGAGCCGTCGTCTCCAGGATGGCCACGGCCCGATGGGCGTCATCGGCCACATAGCGGTTGCCCCCCCGCAGGATGAGGCCGCCCAGGATCCAGAACGGGACCAGGGCGCCGAAGCCGTCGCGCACGTTGTTGTTGGCCACCTGGCCGAAGACGATCACGAAGGTGATGAAGCCGGCCACCAGGAAGATCGAGCCCAGGCTGAAGGAAAGCGTTCTGACCCGGGCCGGGGACACGATCGACTGGGTGGTGAGGAACGGAGGCCAGAACCACCCGCCCACGAAGCTGCCCCCGAGGAACGACGCCACCGCCACCCACAGGTTGGGAGCCACGGCATCGATGAGGATGAAGGGCGCCACCGCCACCAGGGCGTAACCGGACAGCTTGAGCGGCTCACCCAGGCCCCGGCCCAGCCAGCGGGCCGTGACCCGGCCGGACATCTCGACGCCCACCAACGCCACCAGGGCGTCACCGGCGCTGATGAAGCCGATGCCGAGGCTGTTCACATGGAAGACGTTGTCCAGGTAGATCGAGCTGTAGGCGGCCAGAGGCAGGTAGGCGGCCCCGATGGCGACCCAGGCGGCAAACTGCCAGCGCAGCGTCCGCACGCTGGTCACGATCCGGATGGCCCGGGCAAAGGGAAGGGGCCGCTCCTGGGACGCGATCTCGGCTGCCCCCGGGTCGTCACTCTGACCCCGGATGACATCGGGGAGGCGCAGGGCGACTATGGCCATCACCACCACCGGGACGATGAGGACCATGAAGGCCTCCCGCCAGGTGGCGAGGAAGGCGATGATGCCGGCCAGGGCGGGCCCGAAGACGGCGCCCCAGCGGGTGGCGTTGTTCCAGAAGGCGTAGGTGGTGGGCCGAGCCTCGGGTGTGTAGTAGTCGGCCAGCAGCGAGGGGTGGACCGAGGAGTTGACGGTCACGCCCACCCCGTTGCCGATCCGGTACAGCACCAGGAGCAGCAGCCCGAAGGCCACGCCGGTGGCGAGCGAGAAGACGCCGGCCACGATGGCGCCGACCACCACCATCGTCCGCCGGGGGAGGCGGTCCCCGTAGTAGCCGATGGGCACGGCAGCGGCCAGCACCACGGCCAGGTTGACGGCCAGCACGCCGGTGAAGCCCTGGTTGGAGAGGTGGAAGGCCCGCTTGATCTCCGGGGCCAGGACGTTGAAGGCGGCGGTGTCGAACTCATCGAAGAAGTAGACGAAGAAGAGCACCATCAAGGGGAATGCGACCGCCCCCAGAGTGGCGGCGGTGACTCGGTTGCGCAGCCAGTTCATGACTCGGCCCCGCCCGTGGCGCTGCTGACGGCCAGCAGTTCGTTGGCGGCCAGGAGCGGATCCACCATGTCCTCGAAGTCCTCTCCGGCTTGAAGCGGTAGGTGCGGGGAAGTGGCGTTCCGGTCGGCCAGCATGCTGGCCACCACCAGGTTCCGCCGTTCGGCCACCCAGCGCAGATAGGCGTCGCGGGCCATGTAGAAGAGCTGACCCAGGCCGCCCGGGAAGAACAAGAGGAGCAGCAGTACGCCGAAGCCGGTCCCGAGAAGACTGAACTCGGCCGGGAGGAAGTACTGGATGCCCCTGACCACCACCGCCCCCAGGACGGCGCCGGTGGGCGAGCCCAGACCGCCGATGACGATCATGGAGAACAGGAACACGGACTCGTCGGCGGGGAAGCGGTCGAGGCCGAGCTGCTGCTGGTGGTAGGCGTAGAGGACACCGGCCACGGCGGCGATGAAACCCGAGACGGTAAAGGCCATGAGCTTCATACGCGCCCGCGGCACTCCATAGGACCGGGCCGACTTCTCATTGTCCCGGAGTGCAATGAGAGCCCGGCCGAAGCGGGCCGTCCTGAGGTTGCGCACCACTACGAGCGTGGCCAGCAGGAAACAGAGGACCACGATGTAGAAGGCCTTCTCCCCGCTCACGTCCCACAGTCCGAACATGACCGGACGCCGGATGGCGTCGGGCACGGTGAAGATGCCGAAGCTGAACAGCCAGTCACCGGCGGCCACGGCAAAGGCCAGGGTCGTCACCCCCAGGAACAGGCCCTGGATGCGCAGGGCGGGGATCCCGATCAGCAAGGCCGTGCCAGCTCCGGCCAGTCCGGCTATGAGCACGACCAGGAAGAAGTCGGGAGGGCTGGCCCAGGCGGCTATGTGGCCCCCGATGAGGCCGCCCACCCCGGCCAGGGCCCACTGTCCGAAGGAGAGGTTGCCGCTCCATCCGGTCAGCACGACCAGGGACAGGCCCACCATGGCGTAGATAAGGATGTCGGTGGCCAGGCTGGTGCGACTGGCGCTCAGGGTGAGGGGCACCAGGACGGCCAGCAGTAGGCCGAGGCCTCCCAGGCCCAGGCGGGTCCAGCGCACCTCCGGGAGGCGCTTGAGCTCCTTGGGGATGGGACGGACTTCGGCCACGGACTGCCACGTGGAGCTGCCGATGTCGAGTCGGCCGGTGCGCTGACGCTGCAGCACCAAGGCGATGAGGATGACAGCGAAGACCAGGCCGAGGTCGGGGCCGGAGTGGCCGGTGCCGAAGAAGAGCACCTGTTGGGCGGTGCTGATCAGAAGGGCCGCCCCGAAGGTGATGGGCAGGGACTCGAAGCGGCCGATGACGGCGGCGCCGAGAGCCAGGGCAATGAGGGTGTACCCGCCCAGGGCGCCGAACTCGAAGCCGGTAACCGGGGCGGACAGGATGGCCGTGAGGGCGGACAGCAGGCCGGCCACCGACCAGACGATGAGTGACACCCGCTTGACCTTGACGCCGAGCAGGCGGGCCCGGTCCCGGTCCTCGGCCGCGGCCCGGGCCGCCAGCCCGTAGCCGGTCCCCCGCAGGAACCAGACCAGCCCGGCTATGACCAGCGGGGTCACGATCATGATCACCAGGTAGTCCCCGGTGAAGACGACGCCGCCGAAGGTGAAGTGGAAGGACAGGGGCGTCTTGAACCCGGTCTTGAAGGAGGCGTGCTGGTTGAGCAGGGCCGGGATGGCCAACTCGATGGCACCGAAGATCTGGGTCAGGCCGATGGTCACCACCGTCAGGATCAAGCGGGGCGCCTTGGTGAAGCGGCGGATGATGGCAAACTCCACGAAGGCGCTGGTGGCGATGGCGGTGACCAACCCGACGGCCACCGCCGCGTAAAAGGGCACGCCGTAGCGCTCGACCAGCTCGGCCGACAGGGTGGCGGCAAAGGCGCCCAGCTCACCCTGGGCGAAGTTGATGATGCGGTTGGTGCGGTAGATGAGGACCAGTCCGATGGCCAACAGGCCGTTCAGAGCCCCCAGTGTCAGGCCCTGGAAGTAGATGCCGTTGGGCACCACCGCGCTCATGAAGTTGGGCAGGTAGCCGCCGACCCCTTTACCGAGCAGAAGGATGGCCGCGAATCCGGCCAAGAAGACACCCGCCCCAGTCGCTGCCTTCCTCAACTGACCCCCATGACTCGTTCCCCGGTCCCGAGCGGGACCTTCGAACATTAGGCGGGAGGGCGCCGAGTTCCTGCACCGGTGGCCACATTCTCCGGAGGCCGACTGGCGGCAGCGGGGTCGGGGAGATTGAATGTCTCCCTAGTCCGCCTGGGGGTGGGCTGAATCCAATGGGGGAAGAAATGAGATTAAGGCGTAGCGGGGCGTCCCTTCTGGCCGTGGTGGCCGTGGGCCTGGTGGCGGCCGGGTGCTCGAAACCAT
>Ga0307373_10012953_pt1 | contig 11745 bp, 13 predicted proteins | sample OX2MG_FD_202534 | JGI IMG/M metagenome (GOLD analysis project Ga0307373, IMG submission 202534) | Soil microbial communities from Risofladan, Vaasa, Finland - OX-2 | ecosystem: Environmental > Terrestrial > Soil > Coastal area > Acid sulfate soil | place: Finland: Risofladan, Vaasa | collected...
GGCCGCAACCGACCGGCCCACCTCGGGCCAGTGTTGCAGGGGCTCCGAGCCCCTAACTGAACGGCATTGTCTTTAGTCCCGTAGACCCATCGCCGGATCGTGTCGATGAAGGGGGCACGGGTCCGTGTGGCCCGTGCGTGATGTCCCCCAACACTTTTCTCCCCTCCCCCGGGAGTCTTGATGTGGAGGGGCATTGTCGCGTCCAATCATCGGTGCAGTGCACACACCGGAGCCGTGGAGCAGAGGGTCCCACCATCTATTGCTTCAACTCTGGCCCTGAAGCCCATGGAATGCGGCTTGAGCGACAAGGTGAATGGGCAGGCGGTTGTGGGCGACCTACGCGACCGGGTACAGCCTGAAGACCCCAGCTGAATCACGCACCTGCGCATACAGCGTGTCGTATGCCTTTCGGGCTGGATTGCCGCCAGTCACCCTCTGGATCTCCTCAACGAACTTCGACGATTCCTCTTCTGAGCCTTCGAGCCCGTCGTCCCAGAATGACGTCACGATGACTTCAGAGCGTGTCCGGTGATCGTGCTTGAGGACAGTGAGACCGAGAAAGTGCGGAAGTGCACCGAATCGGGGGATGACATGTTCCTGGATCTCCGCCATCAGCCGCGAAAGCTGGTGCGCCTGAGCGTAGAAGGTCACCTGCCGACTCTTCATTGATTCCCACCTCCAGATCTGCGCCGCCCGCCTTCAGATGCTGACGATAGGCGATACCAGATGCGCCGAGCGGTGCCCCGTCATTCTCCCAGCATTGCGACCTGTCGCCCAGAGACCACGGGGTCTCCACTCTGATTGAAGTGTGGCCCCGTTGAAGGGGCACTGCCACCTGGTGTACCGATGGCCCGACCTTCAGGCGGGCGCTGCGAGTGACCGCACTCCAGGAGGCGTCAACTCCTTCAGCCCCCTGACGACGAAGAGTTTACGTTGTTCGACGAGCCTGTCACCAAAAGTTGAACTTCCTATCGTCAACCTGCTCCTCCTGCGGGGTGTCTCATCGACCCGGCGGTGGGAGATACCGGCCGGGCACCGATCCTCACCGAAAGGGAGCAGTTCTATTTCTCAGAACCAGGATTCGCCAGACGAGGCCACCGACGCCGAGGGCGATCAGCACTGGGTAAGTCCATCCACGAAGTGCGGGGTAGACGGCGGCGGTCACAAGCGGGCTGAAGATCGAGACCGCAATGACAATCACCCAGAAGCGTGAGTACCACGGCTTCTTGCCGCCGTCTGCGAGGAGGTCCACCATGGTGAGCCAAGCTACACATAAGCGCCTGGTGGGGGGCAGGCAATAATCAGCGCGCACTCGGTCGGCCGACGTGGCGAACACTGTTCATTGTCGGGAAGCTGCGCCGGCTCGCGTGTCAGCAAATATGCCAGCAACGCCGGTGAATCGAGCTGAACGTCGGTGAACTGGGCTTCGACAAAATCTTCGCCTCAGAGCCCCAATTCGGCCACGGGCGACCGCCCGTGAACGGGCCCTGGCTCCACGACACGCAAGGGGTCGTGGGTTCAAGTCCCGCACGGCCCACCAGAGAAACCCCAGCTCAGGCTGGGGTTTCTTGCAATTCGCGTCCCGTGCGGTGGCTTCGCCACCGCCGATGTCCGCGACGTTGTCCGCAACGGGGATCGGGGGCCCCAGTGCCACTGGCTCGCTTCAACCTCAGGTTGTGGATTCGTGGCGTCGTATCACCGAAGCGGCAGATGCACCTCCAGGTTCAACCACGACAAGGTCAGCATCGACGCAGTGGTCGGCGGCGCGGGCCGGAACTCCGCATCTCCCGACATTACGCCTCCTCCTCCACCATGGTGGAGCCCTCGCTGGGTGTACTCCGTCTCGACGTCGTCTGTCAGTTCGAATCGGTACAGGCGCCTCGTACGCAACATCTGCTGGGCCTTCATCCGTAGATCGTCTGCCGCCCAGTCCTCGAGTCCGACGAGGTCGAGTTCCAACGCTGTCGATTCGTCGGGAAATGCCATGGTGATGTCCGGCTCCGGCGACACTCTCCACCGGAGGACGGCGGCAACGTCGTAGATCTCTATCGAGATGACCCGGAGTTGTCCACCGAAGACCTCGAACTCCTGATCAGGCCCTGCCTGCGACCGAAGGAACGTCGGTGTGATCTCCGCCGGTGGTGGAGGCGGGCGCTTCTCCGGGTCACCCAGGTGGATCGCCGCAGCTACTCCGGGTGGCGGAAGGTCGGGAGCTTCGTATCCAAGGGCAACCAGCATCTTGCGGTACCAGTCGTGTTCCTCCTCCTGGGTCATACCGTCCTGATACCTGAACGCGGCCAGCACGCCTGCGAAGTGACTCAACGTGCGTTGCTTGGACTCGTAGTCATCGCGTATCCCGAGGTTCCCACGAGCCCTGGCGAGCGTCTCCACGAGGTACCACTGCGCTTCAGGATTCACAGAGGAACCGTATCTGGCGATGTCGAGGTGCGCTCTGTGGCCATAGTCCCGACGACACACTCCCGGCAGCGTTCGGGGATAGGCCACCGAGTCCCTCGGACGCGAGTATTGGGCTGTGGATCTGATCACCGCGGTGGCGAACCTCGTTCGGGACCAGGGGCTGGAAGTAGGCGTGCCGGTCAACCTCCGTTCCACGAACAACGTGGTCGCATGGATGTATCCGAGCCCCGTCGTAACCAAGATCGCTCGGGACTTCGATGCGTCAACCCGGGAATTCGAATTGGCGATGTTTCTCGCCGCGATTGGTGCCCCCGTGGTCCCTCCGATCGAGATCGGAATCGCCCAGCCGGTCAACGTGGAGGGCCAGTGGGTCACGTTCTGGCGCTACGTGGCCGACGAACGTACAGCGACTTCCGCCCAGGTGGCAGCCTCCCTCGATGAGCTGCATGCGGGGTTGGCGAAGGTTCCTGGCCACTCCACGTTCCCTCCATGCTGGGGTCGCCTGGAGGCGGCCGTGGATCTTCTCGACGATCCCGAGCTTCCCGGCGAACCAGCCGGGGACGACCGAGTGCTCCTGCATCGGGCTCTCCTCGATGGCATCGCCGATCTGGCCTCGCTGAGCGATCCCCCTCACGTGCTCCACGGCTCCCCGCATCGATTCAACATCCTCGTCATGGACGGAGGAGCGGTGTTCATCGACTTCGAGACCATTGAGCTTGGGCCCCTCGAATGGGACCTGGCCCACCTCGATGAGGAGGTGGCCGGCTTCTATCCCGCTGACCTCGACCAGGAGCTCTTGAGAAGGTGCCGCATCGCGATCAGTGCGGCCACTTCGACGTGGTGCTGGGAAGGTGTGGACCGGGGCGCCGACATGCGGAGCCACGCAGTGCACCACCTGGAGACCGTCCGCCGGATGCTCGCGTGAACTCCACGGCGCCGTCCCACCCACCCGGACATGGGGCAGTCTGTTGAGATGGTGGAGGCAGCATGTGATCGCCACATCGAACCCGAGGCGGTCCTTGCCTCCTATGACGCTGGCGTCCGAGCCATAGAACGGATCACCTCCGAGGTCGAATGGGATGTCCCCACGCCTTGTGGTGGATGGCGAGCCGTCGATGTCGTCGGCCACTTGCTCGCAGTCGCCCGCTACTAACACCGACTCCTTGATGCAGCTTCGGCCGGGGAACCACGACGGGATCTGCCCCGAGGATCGCAATTGGCGGCGATGAACGCCGCCGACCTGGATGCCCTGACCGAGGCGGAAGGTGGCGGGCGCGCTCGCGAGTTCGTCAAGGAGGCGGATGCCTATGCTGACCGCCTTCGCTCGGCGAGCTGGACGATGGCCCTCGGGGAATGGTCGGGTCTCGATGCGCTCACTGTCGGTCAGCACACCGGGATTGTCCTCGGAGAATGGCATGTGCATGCGTGGGATCTCGCTCGGTCGGTTGGTCTCGATCATCGTCCCGATGATGCGGTGATCGTTGCCAAGGGACAAGAGGTCATGTTGCGTGGAACTGGTCCAGGTGATCCGTGGATCCAAGTGCTCAAGGGCTACGGCCGGAACCTCGACTGGTCACGTCCCACAGTCAGGTCTGAATGAATCTCGCGACGAGACCTGATCCGGCGCTGCGGGACGGCTCGCGGGTGACCGGGGCTTGCTGAGCCCGGTCGGCCGACGAGCTTGACTCTCCCCCTTGGGGAGGCCGCACACTCGATGCGTCGGGCTCTCCGGCTCGACGACGAGGGAGTAGGAGACGTGGCAGAGGTCAGCATTGGTGAGTTCGCAAGGCGCTCACGCCTGTCAGTCAAGGCGCTGCGGCTCTACGACGAGCTTGGCGTGCTCGTCCCCGCGCGTGTCGACGACGCCTCCGGCTATCGCTACTACGACGCAGCACAACTCGAAGTGGCGCGCCTCGTTGCGATGTTGCGTCAGCTCGATTTTCCGCTTGCCGCGATCAAGGAGCTGCTCGCATGCGATCCAGTTGATGCCGCAGACCGAATTGCGGCGCACTGGCGGGAGGCCGAGTCTTCACACGACGCTCGTCGCGAACTCGCCGACTACCTCGTCAACCGATTGAGTGGAAGGAGAACCGTCATGTACGAAGTCGCCACACGAGACATGCCCGGGCGGAGCTTGCTCTGCCTGAAGCGCCACGTCGACGAACAGGGCGCGTGGGCGCTCGGCAAGGAATTCATTGATATCCTGCGGGAGCGACCACTGCCGAAGATGAGCGGAAGAGAAGGCGCGATGTTCTCCATCTACTGGGGTGAGGTGAGCGCGGACAGCGACGGCCCCGTTGAATGGTGCATGCCGGTTCCGGAGTCGGACGGAGGGGCACTTGCATCGCAGTACCCGGAGTTGAGCTTGCGGACCGAACCCCCACATCGCGAGGCGTATGTCGCGTTGCCGAGCGACGCGTTGCCGGACGGCCCGGGAGGGAACCCGGGGGTGCAGTGGCAACTCGCGTCGGAGGCACTGCACGCCTGGGCGGTCGAGCACGGCATCGACACCGAGCGTCTCGCCCTCGAGCCCGAGGATCTCGGCGTGCGGATCACCTACTTCGCGAGCGGGCCGGTCACAGAGACGAGCGCCCCCTACTGCGATTTCGCCGTGCCCTTCGCTTGAGAGCCGAGGCCTGCATGGACTGCACGTTCCACGGAGTGTCGATCCGCCATGGTCGATGAGCGACCTCGACCCGGCGATCAGGGGAAGGAAGGGCCTAATCTCTACAAGTGTCCCCAGTGGGTGGCAATGAGGAGAAGCAGTCCAGCCATCGCGATGAGGACACCTGCTACGACCATCCGCCTGTCGCTCGACGTGGGACGGACACGGCCTAGTGCAGCGAAGGGCGGTCTGCTCGACTTCGGATTGCAGCGTGGCCGCCGGCGCGTCGGCCGAAGAACGAACCGTCGCCGAGGCTGATGCCGCTGGCGTAGTGGTGGGCAGCGAGGCTGGCGGCGGTCCGGCCGATGGCATAGAGCCCCGAGATGCGACGACCCTCGCTGTCGAGCGCGGCGCCGTCGGAGTCGGTGAGGACACCGCCGAGTGTGAAGGTCGCGTAGATCGCACCGTGGTCGACGCGCAGGTCGATGGCGCCGATGCCGCTCGCGGGAGGCGCACCGATGGGCTGCAGGAACGGCGCCCGCTTGTGGAATACCGGGTCGTCACCGCGCGTCGCCGCTTCGTTGTACTCGCGCACCGTGCGGGCCAGCGCGTCCGGCGGGATCCCGAGGTCTGCGGCCAGTTCCGCTGGAGTGGCCGCGGCGTAGCCGATCCGGAGTCCGATCGGATTCGGCTCGTGGATCACGTCATCGGTGATCATGTAGACGAAGCCGTCCTGGTCGCGCAGTGCGTGGATCCCGATGCGACCGGTGTAGGCATCTTCGTTGATGAATCGCTCACCGTCGCGGTTGACGAGGATTCCCCGTGCGAGGCGGTGGGGCGGCCCGAGGGGCAGCGCGCACTCGAAGGAGTCGAGCCTGGTCGTCGCTGCGCCGGTGCCCACGGCCATGCGAATCCCGCGCCCGTCGTCGTACGGGGTCCCGATCCGCCAGGCCGGGTCCGGGGCGTGGGCCAGGGGGCAGTGCTCGGCGACCATCGCCTCGTTGTGGATGAATCCACCAGTGGCCACGATCACCCCTCCACGGGCCCGGATGGCACGGGGACCGTCGTCGGTCCTCACCAGCAAGCCGACGACGTCCCCGCTGTCGACGACGAGCGCCTCGGCGCCGGCGTCGGCCACCACGCGGGCGCCGCTGGTCGATACGGCCGCACCGAGACGTTCCATCAGGAAACCGCCGGCGGAGTCGACACACTGCGGCTTGTGTCCACGCGGGACCGGGACCGCGAGTTCGTCAAAGGGATAGGTGTCCTCACCGCCGGTGAAGAGCAGCCCGGCATCATCCGCCGATTCGCGGTTCGGCTCGTCGCAGAACGACGCCCGGAACGGAACGCCGATCGAGACCAACCAGTCGAAGTGGTCCGGCGAACCCTCGCAATAGGCGTTCACGCGGTCGTCGTCGACGCCGGGCCCGAGAGCGGCCCGAAGGAACGCCGCCATGTTCTCCGGGGAGTCCTCGAAGCCACAGGCGCTCTGGAGGGCCGTGCCTCCTCCGAGGTAGATGAGGCCTCCGGAATGGGCCGACGTCCCCCCGGGTCCCCCGCTTCGCTCGACGGCCAGTACGTCCGCTCCCGCCTGCCGTGCCCCCATGACGGCCGACGCTCCCGCAGCGCCCAGACCGACGACGACTACGTCGACGGCTTCCTCGAAGCGAACCTCGCTGACGTCACGCGCCGGGTCCGGTTGCATCACTCGCCGCACGCCAGGGCCAGACGGTGGACGTTGCCCTGCCTCCGCATCGTCGACCGGAAGTCCATGCATGTGGTGGCGACCACGCCGAGGATTGCCGGGCTCGCTACCGATCGAAGTCGGATCCTCGCCCGCACAACCCCAGAACGTCGAACCTGCTCGTTGCCCATGCGCGCAGTATGCCAGCGATCCGCGACGCTTCCTGCGACTTCCCTGCAGCCGATTGCGACGGGCCACGACCCGACGATGAGGGCGGTCGTCCTGAGGCTCGTCGGGCCGGTCGCTACGATCCGGGGCAGGGGATCCCGTCATGTCGCATCTGGATTCCGGAGGGTTAGGCTCAGGGCGTGATCGGCGTGGCGGCGTTCGGACGGTTGTGCCCGGCACTCCTTGTCGCTGGTGCATTCATGGCGGCCTGTGGATCCAGGACCGGGACGCCGGCAGCCACGGGCGCGGTGCCCCGCCTGCCTGGAGCGACTGTGTCCGTGCAATCCGAATTCGCTGGGAACGAGACCTTCTGTGCAGGTAGCCCGTTGACGGGCACCATCAGGTATGTGGTGTCCCATCATGAAGCACGACTAGTACTTGGCGTCGGCGGCCTGCCGGCATCGACCACGGTAGTGGTCAACTGGCTGAACAACTCGGTGCGTGGGTACGTCGTCGGGACGTTTTCGACCGACTCGACCGGGTCGCCGCTGAAGTCGTCTGCACGCTTCTACAGACCCGGCGAAACCCGTGGCCAGGAGATTCAGCTGACGTCCTCGGACGCTCCGGCAACAGTGCTCGGGGAGCTGTGGCCGTGTGGCTGAGGCGCTCCGGAACCTGACGTCCCCGCAGCGCGCCGCCGCAACGACCCGTGGCAGATTCGTACCACCCACCCGGCGAGTAGAGACAGGGTCAGCGTTCCACGATTCGTAGGGCCCGTCATCGTTCAACCACCGGCGGTAGCTTCCGATGTGGTCCATCCGTTGGGGTGAAAGGTACCGGTGAGGAAGATGAGCGCTGAAGGGCAGACGCTGAGCATTCAAGAATCCCTCTATCCCGACATCACGTGCTTCGGGTGTGGCCATGCCAATCCGAAGGGCTTCCACCTGCGCAGCTATCGGGACGGTCAGATCACGGTGGCTACGTTTTCGCCTCGCGCCGAGCACGACAACGGATTCGGCTTCCTCAACGGCGGGATCATCTCGACGGTGCTCGACTGCCACACCGCCGCAGTCGTGATGTGGGAGGCCGACCGTCGCGGTTGGGAGGCCGATGCAGGTGCACCGGTGCCCTTCATCACCGCTGGCTTCGATGTGCGCTTCCTGCGGCCCACGCCGTTGGGGCCGCCATTGTCACTTCGGGCGGAGCCTCTGGAGGTCTCCGAATCGGCCATCGTGGTGAGCGCGGAGCTCGTCCACGATGGCAAGGTGCGAGCAACGATGGTGGCGAACTGGCTGCGGTTCCACCCCCGGTAGCCCGAACCCGGGTCCTCCGCTGTGCCGACGCGGGTGCTGGCACCCAGTGCACAGCTCCGGAGTAGAAGGTTCTGCGCGTCGGATCCAGCCGGCGGCGCTCCTGTCCATGTCCTGCCCTTCCGAGGGGTTCCGGGGTGAAGACAGCGGGTAGAACACTGCTGAGCCACTCGAGCTCCCAGGTGATCGAGGGGAGGAAGATCGGATCCACGGAAGCGAGCGGGTCCAGCGTTCGCGAGAGCAGGCACGTGGCGCCTGCGCTCACGCGAGCGGCGCCCCGCCGAACCGGCGACAGCGGGCAGGGGTGCTCGCACGGCACCTCGACCCCGGCAGCCGTAGCCTTGCCCCATGGGCAGCAAGGGTGATCTCCTGGAACTGATCGACGGTTCCCCCAACGGCCTGTCGTCGCTCACGGGGTCGATCTGGAAGTGGACCCACCATGAACGGTCTCGCCGGGCCGTCGAGGCGGTGACCCGGCGCATCAACGCCAACGTTTCGTACGCGACGTCGTTGTTCGGCGGGCCGCTCGGCGAGACCACGGACGAACACCTGCGAGTGGCGCTCGCCCTTCCGAACCGATGGCGCATGGAGTCCACCAGCCGGGTCGACGTCTGCGACGGTTCCACCCGCTGGCTCGGACACCCGGGTCACATCACCGAGTTCACACGCAACGAAGCCACACTCGCCGACACCGATCTCGGGATCCTGATCGAGCCGGGCAAGCACCTGTTCGGCGCACTGGAGTTCGGTGACCCGGCCGAGGGAGAGATCGCCGGTCGGGAATGCATGACGGTCGAAGCGTCGAAGCGTCGATCGTCGGTCGGCATCCGGCACCACGCCTCATGATGTCCGCCATGCGGATCGGTGGCGTCGACCACACCTACTGGTTCGACGCAGCGACGGGGATCGTCCTCCGCCACGTCGGGCTGATCGGCGGAGAGCCGTGCAGCATCACCGAGTTCACGGAGGTCAGAATCGACCCCCTTGTCGCGGACCTGGATTTCGCCTTCCTCCCGGTCCCCGGGGTTATCGTCGAGCGGCAGGTCGACCAGTTGATGCGAATGGCCGAGGCGCATGGAATCGACTTGGCCGGTGTGGACCTGGCTGATCCGGACGCCATCGACCAGGCCATCAACACTCGCCTACGGCACGAGCAGCCGACCCCCGACGCCCGGCTTCGAGCACAGAAGGCCAAGCACGTTCCTGTCGGCGATCCTCCAGCCGAGGAGGCGGCGGCGAGAGCGGCGATCGAGTACGCCTTCGACAATCTGGGCGAAGCCGACACGGACGACGTGACGCTCGTCAACGTCCAGAGCGGTCGGGGCCTCATCGGACCGCTCCGAGACGCACAGAAGCGCGTGCCGGGGGCCGCCGACAGCCCTGCCAGCTTGATCGTCGACGATGTCAAGTTCCTCCGTCCCGACGAAGCCGTCGTGTGGTACTCGGTCGAGGTCGACGGACAACGGTTCCCCATGGTGAACGGTCGTGAAGGGCGAGCCGTGGAGGTTGCCGGGCGCTGGTTGATCGGGCACGCCACGATCGCTGACTTGCTGGGATTCGCCGGGGTCGCCGTCCCGTCGCCGGACGACTAGGCGCACGTGGATGACCCGTTACGAGGTCGTTCCCACGGGGCTCTTCCACTCGCCCGGCAGTGCCCGAGGGGGGCAGTCAGCGATCGGCAGGAACCTGCCGTTCGACACCCACCACCGAGCCGGGCTCGGGGACAGGGCCACCGTCCACATCCGGGTCATCCGTTGGAGACGAACGCGCCCACGGGGATCCCCAGGTGTCTGCAGGTCGTGGCAACCTGCCGCGCCGCTGTCGAGATCGCAGTTGGATCCTGCCCACCGAGGGACTTCGCCCATCTCGTCGCAGCTCGGTCGAGCTCCTGATTGCCGGAGTGCTCACCGGCCCGAAGTATCGACGTACTGACCGCATACAACATGTTCGCCGGCAGCGGCTGAGCGGATACCGAACTGCAGAGCGTCTGCGCGGCCGACGAAGGCCCCGACGCGCACGCTGCAATTCCCAGACCCGACCAACCGAGGCCGAGTACCGCCATGAGAACCCGCTGACCCCGCCGGGTTCTCCGCACCGGTCCAGACTCGCATACCCGTGGGTCACACGCTGGAGTGGTTCGAACAGTTGATCGGCACACGTCCGCATGCTCAGCAGATGGGACCTCGATCCTCTGCCGCAGATGTGGTGGTGCGTGGCACCCCCCCGGGGATATTGGGATGCCGATCCGGATCTCGCATCCTCCTCGTTGGTTAGTCTCCTGGCGTGGAGGAGTTCACCGCGCACAACATCCGCCTGCCCGGTGGCGAGGAGACGTTCCCCGGGACCTTGGCCATCGCCGACCGGCCTCAGGCGGATGCGCTCCTGCGGACGCTCGACATCGCATTCGACGGACAGGTCGAGGGCAAGTCGATCGTGGACCTCGGCTGTCTGGAGGGTGGCTGGACGGTTGAGTTCGCCCGCGCCGGCCTCGACTCCCTGGGCCTCGAGGCCCGCAGACTGAACGTCGAGAAGTGCGAGTACGTCGCCGATCGACTGAACCTCCCGAACCTGCGGTTCGTCCAGGACGACGCCCACAACGTCGAGAAGTACGGGCCGTTCGACGCCGTCTACTGCTCCGGACTCTTCTACCATCTCGACGATCCCACTGCGTACCTGCAGACCCTGGCTCGATGCACGCGCCGGATCCTCCTGCTGCAGACGCACTTCGCGACGACGGACGAAATTGCGGCCGCACAGGCGATGGACGGGATGACGACCGTCGAGAGGCACGGACTCTCACCGCTCACATCGCACGAAGGCGCCGTAGGGCGCTGGTACCCGGAGTACCCGGAGGGTGAGGACGACGAGAGTGTCGAACGGCGGCTCTGGGCATCGTATGGGAACCACCGTTCGTTCTGGATCGAGAAGCGGCATCTGATCCAGACGTTGCGTGACGCAGGGTTCTCACCCGTCTACGAACAGTTCGACTTCGTCCAGAACAACGTCACCGACGACTACATCGAACAGCTGGATCGCAGCCTGTTCGTTGCGTACCGATCGGTGGAACCGCTGGCACGTCCCTAGGCCGTGACGGCGTCCCCCTGGACCGAACGGGTCGCGATAAGGATTGCCCGAGGCCAGGGGGGCTGATCCGCTGCACCGCCGGCACGGGGTTCAGACGTACGGTGCCCCGTACGGCAACGGGGCCGGATCCGCCCGAATCGGTCCGGTTGTCGCCGGAAGTTGAGTCCTGCAGACGAATCAACTGACTGACCGGAGATCGGCGTGGGGGATCATGTGAACCCGCTCGCGGCGACCCGGCGTGTGGAACGGCGTCGGATTTGGAAGGCCGACGCCGACCACGGCGCCCGGACCGTCACACGCCGGGAGGCAGCGCCATGGGCGGGCTCGAGCCCACCGCCGTGTAGTGGATGTCGGCCGCGAACGTGGCCGGAGACGCACCGGATTCGAGCGTCAGCTCGCTGATCGTGCCCGACGTCACCACGGCGGTGCCCACCAGTGTCGGGGCGCCCCCGGAGCGGGAACCCTGGACGATCGAC
>Ga0307373_10012957_pt1 | contig 11744 bp, 10 predicted proteins | sample OX2MG_FD_202534 | JGI IMG/M metagenome (GOLD analysis project Ga0307373, IMG submission 202534) | Soil microbial communities from Risofladan, Vaasa, Finland - OX-2 | ecosystem: Environmental > Terrestrial > Soil > Coastal area > Acid sulfate soil | place: Finland: Risofladan, Vaasa | collected...
CGCCGGTTGTGCTGATGGGACCCTTGGTCGATCGAAGCCGCTCACGTGCGATTCAACGCCTTCAACGCCGCCCACGACCCCTTCGCCGCTTCGACATCACTCTCCAGGACAAAAAGATATGTCCAGGTAGCACCGGTCTTCGGGTCCGCGTTTACGTGGTTCACCCAGCGCAGCGCGGCCTCAGCCTTGCCGAGGACGGACGGAGTTGAGCCCTCCTTCTCCATCTTGATCTCGACCATGCAGTGCGTGCCCGCGGTCTCGACCACGATGAAGTCAGGGTTGTAGAGCGTCTTCATTCCAGTCCAGAGGATCGGGCAGTCGTTCCGCTCCAGCCTGACCCAGAAGGCGACCTCGGGCGCTGCGTCCATGATGTTCGCAGCCTCCAGCTCGGTGCCCGAGTCGAACCAGGCCTGCGGATACATCCCCTTCGCCCACCCTTCGTACCCGGCCTGGCGCTCGAACTTGCCAAAGCGATCCCCGCTGGCGGTCGGGCGCTGCAGGCGAGCGTTGCCGAAGTCGACGACCTCCACAACGTCCTCGTAGCTTGGCTTCGGTGCGAACTCCTTGTGGCCTCGACTGATCAGGTCGATCACCCGGGCGGCCACTCGGTCAAGGTTGGTGGAGAGCACGGGCACCGCCTTGTCTCCAAGACCGGCCACGAGAGCATCCATGATCGGAGCCAAACGCGCGCGTTCGATAGCCCGGGCCGGCACCGCATCCGAGCCTAGGACCAGGTCCGCCAGCCTGCTCCGAGCCTCTTCCAGAGGGAGAAGCGGTACCTGCGAGGAGACCTTGTCGACTGCGTCGCTCGTGACGAGGTGGGTGGTCGTTAGCCCATCTCGCCCGGTAACCGTTCTGGCGCTGACCTTCACGCGACGCAGTTCGCCGTCCGCATCGGCCGCGAGTCGCTCGCCGAGCCGTTTGAAAGGGTCGCGGTCCGTGATGTCCGAGAGCGTGAACTTGCTCTGGACTCCCTGCATCACCAGCTTCGGGATGCGCAGCCTCACGTCGTCTCGCGGCAGCATCAGGGCAGACAGCTGGACCACCTCGGCCTCGACATGCTCCACGCGGGTTTCGACGCTAGTGATGGTGGCAACGGCGGCACCAGGTTCAGGGGCGCCTGGCTCACTCCCATCCTCCCCCGCAACTGGTGTCGCCATCTCGCTGCGCTCGATGACGGCCACTTCCCGACCATCGGCACGCCGAGTAGTCGACATCCACACCCGGTAGTCAATGAAGGCCTCGTTGATCACGTTCGCTTTCTTCAGCAGCTCCTGGTACCGCTCATGAGCGAGGACCTCGAGGGTGTCAAGCATCTCGATTCCGGTGTAGGCGCCGAAGGGAAGGCGCATGCCCCTACCCAGCGTCTGCTCAGTGAGGATGTCGGAGATGGACGGCCGGAGGGAGGCGATCACGTACACGGACTTGACGTCCCAGCCCTCCTTCAGCATCCCGACGGAGACGATGATTCGCACCTTGCTCGAAGGCGTCTCCACTTCGTCGAGCGCTTCCAGCGCCTCCTCCGGGGAGCTGGAGTTGATGTTGAGGATCGAATCGGCGTAAGCGCCACCGGCGAACCCTGGGTCTGTGAGGATACCCTCGACCTTGTTGGCGTCCTCGATCGTGGGTGCGACCACTAGCATCATCGGGCGAACGGGCGCGATTCCACTTGCGCTGCAGTAGGCTTCGACCGCCCTCGCCTTGGCCTCCAGGAGCCGGACACCGTCCCGCAGCTTGGTCTTGGCGTCCGACAGATCGTCTTTCCGCCCCACAAGCACCGGCGTCTTAACCAGTTGGTCGGCGATAGCCCGGGCGAGCGGATAGCGGTAGATCAGCTGCTCTGGCGGCGTCTTCTTATCTGGAGTTGCTGTGAGGCCGATTAGCACCCGCGGCACGAGTTCGCGGATTGCGGCCGAGAACGCCTTGCCGTAGTAGCAGTGGTGCTCGTCCGCGAAAACGACAAGGTCTTCCTGCTCCTGAAGGTGATCGTAAAAAGCCTTGCCCAGTCCCTCCTGGAACTTGCGGGTCTTGCGACCCGTTTCGGTATCGGGCTTAAGGAGGGCCTGAACCGTGAACACAAAGAGTTTCACCTCCGAGTCGTCCTCCATCGCGGCGCGCATCACCGGCGTGGCGAAGTTTTCGGAGGTGATCACGACGGGCTGGACCTCCATGCCGCTCAGCAGACTCTTGGGATGCCCTGGCGTGAAGTTATCCACGGTCTTGCGGAGAATCGTCTTGCCAGGAGTGATCACTGCGAAGTTGCGTACGCCGCCGGCTGCAAAGTAGTCAATCGCCCCGGCCATGACGTAGGTCTTGCCGACTGCGGTGGCGAGGTCGACCACACACTCGAACGGCGCCTCGCCTCCATCAACTTCGTAGTGCTGGGCGACTGCCTTGGCGATCGAGTCGAGGGCGCCACGATTGGGAGCACGTAGATCTAGCCGAGCTGCGATCGCCTCGATGGCATTGGAGTCGACCAGCGGGACCGCGATGCTCATGGGCGTACCGATTCGACCGGCGGACTGACCGGCGGTGAGCCGTTGACATCAAGATTGGCTTGGGCCGCCCGCGCCTCGCGGGTGTGGAAGAGCCGCCGAGTCGCCACCCGGTAGTCCGCAAGAATCGAGGCAGGAATTCGACGGACTCGGGAGCCGGGACTGACAGCCTTGAGCGCGGCATCAGCGTCGACCGCGACCGCCGTTCCGCATACGACGGCTCGTTCACCCGGTTCGAGACTGGCGGCAATCAACTCCACCACTTCCGAGGTGATCAGGCCGTCGACTACGGACAGCAGGGATCTCCCCTTTGAGCCGCAGAACGGGGGGTCGAAGCGGAACTCGTACCCGAGCTGCGCTGCGGTCGCCTCAGCCAACTCCCCGTTCACCGCCCAATCTGCAAGCACCACAGCACTGCGTGACTCGGCGAACATGGAAGGCGCCACATCCAGAATGCGGAAGCCGCCGCCCCCTGTCCAGCCAGCAACACTCGTGATCCCGCCCGGGTCCTCGCCGGCGACCACTTTCTCCATGCGAGGAATGGCGAAGGTCGTCAGCGTATCCGCGCTTCGTTCCACGCCCACCCACCGACGCCCCAGCTTGTGCGCCACCGCGGCGGTAGTGCCGGATCCTAAGAAGCAATCGAGCACCACATCTCCGGGATCTGTCGAAATCGTCACCACGCGATACAAGAGCTTCTCTGGTTTTGGAGTCGCGAAAACCGCTCCGATCAGCCGGCGAACCTCTTCCTTGCCGTTCCGCACGTAGCCGACTTCATCGGGCGGCCACACGGAACCCGGAACGCGACCTTGGGCGACCTCCGTCAAGAAGCGCTTTAGATAGGGCCCGGATCGACCGTCTGAGCCCCAGTAGATGCGATTGTCTTCGTCAAGTTCTTTGAGCTTGGCGGCCGAGAAGCGCCAATACGTACCGTGGGGAGGCCCTGGAACGACGCGGCCGCTGGGCGTCGTGACGGGATAGACGCCGAGGCTATATGGATTCCGAGCCGTGATCCCGCTGCGGCGCCACGGCCCCCGCGGATCATTGTCCAGGTTGGCGTAAGCGCTGTCCATTGCTTCTGTCCGGGCAAGGAGGTGGAATTGCAGATCCTGGATGTTTTTCGCGAAGACAATCAGATAGTCGTGATCCGTCGAGATGTGCCTGGCGGTGTTTCGCGGATCCGGCCGCCGTTGCCACGCCACCGTTGCCACGAAGTTCTCACGGCCGAAGATCTCGTCCATGACTACACGGCAGTAAGCCATCTCTTGGTCGTCGAGGTGGACCCACACGCAGCCGTCTGTGCGCAGCAGGCGTTTGATCTGAACGAGGCGGTCGCGCATCATCGTCAGCCATACGGAGTGTTCAAGGGCGTCGTCGTACTGGTCGAACGCCTGCTGAGTATTAAAGGGTGGGTCGAGGTAAGCGAGCTTGACCTTGCCGAGATACTCGCGCTGGAACTCGGGGATGCGGGCAAGGCTGGTCAGCGCGTTCAAGGCGTCGCCGCGAATCAGAAGGTTGTCCGCCGCCCTGCGTGATGCCGGGCCAACCTCACCGACCTGACCGGCGTCATGGAGCAGCCGAACCTCGGCAACGCGGTAGTCGGCCGGCGGAACCCAACGGTATGTGCCGTCCTCAGACCAAAGAAGCGCCTGGTCCTTGTTGGTCCATGTGAGCTCGAGTCGGCCATGGTACTGCGAACCGTAGGCTCCCCCGCCGTGATCACCCATTCTGGCGTAGGGTAGCCCGCCGAACCCCGTACTGACCCGGATCCTCTCCTGACCGGTCTTGGCCCGGACTCTGACCGGACCCGGCCGTTGGGTACACCTCCTCATGCGGGCCAGCTGATCCCAGCGGGTTTTCAGCGGGTGCACCCGACCGTCACTTTTGCCTCCGCCGCTGGCGACCGATTAGGTACCTCTTCGCGCCCTTACCTCGGTGGCGCGACCCGGCGGGCAAATCGGAAGGCGGACAAAAGGAGCACAGCGTGCGGTCAGCGTGCGGTCAGCGGACACCCTGAGATCGAGGCAGAACGTAGGTTTGGCCCTTTAGGGTGGCTTAGCGGGCACTCAGCGTGCGGTCAGCGTGCGCCTCGTTTTTAGGCTGCTCGCATGAAGACTCTCGCGCAGACGCGCTGGAACCTCCTCGCGACCCTCACTTCGGTGTCGCTCGGCCGTCGGCTACTGAAGGCACTTGAGTTCAGCGTGCGCACTGCGTGCGGACAGCGTGCGGTCGAGACCGTTCGTTTTCGCCTCCTCCAGGGGGATACGCAGTACATGAAGACTTTCTCTCGAGCACGCCTCGGTTCGCTCCATTGGCTGCGGGCGCTCAGCGGACGCTCAAGGGCTTTGTCACCGGGCCCTCGAGTGGGATTTTGTAGATATGAGGGCTGCTCCCTGGCCTCAGAGGTGTTCTCACCCCGGCCGACCAGCACCGGCGCGCGAATTGCGAAGGTGCTCCGAAGGTGGACGGAAGGCGCTCGGAAGGCGGAAAAGGCGCACGGAAGGTGGACGGAAGGTGCTTTGGTCCGCCAGCGGGCCGTCGCGAATTCAGAGGACTCGGCGCCGCGCTGCTCCAAAGCGACCTCAGAGGGCGTCCGGAAGATGGATGGAAGGCGCTTGGGCGGTACAGAAGGCGGAGCGAAGGCGGGCGCCTGCAACCGTTTGACCATCTCATTTGGGGGTAATTGCATGAACAACTTCGAGCGCTCACCACGGAACCTCTTGGCGTCCGTCCCATTCTGGTTGCTTTTCGCGCTTCGACTCGACGCCGGGGGCGTCTCAAAGCCGCCGGGCGAGCAGCAGGCAGAGCAGCTCCAAAGACTGGTCAACGCGATCCAGGCCGTCCTTGACGGCGTGGCGTTCGTCGTGACTCACGCCGCTGGCGTCGCGGCTCATGTCGTGACGGTTGCCGCCTTGCCGCTTGCGATCTTGTGGCTGGTCATCAAGACCGCAGGGCCGCTGGTCCATCGGAAGCTCTGGGAGACTCGCCTGGCAGGTGTCCGGATTGTCCCGCCAGCCGAGAGTCTGTACGAGCCAGCACGTTGGGTCGCCGTCCACAGGATGCTTTACGCGATCGCCCTCAACCGGTGGAGGAGAGCTATCGTCGGCCAGCCCTGGCTGGCGTTCGAACTGGAGGCCAGGAACGGAAAGCTGACCGCCAGCTGCTGGTTCCCGAAAGACTTCCAGACAGTCGTCGTGGCCGCGCTTCGCAGCTCGCTCCCAGACGCCGATATTGTGCCGGCCGAGGTCCGACCACCTCTCGGAGGCATCCCCGCCGCTCGGGCCCGCCTCCGCCTATGGAGGGAGGATTTGTACGCGCTCGGTCAACCGCATACGGACGCACTGGCGTCTGCTGCCGAAGCCCTCGCTGCAGGAGGCGATGGAGTGATCCAGATCGCCATGGCCCCTGATACCGGATGGGAGGCGCGTGCCGCAAAACGGCTCGATCAGATGACTGGGATCGATCGGCACGAAAGCTTCATCTCGAAGCTCACACGCATGCCCATGGACCTGTTCTATGAGTTCTGGTTCGGCCATCCCGAGTCGGACAAGGCATCGGCACCGCGACGGCGGCAAGACATGCCGCTACCGACAGGTCACAAGGCTGGTCAGGCCTGCTGGCGAGTTGAGGTTCGCCTCTGTTGCTGGGCGCCACAGACGCAAGCTGCAATCGCGTCGCTGAAGCCTATGGTTGCTGCCTTTTACACCGCTGAGGGCGAAAACCGCCTTCGCCCAGAGACCGTGTTGTGGACACGGGGCTTTGATCACGCGGTCGAGAAGCGGCTCGGTCCTGGGCGAACGTCGATGGTGCTGTCACCCGAGGAACTGGCACAGCTGGTCCACCTCCCGCTGGGCAGCGTCGGGATGGAGTCGGCGCGCGTGCGGGTTATGCCGCGACGGAGATCCGCAAGTGGCGGCGGCAGCATTTTCTGCCGATTGGACAACGAACCCGCGGCGCCTGTCGCAATCAGTCAGGCGGACTGGCGGCACCACGCTCATGTCCTCGGCCCGACCGGAGTCGGCAAGAGCACGCTGCTGTTGAATCTGGCCTTACAGGACATCGAAGCCGGCATTGGGGTCGGCGTCGTCGATCCCAAGGGCGACCTGGTGCGCGAGTTGTTGGAGCGCATCCCGCCGCAGTACTCGGATCGCATCGTTTTGATCGATCCTTCGATTCGCGAGCGACCCGTTGGCTTGAACGTCCTTGAGTGCAACGATCCGATTCAGCGCGAACTCGTGACGGACGGCGTGGTAACGATCTTCCGCAAGACCTTCGAGCGGTTCTGGGGGCCACGGACCGATGACGTGCTCCGTGCCGCACTGCTCACACTTCTCCGCCACCCGGGAGCAACTCTCACTGAGGTCCCGCTTCTGCTTCTCAACCCGCGCGTGCGCTCGAGACTGACCAAGAACCTTGGTGATCCGATCGGTCTAAAGCCGTTCTGGCAGGAGTACGAGGCTCACACGGAGGGCCAGCGACTGCAGATGGTCGGCCCGGTCCTCAACAAGTTGCGGACATTTCTTCTCAGGCCGACCGTTCGAAATGTGCTCGGTCAAAGCAAGTCGACCATCGACCTGAATGAAGTTCTTGACCGCCAAGGCATCCTGTTGGTCAACCTGGCCAAAGGCGAACTGGGTGAAGAGACGAGCCGTCTCCTGGGCGCGTTTGTGATGTCGCGGATGTGGCAGGCGGCGCTTGCCCGTTCGAGCCGCCCCGAGAGATGGCGCCCGGACTTCAACCTCTATCTCGACGAGTTCCACGACTATCTGCACCTACCGCAGTCGATCGACGACATACTCGCCCAGGCACGCGCCTACCACCTTAGCTTGACTCTCGCCAATCAGCATCTGGCGCAGCTCCACGAGTCCACCCGGCAAGCACTCGCCTCTAACGCGCGGACGCGGATCGTGTTCCAGCTCGGACCGGACGACGCGCGCATGGTGGCCAAGGACTTCGAGCCGATGACGGTTCATCAACTGCAATCGCTCGCTCGTTTTCAAATCGCAGTTCGGCTGAATGTCGACGGGCACACCGAGCCCCCTTTCACCGGCACCACGCTGCCGATGCCCTCTGGATTCGGTGAAGGTCATGCCGCCGAGCTGAAGTTCGCGAGCGTGCATCGGTACGGTCGCCCGGTTGCCGAAGTCGAGGCCGAGATCGTCGCGCGCCTCAACCGACTCGGAGCTGCCGGCGGGTTCAAGGAGATCGCATGAACGCTGCACGCAGCCTTTCGCGCCGGGAACTCGTAGGGGCTTCGCGGGTGCCTTCGCGCCATGGCGCGAATGGCGCTCGCAGTTCGTCACTGCCCAGTTCTTCCCCGGGACTGTCTTCGCCCTCCAGTTCGTCAGTTAAGTTCTTCCGAACTCTCGAGCTTCGCCTCAGTGATGAACCTGACTCGCCGCGTGCCGACTACTCACCCACTCCGCGAGACATGGCGATCCTCACGGCTCTGGACTCCTATCGCTACCTCGACCGGAGTCAGCTGCAGACGCTCTTCTTCGAAGGACCGCGGAGCTGCCAGTACAGGCTTCGATGGCTCGTCGACCGCGGACTCGTGCGCACGTGGCATGTCGTAATGCGACCAGGACGCGTGTGCCGATCCTCTATCTATCTGCTGTCGCGGCGGGGGGCGGGTGCGCTGGCGGAATGGCTCGACGAGGAACCGATGCAATACGTGCGCAGGGCGGAGCATGCACTGGAGCGACGATTCCACCTGGTCCACCAGCTGGAGGCGAATCAGTTCTTCGTCGACCTGGCTGCTGCGACGCGTGGCCTGCCGGGCTGTGGCCTGTACCACTGGGTCGGCGAGCACGGCGTGCAGACCGCCTACGCCGAAGGCGATGAGCGGGGGCCAATCCCGGACGGATGGGGCCGGGTACTGACACCAGACCGCGAGGTGCTGATCCATCTCGAGTGGGATCGGGGCACCGAGCAGCCGCGTCGCCTTCGCGCCAAACTCGCTGCGTACGTCGGCTACTTCAACGACCGGCCCGGCGCCAGCGCCAACCAGATCCTCTTCGTCGCGCCAACCGAACAACGCGAGCGCCAGATCCTCAGTTTGCTTCGCGATCACGCCGACAGCGACCGCGAGAGCTGCCGTTTCTCGACTACGACAACCGCCTTCATCTCCGCCACGGGTCCGCTCGGCGCCGCGTGGGCCGGAAAAGGCTCTCGGCGAGTCGGGCTGCTGGACATGGCCGGAGTGCCTCGGTCGGAACGGCAGGTCGAAGCATGCATCGGCAAGCCGAGCTGGTGGCTGCGAAGACCAGGCGGAGGTGCGGGCTCGTGAATTACAAGGGGTCAGAGTCTGGCCCCCTGATCCGAAGGAGTGTCTACAGATGAGCAGCCCGGCCGCGGTCACGAACGGGCGCGCGGGTTTGGTCGTGGTTCTGTCAGCCGATGCCGTTCGAATCGCCTGCGCTGAGCGGGGCTGGAGCCTGTCCGAGCTCGCTCGAAGAGCGCGCATCTCCCGTCCGACGTTGGCAGCCGCCTTGCGGGGCCAGCCAGTACGAGCACGGACGGCGTGGAAACTCGCGCATGCGCTCGAGCAAAAGCCTTCAACCCAGCTGTCTCAGCTCCTGGGAGCTGCATAACAAGTGAGCGGAGACCTCGCGATAGCCGCCCGAGAGCTGGTGCTCGCGATCTTCAGACTCGCCTTCACCGACTATGTAGGCGTGGCCTATGGCCACGATGAACCTGGCCCGGACAGGCACACTCGGATCAACCCAAAGGTCCAAGCCGAGGCAGCGACGTTCTTGACAAGCCCGTGGGCCCGCCACCTCGGAGAGCTCGCCGGCTTCTCGGCGCAGACGGCTTGGAACGAGGCGCAGCGCAATCGCCTTCGTTGTGACTTACGACCGCCGCAGCTGCGGGTGGATCCGCCTGGGCGCCACCTCACGGAGAGCCGAGGCACGTCCGAGGGGTGGCTTTTCCAGCAGGACAAGGGAGTGGCAGCGTGAGGCGCCAACACCCGCTGCCGCCTCGGGACGAGCCGGAGTTTGATCCGTCGCCGATCGATCAGGGGTCAAGCGCTCAACCCCTGTTCGGGTCAAATCCGGAGCACGAAGCGTTGATCGACGAAGCCGTCGCTTTGTTCAGTCGGTACTACGAACGCCCGATTTCCAAAGAGCAGGCTCGACAGATGACCGAGCGCTTGACCGCCTTCTTCAAATTGCTCATTGAGTGGGACAACCGCGCAGAGAGCCCTGACAAAACCTAAACCGAGACCACGATGCGCTCGGCAGTCTCAGCCGTTGCCCCTGGGTGTTCGAATCCGAGCACCAAGCGCATACCTCCAGCCTCTAGCACGCGAGCCAAGGTTGCGAGACTGGAAACACGCCTTCCACCTTCGAGGCTTGAGATTGTCGAAGCGGATGTATTCATCAGCTGTGCAAGCTGCTCCTGCGTCAGATTCAGCTTCATGCGGAATTGGATTAACACTCGGGCCACCGCCTCCGCAACTGACAGTCGGGCCCTGAGTTTCCGGTACTCCTCGTCCGCGAGCGCTTGCTGGCGTGTCTCGGTAAGCGAAGTCCCAACCGGGCTCACATGAGCATTCTGCATTACCGAATCTTATGTCTGGGGGAGGCATTGCCAGACACCTCGATTGCTGCCCGCGATCAAAATGGGCATCGGTTTTTGAACCGATCACCACTGTCGTGCGTGCAATCAGCGAGCGGTGGCACTCTTTGGTCTTACATGACCGACCGGACTGACGAGAGACACGCTTCGGCTCCATCGAGAACGGCAGATTTGGCCTCCGCCCTCCCGCGCGTCTGGATCACCGCGGACCATCACTTCGGCCACGCGAACATCGTGGTCTATGCGGGTCGACCGTTCTCGGCCGATCAACAGGATGCTGAGATGGCAACGCGGTGGCGGACGACGGTGGCTTCCAACGAGGCCGTCTTGCACCTAGGCGACCTCGTGGTGGGAGGGAACGCTCCAGGCATCTGGGAACTCGTCTCCACGCTGTCTGGGAATCCCAGATGGCTTGTGCTGGGCAATCACGACCGGCCGCATCGTATTGGACTGATCCGAGCTGCTGGCTTCACGATCATTGAGCCACCGGAACTCAGTTACCGAAACTGGCTGGTCCGATTCACGCATCGACCGCTACCAGCCGCGGAGCTTGGACGGCACCAACTCAACGTTCATGGACATACCCATTCCAAGGTCGCATCGACGGACTTGCGCTGGGTCAACGTCTCAGTGGAGGCGACCGACTATCGGCCGGTTCGGTTGCACGATCTATTGGACGAACGAATCGATGAACTGACGAGAACCCATTGCCCATGAGCGATGACCCGCATGGTCCCCTGATCGGTCGTGGAGGCCTTGTCGTAGTCGTCAAGCGCGACCAGGTGCTGGCCGCCTGCGCCGCTCGCGGCATGAGTCTGGAGAACCTGCGCTTGGCTGCAGGCCTGTCGCGTCCCACACTTCAGGCGGCGCTCAGGGGCAAGCGCGTGCGCCCGAGTACCGTGCTCAAGCTCGCTCAGGCACTGAGACGCCACCCGGTGCTCGAGGAGACAAGCCAACTGTTGACAGGAGACGTGCCAAAAGATGGCCGGCACCCGCCAGATTAGTGGTGCTTTTTGGCGCGCCAGGTCCTCGGGGAAACCGATGGTCCACTTGACCGGCCGCCAGGTTGCCTTCTGAATGGGTTCAGCGTGACGGCGCTTCGTGTGACCCACTCGACCACCGCGAGGCCACTATCCAAACAGGGCCCCCAGGACTTCGTCGAGGTCGCTAACGGCCTCGTCGAAGCTCGGCAGCTCGGGCACGAAACCACGAAGGCGCGGCTCCCACTGTATTCGGTAAGCCTCCAGCACCCTTGGATCGCGGAAGTCATCAGGTCCGGTGAAGGTGACTCCGCGGGCACGGGCCTTTTCCGCGAGTGGGCCCCTAAAGCCGCGCCAGTCCAGCTTGAACTGATCCTGCCGCCACAGGTAGCCGACGTCATACAGATCGCGGGCGCGATTTAGCCAGTCCCGGCGCTCAAGGTTCTGGCGAGCTTGAAGGAAAGCTCGCAACTTCTCGATCGCGATCTCCGCAAGGCTGTAGCACTGCACCTCTGACTCCAGTGCCTCGCCTTCGAAGAGATGGATCAGATTGCGGCGTTCCGTTGGTAGCACCATCGGTTCGTCTCTTGTGATCTCAACCTTGATGGGGAGGCTGGCTCCGGTCGGATACTCCACCCTGATACGGAAGTCGAGTTGACCAAAGTCGTGCTCTTCTCGGTGCTTTGTG
>Ga0307373_10012958_pt1 | contig 11743 bp, 9 predicted proteins | sample OX2MG_FD_202534 | JGI IMG/M metagenome (GOLD analysis project Ga0307373, IMG submission 202534) | Soil microbial communities from Risofladan, Vaasa, Finland - OX-2 | ecosystem: Environmental > Terrestrial > Soil > Coastal area > Acid sulfate soil | place: Finland: Risofladan, Vaasa | collected...
GTGAACCTGTCGCCACCGTGGTGGCGACGCTCGGCACCACTTCTCTGGGTGCCGTCGATCCATTACATGAGATCCTGCGATTGCGCGAGCGCTATGGGTTTCGCGTGCACGTGGACGCGGCATATGGCGGCTATTTCAAGCTGGCGGCTAATCTGGATGTCCAGACACACGCCGCCTTCGATGTCACGTCGCAGGCGGATTCCATCGTAGTTGATCCCCACAAGCACGGCTTGCAGCCTTACGGGTGCGGTTGCGTTTTGTTGCGCGATCCGTCAGAAGGCCGCTTATATAAACATGAATCTCCCTATACCTATTTCACTTCGGCAGAGCTGCATCTTGGTGAGATCAGCCTGGAATGTTCCCGTCCCGGAGCGTCTGCAGTTGCCTTGTGGGCCACCCAAAAGTTGCTGCCGATGGTCCCGTGCGGTGAATTCGCACGCGGTCTTGAGGCCTCACATAGGGCCGCGTTAGCATTGCGCCAGCATTTAGCAAGTGGCCAGCGATACCTGGCCGGCCCCGTGCCGGAAATGGATATTGTTATTTGGACACTGGCGGCTTCCGGCAGGGCAGACGCCAGCCGGCGAGCACAGGCATTATTCGATGCCGCGGCGCATCGGCAACTGCATCTGGCGCTGTTGCGGGTACCGGATTATCTGGCCGCCACCTGGTGGCCGGAGCTGACACACGATGCGGATACAGTTACCGCGCTGCGTTCCTGCCTCATGAAGCCGGAACACGAAGAGTGGCTGCCGCGCATCATCACACAGCTGGATACGGCCGCCCGCGAATCACTGGGTACATGATAAAGTATCGTTAAGCATCAACCCATGGCCATTTCATTCCCAGCGCGGAAACCCTCATGAACGACAAGAATTTTTTCATACGAATCTTTGGCGGTACCTGGCATCTGTGGGATTTTCTCTGCCGGCTGGTGATAAACTTGCTCATCACCCTTATATTGATCGCTTTGCTGGTGGGGGTGTTCAGTACCCACCGGCTCCAGGTGCCCTCATCCGCGGCCTTGGTGGTGGACCCACAGGGCGCCTTGGTGGAACAGTTCTCTGGCGACCCGGTGCAGCGCGCCCTCAGCAGGATGCTGGGGCAGAAGCAACGGCCGCAGACGCGGCTGCGGGATGTGGTGGCTGCGATCGATCATGCCAAAGATGATCGTCGCATCAAGGCGCTGGTTTTAGAAACCGACGAGATGGGCGGTGGCGGGTTCCTCGGCGGTGCCGCCCTGAGCGATCTGCAGGATATCGGTCGCGCCATCCAGGAGTTCAAAAAGTCCGGCAAGCCGGTATTCGCGCTCGGGGATTCCTATACCCAGAGCCAGTATTACTTGGCATCCATGGCCAATACTGTTTTCATTCATCCCCAGGGCTTAGTGTTCTTGCATGGATACGGCATCTATCAACCGTACTTCAAGGATGCGCTCGATAAACTGGGCGTGGATGTGAACATTTTCCGCGTGGGTAAATACAAATCGGCGGTGGAGCCGCTCATGCTGAACAGCATGTCAGCGGACGCGCGAAGTGATTGGAGCGGAGTGGTGAACGCGCTGTGGAGTGCTTACCAGCAGGATGTCACCAAGGCGCGCGATCTCAAGCCGAATGCGCTCAGCAACTATATAAACAACGCGGATACAGGACTCGCGGCTGTAGGCGGTGATAGCGCCAAGCTGGCCCTGAAAACCGGCCTGGTTGACAAGATTGCCACCGAAGATCAGATGACGGACGCGGTTACCAAGGTGGTGGGTGAAGCTGATCACAGTTTCCGTCAGATTGATTTCCGTGATTATTTGCGGGCTGTAGGCGTTGATGGTATTCACCCTACGGATGGCAATGCAGTGGGCATCATCGTTGCAGCTGGCGACATCCAGCCGGGCGATCAACCTTCAGGCAGTATCGGCGGTGATTCCACTTCCGACTTGATCCGCAAGGCGCGCTATGACAATTCCATTAAAGCCGTGGTGCTGCGCGTGGACAGCCCCGGCGGCAGCGCCTTCGCCTCCGACCTGATCCTGCGTCAGATCGAACTCACCAAGGAGGCCGGCAAGCCGGTGATCGTCTCCATGGGCTCGGTGGCCGCGTCCGGTGGTTATTGGATTTCCATGGCGGGTGATGAAATCTTTGCCAACCCCACCACACTTACGGGCTCCATCGGGATCTTCGGCCTGTTCCCGACCTTCCAGAAGACCCTCGCCAAGATCGGTGTACATACCGATGGCGTCGGCACCACACCCCTGAGTGATGCCTTCGACGTTACCCGCCCCATGTCACCGATGATGCAGAAGGTTTTCCAGCTGGATATCGATTACGGATATCAAGAATTCATCACCAAAGTGGCGCATTACCGCCACATGAGTGTCGCAGAAGTGAACGCTATCGGACAAGGCCGGGTATGGAGCGGCGAGGAAGCCAAACGTATCGGTTTGGTGGACAAGTTAGGCGATCTACAGGACGCAGTGGCGGCGGCTGCCAAGCTTGCCAAGCTCGGACCGCATTACGCGGTGCGTTATATCGAACCGCCTCTGAGTCTTACGGACCGGCTGATCATCGCCATGGCCAATAACAGCGATGCCCGTCTTAACGCTAATCTGGCATCCAGTCTGTTGCCGTCCGCGGGCTTCAGTGGAGCGCCATGGTATGCAGAGATGCAGCGTCTGGCCGACAGCTTCAAGGCATTCACCGATCCGCGCGGGATCTATGCCTACTGCTTCTGCACTATCCAATAGGCCGTCAGTCGCGGATTCTCAAACATGTTTGAAGTGAAGACAGTTCGGGCAGAGAACAAAGGCGCGTTTTATAAGGGACTGTGTGCACAGGTCCGAAGCCTGCTGCATGCTGAACATGACCTGATCGCCAATGCCGCCAATTTTTGCGCCTTGCTGTATCACGCCTTGCCAGATGTGAACTGGGTGGGGTTCTATTTCCTCAAGGACGACGAACTGGTCGTGGGTCCATTCCAGGGCAAGCCCGCCTGCGTGCGCATCGCCATGGGCAAGGGTGTGTGTGGGACGTCGGCTGTCAAACGCGAAACTCTCCTGGTGCCGGACGTAAACCAGTTCCCCGGCCACATCTATTGCGACGCAGATTCTCGGTCAGAAGTGGTGGTGCCTTTGGTCAAAGATGGCAAACTGCTGGGCGTGCTGGATATTGACAGCCCTAAGCTCGCGCGATTCGATGAGGAAGATCAGATCAATTTGGAAAGATTATCGACTGCTTTTTTAGATTCGCTAGGCTAAGTTAAGGCATCTCGCCAATGACTTGCCCCATGTGCACGATAGAACCGGCTTCCATCCCGGCTTCCCAGCAGACCCGTTGCCGACCGAACAACAGAATCACTGTGGAGCCCATGTTGAAGCGTCCGAGCTCCGCACCTTTTTTCAATCGCACTGCATCACCCTGATACTTCCAGCTACGCATCTCGTTGAGCCGCGGCGGCGTGACTTCACCAGTCCACACGGTTTCGATGCTACCCACATTGAGTGCACCGACCATGACGACCCCCATGGTGCCAGCAGCTGTGTCAAAAATCGCTGCTACCCGCTCATTGCGCGCGAACAGTTTGGGCACAACGCGGGTCGCAGGCGGATTGACACTGAACAGACGGCCGGGAACATACAGCATGTACCGCAAACTGCCGTCCAGGGGCATGTGGATGCGGTGATAGTCCCGCGGCGACAGATATAAGGTAGCGAATTCTCCGTTTGTGAAAGCGTTGGCAATTGCAGTGTTGCCCGCCAATAATTCCAGTACGCTGAACGTGCGTCCCTTGGCCTGAAGGATGTAAGCTTGGTTGATTGCGCCGATCTGGCTGACATAACCATCCACTGGACTGACAAGGGCTTTGATTCCATCAGCGATAGGGCGCGCGTCAGCGCGAAGCGCGCGTGTGAAGAAGGCATTGAAGCACGGATAGGTGGAGCTATCCGGCTCTGCGGCCTCGCTCATGTCCACTTTGAATCGCTGGATGAAATGGCGAATCAGCCAATTCTTGACAGTGGGCGACTCCACGCGAACGAGCCAGTGCACCAGGCGCGAGATAGCATGCTGGGGTAGAGGGTATTGCAACCCAGCCTTCACCCGATCCATCAATGAGACATCGGTTTCGTTCATGCCATATTGCTTAGTCAGTCACCCGGGTGATCTTGGCGCACGGGCGCCATGATGGTGAGCGAGGAATGGTCTAAAAACGTCAACGTTAGTGTCACTAGGTCGCCATCGTACATTCGTTTCACGGGTTTTGTGAGCACCAGATAATCGCTATCGGGCGCGAATGCGAGACTCTCGTGGGCAGGAATGCTGACATTCGATATTGGCTGCTGCTTATGCTTGTCCTCATCCGGCGTGCCGCGGCGGATCACGATTGAATTGAAATCCGGACTGGAGATTGTCACCAGTGTCAGTGTCTGGTTGGAAAGATTCTTCAGAATCATATAACCAGTCATGGCATCGGCATCGGGATTTGCCACGTGCATCCAGACATGCGTGGCTGACACACCCGGGCCATCCGCCCGGATCGCAAGGGGCAGCACACCAAAGGCGATCAACAGCAACATGGCTAATGGACGCAACATCAGCTGACCCCGAGGCTGCGCATGCCGGTGCAATGACACAACGCCAGACTTTCAGGTAACAGGGTTAGAGTAAAGATGCTGGGTACAGGGCCGTAAGGGTTAATGATAATTGCCACTAAGGAATACTCCGCATTGTAATTGCCAGATAGTCCCAGTGGGCCATCGGGTGGCGCCACACGCACAAGGTGTGCCAGCGCGCGCCGAATGTCGATACTGCCACTGATACGCCTAAAATCATGGTTGAGATGTTCCATTTAATTTCCTGGGAACTGCCGGTGCGTCCCGCCCCGGATCCTCGCATTTGGGGCTTATACGCGATTGTCCTGCGGGGGCAGCTCCTTAAGCCATGCGCCTGCCTTGTTGAAATCCGTCGGGAGCTTGGCGCAGACGGTCTTGCAATGGGGATGCCGAGGGGCAGAAGGCCCCCACATCTTGGAGGCCAGGCAACGTGCGAAGGTACATAGGCGTCGTTTCCCAGACTGGATGGTGGCAGAGACCTGGGTGTATACAGCAACCATGCTGTGGTATTAAGGGCTGATGCGGATGGCCTGAAGCTCCAGTAACAAAATCCGTGACCGGTGAGGACGGCTCCGGTACGAAGTGCTCTCGACCGTATATGCATGCGTGAATTATGCCATGCCTGATTAACAGCCGCATTTCGTTTATCATACGCAAGCATCGTCAAGGGGGGGGCGTATGGAAAAATTTGAAGAAATCAACGACAGTTTCCATACCCTGGCAGACTTCGTACGTTGGGGCGCAAGTATATTCAATCGCGCCCATCTGGAGTTCAATCACGGTACTACCAATGCTGTGGATGAAGCCCTGTATCTAGTTTTGCATGCCTTGCATCTGGACCACGACATTCCGGACTGGCTTTTGGCCACGCAACTCACGCGCAATGAAAAAAACGTGGTGTACAAACGGTTGCGGAAACGTGTTGAAGAGCGGCAACCCTCGGCGTATATAAGCCATCACGCGCGCTTTGCGGGTCTTGATTTCTATGTGGATGAACGGGTGCTGGTGCCGCGCTCGCCCATCGCCGAACTTATCGAAAGACGCTTCGAGCCCTGGATTGATCCGACGCGCGTCAAACGAGTATTGGATCTTTGCACGGGCAGTGGCTGCATCGCCGTTGCCTGTGCATATGCATTTCCGGATGCCGTTGTGGATGCTACGGATATTTCCGCGGAGGCGCTGGATGTTGCGCGCATCAATGTGAAACGCTTGCATGTGGATAGCCGTGTCAAGCTGCACCAAGGGGATGTGTACGCGGGTTTGGAGGCGACCCACTATGACATTATTGTCAGCAACCCCCCATATCTCGACGCGGCTGACATGGCATCACTCTCGATAGAGCACCAAAGGGAACCGGCTCTGGGCCTGGCTGCGGGGGATGATGGGTTGCGGGTAGTACGGCCCATTTTGGCAGGTGCTTCGAACTATCTGGCAACCGACGGCATTTTGGTGGTTGAGGTTGGGAATAGCCGCGGCGCACTGCTACAAATTTGTCCGCACGTGCCGTTCACTTGGTTGGAGTTTGAGCGCGGCCACGCCGAGGTGTTTTTGTTGCGTGGCCGCCTGTTTGCCGCATTGCAAAAGAGACGCGCTCTAGAAAAGCATGTCCGGTAATTCCTTTGGCAAGCTGTTTACAGTCACCAGCTTTGGCGAAAGTCACGGGCCAGCGTTGGGCTGCATCGTGGATGGCTGTCCGCCTGGTATGCGCTTGAGCGAATCAGATGTTCAGCATGACGTAGACAGGCGCCGTTCTGGCACATCGCGGCATACCTCGCAACGGCACGAAGCGGACCAAGTGAGGATTCTTTCGGGGGTGTTCGAGGGCAAGACCACCGGCACACCCATCGGACTCCTTATAGAGAACACCGATCAGCGGGTGGAAGATTACGAGGCTATCCAGAATAAGTTTCGACCAGGGCATGCGGACTATACCTATTTGATGAAATACGGCCATCGCGATCATCGTGGCGGCGGACGCGCCTCTGCGCGGGAGACGGTGATGCGCGTGGCGGCCGGCGCCATTGCCCGCAAATATCTCAATGAACGCTTTGGCGTTGTGATCCGCGGTTGGCTGGCACAATTGGGACCACTGGTGTTGGAACCAAAGGATTTGGATGCGGTCGATGACAATGCATTCTTTTGTCCCGATCCTGCACGAGTCCCGGAATTGGAAAACTATATGGATGCGTTGCGGAAGTCCGGTGATTCCATCGGTGCGCGCATCACAGTGATGGCGCGGGGTGTGGTGCCTGGATGGGGTGAGCCGGTGTTCAACAAACTGGATGCCGACATCGCTTCTGCCATGATGGGCATCAATGCTGTGAAAGGCGTGGAGATCGGCGCGGGTTTTGCAGCCGTTACCCAGAAAGGCAGTCAACACCGGGATGAGATGACACCGCAGGGATTCCTGTCCAACAATGCGGGCGGGATCCTCGGTGGCATTTCAACCGGCCAGGAGATCATCGTGAATATCGCTGTGAAGCCCACGTCCAGTATTCGGCTTGCAGGCCAAACCATTGATATGCAGGGTCAAGCGACAGAGATCAGCGTGCATGGCCGGCATGACGCCTGCGTTGGTATTCGCGCCACACCGATCGCCGAGGCCATGCTGGCGCTCACACTCATCGATCATGCCTTGCGTCAGCGCGGGCAGAATGCGGATGTTTCGCCAGTGCTCAAACCAATTCCGGAGAAATCAACCTAATGTCAACGCGCATTGATGTTCTCGAATTTTATGTGGAGTGAGCGTGGATACATTTGATGTAGCAGTGATCGGAGCGACCGGGACCGTCGGCACCAGCATGTTGGCGATTCTGGAGGAACGGAAATTCCCCGTGGGCAAGGTCTATGCATTGGCCAGTGAACGCTCCGCCGACAAACATGCGGTTTTTAATGATACCCATTTGAAGGTCGAGGAACTGGCAAGCTTCGACTTCGCCAAAGTGCGGATCGCATTGTTCTCTGCCGGCGCCGCGATCTCGGCGAAATATGCTCCCGAGGCCGCGGCCACCGGTTGCGTGGTGATAGACAATACCTCGCGGTTCCGCTATGAGCCGGATATTCCGTTAGTGGTGCCGGAAGTGAATCCTTTGGCCGTAGCGCATTACAAGAACCGCGGCATCATCGCCAACCCCAATTGTTCCACTATCCAGATGATGGTGGCGCTCAAACCCATCTATGATGCAGTCGGAATCGAACGAATCAATGTGGCGACCTATCAGTCGGTTTCAGGCGCCGGCGCCGGCGCCATCGAAGAACTTGCCAAGCAGGCGGCACTGCTGTTGAACGGCCAGCCTGTGGGTAAGAACGGCATGTTCGCCAAGCAGATTGCCTTCAATGTGTTGCCGCAGATTGACGAGTTTCAGGACAACGGTTACACCCGGGAGGAAATGAAGATGCTGTGGGAGACCCGCAAGATCCTGGATGATGATTCCATCCAGGTAAATGCCACGGCTGTCAGAGTACCGGTTTTCTACGGCCATTCAGAGGCATTGCACATCGAGACCCGGGAGAAGCTCACGGCGGCCCAGGCCCGGACTCTGTTGCGTCAGGCACCGGGGGTGGTAGTACTGGACGAGCGCCGACCCGGGGGTTATCCCACAGCGGTCACCGAGGCCGCGCACAAGGATGCAGTCTTTGTGGGCCGCATCCGGGAAGATCTATCTCACCCCCGGGGCTTGGACTTGTGGGTGGTGGCTGACAACGTCCGCAAGGGTGCGGCTCTCAACAGTGTGCAGGTGGCGGAGTTGTTGGTGAAAAGCTATTTATAAGCTATAGTTGGCCCAGTTTTATAAAGCGCATTCTGAGCTATTGGTGGCATGCCGTTGCCCGGCCGCACCTCAATCTGGGTCGCGAAAGGGGCGGGTAGATGGGGAGAAATCATGAGCAAGAAGCTTAAATTTGTCTTGGCTTGCATGATCGCAGTATTGCCGTTGGCGGCAAATGCGTTGGGCCTGGGCGAGATCAAGCTCAAGTCCGCACTCAATCAACCTTTGAACGCGGATATTCCGATCGTGGGTGCGGCTGCTGATGAGATCGGCAGCCTGCATATCAAGATCGCGAGCGCTGAGCATTTCAAGCAGGCGGGTCTGCCGATGGCCGGCGTGCTTAGCCAGCTACAGTTTCAGATCGTACAAGGCCCAAACGGCACTGCCAGTGTCCATATCACCACCCGCGAGCCGATACGCGAACCGTTTCTGGATTTCCTTGCGGATGCTACCTGGGACAATGGCGAACTCATCCGTGAGTACACGGTATTTCTGAACCCGCCAAATTTTGAGACCACTACCCAGGCGGCTCCGGTTGCTGCAACCGCCGCTGCCCAGCCTGCGGCCGCGGCGCCGGTGGGTACGACAGCGGCTCCTGCTCCTGCCGCGACCCCAGCTCCTACACCGGCGGTGACTCCGGTGCCCATGGCACAACCGGCACCGCAACCGGTTGCGACCTCCGCGGCGGTAACACCGGCTGTATCCGCTGGCAATTCACCATTGGGCGGGAATTACGGCCCCATCCATCGGGGTGAAACTCTTTCCCAGATTGCCCTGAATATGCGACCCCAGGGCGTGACTCTCAATCAGATGATGATCGCGATTTACCGCGCCAACCCCGAAGTCTTCATGCATAACATCAACCTCATGAAGGCGGGTTATGTGCTGCGGGTTCCGACCCTGGATGATATCCAGGCGGTGAGGGTCGCGGAGGCCAATTCTGAAGTTCGTACACAGATCGCTTCCTGGCGCGCCAGCCGTGGACGTGCTGGTGCGCATAAACCTGCTGGCAATACCGAACAACCCTCGTTGCAATTGGTGGCGCCGTCATCCGCTGCGCAGACCACCGAGCATCAGGTGCCGGGCGCAGGCAAGAGCATGAGCGGCATAGCGACCGGGGCCAAAGCAGCCGGCGCGGTCGAAGCCCAGCCAACAGGCGCCGGTGCGGCGTCCACTGCCTCTAACGCACCGATCGCAGTCGCGAGTAACAGTATGTCGGCAGTGCAAGCCCAAGCCAATAAGCAAAACAGACAAGCGGCAACAACCGAGATTACACCCCTGAGTCCAGAAAAACCGGCAGCGGTAATGCCCCTGTCGAAAAACAAAATTACGCCGGTGCAATCCACCGCATCCTCCGGAGGGCTGCTGGATTCGTTACTCAATCCGTATGTGATTATCATTATCATCTTGATAATACTGGTGCTTATCGCCGGCATCTATATAAAGAAGCGGCGCGCTTTAGCAGAGAGCATCAGCAAACCCATCAAAGTCAGGAAAGCACCCACGGCTGATGTAGACGGAGAGAGAGAAGAAAAAGCCGGCTTGAAAGATGTGACCAATCTCGATTCCGTTGATGAATCAGACGCTGGTGATTCAGCCAGTGAAGTCGCGTTGGGTACAGCTGCATCCCAAATGACCACTACGAATCTCAAGATGGATGAATCCGATCCCATAGCGGAAGCGGATTTCCACATGGCCTACGGACTCTATGATCAGGCGGCGGATGTCCTTAATAAAGCTTTGCGTCAGGACCCGAGCCGACGCGATCTCAAAATCAAATTGCTGGAAGTGTATTTCACCGCCGGTGACCGGACTAACTTTGTGGAGACTGCCAGCGGTCTGCGCCAGGAGATGGGTGCATTGCCTGACAAGGATTGGGAGAACATCGCCATCATGGGCCGTCAAGTGGCGCCAGAGGAGACACTATTCTCGGGTGATGGCGCTGCCACTGGCGCGAATGTGGATATACCGCTGGACAGCGGTGGTACGGGTACCGCCGTGCATACGGACATGGATCCTTTGGCAGGCGCATTTGAAGGCATGCGTCCCGTGACTCTGCCGGCTACTGCCACAAAACCTGCGCCCGCCGATCAGCAGGTTGTAGATTTTTCACTGCCAGATATCGAGCCCGTCGCCAAGAGCAAAAAAACTGCACCCGCAGCCAGCACAACCGTTGCTGATTCGGCTAGCGGGGGCAAGAAGCCCACGCCAGCATCGGGTAAGAAGAGCGGTGAATCTACCGTGACTGCAGATTTCGGTACTGATTCCCAGGTGGAGTTCGATAAGGCCCTTAAGGAATTATCGGACTTCGTGAATACCAACGTGCCACTGCAGGAAGAGGGCACACACAGCGATAGCGGTCAGTCGATGTCGCTGGCGGCGGATGCGGACGTTCTCGCTACACAAACCGGGATCAGCACAGGTACTGGTGAGGAAACCACTGGACTCAATGAGATCGGCACCAAACTGGATCTGGCGCGCGCCTATATTGATATGGGCGATTCTGATGGCGCCAAGAACATCCTCCAGGAAGTACTGGAGGAGGGCGATAGCCAGCAGCAGCAGGAAGCCAGGAAACTGCTACAGAGCCTTACCTGAGCCAGCCACACTGTACGTTGTGAAGGCGGAGTATTTTCGCAGGTGGCGTTATTCCCCCAACAGTTTCGTCGGCAGCGTGCTGTGAGACACACAGACACATTTTTCAATTCCTGCTTCTATTCCCATGCTGGTGGAATCTGATGGCGCGCATGGCGTTGGGTCTTGAATACGATGGCACTGCCTTCATGGGATGGCAGCGGCAATCGCATGCCGGACGCACAGTGCAGGGCTGTCTTGAGGAAGCCATTTCAAAGGTTGCTGATCATCCTGTGGATGTTGTGTGCGCCGGACGCACGGATGCAGGCGTGCACGCTCTTGGTCAAGTATCACACTTTGATGTCGAGGCGCGGCGTGATCTGCGCGGCTGGCTGCTGGGCATCAATTCGAATCTACCGGAGGATGTAGCGGCGAACTGGATCAAGGAAGTACCGGATGATTTTCATGCGCGCTACTGGGCGTATGCACGCCAATACCGATACGGTATCGTCAACCGCCTAACACGACCGGCGGTCATGCGATCGCAGATGACTTGGGTGCGCCACTCACTGGATGAAGAGCGCATGCGTACAGCTGCAAGATTCCTTCTTGGGGAGCATGATTATTCAGCATTCCGCTCAGTGGAATGCCAGGCACGTTCGCCGGTGCGCCGAGTCCACTGCCTTGATGTGCACCGCGCTGGCGAGATTGTGAGCATTGACGTGGTGGCCGATGGGTTTCTGCATCACATGGTGCGTAACATGGTCGGTGTGCTGATTGACATCGGCACCGGCAGGCAGGATCC
>Ga0307373_10012961_pt1 | contig 11743 bp, 14 predicted proteins | sample OX2MG_FD_202534 | JGI IMG/M metagenome (GOLD analysis project Ga0307373, IMG submission 202534) | Soil microbial communities from Risofladan, Vaasa, Finland - OX-2 | ecosystem: Environmental > Terrestrial > Soil > Coastal area > Acid sulfate soil | place: Finland: Risofladan, Vaasa | collected...
GCGCAGGAAGGAGATGTCCAGGACGGGCTGTTTGCCCAAGAAGTGGTCTATGCGGAGGATCTGGTCTTCGCCCAACACCTGGTGCAGCTCGTCGTTGAGCTGTCGGGCCGAGGCGAGGTCGTGGCCGAAGGGCTTCTCGATCATCACCGTGGCCCCCCCGGTGAGATGGGCCTGACCGAGGGATGCCACTACGGGTGCGAACAGCGCCGGCGGGATCTCGAGGTAGAACAACGGCCGGGTGCAGCCCTCGAGCGCCTTGGCCAGCACCTCGTAGGTGGCGGGGTCTGCGAAATCGCCGTGCACGTAGCCGAGCCGGCCCGCGAGTCGATCGAAGATGTCGTCGTCCACCGGCTCGCCGGTCGCCTCGAGGGCGGCCCGTGCCATGCCGCGCAGATGATCGTCGGACCAGGGCTCCTTGGCCACGCCGAGGACCGGGCAGTCGAGGCGGTGGGCCGCTTCGAGGCGGTAGAGCGCCCGAAAGGTCATCTTCTTGGCGAGATCCCCGGTGATCCCAAAGATGATGAGGACGTCGGCTGGCTTCGGCATGGGCTCGCTCATGGGAGACGCGCCCCCCATGGTGTGTACACGCTCTGGCCGGGCTCCAACCGGGTCAAGGCGTCAACGTTGGCTGCGGCGTCGGTCGGACACGGCATCGGCTCAGCACCGAGGCCGCTCCGTCGCCGTCCGGGTGCGAGGGTGTCGCCGGCGTAGAACTCGATCGTCGGGTAGCTCTCGTCAACCCAGAGCTTTGCTCGTCCGCCATCGGTTCCTCCGAGGCGAGCCCAGGCTCGGCCAGTTGCGCCACAGTTGAGGTCAGTGAAGGCGAAGTCCAACGCCGTAGGCCCGGGAAGGCATGACTCGCGAGCGTCGTAAATGGTGCGATCGACCGCTTCTGCGCCGGTGGGCAGGTGACGTTCGTCGTCGGAGCCGATGCGGGCGCCAGCCTCGAGCTGCAGTCTGAACGGGTCAACGAGACCGACCCCTGGAGACAGGTAGGGGTGCTGGTCTGCGCCATAGGCACAGGGACCCACTCCGGCGTTGGTGGCGGCCGTAGTCACCGTCAGCCGGTCGCCGTCGAGGGAGCGGTCCACTTCGACATCGAGGAGGAATGGATGGCCCTCCATCGGGTGCGGCCCGACCTCCATCGCCACAGTGGCGGTCGACGTGCGCATGACATGCCACGCTTGCCAGCGGAGGAAACCATGGATGGCACCGTGCTTCTCGGGCTCGGTGAGTGCCACGTGGCACTGGACGCCGTCGAAGCGGTACTGCCCGTCGGCCAAGCGGTTGGGCCAGGGGATGAGCGGAGCCCGCAGGCGCCGTCCAACATGGAATCGAACGGGTCCGGGCCGAAGACGAGTCGGCCACCGATCTCGCAGCGGCGGATCCCGCCGCCCACTTCGACGACGGTGGCTCGCTGGTCGTTAGAGGTGATCTCGACCTGGCAGCCCGACGGGCAGGTGTCCAACGTTGCTCCCTTGCTCCTGGCTACTTTCCGAGCTCAACGCTCGACCATTGCGTCACCCGGGTCTGGAGCAACGATGTCGCCGGCGAGACCCGCTGGGCCTCAACCGAATCCGCCAAGGTCAGTGCCGCCACCCACAGCCCGGCATCGCACGCGCAATTTGAGCCGAGAACCGGTCCAGTTCGGTCATCCAAGGGAGTCGCTTTAATCACCGCTGCGTTGGCAGAGACTGCTTTACGCGGACCAGGGTGACGCCTCTGGCCAACGTGGGGCAGGAAGATGACGCGACCGTCTCGGTTAGAAGGGGGCATCGATGTCAACGACGTCGACGACCTTGTTGGTCACGAACTCGCGGATGCCGAACTCGGTGAGTTCGCTGCCGTAGCCGGAGTTCTTCACGCCGCCGAAGGGGATGTCGGACTTGACCATGGTGGGGTGGTTGACGAAGACCATGCCGGTCTCGACCCGCCGGGCGACGCGCTCGCCGCGGACCAGGTCGCGGGTAAACACCGACCCGCCCAATCCGAAGCGGGACGCATTGGCAACGTCGACCGCCTCGTCTTCGTCAGCGACTCGGAAGACCAGACTGACCGGGCCGAAGAACTCCGTCTGAAACGCCGGGTTGTCCGGCTTCACGTCCGTCAGGATCGTCGGCTGGAAGAAGGCCCCCTGCGTGGGGACTGGCTCGCCCAGTGTCTCTGCGGTCGCACCGCTGTCGATGGCCGACTTCACCTGGTCGGCCAGCCTGTCGACGGCCTTCTGCGTGCTCAGCGGGGCGAGTTGGGTCCTTGGGTCATGCGGGTCGCCGGCGCGCAGTGCGGCCACTCCTGACCGGTACTTGTCCATGAACTCGTCATAGACATCGTCCACGATGATCAGCCGCTTGGCCGATGTGCAGACCTGCCCGGCATTCCAGTGACGCCCCATCACCGCCCACGCCACGGTCTTGTCGATCTCGGCATCCTCGAGAACGATGAACGCATCCGAGCCACCCAGCTCCATGGTGCACTTCTTCAGGTTCTTTCCGGCAGCAGCGCCCACGTCCGTGCCGGCGCGCTCACTGCCGGTCAGCGCCACGCCACGCACCAGTGGATGGGCCAGGATGTGCGCAGTTGCGTCGATCGGCGCGAACAGGTTGGTGAACACGCCCTCGGGAAGCCCAGCGTCATCGAAGAGCTTCTGCATCGCCAACGCTGCGGCCGGCACGCTCTCCGCGTGCTTGAGCACGATCGTGTTTCCCGCCAGGATCTGCGCGGCACCTACGCGCACGACCTGGTAGTAGGGGAAGTTCCATGGCTCGATGGCGTACAGGACTCCGAGCGGTTCGAACACGATAGTGACCGTGCCCTCCTTGGCATCCTTGACCGGAAGGGGCTTGTCTTCGAGGAACCCGGGGCCGTGGTCGGCGAAGTAGTCGAGGATCTCGGCGCAGAGTTCCACTTCGACTTCTGCCTCGGCGGTGATCTTGCCCATCTCCAAGGTCAGGACGTCGGCGAAGGTTCGCTTATCGGCGCGGAGCAGTTCGGCGGCACGCGTCAGCACCTTCGATCGGTCACCGAATCCGGTAGTGCGCCAGCTCAAGAACGCCTCGTGGGACTTCTCGATTGCGGAATCGATCTCCGCTTCTGACGCGTACGGGTAGGTCTTCAGCAACTCGTTCGTATACGGATTCACCGTCTGATATGGCATGTCGCACCTCTATCCATCTTGCTTGTCGCGGGAAACTGGAGACCGTTTCGTTGAAGAGCCTCAACGCACCTACTCTTTCGGCTGTCATGCGCAGTGTCGGCTGGCGATCGTCGCCGTCGAGGAGGGTGCCCGCTGCAGAGCCGCCTGACCGGAGGGCCCTTCCTGGATGTCGGGGCCGACCACGGAGCCGGGGGGGGAGGCCCGTGGTCGGCCTCGACGTCCAAGGCGACAGCCATTGAGGAAGTTCCCACTACGCCGACCAGTCCTGGCCACGCACCGGACTGGCCGTGGCCAGTGCTTTCCGCACGCCGTCGGCGTCGAGGTCGGCTCCGTAGACGGGTGTGCCGGGTTGCTGGCGCCACGAGTCGTCGAGGCCGCCGTCATCGACCGGGTCGAAGCCGAGCGAGTCAACGAACTCCATGGCGACGGCCTTGGCATCGGCATCATCGCCTGCCACGGGCAGGGCGATCCGGCCATCGGTTCCAGCCGGCACGCCACGGGTGAGCAGATGCTCGGCGTAGATCCCATTGAACGCCTTGACCACGCTGACGCCCAACTGCTTCTCGACCCAACGACTCTCTGTCATGCCGTCCTCGATGTCGGTGATCCGACCGTCACGCTGTTGGGGGTAGTAGTTGCAGGTGTCGATCACCACCACGTCGTCAGCGGCACCGTTGAGGAGGCCGGAGGGAAGGTCGGGAACTGCCTTCATCGGGATGGTCACGACGACGACGTCGGCCCCGGCGGCCACCTCGGATGCCAGGACGGCGATGGCCCCTGTCTCGGTGGCGAGTTCGCTCAGCGTGTCCGGGTTCCGGGAATTGGCCACCGACACCTCGTGCCCGAGTGCCGTCAGGCGGCGGGTGAGGTTTCCCCCGATGTTGCCTGCTCCAATGATGCCGACCTTCATGCGTACTCCTCGGATTGGTGGCTACCTGTCGTTGTGATGGGTGCTATGGGTGTGGCACGGGACAGACCTGCCGGGTGCCCGGCACGCCTCAGGCGGGAGTCCCCGAACTCATCTAGGACACCCGTTCCGTCGGGGAATTCGATGCCACGGTCGGCCTTCGGATTGGGCACCACTCGGACCACCAGCATGCGCCCGCCGAACCCGGAACCCTCGGTGGTCACGACGACGCAGCCTCGTGATCGTCCGACAGCTGAGCGAGCAATGCCTTCGCCGCGGGTGCCGACGATGCCGGGTTCTGTCCGGTGATCAGCGTGCCGTCGACCACCACGAAGGGGCCGAAGTCCGCGGGCCCCTTCGAGTAGTGGGCGCCCGCTGCCACCAGCATGTCCTCCAGCAGCTCGGGGACGACGTCGGTCAGGCCCACGGCCTCCTCCTCGCTGTCGGAGAATGCCGTGACCTCCCGCCCGGCGAGGAAGGGCGTGCCGTCCGGGTTCGTCACATGGGCGAACGCCACCGGGGCGTGGCACACCGCGGCAACCGGCTTGCCTGCCGCGGCGAACGCCTCGATCAGGTCGATGGAGCTCCGGTTGTCCGGGAGGTCCCACAGGGGCCCGTGGCCGCCGGGGAAGAAGACGGCGTCGAAGTCGCCTGCTGACACACTGGCGAGCGGGAGCGTCGTGGCCAGTCGATCCTGGGCGGCGACGTCCTCATGGAACCGCCTGGTGTCCTCGGTCTGTCCACCCGGCTCGTCGCTGACCGGGTCGATGGGCGGCTGCCCCCCGAGCGGCGAGCACAGGGTCACTTCGACGCCGGCGTCGGTCAGCGCGTAGTACGGGGCGGCGAACTCCTCGAGCCAGAAGCCGGTGGCCCGTCCGGTGTCGCCCAGGGTCGCGTGGGACGTCAGCACCATCAACACACGCGGAGGGCGACTGCTGGCGTTCATGTCTGCGAACCCGTCCTCGAGTGCGGCCATCCCGGACTCTGGTTGTCCTGCTCGGGTGACGGCCGGTGTCGCCGTGCACCCCGAGCCTGAAACGTCTGGGGGGAGGGATGCCGGGCCAGGTCGGGTAATCCGTTCCCGCCGGACGGAGGGAGGGACCCGAGCATCAGATCGATCCGTGGAGCCGCTTGCTCCGACATGGCTGTCCTGGTGGTGGGATGCGTCGACGGATTGCCCATCGCCGATCCGGCTGCCTCCTTGGCTTTGCCTTTCCATTCCTGCGACTTGTTGGATGCCTCGTCCTTCGTTCCCATGACAACTCCTCGTGATCTGGTGTTCTGATCAGGCTGAGACCGGCGGACTAGCGAGTCTGCTGGTGGACTTCTGTCGTGCGTCCCTGCGAATCGGTGGCCTGGCTGTCGTATGTGTGATTGCGGCTAGCTGTCGATTGACGGGACATCGCGTACACGATGCTCGAGACGACCAGCCCAATGCCTCCGACGATCATGAGGATCACCCCGACGGTGGACAATCTGAACCCATGACCATTTGTGGTCGTGATGGCCCAGTACATGACGGCACCCGCCGCGATTGCGACTGTGCTGAAGAACATTCCCGGTAGTCCCATTTTCTTACCTCCATCTAGTTCCCCCGACCCGATTCCGAGCGGGGGTTCAAGCTCCCGTCCAACCACGTTGGATGGACGGACGATTCTCGGACCGTCTTCAGCCGAGTGGATCCACGCCGAGTTGCCCGGCGTCTCGACCATCGGCTGCTCGATCATTTACCTCGAGACAACTCGCGCGAGGCGTCTAGCGATTCCACCGCGCTCAAGTCGAAGGCAAACGGCGTGTTCCGGGTCCGGCAGCGATCGCAGAACCGATCAGGCCCGTGCCCCATGGGAGCGGCCCCGACCAAGCGCGAGCATCACGACCCAGGCAATGAGTAGGACCACAGCAACAATCCACAATGCATGGATTGCAAAGCCGAGACCCCCAAAGATCAACGCGAGAATCAACAACACGAGAATTATTCCCATTACGTCCTCTTTCCGATGTGCCTTCGGACGCTTGCGATGCAATGTCTCCAGGCTGATCCCAGTGTGCTCCGCAGGCTGTAACAATTGCAGCAACACCGCGGGAACTACTGATAGGCGAGGACGCGCGACTCCCAGATGTGCAGTCTCGATCGGAATCGCTCGACCTGGGCCACCACCACCGGGACGTTGGTCAACTCAACTTCGCGCTGCGCCTGCGGAGACTGATCTGCCATCAGCTGGTGGATTCGCTCGAGGACCGATTCCTCCATGACCACGATCTCGGAGTAGATGTTCTTCCAGAACAGCGCCTGTTCCAGAGTGGCGGAGTCGGGATCAGCCTCGTCATCCATGCCTACGGAATCGTCTCCGCCCCTTCTGGCTGCGACGATGTCGGGCCTGTTTTCACCCACGTCCCCGAGATTCATGGTTTCGGTCTACATCGATCGCCGTAACAATGTCAGCAACAGGATCCCTATGATGGTGAGGATGCCGGACGGACCCGAGGAGCAGGCAGAGTCCGTCCCTTCCGTCCCTCTCGACGGAGAGGACATCGACACGGAGCATTGGGAAGACGCCCGCCATTGGATGAGCATCTACGACGATCTGATCCGCTTCAAACTGGGCCTCCTCGATCGGGTGCGTCGAGAACTGCCCAAGATGCATCCAGCGGCGCAGAAGGCCGCCGAGGTGGACGTGGCCTTCATCCAGACTCAGATGGACGGGTACTACGACCGGCTCGACCTCTGGTACAAGCGGGTGTGGAAACTCCAGGGGCTGTGGCTTGATCCGGATGGTCGCGTCTTGCGCCACAAGGGGAACGAGGCTGTGCTCACCAACAGGGAGTTCGACCTCCTCCAGTTCCTACTCGATCATCCTCATCGCTTCTACACCTCGTCACAGATCATGGGATACGCCTGGTCGGACTCGGCGCTATTCCCGGAGGAAGTCCGCAACTACGTCTCGCGCGTGAGGAAGATCCTGGTTCGACTGGAGATCCCATGTGACCTAGTGAATCGCCCAGGTCGCGGTTACTCCCTCACGTTTCGCAACCAGGACTAGCTCCGACAGTGATTTCCGGTTGACCAGGTGCGGCCAGAATCACGATCGACCGGCCGATCCTTCAGCAGTTCCTGGACCTACCGCCGACGATGTGTGGATTGCACGGATTCCGGTAGAGACCCCAGGAGGCCAGTGCGCTCCAGCCACCAGCTCGACTCAGGGGCTGGTTGAGTCGATCGGATCGGCTGAGGACGGGGTGCGGGAGGTAGGCGCAGGGAACGTCTGGAGGAACCATTCACTCACCACGATCGCGGGACCGCTCTCCAGTGTGATGCGGTAGCGCCGAGAAAGCGCTGCCCTCTCGAGGAGGTCGATGATCCTCGGGGTATTGCCTGTCGCAACTACAGGCCCAGGGAGTGGATCCCGGCGGACCTCAAGATGGTGCTTGGTGAGCACCCGGCCGATCGGGTCCCGACTTGATTCGAGAAGCCGTCGAGCGTTTGCGGGGAGTCGCTCCACCGCGATCGCGGACTCGGCGTAGACAAACGTTCGGACAGAAGTGCGGCCAGTGAGCAGTACGATTCGACGAACCAGTTCGGATTCGGATTCGAGTTGCAGCAGGTTGTCGTTGCCGGCGGTTCCGGTACTCTGCGACAGGATTTCCGCGTCGATCGGCTCCCCTGCCTGGTGTTCCAGGAATTCGGTAACTGTTCCCTTGGCGCGTTGCAGGGCGATCAAGAGTTCGGCAGCCGCCGGCGAAGGGACACCGGTAATGATCTCGGGTGCAGTACTTGCGGCACGTCCATCGACACGAGCCGACCGTAGTCCGGCAAGTCTCGAGTGCCCCGGTCACGCTCCTGGGGGCGGGTACTGCGTAGTTCCCTTGCAGCACAGGGCCTCGGATGCTTGCAGGTGCTCATCCTCACCGACCTGCGACAGTGGCTTGGTTCCGGACGCCAGGTGCCGGCAACTTGGTGTAGGTGGTGGAATCGCAACCGAGATGGCGTGGAGGTCAAAGTGCTCCGACCGGCGCTGCGGCTAGTTGGCCGGATCGGTCTTCCGCTGCTGGAGTCGGGGCATTGTCGTGTCGTCGAGATTGCGGGCGCCGGTCTCCAGTGGCGCAAATTGCGCTACCGGGCCAGCCGGTCGATGGCGAGAGCAGCCGCGAGGAGAACGACGGCCCACGACATCGCTCGCAGCGCTTGCTCCATCGGAGCCAGCAGAGTCGCGCGATCGACTGGGATTGTTCCGCTGTCAGTCAATGTGATGGCCCCCTTGACGTCTGCAGCTCGGCGGCGCAGCAGTCGAGCCTGCGTGCTCAGCGCCCGCTGCGCTGCGGACAGCGCCGCGGCACCGACGGCGGCAACCAGCGGGGCAATGGCCAATCTTCCGGTCTGGGCGACGTAGGCGGTGAGTACCGGAAAGGCGCCCCAACTCGCGGCGAACCCGATGTCGTTGTGAATGACTCCACCAAACAGCTCAAAGTTGTAGGCGACGACAAGCACCGGCCCGACGACGAGGAAGGGGACCAGGGCCCAGCCGACCTGCGCGATTCCCACGACTCCGAGGGCGATCGAGCCGGCGAGCCCGACGCCGGCGACGACCACGAGGGCGACCGATGGGATCCGGGTGCGCAGCGGGCGCCCGTGCAATTCGTCGAGTGCGTGGGCCGCCAGACCGACGGCGAAGAAGAACGCCAACAAGGTGGCAAACAGCCGGGTGGTGTTGATCACCGGTGCCAGGCATGCGCCGATGACGACATAGGCAAGGTGCCACGCGGTGTAGGGCGGGTGGAGCAGCGTCCACCAGTCTCGCCATCCGCCCGGACGAGCCGCGTAGAAGGCGGCTCGCTGATCGGGCGGTGGATCACCTGGCGTCTCATCCACCAGCGCGCCGACCCCACATGATCAAACCGCCACCGAGGCTCATGCGCCGCACACCGACGTCGACGAAGCCCGCTCGCCTCCATGCCTCGATCGTCCAATCCACCGGATAGCGCCGATAGTGGGCCGAGATGTTGGGACCGAGAAACCTGCCGACGTCGAACCACGCTTTGCCGCCGGTGAGCCAGCCGCCGGCGGGGAGCAGGAGCCGTGTGTAGCCCCACCACCAGAACCTCCAGAACCGGCTCTGGGGCAGGAGGAACTCGAGGCTGGCGACGGCCCCACCGGGTTTCACCAACCGTGCGAGCTCGATCAGGGTGGCTTGGGGGTCGTCGACGTAGCGCAGCAGGTAGGTGAAGGTCAGCGCATCAAAGGTGCTGTCGGCGAAGGGTGTCTGCTCTGCTCGCCCAGCCACCAGCTGGACCTGATCGGCCATGCCTCGTTCCATGACATTGCCTTGGCCTTGGCGCAGCATGTCGAGCGTCAGGTCGACTCCCACCACCCGGGCACCCGTGCGATCGGCGAGCTGGAGCGACACACCGGCTGGCCCACAGGCGACGTCGAGGATCAGCTCGGGGTGGTCGGGGACTATGTGGTCGACCATGGCCCGGCGCCAACGCCCGTTCTGTCCCATCGACAGCAGTTCGGCCAGGCGGTCGTAGCCTTCCGGAAGTGGGGTGAAGAGCGTCTGAGCGAATCGGTTGGTGTCCCCTTCCACCGAAATGCCCACGAGGTCTCCTTTGGTGTGAAGATCTCACTGTAGGCCGTCGGGGGCCGAAAGGAGTCCTGTGAGTCCCAGGCGTTATGACGTGCTCGTCGTCGGTGCCGGCCCGGCGGGAAGCATTGCCGCACTGGTGCTGGCACGCGCCGGGGCCAGCGTGGCGCTGCTCGACAAAGCCCAATTCCCGCGGGACAAGGCCTGCGGTGACTTCATCGGGCCGCGGGGGCTCCAAGTGCTTGCCGATCTCGGGATACCGGAACCGCACGGGCTCGACGTCGGCGACATGGTGGTCGTCGGTCCCACTGGACGACGGGTCGTCCTCCCGTGCTTTAGTGGCGTGACCTACCCCGGTCGTGCTCGGGCCATGACCCGGTCCGTGTTTGACGACGCCCTGCGCACCGCTGCGCTCGACGCAGGGGCTGTTGCCTACGCCGGACGAGCCGACCGGCCGCTCCGGTCGGGAGGTGACATCGACGGCTTCACGTTGAGCGACGGCGACGAACTGCGAGCCGACTTCGTCATCGGGGCTGATGGCGCCACCAGCCACGTGGCGCAGAGTGCAGGCCTGGTCGAGGGGTCACGGGTGCTCTGGGGGTTTGCGGTGCGCTGCTACGTGGACCAGCACGTAGACCTCCCGGCGATCACGCTGTGGGAACCGACCCGTTGGCATGCCTTCCCCGGCTACGGCTGGATCTTCCCGAGCCCAGGGGGAATCGCCAATATCGGCATCGGCATCGGGACGCTGGCGGATCGCCAGACCGGCGCTGGAGCGGTGCGGGCCCTACCCGCCTATCTCGACCACTTGGTCGAGCTCGGACTGGTTGACCGGGCGGCCGTCTCGCCGCTGCCGCCTCGATTTGGGGGATGGCTCAAGATGGGCATGGTGGGAACCACCCCGGCTGCCGGGCGAGTGCTGTTGGTCGGCGATGCTGCCGGCCTCGTCAACCCACTGCAAGGCGAGGGCATCGCACAAGCGATGACCAGCGGGCGATCGGCCGCCGAGGCGATCCTCGGCCTGCCGGGTCAGGCAGCGGCTCGCTATCGCAACGACCTTGCCCGAGTCCATCTCCCGTACCAGCAGATCACCGCTGCTGGCCACGCCGCGCTCGTCGGTCGCCCGCGGGCAATTGCCGCAGTGGGGCGCATGCTCACTGCGCCGGTACTCGGAAGCGCGCTTGCCGGGGGCTGGGGCATCTTCTGGAACGAACTACTCGACGGGGCCGCGCCGGGCGGGGCCCGGCGAGTCGCCACGGCGTCGACGTGGTTCGGGAGGGCGGTCACGGCCCGTGCCGAGGTCTCCGCTTGGTTCTCGTCCACTTTTGGCGACCCTGGGCTCCTCGGACCCGAGGAGCGGGTTGGTCACGCGTCGATGTGATCCAGCCTGCCTTCTGAGTCGTCCGACCACGGATCCGCCTCGCTCATTTGGTAGCTGGAGTCGACCCACGTTCACGGTTACGGATTGCGAGAATTGCCATTCCTCAAACCTTGAAGGAGAGGTCGGACTGTCCGACGCAGGGCTGCTCTCGAGTGTCGTCGGTGGGATGGAGCCGCGATCGCCTGGGTAGAGTTCCGCCATGGCGGCCTCCCCGGAACCTTCTGGTGGCGAAGCCCACAAGGTGAATCCTGTTGAGAGGGTCGTCCGGGCCGTTGATGGATTCCAGCAGCGGACATTTCCATTGAACTTCCTGTTCGGCGTAGTCAAGAAGTTCGGTGACGACTCAGCCGGGTCGCAAGCGGCGCTCATCGCCTACTACGGGTTCCTCTCCATCTTCCCGCTGTTGCTGATACTGATCACCGTGCTGGGCATATCCGTGTCGCCCGGTACTGAGCACCGGATCGTCCATTCCGCACTGAGCCAGTTCCCCATCGTGGGTGATCAATTATCCGGTCCGAACGGCATCCGTCGGCTGAAGTCCGGCAGCGCGGTCGGACTGACCATTGGGCTCGTGGCGTTGGTCTGGGGCTCCCTGGGCATCACGCAGTCGGCACAGAAGGCCATGGCTGAGGTGTGGAACGTGCCCGGTGTCGTCCGTCCGGGATTCTTCCCCCGGCTCGGGCGGAGCGTCGCCTTCCTGGCGGTGCTCTTGCTGAACGTGA
>Ga0307373_10012963_pt1 | contig 11740 bp, 12 predicted proteins | sample OX2MG_FD_202534 | JGI IMG/M metagenome (GOLD analysis project Ga0307373, IMG submission 202534) | Soil microbial communities from Risofladan, Vaasa, Finland - OX-2 | ecosystem: Environmental > Terrestrial > Soil > Coastal area > Acid sulfate soil | place: Finland: Risofladan, Vaasa | collected...
CGCCGTCGAATGGCCCCTGGCGCTTGTTCAGGACCTCGATGACGCCGATGACGTCGCCCTCTTGCCGGGCGAGCGGCGCGCATACCAGCGAATGCGTGCGATAGCCGCTGTGCTCGTCGACGCTCGGATTGAAGCGCGAATCCGCATAAGCGTCGTCGACGATCTCCGAGCTGCCGGAAGCGAGCACGGCGCCCGCGATGCCCGACCGGCGCGGGATGCGGATCTCGCCGATTTCACCGCCCTGCACCACGCGCGAGAACAGCTCGTCGCCCACGGCATCGAGGAGGAAGATCGTCGCGCGCTCGGCATCGAGCGTGTCCGCCGCCAGCGCCACCAACCGTTGCAGCAGTTCGTCGAGAGCGAGCGAGCCGAGCGCCCCGTTGACCACCTCCGCCAACAGGAAGCGGCCGAGCAGGTCGCTCACCCGCCGCCTCAAGCCGCCGGCAGCCCCGAGGCCCCGCCGCAGTTCGCGGCGTTCAACCGCGCTCAACGGCGGCACCGCGATACGACGCCCCCGCCGCGACGCGGCAGCGGCTCTGCCCCGCGGCACCAGAGGCGGGGCTGGATCGTGCGACCGAGTATCGGTCATCGATGCGCTTCCGCCCGTCATCAATATGTATAGTTAGTTTATTGAAGCGTCACGATCTACAACTGTCAATAGCAGATTGCGCGTCGGCCCGGCCGCTGCGCGTCAGCGCCCGGCGTCGGCCGAAGCGGTCCCGGTGTCCGGCGGACCCGTGGCGGTGCCATTGGGTCCGAGCGAATAGAGATCGTAGGCCGCGTTGTCATGCCCGGGGACGTGATAGACATAGGGCCGGCCCCAGGGATCGATGAGCAAGGTCGGTCGGCTGAGATAGGGCCCGTTCCAATGTGCGAGATTGGGCGGCGGCGTAACCAGCGCCCGCAGCCCTTCCTGCTCGGTCGGATAGCGGCCGATATCGAGCAGGAACAGGTCGAGGCCCGAGGCGATGGTTTCGATTTGGACGTTGGCGGCGTCCTCCTTGGCCCGCCCGAAATATTTGAAGAGCTGCGGCACGGCGATGCCGACGAGCAGACCCAGGATGGCCAGCACCACCAGCAGCTCGACCAACGTGAAGCCCGCGCGCCTGCTCGCCCTCATGCGGCAACCTCCCGTACGCCACCATAACGGGATCGTGTGAAACTTCCGCGTTGAATTCGCAGCAAACCGGCTGGACACTGAAGCGGCTGCAACCGCGCAGGAGATCGCACCATGGCCGCTCAAGCGAAGATCGCCCTCGTGACCGGCGCGGGGACCGGCATCGGCCGGGAATCCTCGCTCGCCCTGATGCGCGACGGTTGGACGGTGGTGCTCGCCGGCCGCCGGCGCGAGCCGCTCGAGGGCACCGCCGAACTCGGCGGGGCGCTGGGCGCGCGCAGCCTCGTCGTCCCGACCGATATCGCCGATCCCGCCCAGGTGCAGACGCTTTTCGCCGCGACCAAGGAGAGCTTCGGCCGGCTCGACCTCCTGTTCAACAATGCCGGCGGCGGAGCGCCCGCCGCGCCGCTCGAGGACCTGGCCTACGAGCAATGGAAGCGCGTCGTCGACATCAACCTGACGGGCACGTTCCTCTGCACCCAGCAGGCGATCCGCATCATGAAGGATCAGACCCCGCGCGGCGGGCGCATCATCAACAACGGCTCGATTTCCGCGCACGCGCCGCGCCCGGGCGCGGTCGCCTATACCGCGACCAAACATGCAATCACCGGCCTTACCAAGACGACCTCGCTCGATTGCCGCAAATACGACATCGCCTGCGGCCAGATCGACATCGGCAACGCGGCGTCCGAGATGACCGAGCGCATGGCGCGCGGCATCGTGCAGGCGAACGGCACCATCGCCGTCGAGCCGCGCATGGCGCTCGAGGATGTGGGCCGCGCCGTCGTCTTCATGGCCGGGCTGTCGCTCGACAGCAACGTTCAGTTCATCACCATCATGGCGACGAAGATGCCCTTCGTCGGCCGCGGCTGATTGGGCTCCGGCGCGGCTCACGCGAGGAACCGGCTGAACGGCTGGATTGCGACGCCTGCCGCCTCGAGGGCGGCGCGCACGCTGCGTGCCATCGCCACAGCGGCAGGATTGTCGCCATGCACGCAGATGCTGTCGATCCGCACCGGGAGCTTTTCGTCTCCCACGGTGCGGATCGCTTGCTCGTCGAGCATTTGCAGGACGCGCCGCGTCGCCGCCTCGGCATCGTGGATCACCGCGCCGGGCGTCTTGCGCGGCGCGAGATTGCCGTCCCCGGCATAGGCGCGGTCGGCATAGACCTCGCGCGCGAGCCTGAGCCCGGCCCGCATCCCGGCGCGCTCGGTCGCCAGTCCGGGCATGACGACAAAGGCGAGATCGCGGTCGAGCCTACGGATGGCGCGGGCGACACCGTCGGCGAGATCGTCGTCCGCCTGGGCCATGTTGGCGAGCGAGCCGTGCATCTTGACATGGGTGACGCGATGGCCCGCCGCCGCCGCGATCGCCTGCAACGCCCCGATCTGGTAGATGATGAAGCGGCCGACCTCGTCCGGCGTGTCGCCGAGGATCGGCCGGCGGCCGAAGCCCCAGAGATCGAGAAAGCTCGGATGGGCGCCGATGGCAATGCCGCGCGCCTTCGCCGCTGTGGCCGCGCGGTGCATCACCAGCGGATCGCCGCCGTGGAAACCGCAGGCGATGTTGGCGCTGGTAATGACCTCGAGCATGGCGTCGTCGTCGCCGATGGCATAGACGCCGAAGCTCTCGCCCATGTCGCAGTTGAGATCGACCGTCGTCATGCGCCGCGCCCGTGCCCTTGCCGCCGCATTCTAAAGCCCCAGCCGCTCCGGCTGAAACAGGGAATCACCGGCGCTTCGGCCCAACGCCGGGTGTCGCTGGGGCCGATCTTCCTCGCCGGTTATGGGGGTGGACCCCGACGGACCCACGTTTCTACTATGATCGTTGCCGAGCGCGTGGACGTGCGGCGGGAACCGCATGATGCGCTGCGATGGCGCCAAACGTTCGACTGCGAGGAGGGTCATGATGGGCCGATTTCTCCTTTCGATCCTGATCGGCACGCTGGCGATCGCCGCTGCCGGCCCTGCGCACGCCGGCTCCAGCCTGTTGAGCAGCGGCGCCGCAAACTGGTTCTACGCCTGCGCGGGCGGCATGCCGATGAACTTTGTCATTCGCCACGGGGACCAATCCATCACGCAATTCTCGCTCCTTCCCGGCCAAACGCTACGCAACGCCGTTCAGCGAGGCGATGTCGTGACTTGGCACTGCGGCGCTCCGGTCGGCCCCTCGGACAAATACATGTATATCGTTACTTCGCCCTGAGCTGGAGCCTGCGTCCGTCCCGCGGCATCACTCCACGCGGCGCCCCATTGCCAGCCGCGCGGGCCGCCCTAGAATGTCGCGCCGGCTTCCCGCCGCGCGAGGACCGAGACCATGGCGCTCCTTTTCGAGATCTTCTCCGATTACGTCTGACCCTGGTGCTATCTCAGTACCGTGCGTATTGAAAAGCTGAAGCGGGCGTTCGACGTGGAGACGGTGCTGGTGCATTTTCCGCTGCACCCCGAGACGCCGCCCGAGGGGCGCTCGATGGCGGAGCTCTATGCCGGCCGGGACATCGATCCCGAGGCGATGTACGCCCGCATGAAGCGCCTGATGGACGCCGAGGGCCTGCCCTACGGAAGACGCACACACACCTATAACAGCCGGCTTGCCCAGGAACTGGGCAAATGGGCGGACACGCGGCCGGGCGGCGCCGCACTTCACGACGCGCTCTACCGCGCCTATTTCGTCGCCGCGCGCAACATCGGCGATCCCGAGATCCTGGTGGAGATCGCGCAGTCGGTCGGGCTCCCGGCGGACGCGGCGCGCGATGTGCTGGAGCATCGCCGCTTCAAGGACGCGGTCGATGCCGACTGGGCCAAATCGCGCGCCTATGGCGTGACCGGGGTGCCGACTTTCGTGGCGGGGGGCTACGGCGCCGTCGGCGCGCAGCCCTATGAGATGCTGGAGCAACTGCTTGAACAAGCCGGGGCACGGCGGCGCGCGCCGGACGACCCGGCATAGAGCGCGATCTTAGCCGCGCGGCGTGGCGTGCAGCGGGGGAGGCGATGGTCAATCGACATAGGCTGGCGGTGCTGGCGGTATTGGTCGCAGTTTCGGTGCTGGCCGGCGGCGGGGCGCCATCGCGCGCGGTCGAGCCGATCCGGATCGGCTTCAGCGACCAGCTCACCGGCAGCCAGGCGCCGAACGGGCGCGGGGTGCTGCTCGGCATCAAGATCTGGCAGGAGGAGATCAACGCGAAAGGCGGGCTGCTGGGCCGGCCCGTGGTGCTCGACTATTACGACGACCAGAGCAATCCGGCGCTGGGGCCGAGCATCTATACGAAGCTCATGGACCTCGACAAGGTCGACCTGCTGTACAGCGTCGGCACCTATATCGGCTCGACGATCATGCCGATCGTGATCCGGCACAACATGGTGCTGTTCAGCAGCTTCGCGCTCGAGGTCAACGCGAAGTACCACTATGACCGCTATTTCCAGACCTTGCCCTATGGGCCCCATGGCAGGGATGCGATCTCGCGCGGCTTCTTCGAGGCGGCGATGACGGCGAAGCCCCGGCCGCGGACCGTGGCGCTGGTCGGCAGTGACACCGAGTTCTCGCACACCGCTCTCGTCGGCGCCCGCGGCAATGCCCAACGGCTCGGGCTCAAGATCGTCTATGACCGCACCTATCCGCCGGCCACGGTCGATTTCGATCCGATCGTCCGCGTCATCAAGGAAGCCAATCCCGATCTCGTCTTCCTCGCCTCCTACACCCAGGACTCGGTCGGCATGATCCGCGCGGCGAACGAGATCGGGCTCAATCCCAAGGTATTCGGCGGCGCCGTGATCGGCCTGCCGTTCACCGCGGTCAAGGCGCTGCTCGGCCCGATGCTCAACGGCCTGCTCGGCTTCGAGGTCTATGTGCACGAGCCGACCATGAACTTTCCCGGCATCGACGCCTTCCTGCAGAAATACCAGGTGCGCGCCAAGGCAGAGGGGGTCGATCTCCTCGGTTATTACTCGCCGGTGATGTCCTATGCCACGTTCCAGGTCATCGCCCAGGCGGTCGAAGCGACGCACTCGCTCGATCAGGCGAAGATCGCCGCCTATGCGCACAAGGCGACGTTCAAGACCATCATGGGCGACATCCGCTTCGGGCCCGACGGCGAATGGGTCGAGCCGCGCGTGCTGACGGTGCAATACCGCCACGTCCACGCCGGCGATCCCCAGCAATTCACCAAGCCGGGGGTGCAGGTCATCCTGTGGCCGCCCGCCTACAAATCCGGCGACCTGCTCTATCCGTACGACTCGGTGCGGAAATAGGTGCGCCGCCGCGACGGCCGATTGCGCCCGAAGCGGCGAAGTGCCACCAATAGGCCCGTTGCCAACAGGCCATAGGGGGCGGATTTGGACAAGCCGGTCTCACGCATCGGCTCCGCGCACGCGCGGACCGATGTCCTGACGATGCGCGGCCGCGACACCCTTGCCGAGATCGTCGGGGTGCGGACCTTCACCGAGACGTTCTTCTTCATCGTCACCGGCCGCATGCCGGATGAAGGTGCGACGCGCTGCTTCGATGCCTGCCTCACCATTCTCATGGATCACGGCCTGACGCCGAGCGCGCTGGTGGCGCGGCTGGTCGAGGACTCGGTGCCCGAGGACATGCAGGTCTCGCTCGCGGCCGGTCTTCTTGTCGTCGCCAACCGGCATGTCGGCACCATGTCGGGCGCAGGCAAACTGCTCGCGGCGGCGTTCGCCGAGGGCGGCGATCCGCGCGAATGGGCGGCCCGGACCGTGGCGCGGTTTCGCGCCGAGAAACGCAACCTGCCGGGATTCGGCCACCCGCATTATCACCCGGAGGATCCGCGCGCGGCGCGGCTTTTCGCGGTGGCCGAGGCAGCGGGATATGGCGGCCGCGCGATCGCGCTGATCCGGCTCCTCGGCGCGGAACTCGACAAGGCGATGGGCCGGCACCTGACGCTCAACGTCACCGGCGCGATGGCGGCGGTGCTGACCGAGATCGGCTTTCCGGTCGAGGCGATGCGCGGCGTCGCCGTCGTCGGCCGCGCCGCCGGGCTGGTCGCGCATATCTACGAGGAGAAGCAGGCGGGCATCGCCCGCGCGCTCACGTCGATGGCGGACCATGCGTTCTCGTCCGATGCAGGCGACGGGCCATGACGATGAGGGGAGAACGGCGATGAACGGCGCGCTGACCGGCATCACGGTATTGGAATTCGCCAGTTACGTGAGCGGCCCCTATGCCGGGATGCTGCTCGCCGATTTCGGCGCCGAGGTCATCAAGATCGAGGCGCCCGGGCGCGGCGATCCATTTCGCCACTGGGGCAGCGAAGCCTACAGTCCGACCTTCGAGGCGCTCAATCGCGGCAAGAAGAGCATCACGCTCGACTTGCGCAGCGAGGACGGCCGCGCCGCGGCGGCGCGGCTCGCGGCGCGCGCCGACGTCGTGATCGACAATTTCCGCCACGGCGTGCTGGCGCGGCTGGGGCTCGACTACGACAGGCTCGCGGCGGCCAATCCCCGCCTCGTCCATTGTGCCATCACCGGCTTCGGCGCCTCGGGCCCTTATCGCGACTGGCCCGGCTACGACACCGTCGGCCAGGCGATGAGCGGTCTGCTGAGCCTCCTGACCGAGCGCGACGCGCCGCAGCCGATGGGTTTCTCCTTCGCCGATCATCTCGCGGGCACGGCAGCTTTCCAGGGCATCATGGCCGCGCTTTTTGCGCGCGAGCGCACTGGAAAAGGACAGAAGATCGAGACCTCGCTGCTCGAGGCGGCGATCGCCTTCATCGGCGAGAACGCCTGCCGCTTCTTCTATGATGGCCGGACGCCGGACCGGGCGCGGCGGACGCATATCGCCCAGGTCTATGTCTTCCTCGACCGCGCCGGGCGACCGTTCGTGATCCATCTGTCGTCGCCGCCCAAGTTCTGGGAGGGCTTGCTGCGCGTGGTGGGACATCCGGAATGGCAGGCGGACGACCGCTTCCGCAACCGCGCCGACCGCATCCGGAACTACGATGCGCTTCAGGCCGAGCTCGCCCGCGTCTTTGCGACCGACGACCGCGACGCATGGCTCGAGCGTCTGCGCGCGGCGGACGTGCCGGCCGGGCCGCTTTACGACCTCGCCGAGGTGTTCGCGGACGCACAAGTGCGCCATCTGGGAATGCGGCTGGAGCTCGACCATCCGACCGAGGGCAAGGTCGCGATGGTGCGCAACGGCGTCCGCATGAGCGCGACACCGCCGGAAATTCGTTCGCCCGCGCCGGGCCTCGGCCAGCACAACGCCGAGATCCTCGGCATCTCCGACACGTCCGGCGCCCGGTCCGCCCGTTAGCGGACGTGCGGGGGCGTCGGCGCGCATGACGGAATCATACCCCCGTATGCTTCCGGCCGGCGACACGGCGCTCGTCGTCGAGCTGGGCGATACGATCGATCTCGCAGTCAATGCGCGGGTGCGCGCCCTCGATCGGCTGATGGCGGCAACCCGCATGGCCGGCATCGTCGAGACGCTGCCGACCAACCGTTCGCTCATGGTGGTCTACGAGCCGTTGGTGCTGAGCCAGGACGATCTCGTCCGCGCGATCGAACGGCTGTTGGTCGCGCTGCCCGAGCAACCCGCCGAAACGGGCGGACGCGGCTGGATCGTTCCGGCCGTCTATGGCGGCACCTACGGCATCGATCTCGTCGCCGTGGCGGCGGCGCTCGGGCTCGACGAAGACGCGGTGATCGCGCGCCATGCGGCGAGCGAATACCGCGTCTTCATGATCGGCTTCCAGCCGGGTTTCGCCTATCTGGGCGTGCTCGACCCCGCTCTTGCCGTGTCGCGCCATGCCGCGCCGCGGGCAGAGATCCCAGCCGGCACGATCTCGATCGCAGGCAACCAGACAGTGATCAATTCCGTCGCGGCGCCGAGCGGCTGGAACCTCATCGCGCGCACACCGGCACGGCTGTTCGATCGGCGCCGCAGCGATCCGTTCCTGCTCGCCCCGGGCGATCGGGTCCGGTTCCGGCCGGTGCCGGCAGCGGAATGGGCGGCGCTCGCGGCGCGGGCCGAAGCGGGCGACAGGGTGGCGGAGTCGACCTCGTGACGGCCGCGCTCGACATCATCGCGCCTGGACCATTGACGACCGCGCAGGACGGCGGCCGAACCGGCTGGCTGCGCTATGGCGTGCCCGGCTCGGGCGCGCTCGACCGCCGCGCGCTCGCGGTCGCCAACGTGCTGGTCGGCAACCTACCCGATGCGGGCGCGCTCGAGATGACGCTCGCCGGCGGAACCTTCGCGGTTCGAGGCAGCGCCTTGCGTATTGCGCTCGCAGGGGCCGACATGCCGCTCGCGATCGACGGCGAAGCGGCTTCACGCGACCGCAGCTACACACTCGTGCCCGGCGCCGTCATTCGCGTCGGCGCGGCGCGCAACGGCGCGCGTGCCTATCTTGCCGTCGCCGGCACTTTCGCCATCGCGCCGGTATTCGGCAGCGTTTCGACACATCGCCGCGCCGGCATCGGCGGCATCGACGGCGGTGCGCTCAAGGCAGGGATGGTGCTGCCGGCGGCCGGCCCGCCACCGAGCGGACCGGAGCTGCGCTTTACCGGCGAGATGCCTCCTTCGGCCAGGATCCGCATCGTGCTCGGGCCACAGGATGATTATTTCACCGCGGCGGCGCTAGCGACACTGGGCGAGGCCGCGTTCACGGTCACGCCCCAGGCCGACCGCATGGGCTTGCGGCTGGCGGGGCCGCCGCTCGCCCACGCCAAGGGCTTCAACATCGTCTCGGACGCGATCGCGCCCGGCAGCATCCAGGTCCCGGGCGACGGCCAGCCGATCGTCCTCTTGGCCGACCGCCAGACCACCGGCGGCTATCCCAAGATCGCGACGGTGATCAGCGCTGATCTGCCGGCACTGGGCCAGATGCGGCCCGGCGACAGCATTCGGTTCGAGGTCGTGGGGATCGCCGCCGCCGTCGCGGCGCGGCGCGCGCTTCTGGCGTGGATCGCGGCGCTGCCGCAGCGCGCGGTTCCCGTGACCACCGCACTCGCAAGCGAGCGCCTTCTCGGCGCCAATCTCATCAGCGGCGTGACCGACGGCAGCGGCGCTTGAGCCTCACATCACCGCGAGCGAGGCGTTGGCGATGTCGGTGATCAGCATGCAGCCGGGATAATGCGACAGGAAGAACGGCGGCTTCACCGCCTCGGCGACGCATTGCGGCGTCACCCCGCAGGCCCAGAACACCGGCAACTCGTCCGCCTTGACCGCCACCGGATCGCCGTAATCGGGCCGCCCCAGATCGGCGATGCCGATCGCGTCCGGCAGGCCGAGATGCACCGGCGCGCCGTGCACGTTGGGAAAGCGCGACGTCACCTGAATCGCGCGGATCGCCGCTGCGGGACGGAACGGGCGCATCGACACCACGAGCTTGCCGTGAAAGCGTCCGGCCGGCGCGGTGTCGATGCTGGTGCGGTACATCGGCACCGTGGTCCCCTGTTCGATGTGGCGAATGCGCAAGCCCGCCTCCAGCAGCGGCCATTCGAAACTGAGCGAGCAGCCGAGCACGAAGGTGACGAGATCGTCGCGCCAATAGGCCTTGATGTCGGACGGCGCATCGACCGCGACGCCGTCGCGAAAGACGCGGTAGCGCGGCACGTCGCTGCGGATATCGATATCGGCACCGAGTGCCGGCAGCGCGGGATCGCCCGGCTCGCCCACCGCGAGGATCGGGCAAGGCTTGGGATTGCGCAGGCAGAAGCGCAGGAAATCCTCGGCCCAGTCGGCCGGCAGGATGGCGATGTTGCCCTGAACCATGCCGGGCGCGATGCCCGCCGTCTGCCCCGTGAACGCGCCGCGGCGGATGCGGGCACGCGCCTCCGCCGCGGACAATGCCGCCACATTCGACTCAGGCGTGCGGCTGTCCACGCGCGGTGCCTTGGGTCTATTTCAGCGCCTTGGCATAGGGATAGATGAGATCGCCGGTCTTGTACTGGGGCGGATCGAGGACGGCGACCTTGTTCGGATCGGTGAACTGATCCATCGTCTTGCCGGTAACGTGGCGGTATTGCACGGTGAGGAAACGCGGCTCGCTCACTTCGCCGTCGGGTCCGTATTTGATCGGGCCGAGCACGGTCTCGAATTGGTGGCTGTGGATATATTCCGCGAGCTTGTCCTGATTGAGCGTCTTGGCGCCCTCGACCGCCTCGCCCAGGAGCTGGATATAGGCATAGGCGGCGGTGGCAGTGTTATAGCCGAGCGGATCGACGCCGGCGCCCTTGGCCTTGGCCTGATACTTTTTCAGCATTTCGGCGACGCCCGGCCACATCAGCGTCGGCTCCGGCAGCCAGTTCTCGTAGCCGACGATGCCGTTGATGAGCGGCCCCAACTGCATCTTCAGCGAGACATTGTTGAGCCCGACCATGGCGCCGCCGAACATTTTGGGCCTGAATCCCACCTCGCTCACCGCGCGGATCATGCCGACCGTATCGGGCGGATAGGAGGCAATGAAGAACAGGTCGGGATGGGTCGCCTGGACCGCGCGCACGATCGGCGAGAAATCGGTGGTGGAGGGCGGATAGGACTTGTCATAGACGATCTTGAGCCCGGCCGCCTTGGCGTTCGCGCGCGCCCCGTCCGATGCGTTCTTCGAAAATTCCTGGTCGCTCGCCGCGATCGCGACGGTCTTGGGCTTGGGGTTCTGCGCCATGGCGGCGGCGAAGTAGCCATGCGAGAACACGAGATCCGGATGCGGCCCGGTCAATACCATCGCGAAATATTTCGGATAGTGGAACTTCTCGTTCACGCCGATCGCCGTGAGGCTGATGATCACCATGTTGTGCGCCATCACCACCGGCATGGCGGGCGCGTTCATGATGGTCGAATAGGGGCCGAGCACGAGATCGACCTTGTCGACGTCGAGCAGCTTCGTATAGATGCCCGGCACGTTCGCGGGATTGGTCTGGTCGTCGTAATAGATGAGCTTCACCGGCCGGCCCAAGAGCCCGCCCTTGGCGTTGATGTCATCCTCCCAGATCTTCATGGCGATGAGCGCCACCTTGCCGTTGCTGGCACCGCCGCCGGTGAGCGCCATGCTGAAGCCGATCTTGATCGGCTCCGCCGCGACGGCGCCGAACGACAGCACGGCGAGCGCCGCCATGGCGCAGAAAGCAGCGCTGGCGCCCCGCAGCCAGCCGGTAATCGTCCTTGCCACGACCGATCCTCCCTCCAGGTTCGTTGTGCAGAGCCTATGACGCCGCGCCGACGGCTTCAATGCCCGGCTTCGTCCCGCAGCGCCAGCACGCGATCGACCATCGCGCCGGCAAGTCCGAGATAGTTCGCCGGATCGACCAGCTTCGCGAGCGCGGCACGATCGAGATGGGCCGCGATCTCGGCATCCTCCGCCAGCAGGTCGAGGAAGGATCGCCCCGAGGCGATGACCTTGCGGCAGATGTCGTAGACGAGATCGTGCGCGCGCTGGCGTCCGAGATGGGGGCCGAGCCCCATCATCACCGCCTCGGAGACGATGAGCCCGCCGGTCAAGTCGAGATTGCGCCGCATGCGCGCGGGATCGACCTGCAGCCCCGAAACGAGGAACCGCGCCTGGTTCAGCGCGCCCGCCGACAAGAGGAAAATCTCCGGCACGGCGATCCATTCGATCTCCCAGGGGCCGGTCGCGCGCTCGTGGTCCTCGACCAT
>Ga0307373_10012964_pt1 | contig 11740 bp, 13 predicted proteins | sample OX2MG_FD_202534 | JGI IMG/M metagenome (GOLD analysis project Ga0307373, IMG submission 202534) | Soil microbial communities from Risofladan, Vaasa, Finland - OX-2 | ecosystem: Environmental > Terrestrial > Soil > Coastal area > Acid sulfate soil | place: Finland: Risofladan, Vaasa | collected...
GTCCTGGGCGGTCTTGCCGGGCCAGTACCCGGCCCATTCCTCGTATGTGCGCCGGCCGAGCAGCACCGTGTCCGCCGCGTCCATGCTCTCGTGGACGGCCTGCCCCACCTCATCGTTGAAGAACGGGAAGACCCAGAGGTTCGGTGACTCGACGACGCCGTCAAGCGACATGAACAGGCCCGCCACGATCTTCCGCATCTCGCTACTCCTTCAGGTCATTCGGTGCCGGCGCCCGGCATCCATCGGCACAGCGCCTCTAAATGGTCGCGAGCCATCTAAGCGCTACCGGTCCATACGGTTCCGTCTCCCGCTCTCCTTTCGCTGCCCGCCCGTGCCCCGGTGTGGCCGGGGGGATCGTTCCGCTGGGTAGACGACGTAGCCGTGCCGAACTCATCGGTCGCCGGGCGCCGATCCGGGGCGAGGTCGCTCGGGTAGTCCTTTGGGCGCGATGAGTTCCACGCTCCCGCTCCGTCTCCCTAGCAGGATAGAGTGACGGGATGGTCGCGGTGGCGGATGGTCGGCGTGAATCCGGCGTGGCTGCGTCGGTGCGGGTTCTGCTCGAGCCGGACGCGCTCGTCCTGGCGCTCGGCGGCGCGGTCGGGCGTGGGGAGATCCCGGCCATCTGCGCGTGCCTGCGTGAGGCGCTGGAGCGCACCCCGCGCGAGATCGTGCTGTGCGACCTTGCGGCGCTCGTTCGGGCGGACGTCGCAGTCGTGGAGGCGCTGGTCCGGCTGCAGTTCATCGCGCGGCAGTCGGGCGGCGCGCTGCGCGTGCGACACGCGCCCGCGGCGCTCTCCGAGCTGCTCGCGCTGCTGGGGCTGTCCGAGGTCGTGGAGCTCGAGCCGGCGTCAGCGGTCGAGCCGCAACGGCAATCCGAAGAGCGGGAACAGCGTCGCGGTGTCGAGGAAAAAGCAGACCCCGGTGATCTGCCCGGCTGAGACCTCCAGGGCCTGCAGCGCCCACGGTGCGTAGCCACCGCCGTCCACGGGCTTGTACTGTCCGAAGGCCGGCGAGCCGTTCGCCAGCGTGGGGACCAGATGTGAACCCTGGCAGGCGATGCCGGGCCCCAGGCAGAAGTGGCGGATGTCGCGGTGCCCGCGCAGCCAGAGCGGGAACGGCGGCATCGACCAGGTCGCCTCCTCGTGGAGCAGCGCCGTGAGCGCGTCGAGGTCGTACTGCTCGAACGCCGCGACGTAGCGGGCCAGCAGCGCGTGCTGCCGGTCGTCGAGCGGGGATAGCGGCGCGGTGGACGTGACCGGCCGCGCGGCCAGGGACGTGCGGGCACGCTGGAGGGTGCTGTTGACCGCTGCGACGGTGGTATCAAGCAGGGATGCCACCTCGCTCGCCTGCCAGTCCAGCACCTCGCGCAGGATCAACACGGCGCGCTGCCGCGGCGGCAGTTGCTGCAGCGCGGCCACGAAGGCCAGCCGCACCGTCTCGCGCGCTACCGCAAGCTCGGCGGGGTCACCGTCCTCCAGCACGCGGCCGTCGGGAATCGGGAGGACCCAGGTCTCCTGAGGGAGCGGGTCGCCGAGCGGCATCTCGGCCGTGCCGGCGGGCCCGAGGTCCATCGGCCGGGCCCGGCGCTGGGTCGCCTGGGCCATGTCCAGGCACACGTTGGTGGCGATGCGGTAGAGCCAGGTCCGCAGTGACGCCCGTCCCTCGAAGCGCCCCAGCCCGCGCCAGGCCCGCAGCAGCGTCTCCTGCACGGCGTCGTCGGCCTCGAACGCCGAGCCCAGCATCCGGTAGCAGTATCCGGTTAGCTCCACACGATGCTGCTCGAGGCTCAGGACCGCGTTCCCGCCCGGGGCGACGTACGGGGTGGCGTCGTCCGCCCTCATCGCGACACCCGTAAGAGACGGTTTCGGCGGATCACCGCCGTCGCGGCCGCCGGTGGAGTTGACCCGCGGGGGTTGATGGCCCGAAGTGGAGGTACGGTGCGGCACACGTGTGGCCCCCTGATCCTGAGCAGCAACGTCCGTCTTTCGGTGAGACCGGCGATACCGAGGTGGCGTACCCGACGATACCCGGGTGCCGCGGCGGCTGTCAATGTCCGCCGAAAGGCTGGAGGTTGCGCGTCGGGGCATCCGGGCGCGGCCGTACGCCGCGTCAGCCGGCGTCCACCGCGCGCTCGATCTCCGCGAACTCCGTCTCCAGCACGCTCATCAGGATCTGGTCGTGCCAGGCGCCGTCACGGTACATGTCGTCGCGCAGGACCCCGTCCTCCCGGAAGCCGCAGGCCTGATATGCCCGCCGCGCGGCCGCGTTCTCGGCGAACACGCTCAGCACGATCTTGTGCAGGCCGAGGCCGCCCCTGGAGAGCGGCGTGAAGGCGTGACCGAGCAGAACCCGCAGGGTCTCACGGGCGTAGCCGCGTCGCCACTCGCCGCGGTCACCGATCATCAGGGAGAGCTCAGCGTGCCGGTTGGCCCGATCCCGGCCGAAGAGATTGGTGTAGCCGATCGGGCGGCCGTCACCGGCCAGAATCACCCAGGTGAGGGCACCGGCACGGCGGTTGGCGTCGAGCCAGACCGCCAGGTCCGCCGCTGATGGCACGGCTTGTGTAATCCAAAAGCGGGTGACATCCGGATCGGACCGCCAGCGGCGTACGGCGTCGAGGTGCTGCTCGGACAGCGGCGCGAGGGTGACCCGGGGGCCGGAGAGCTCCGCGGGCTGGCGGACCGAGGAGGGATCGGTCATCGACATACGTTCTCCGCTGCGTCGGCGGATGCGCCCGCCGGCAGTCAGCGAACGCACGATATCCAGCACCGCACCGACGGGGCGAGTGTACTCGACAGAACCTCGCGCGGTCGGCGCGATCGAGAGGAACCCGGTAATGGTAGTACATCGAACCCCGGCCAGGCGAGCGACCGAATCCGCCGGTCCGGCTCGGCCGCCCGCGCCGCTCGCGATCGTGGCCGACGCGGCCCTGCCGACCCGCTTCGGAGACTTCCGCGCGGTCGCCTTCGCGACCGACGACGGCAAGGAGCACGCCGCCTTCGTGCGCGGGAACGTGGCCGGCGCCGCGGGGGTGCTGGCCCGCCTGCACTCCGAGTGCCTGACCGGCGACGCCATCGGCTCGCTGCGCTGCGACTGCCGCGACCAGCTGGAGTCGTCGCTGCGCCTGCTCGGCGGCGAGCCGGTCGGCGTGCTGCTCTACCTGCGCCAGGAGGGACGCGGGATCGGGCTGAGCAACAAGATCCGCGCCTACGCGCTCCAGGACGAGGGCATGGACACGGTAGACGCGAACCTCGCGCTCGGCTTCCGCGAGGACGAGCGCGAGTACGGCATCGCCGCCCGCATGCTCGCGACCCTCGGCGTGCGCTCGATCCGGCTCTTGACGAACAACCCCGCCAAGATCGAGGATCTCGCGCGGCACGGCGTGCGAATCGTCGAGCGCGTACCGCTCGTCATTCCGCCCAACGACTACAACCGCGGCTATCTCGAGACCAAGGCACGCCGCTCGCACCACCTGCTGCCCTTCTCGGGGGACGTGGTGATCGAGCAGGACGATGTGCCGCTCGTCGGTGAGGGCGGCTGACAGGCCGGCGGCCGGTGGAACCGGAGCCGTTGGAGCACGAACGGAGACAGGTATGGTCGGAACCAGGCGTGGATTCGGGATCGCCGCGGCGGTGCCGGCCGAGGTCGTGCGGGCGGCCGCGAGTGAGGCCGAGTCGCTGGGCTACGACTCGTTCTGGGTCAATGACACACCCAACGGAGACGGGTTGACCGCGCTCGCCGAGGCGGCCCAGGTGACGAGCGTGATCCAGCTCGGCGTCGGTGTGATCCCGCTGTCACGTCGAAGTCCCGGCAGCATCATCGCCCAGATCCGCGGGGCCGAGCGCTCCGGCGACCACGAGGGCGTCGTCGGCGGTCGGGTCGAGGCACACGACCGGCAGGTGCCGCTCACGGGGCTCGAGCTACCGCTCGACCGGCTGCTGCTCGGTATCGGCAGCGGGTCGGCACCCTACGCGCTGGGGCGGGTGCGGGCGGGAGTCCGCACGCTGAAGGACGCGCTCGACGTCTCCGTCTTCGTGGCCGCGCTCGGCCCGAAGATGTCCCGTCTGGCCGGCGCGGAGGCGGACGGCGTCCTCTTCAACTGGCTCACGCCCGACTTCGCCCGCGAGGCCGTGGAGTGGGTCAAGGGCGGCGCTCAGAATACCGGGCGCTCTGTGCCGACCCTCAGCGCCTATGTGCGTTGCGCGCTGGGAGAACCGGCCACCATTCGGCTGGCCGAGGAGGCCGCGCGCTACGGGGCGGTCCCCGCCTACGCCGAGCACTTCGTGCGTATGGGGGTGTCGCCAATCGACACCGCGATCACCGCGGGCACGCCGGAGCGGCTCCGGAGCGAGCTGGCTGCCTGGGACGGGGTGCTCGATGAGGTGGTGGTGCGGGCGATCACCCCGCGGGACACGCTCGACGAGACGCTGGCACTGCTGCGAGCCGCCGCACCCCACGGCTGACCCGGCCACGTCGAGGCCAAACTGCGGGTAAGCTTGCGGCGGGCGACCGGCGAGCGCCCCAACACGTTCGTCCGCGAGGTGAGTGTCCGATGGTTCACACGGCGAAGACCATCCACGTCGAGCCGGGCAGCGCGCTCGATCGCGCCCTGGACGAGGCGGGCGAGGCCGCCGTCGAGCTGGAGCGGCGCGGCGTGCGCTATCGCCTGACTCGGATCGAGCTGCCGGCCGAGGAGCGCGACATCTGGGCCGGGTATGACGCGGAGCGGGTCCGCGCGGGATTGCGGCAGAGCGCCGATGCACTGGTGGGCGTCGACCGCGACCGGCTCCTCGAGGATCTGGCCGGGCAGCGCGAGCAAGACAGCCGCGGTCGGCCGGCGTAGCGCATGGCCTATCTCATCGACACCGATATCCTGATCGACCACATGGACCACCATCCGGAGGTCGGCGCACTCATCGCGCGGCTGGCCACGGTCGGCGTCGCGGTCAGCATTATCAGCTACATGGAGGCGTACCAGGGAATCCTGCGGAGCCCCGACCGCGAGCGTGCCGAGGCCAGATTCGAGGTGTTGCTCGCGGCTACTCCGATCCTGCCGTTTTCCCGTGCGGTGGCCCGCCGCTGCGCGGAACTGCGCGAGGAGCTGCGCCGCCAGGACAGGCGCGTGCGCGCACGGGCGCTCGACCTCATGGTGGCAGCTACGGCCCTGCAGTACGACCTGACGCTGGTGACCCGCAACATCGCCGACTATGATGACGTCCCCGGGCTCGTGCTCTGGCGCGAGGAAGCCTGAGGCGGCGTATCGACGTCACGACGTGGCGCGCTCGCCCATCTCGGCGTGGATACGCTGGAAACCCGCCACGCTGTTCTGTGGCCGGCCGACTTCAGCCCCGCGTGATCCCCGCCTCGATGTGCGCCAGGTGTTCCGCGTCGTGGTCGACCAGCCGCTCGGCGAGATCCTCGATGCTCAGCTCGCCCTCCGGGTCGAGGATCCCGGCGCGGTCCCAGTCCTTGAGCGCCAGGTTGATCAGGAGGGACATCGTCTCGCCGCGCTCGGCGGCGAACTCGCCGAGGGATAGCGCGAGGTCGCTGGCGGCGTAGTCATGATCGCGAGCCGTCCGCTGCTCGTCGAACTGGCGCAGCACGGCCCCCTCCCGCCGCAGGATCTCCTGCATGTGGCCGCGATAGAGGCGCTCGACGTCGAGCAGGTGCGCGACGACCTCCGCCGGCCCCCACTCCTCGTTGGAGCGCGGCCCCGCTGCCGTCCAGTCCTTCAGGAGTTGGTTGAGCCGGCCCGGCGTCTCCGAGAGCGCGTCGATCAGCTCGTGGTAGACATCGGTCATCGGCGCGCGCCTTTCTTAGCCGGGGACGCGATCACAGCGCCGGCCGGTCGGTCAGATGCCAGGTGATGCCGAACGGGTCCTGGAAGATGAAGGTGTGCGGCTGGTCGCGCATGACCGGGAGCGAGCGGACGAGCGCGTCGGCCCGCAGCGCGGCCAGCGCCTCGCCGGCCACGCGCAGGCTGATGTGCCCTAGCCGTGGCTCCTGGAAGATCGCGCCGCGGCCGGCCTCGAGCAGGGCCAGCCGGAGCGGCGGGTGGCTCAGGTACACCAGGTCGGCGAAGATGCCCTGGCGAATGCCGGCGTCCCAGTCGTAGTCCGAAGGGAGCGTCGCCCACGCCTCGGCCTGTCGCCGGGCGCGAAGCACGACGTTCATCTGGAAGAAGCCGCTGTAGAACTCCTCGGCCCGGCGCATGAGCGCGACGCGGATGGCGATGTGGTCGATGGCCTCGAAGACCAGTGTCTGCTCGACCTCGACCAGCGGCCCGCCAGCGGACACGCTGAGCCCGTAGGGCTCGAGTGAGGCGGCGATCGCGCCGAGTCCGGCCGTTGGCTGCTGAACCATCCCCGCGCCTGCCGCGAGTGCCGGCCCGGTCTGGGCCTCCGCGAGGCGCGAACGCATTCCCGGTGCGTCGAGGTCCGAGAGTGGGATCAGCGACCCGCCGCGCGGCCCCAGGCGGGCGGCCTGCGCGTCCGGCTGGGAAGCCAGCCACTGGTAGAGAGCATCGACCACCGCGAGCGAGTGGGCGACGAGGGTGAGCTCGGTCATATCCCGGCCGGGGTCGGTCGTCTCCGGCCCGCGCACGCCGATGACCTCTGCCTCGGGCGCCTCGTCGATGACCGACCTGGCCTCGTCGCCGAGCGCCGCCGGGACCTCCAGTGTCAAGCGGTAGGGCATGCCTCGTCACCCCCTCCTTGCGATCCCACTCGCGGACGTGGTCGGGCAGGCCGGCCCGGCCCGCCGGCTCCGTCCGCCATTGTAGCATCGGGTTGGCCGCGGGCTTCCCGGCAAGCGGAGAGCGGCGACGGGATTCCCCGCCGCCGCTCCGGACGTCGAGTGAGCCGCCTCAGCGATACCAGCCGGGCGCGCTCAGAACCTCGTTGCCGAGCAGGCCGAGCTCGACCTCGTAGGGCGTGCCCTTGAACTCCGGGTGATATTCGAAGCGCGCGCGCTCGAAGTACTGCACGGTGTAGGTCTTGCCGTCGGCCGGATTGGTCTCCTGGATCTCCGGGCTGATCGGGTAGCCGAACATCGCCAGCCCGCCGTGCTGCTCCCAGTAGGTCTTGAAGCCGAAGGCGAGGTACTCCTGCGTCTGGGGGAAGTAGACGCGATCGGGCCCGGTGGGCTGTGCCGGCGGCCCGAACGTCGGGAACGTCCGGTTGCGGGTGACGTAGCGCCCGAGCAGGCCCAGCTGGACCTCGTACGGCGTGCCCTGGAACTCCGGCCAGTACTCGAAGCGCGCGCGCTCGAAGTACTGCACCGCGCGCCCCTGGACGTAGAACACCTCGGTCGTCGGGTAGCCGAACATCGATAGCCCGCCGTGGTTCTGCCAGTACGTCAGGAACGGGCCGCTGAGGGTGTGGCCGGTCGGCGGGAAGTCGAGGAGGCCGGGCCCCTGGTTGGCCGGCGCGGGGACCGGCGCCGCCGGGCTGGCGCCGGGTCTGGCCAGCGACTGGTAGACGCTATAGGCCAGCTTGCGCGGCCAGGGCGTGGCATCGGGGCCGTAGCGCAGCGACGAGTCGCGCAGCCGGACCAAGCCCCAGTTGGCGTAGGTATCGCCGCTGCCGAAGTCCTCGTACTTGAACCAGAAGACGTGGTCAACGTAGGGAGCCTGATCGCGCAACGCGGTGTAGACGTCGTGGAGGAAAGTCGCCTGCTGCTGCTCGTCGGACGTCGGGTCCATGATGCCGTAGCTCGTCCAGTCGGGCGGCGCGGCCGGCATGCCGATCTCGGTGACCCAGATCGGCGTCCCGTCGCCGTGCGACGCCTGCGTGTTGTGGAGCACGCCGATCTGGGTGAGCACGCCGGAGGCCGGCAGGTTGTAGGGGTGGATCGAGACGCCGTCCCACGGGAAGTGCTTGTGCTGCTGCACGTACTGCTGCACGGCCGGTGAGGCCATGACCTGCTGCAGCCAGGTCAGGTGCTGGGCGGTGCCGTGGTCATCGTAGAGCAGGCTGCCGGCGATGAACTGCACGTTGGGGTGGGCCGCCTTCTCGGCGCTGTAGATGTCGGTCACGACCCGGCCGTAGGCGATCGGATTGACGGCCGCGGTCGCCCCGTGCGTCTCCTGGGAGAGGAGCAGGTTCGCGTTGGGCTCGTTGAGGATCTCGTAGGCGCCCACGGCGTCGCCGTAGTGGGACACGATCTCGTGGGCCCGCTGCACGTACGCGCGGCTGTAGAGGTTCTCGCCGCTGGCGTCGAGTGGGTCGTTGATGTGGTTGAACTGGTAGGTCTTGTCGAGGTCGGCGACGATGCCGGTGCCGAGCACGGCGAGGATCTTGAGCCCGTGGCTCGGCGCGTCCTGCTGGATGAACCAGTCGGTCTTGGAGTAGTCGATGCGGCCGGGGCCGACGGGCTGGTCGTACTCGCCGTGGATCTCGATCCGCTCCCAGCGGGCGCCGAGATTCTGCATGCCGGCGTTCATGCTGTCCATGAAGGTCTGGTTGACCTGGTTGGGCCACTGCGCAGGGTCGGTGTTGTACTCGTACCAGGGGTCGCGACCCACGATCCCGAAGAAATCCTGCGGGTCGCTCTGGTTGCGCGCGGCGGCGGTCCCGGTGAAGCTGAACGGCAGCATGGCGGCGATGACGAGGATGACACAGAGGCGGACGCCGCGCGCCGAGGCGCGTGCCTTCACACCCAATTCCTTCCCATTCCCTGTCCCGTGACTCGGTGGGCGGCGAACCCGCTCGAGGCTACAACGCGCGGGCGTCCGAAGGGTTCCGGCCGCCTGGTCTGAAGGCTTCCCCGGCGGCCGGCGCTCGGGTACGCTTGGCGCGACCGGAAAGGGCATACCTAACGGATGGACCGTCGCGGCTCGCGCCTCGTCGTCCGACACGCGCTCCTACTAACGCTCGTCAGCGTCGGCGCGGCGATCCTCTTCTTCCTGCCGTTCTGGCTGCACGCGCCGTCGATCGGTGGCGTCCCGTTCGACCATCAGGGCATGGAGCGCGTCTACGGCATGTGGGACGGTCCGCTCTACGTGACCGCGGCCGCCACGCTCTGGGACCTCAACCCGGACAACCCCGCCTACGCCTGGAACGGCGCGAAGCCCACGGACTACGCGGAGCGCTTCCCGCTCTACCCACTCCTGATCCGCGGCCTCTCGCCGGTGCTGGGCTACTGGAAGGGGGCCGTCGCGATCGACGTCGCGGCCAGCACCGGCGTGACCCTGGTGCTCTACTTCTTGCTCCGGCTGCTCGGATCGGTGCCGTCGAGCGCGTTCTGGGTGGCGCTCGCCTCGATCTTCTGGCCGCCGCGCGGGTTCCTCTACCGCGACGTCGCCATGTCCGACCCGCTCTTCATGCTCGGCCTGGTCGGCGCGACCTACTGCTTCCTGCGCCGCCAGTACGTGTTCGCCGGGCTGCTCGGCGCGGTGGCCGTGGCGTCCCGGCCCAACGGGTTCGAGGTCGTGGCCGGCTTCGGCCTGCTGGCGCTCTGGCGCATCGCCACCGCCCCTCGCGGCGAGCGCCTCCGTCAGACGCTCGGCATGGCCGGACTCGGGCTGATCCCGCTCACGCTGCTCGGGATCTACGGCTGGCACTGGTGGCACTTCGGCGACCCGCTCGCCTCGGTACACGCCTCCACCTTCGTCCGGCCAGAGGCCCGGCTGTTCCCGTCGCTGGCCTTCTTCGGCATCGGGGAGGAGGGCGTGCCCTACCTGTTCCTGCTGGCGCTGGCCGGCATCCTGGAGCTGGCGCGGCAGCGCCGCTGGGAGCTGGTGGTGCTGAGCGCCCTCTTCTACGTCCCGGCGCTGCTGGTGCCGACCGACGTCAGCCGCTACCTGCTGCCGATCCTGCCCTTCGCCTTCTTCGTGGCCGGGGAGCGGATCGTGGCGAGCGTCCCGCTGCGCGTCGCGCTGCTGCTGACGCTCCCGGTGATCTACGTCTACGCCTGGGAGACGATGCTGGCTCCCGGCTACCAGGCCCCCTTCGGCCCGCTCTACAGCCTGCTGCGCTAGCCGGTTGCGCTGAGGCCTTCGGCAATCGTCTTCATCATCAGGTAGAGATGATCGGGTCGGCTCGTGAAGCGCTGGAAGCCGTATCGCTCGTAGAAACGGCGGGCGTCGTCGCCTTTCGCCTGCACGACGACGGCCAGTGTCCCGATCTGGCTCGACAGGGACAGCGCTCGGGTGAGCGCGTCACCGAGGAGACGTCCGCCCACGCCCTGCCCCTGCACGCGCCGATCGAGCGCCAACCGTCCAAGGAGGATCACCGGCAGCGTCGGGTAGCGCGGGAGTCGCCGGCTGATCTCGGGCGCGAGCTCCGTCGGCTCGACCCCCGCCGAGCTCAGTGTGTAGTAGCCGAGGATCGTCCGGTCGTCCTCGGCAAGGAGGACGTAGACCGCGGCGACCCGGTGCTTCTCCTGATCCTGGCGTGCTTGCGCCTGGAGGTAACGGTCGAGCTCCGTGACTCCACAGGAGAACGTCGCCCGATCGTGCGTTCGATCGAGCAGCGCGACGCAGTACCGGCGCTCCACCTAGTCGTGCCGGAACGCACGGGCGCCCCGCAGCGCCGCCCGGAGGGCGTCGTTGGGCTCCGGCGGGTTGAGGATCGCCTCGGCGAAGGCCGTGCTGTCCTCCGCGTTCAGGGTCATGACCTGGTGCCGGCGAATGGTCTGCTCGGCGGCCTCCTGAGCGCTGCGCAGCACGAAGTCCGTTAGGGAGAGGCCCGCGAGCGTGGCCGCGTGCTGGATGAGCTCCTTCTGCTCCACCGGGATGCGGGCCTCGAGCCGGGCCTGTTCGCGGCGTGGCGATCGTGTCTTTGCGGTGCCCATGGTCGCTCCTTCCTCAGTTATTGTACGGCACGGCGCCGTACCAATAAAGACGCGATAGGTCCGGCGAGACAGGGCCGTCGGCGCCTGTGGAGCCGATCAGTGCGACGTCGGGAATCGACCCCGGGCTGTCACGACTCTGTAATGCCCGGCGGCCGATCGTCGACGGATCTGTAACGCCCCGCCGTCTATAAGGGAACGACAGGCGGCGCGAGTCCGTCCTGCATGCCCATAGATCTCGGGCGACCGTGAGGAGGGCCGTATGCTGTCCACCGCCCCCAGGCGTAAACTCCGCAAGCTGGAGATAGACCTGGACAAGCAGGCCTGGCATCCGTCGGTGCTCCCCGGCCAGGTGGTGCTGGTCTCCACTGTCGATCCGGACGGGTTGCCGAACGTGGCGCCCAAGAGCTGGATCACGATGGCCGCCTTCCACGGGCCGATGCTCGCCTTCGGCTGCAACGTCACCCACGCCACCTGCCAGAACGTGCTCGCAACCGGCGCCTTCGTCGTCAACGTCCCCGACGCCTCACTGGCCGAGCGGATCTGGGCCATGCCGGGGACACACAACGCCGAGCGGATCCGCCACTCGGGCTTCACCCTGCGGCCGTCCAGCCAGGTCGCGGCGCCGCTCGTCGAAGAATGCCGGGCACACCTGGAGTGCGAGCTGGACGACATCAAGTACTACGGCGACGAGGTCCTTATCTTCGGCCGGGTCGTGGCCCTCAGCATCGACGAGGACTGTCTGGCCGGGGAGCCGACCGACCAGTACTTCGCGCTGAGCCCGCTCTTCTTCCTGGAGGACGGGACCTACGGGGTGATCGACGCGGCGCGCGTGGTAGGACGGCCCTGGCCGGTCGAGCAGGGCTCGCTCTTCGCCGTGCAGCTTGGCGAGTTCCCGTTCGCCGGCGACCGCGCCGCGCTGGTGGACTCCCACGTCGCGTTCCTGCAA
>Ga0307373_10012966_pt1 | contig 11740 bp, 6 predicted proteins | sample OX2MG_FD_202534 | JGI IMG/M metagenome (GOLD analysis project Ga0307373, IMG submission 202534) | Soil microbial communities from Risofladan, Vaasa, Finland - OX-2 | ecosystem: Environmental > Terrestrial > Soil > Coastal area > Acid sulfate soil | place: Finland: Risofladan, Vaasa | collected...
GCTCCTTCATGCCCAGATAGTTCTGCAGTGTTCCGCCCTGGAAAATGTCGTACCAGGCCGCGATGGTATAAGCCGGAACCTTGATGTCCTGGAAATGGTCTTCAATGGACCAGCGCTTCCAATAGTCGTCGAAGGTCGGGTGCTTGAGCCAGTCGAGGAAGTAGGGTGCGAGCGCATCGAGGCTGGCCGGCGCGACGTCATGGTAAGGAAAGTTGAACAGGGAATCCTGGCTCAGCGGCAGCGCCCATATGCCTTCCCTGGCGTTGGTGGCGTCACGGGCGCTGCGGGTGAGAGAGTCGTGGGCCAGAATGGAAGTCCAAGACTCGTTGAACCACTGCTCGAAGGCGCCCCCCTGATAGGTCCAGCCGTCGTGGTAATTGGATGCGGTGATAAAAGGCATGATGCCGGCAAGATGCGGCGGGTGCGCGATGGCGGCGAGCATTTGGGTGGCGCCCATATAGGAGCCGCCAACCATGCCGACTTTACCGTCTGAGTACGGCAGCGCCGCCGCCCACTCAACCGTGTCATAGCCGTCCTGCGATTCGTATTTGAGCGGGTACCACACCCCGTCAGAAGTATAACGTCCCCGAGTGTCCTGGATGACTGCCACGTAGCCGCGCTGGGCGGCCTTGACTCCAAACTCGGAGCTCCAATCACTCACCTTGTTGTAAGGCGCCCGCTCAAGCAGCACCGGGAACTTCCCCGGCGCGTCGGGCCGGTAGATGTCCGCGCGAAGAATCACGCCGTCCCGCATGGTGGCAGGCACAGTGCGCTGGACGATCACCCGGTAGCGTTCCGCGGCGCAAACCGGCAGCGCTGCCAGCACGATGGCAACAAGAACTCCACGCACGCAGCTTGGAATTCGTTTCATGGTGTCCTCCAGTAGATCATTGAATTGCGGGTTGGACTGGAATCTAATCTGGATCCCAAGGCGGGAAGTATATGCCAGGAATGCCGGAGTTGACAGCGGGATTGGCGGCAGGTCCAGCCCGCGGTTGCCCAAGGGGCCGGCTCCAAGCCGGTTGGGTTTCTCGTCCCTCGCCGCCGGCCAGTTCGCGCCGACGCATCAGGCGCCGGCAACAGGATTTCCATTCCGGTTGCGCGATGTCCGCCCTTGGCATTAGGATGCAAGACGGCATCGCGTTCTAAATCCGCAGGCCGCCAGGAGCCGCACCAAGAAGGGAGCGTGCAGGAATGGACAACCCGGATGCTAAAGAGAATTCAAAGCTGAATCGGGGATCGCTCGACCGGCGGGAATTCCTGGCTGCTACGGGAGGCGCCCTCGCCTCCTGGGCCGCGTTGAATCCAGCCGCCCGAATTCTGTCGCAGCAGGGGATGCAACCCGGCGAAGAAGAAGTTGTGGAGACTCCCGTTTGCGTGCTCCGCCTGAATCCCCGCAACGGCAATCTAATTGGCTTGACCTGGAAAAATCCTTCCCTGGAGATCATTCAGGAACGCCGGCTCGGCGAGAACTTCTGGCTGCTGTTTCCACGTCCGGACTACGAGGCCAACTACTTCTCGAGCGGCGAGCAGACCGTCAGCAGGATCGAGAAAACAGCAAACGGCGTGACCTGCGTCTATGAAATGCTGCGCAATGCTAGGGAGACTCTCAGCGCTAAGGTGCGCTACCACATTCGCGCAGTTGAAGACCATCTGGAGTTTTCCATCGAGGTGGAAAATCCCACGGGCCTGCCTTTGGCGGAAGTTTATTTCGCGGTCATTGGAGGCCAGCAGGGTTTGGGCAAGCGGCAGGATACCGAGTCGCTGGTGTCCGGCACGAACACGAATCTGGCTCCCGACATCTTCACCAACTTCCGCGCCGGCGGGTACGGCGGCGGGAATTTGGGAATCCGCTATGACGCCGCGGCGTACACCTACCCCGGGGCCATGCCGATGGGATGGATCGAGTTCTTCAACCGCAAGCGGAACCTGGGCCTCTATTACGCCAACCACGACCCGGAGAGCCGGCTTTCCGGCATCTGCTTTGAACTGCGTCCTTATACCAAGTCGGCCGTGCTCGGCGATAACTGGCCCACCCCGGCCGATGTGCCGGAGGGAGAGCCGATCGGACTGACGATGGGATGGCTGAAGTTTCCTTACCTGAAGCACGGTACCTTCAATTCCGGGCCGGTGGCGCTGCGCGTGCATCGGGGTGACTGGCACGAAGGCAGCCAGCTTTACCGCGCCTGGTTCGACCAGCACTTCCCAATCAAACGCCCGCCAAGCTGGCTGCGAAAAGAGATGGCCTGGCAGTCCGTGATCATCTCCAACTGCGAAGATGTGATTGTCTGGAAGTTTAAGGATCTGCCCCGCCTGGCGGAGGACGCCAAAAAATATGGCGTCACCACCTTCGAAATTCTGGGATGGGATATGGGAGGAATCGATCGCGGTTATCCTGAGTACCGGCCCGATCCGCGCTTGGGAACGCACGAGGAGTTTCGCCAGGCTTTGGCGGAAATGAAGAAGTTGGGGGTGCATCCGCTGATCTTTGCCAACATCCAATTCTCGGACACCGCGATTCCGCTGTTCCATGAAAAGTTGCGCCGCTACGCTTCCCACGGCCTGTGGGCCGAGGACCTCCCCCTGGCGGGATGGGGAGAAGGGACGATCAGCGCGCGCATGGGACTGACGCGCCACAACATGACCCTCATCAGCCCCGCGCACCCGGAATTTCGCAACTTCTTGATCGAGCAGTTCGTGCAATTGATCAAGGACGGCGCCGACGGTTTCCAATTGGATAAGACCAACTTTACCAGCGTGCTGGATTTCAACCGTCAGCTTCCCACTTCGCCCGACAAGTCCTTTACCCTGGAATTGTTGTCAACCTTTGAAGAAATCCTGCGGCGGTGCCGCCAGGTGAATCCGGACTTCGCTTTGGCATCGGAGATTTGGTGGGATCGCTCATTCCAGTATGTGGATGTCTCCTACACGCGCATGAACGACATCGACATGGACTCCCCGGCGCTTCGTTACACTTTTCCCGAGTGGGTCCCCACCATCTGTGCGGAGAGGCCGGGCGACTTCAACGTGATGAACAATGGCATGCGCTACGGCATGGTATGGGCGGTGCAGCCCCGCCACTACAACGATTCCATGGATGAGCGGCTGACCCGCCCCCTCTCACGCTACGTCCAGGAATTGATCCGGATCCGCGGCAAGCACAAGGACGTCCTCTTCTTCGGGCGCTTCCGGGACACTCTGGGGGCGGAAGTGAAGGCCGGCCCGAACGTGCGCTATGCCGTCTTTGAAGGCATGGACAATCCCGGCAAGGCCTGCGTTGTGGTGAATTACGGGAACGAAGAAGCCAGTGCCGTGGTCGCCTGGCCCGGCGGAGAAGGACGCAGGGTGGAAATCCTCAAACCCTTTCATCCTGATGCCTTGGACACCCTGCCGGCCAGGGTCCAACTGCCGCCGCGTACCTGCGCCGTGATCGTCGCGATATAATGCAGCGCACGGGCCTCGCCCATGAATAAACGAAACCGTGAAAGGTCAATTCCATGAAGATCACCAAGGTTAGTGGAGAACTCTATCAAGTTCCAACCCATCGCGAGATGCACGATGCCATCCGGGAATTCAGCACGCTGAACCTGGTGTTTGCGCGGGTTGAAACCGACGAAGGGATCTCGGGGCTGGGTTTTACTTACAACATCATCCCGCACGGCGGGCGGGAAATTCGCTCCCTCATCGCGAACGATATCGACTCTTTGGTCCGGGGCATGGACCCTCGTGACCACGAACGGGTTTGGTACCGGATGTGGCGTTCCATGGACTGGGTGGGAAGAGGAGGCATCGCCGTCCTCGCCGTCGCCGCGGCCGACAATGCCTTGTGGGATATGAAATCCAAGATCGCCGGGATGCCGCTCTACAAGCTGCTGGGCGGCGCGCGCGAAGAGGTGCCGGTTTACAATACCGACGGCGGCTGGCTCAACCACAGCCTGGAGCAACTGGTCGAGGAGTCTCGGAAGGTCGTCGCGGCAGGCTTCCGCGGCACCAAGATCAAAGTCGGCAAAGATGACCCCATGGAAGATCGGGAGCGGATTGCCGCGGTGCGCCAGGTTCTGGGTCCGAAACGCACGCTCATGGTGGACGCCAATGAGTGCTTCACCCATCCCGAGGCGATCAAGCGGGCGCGGTTATGGGAGGAGTTCAACCTGTTCTGGTTCGAGGAGCCGCTGCCCGCCGAAGACATTCTCGGCCACGCGAAAGTCAAGGCTCACACTTCCATCCCCATTGCCCTGGGCGAGTCCTTATTTACCCGGCAGCAATTCAAGGACTATATTGCTTCGGACGGGGTTTCCATCGTCCAGCCGGACTGCTGCCGGTGCGGCGGGATCACGGAGTGGCTGAAAATCGCGCACATGGCCGATTGCTACAACATGCAGGTCAGCCCGCATTTTGTGATGGAGTTGCACCTGCCGCTGGTCGCAGCCATTCGGAACGGCCTCTTCGTTGAATACATCCCGTCGCTCGATGCGGTTCTTCGCGAGCCTCTAAGATTGGAGGGCGGCTGCTTCCGTCCGAGCCAGGAACCCGGCCTGGGGATCGCCTGGGACCATGACAAACTCGATCGCCACAAGGTGAAACCATGAAGATTGACAGCCATCAACACTTCTGGAAGGCGAGCCGGGGCGACTACTTCTGGATGACCCCGGACGTTCCCCGGCTCTGCCGCGACTATTTCCCGGAAGACCTGAAACCCTCTCTGGCAAAGCATCGCATCGACAAGACCATTCTGGTTCAGGCAGCGCCCACGGTAGCGGAGACTGACTTCCTGCTGGACTTGGCGCAGCCGCACGACTTCATAGCGGGCGTGGTGGGCTGGCTGGACCTGGAGAGCGATGACTTTGCCCTGCAACTCGAACAATACCGCCAGAAGCCAAAATTTATCGGCCTCCGGCCCATGCTGCAGGACCTGCCCGATGATGACTACATTGTGCAGCCGAGGGTGGTGGAGTCCATCAAGCTGCTCGCGGAACTGAACTTCCCTTTTGAGTTCCTGACCTTTACGCGGCACTTGCCTTACGTCCTGCAAGTCTTGGAGAAGGCGCCGGGCCTGCGCGCCGTGGTGGACCACATTTCCAAACCCGAAATCAAGCTGCAAAAGATGGAGCCCTGGAAGTCGCTCCTACGGGAGGTGGCGCAGCACAAGAACGTCTACTGCAAGCTTTCCGGCATGATCACGGAGGCTGACAACGCGCGTTGGACCCCGGATCACCTGCGGCCTTACATCGAGCATGTGGTGGACTGCTTCGGGTTTGAACGCCTGATGTTCGGAAGCGACTGGCCGGTGTGTTTGCTGGCTGGAACGTACGACCAGGTAATCGAGGCCCTGACGACGATCCTGGAGCCGGCGCTCGGTCCGGCATCGGAAGCCGCTGTCTTCGGTCTCAATGCGGCGCGGTTTTACAAAGTCGCTTAAAGGATAGGTGCTGTAACGGATTCACGGCCGGTCAGGGTTTTCACCACGCAGGGATGGCAGCTTGCGCGCACTGCGGGCGGATGTCGGAGAACACGCCGGTTGCACCGCAGGAGCGGCCCGCCCGCCACAGCGGAACTTTGCGGAACCCTCGATCGGTCGGGATGAAAGATCGCGCTGCTTGCGAATGGCTCCGGCTAGAAGAAGACTGGAAAGGATAGGAGCAGGAGAATAAACAGATAGAGAAACGCGCGCCGCTTCCAGTTGCCGGGTTGAGGCACCGCCTCTTGCCGTGCTTCGCAAAGCAAACGGAAATCCGCCTCGATCATTTCACAGGCAGAGAGAGATTTTCCCATACGAACAACCTGTTTTGGCCCTTATCCTTTGCTGCAGACGCCCCACGGCCATCCGCAAACGGCAAGGAAAGGGGAAAATCGCGCCGCCATCAAACCTCCAGCGTCATGCTGCAAGTCGCCAGGGAGCGCGGCGCACAATTTATTCTCTGAGCGCATTTACATTCCGGAAACCCATCTCCACAAACTGTTCACGATTCGATCCTACTTCCGGGAGGTTGGAGGGGCGGGGGATGATTATAGGAACACGAACAATGTCTTCAGAAGGGGCTGACCCCGCCCCTTACCTTCCAACATATAACATATTACCTCACTGGTAACTAATCGTCAAACATCCTTGGTTCTAGCACTTTGGTTCTAATCGCATCGTGAAGTTGCAAAAGATATCCTTCCGAATTGAGTTTCGCACCCCTGCAAGCGCGACTCGTCTCCTTCTTCCGAGTCCCAAATCCCGCACAGGCTGTGGCCCGTACGCATTCGCGAACCTCCGGTTGCTGCAACCTTCGGTCCCAGCGCGGCGAATGATTCTTGGCCTGGCGGCAGCAGATGCATTATGCTTTTGGGTTCACCCATTGATGAGGAGGTCCCTCGTGGTTCGCCGTCTTCTGCTCATAAGTTTTGTCTTCTGCACGTTCACTTCCTTCACGGGGTACGCGGAAGCAGCGCAATTTCCCCCGGCCTTATATCAAGAAATGCACTGGCGCATGATCGGCCCTTTCCGCGGCGGGCGCAACCGCGCGGCCTGCGGAGTGCCGGGTGAGCCCAGCGTTTTCTATGCTGGCGCCGTCAACGGCGGGGTCTGGAAGTCGGACGACTATGGCCGCACCTGGAAACCGATTTTCGACCGCGAGCCCACGCAATCGATTGGCGCCATCGCCGTGGCGCCGTCCGATCCGAATATCATTTACGTGGCGAGCGGTGAAGGATTGCAGCGCCCCGACCTCTCGGTAGGCGACGGCATTTACAAATCCACCGACGCGGGCAAGATGTGGGTTCATCTCGGCCTGCGCGACGGCCAGCAGATTCCCGCGCTCGCCGTCGATCCTCATGATCCGAACCGCTTGTTTGCCGCGGTGATGGGGCATCCCTACGGCCCCAACAAGCAGCGCGGCATCTTCCGATCCACCGACGGCGGCACGACCTGGCAGAAGGTGCTCTACAAGAACGAGAACACCGGCGGCTCCGGCGTGGTGATGGATCCCTCTAATCCCGAAATTGTTTACGCCGCGTTGTGGGAAGCCCGGCAAGGCCCCTGGGAAGACAACAACTCCTACGGCGGCGATGAAGGGGGTCTTTTCAAATCCACCGACGGCGGCGACACCTGGCATGCGTTGACCCAAGGCTTGCCCAAGCACCTGGTGCAAATCAACGTCGCCATCGCGCCGAGCAATCCCCATCGCCTTTACGCCACGCTGGCCACCAGCCTTGGCGGGGGTTACGAATCCGGCAAGGGGCTGGGCTTCTACCGCTCCGATAACGCCGGCGAGAGTTGGCACCCGGCCACCACCGATGCCCGCCCCACCTATCGCATCGGCGGAGGCGACCTGCCGGTGCCTGCGGTCGATCCTGAAAATGCCGACATCGTTTACTCCACCAGCGTTGTCACTTGGCGCTCGGCGGACGGCGGCAAGACCTGGAGCGCCTTTCGCGGCGCGCCGGGCGGCGATGACTATCAGAACATCTGGATCAACCCGAATCATCCCCGCATCATTCTCCTGGTGGGCGACCAGGGGGCCGTCATCACGGCGAACGGGGGCAAGACCTGGAGTTCCTGGTACAACCAGCCCACCGGGCAGTTTTATCATGTGATTGCCACCAACGGTTTTCCCTACCGCGTCTGCGGCGCGCAACAGGAAAGCGGCTCCGCGTGTACCTCGAGCCGGGGCAACGACGGCGAGATTACTTTCCGCGACTGGCATCCTGTGGGCGCCATCGAGTACGGCTATGTGGCGCCTGATCCCCTCGATCCCGACATCATTTACGGGGCGGGCCGGAGCACAGTCTCCAAATACCATTGGAGCACCGGCCAGGTGCAGGATGTGACCCCCATGCCCCTCGACGCGGGCAAGTACCGGACGGACCGCACCGAGCCCATCCTGTTTTCCCCGGTCGATCCGCATACCCTCTATTACGCCGCGAACGTGCTTTTCAGGACAACTGACGGCGGCCATTCCTGGCAGATCATCAGCCCCGACCTCGCCCACCCGCACCCGGGAATTCCGGCCAGCCTCGGAACCCTCGCCGACAAGGATCCCTACGCCCATAAGGTTCGAGGCGCCATCTATTCCATCGGGCCGTCTTTCCAGAACGTGGACACGATCTGGGCAGGCACGGATGACGGCTTGATCTGGCTCACCCGCGATGGCGGCAAAGATTGGAAGAACGCGACCCCGCCGGGCCTCACGCCCTGGAGCAAGGTCACGCAACTGGTGGCCTCGCATTTCGACGATGAAACGGCCTACGCCGCGGTCAGCCGCTTCCGCATCGATGACCTGCGCCCTTACCTCTATCGCACCCATGACGGCGGCAAGACCTGGAAGATCATCACCAAGGGCCTTCCGGACGACGCTCCGGTCAACACCGTGCGGGAAGATCCCGTCCGCAAGGGATTGCTCTTTGCCGGAACCGAGACGGCCGTTTGGGTTTCCTTTGACGACGGAGACCAATGGCAGTCGCTGCAACTGAATCTGCCGCACACCTCCATGCGCGATCTCTGGATTCATCAGAACGATCTGCTGCTGGCCACCCACGGGCGCTCCTTCTGGATTCTCGATGACCTCACCCCGCTGCGCCAGCTCACGGAGTCGGTGGCGGGAGCGAACGCCCATCTCTTCAAACCTGAGCCAGCTTACCGGGTGCGCCGCGATACCAACACGGACACGCCGCTCCCGCCCGGGGAGCCCGCCGGACAGAATCCCCCGGATGGCGCGATCCTGGACTACACCCTGGGGCAGGCGGCTTCCGGCCCCGTCACGATCGAGATTCTTGACGCGAACGGCAAGCTGGTCCGGCGCTACGCGAGCACCGACAAGCCGGAGCCAAGCGAGGCGGAACTGAAGAAGGTCTCGATTCCGCTCTACTGGGTTCGGATGCCAAAGGTTCTCTCCGCCGAGGCCGGCATGCACCGCTGGGTGTGGGACCTGCGCTACGCTCCGCCCAAGTCCGAGCATTACGGCTACCCCATCTCCGCGGTGCCTCACAACACGCCGCGCGATCCGGAAGGGCCGCTGGTTCTGCCGGAGCAATATACCGTGCGGCTCACTGCCGGCGACCGCAGCTACACGGCGCCGCTTACCGTTAAGATGGACCCGCGCGTCAAGACCCCGCTCGCGGCTCTCCAGCATTCCTTCCAAATGCAGATGCGTCTCTACACGCAGTGGAATGACGCCTACACGGCGATTGCGCAAGCGCGCGCGCTCAGCGCGGATCTCGAAAAACTCTCCAAGCAATCGAGCGCCTCTCTCGCGGAGCGGGTCACCACGCTTGAGAAGAAGGTCACGACAATCCTGAAGGGCTCGAAAGAATCGCCGAAGAGCGCTTCGCCCGAAATGACTCTCGAACAGATGCGCGATCAGGTTGGCTCCGTCTATGGACAGTTGGGCGGCTCCGACACCACCCCCACCGCCACCCTCGTAAAGGCCTACGGGCAGGTGGAGCAGAAGGTTGAGGGTGCGATGAAGCGCTGGAACGCCGTCAAGAGTTCCGACCTTCCCGCGCTCAACCGCGAACTGCACGGCAAGCAATTGCCCGAACTGCATATTCGGGAGGAGGCCCTGCCGGCGACCGAATCGCACAACGAGGAGTGATCGCGGAAGGGATCTTGAGATGGTCTCGCGTCCGGCAGGCAGACTTGGGTTCGTTTTCGGTTCGTTTTTTTAGCCCGTACGTATTTTCAACAACTTCGGTAGCTTCGTTTTCGGTTCGTTTTCTTAGCCCGCACGTATTTTCAACAACTTCGGTAGCTTCGTTTTCGGTTCGTTTTAGCTTCGTTTTCGATGCCGATCCTTTGTTTTCAACAACTTCTTAGCTTCGTTTTTTAAAAAACGTTTTTTCGGCCCCTCTGTTTTCGGCCATTTCAACGCCATTCGCCATATTTTTCAATATCTTACCTCGACTTTTCCGTCCTCCCAGCCCTTTCCCGGCGGGAGAGTGGGTACCGCAAAGCGGTGGGTGACGGGGGCAACCCGTCTCTCGAAAGGCCGGCGCGACCGGGGAGCCGCGCCTCCCGGCTCCCATCTTAGTAGGCTAGCATACTACAGCTTATTCGTCAAGTTGTTTCCGCCGCGCGGCCTGTAGCGGCGATCTATGATCGCCGGCATTCCAGCGTCGAGCACAGCTCGACGCTACAGTGGGAAACCCCATGTGCCATCCAGAATGGGTGCGGCTTTTGACTCTCCCCTCTGGACGCTCTATAATTCCACTTTGGCAGTTTTTTGAAAGGCCTGAGCTCAATTTGAAATGGTTTTGGGTTCTTCAGCGAACTGCCAGTCGCCACGGGGGGCGCGCGCGAATCATTCTGGCTTCAAGGAGGTTCGTATGGATCGCAGAAGTTTCCTCACGTCCGGTGCTTTAGCGGCGGGGTGCGCGGCGGCGCCGGGATTATCCGGGGCGGCGCCCTGGCCCTCCCCGCAAGACCATGGGTTCCAACCCATTCCCAAGAGGCGGCTGGGCAAGACCGGCCAGGACCTCTCGATCATCGGACTGGGCGGCATCGTGATCATGAATGCGGAACAAACCGTGGCCAACAACACTGTCGCCCAGGCGCACGACGCGGGCATCAACTACGTGGACGTTGCGCCCAGTTACGGCGACGCGCAGCAGCTTCTGGGCCCCGCCCTCAAGCCCTACCGCGACCACTTTTTTCTGGCCTGCAAGACCGGCAAGCGCGACAAGGCAGGCGCCGAAGCCGCGCTCGATAACTCGCTCAAGATGCTCGAGACCGATCACCTGGACCTCTACCAGCACCACGCCGTGACCACCCTCGAAGACGTGAAACAGATCATGGGGCCCGGCGGCGCTCAGGAAGCTTTTCTGGCCGCCCGCCAGGCCGGCAAGGTCCGCTTTATCGGCTTTTCCGCTCACTCCGTGGAAGCGGCGCTGGCGCTCCTCGACCACTTCGATTTTGATACAGTGCTCTTCCCCATCAATTTTGTCCTGGCCTCGCGGGAAAATTTCGGGCCGCAAGTCATCGCCCGCGTGCACGAAAAAGGCGCCGGCATGCTGGCCCTTAAGGCCATGGCCAAATCCAAGTGGCCCGAGTCCATGGCGAAAAGCCAGAAGCCCAATCCCAAAGAATGGTACCAGCCCTGCTCGGTCGCCGAGGAAGCGGCGCTCGCCTTGCGCTGGACGCTTTCCCAGCGCATCACCGCCGCCATCCCGCCCGGCGACGAGCGATACTTCCCGCTCGCTATGTACGTGGCGCAGAACTTCCAGCCCATTACCCCGGAAGAGGAAAAACGCCTGATGGCGCGCGCCGCCCAGGCCACCCCCATCTTCACCCGCGCGTGAGGCTGTCGCGGCGGTGCGGCAACTGTAGCGGCGATCTGCGATCGCCGAAATTCCATCGTCGAGCATAGCTCGACGGTACAGCGATGCCGTTCACGTGTTAAGGGCCCCAACGGCGCGCACCCGTGGCAAAATGCGCCGGCGGCGGGAAAACAGGCTAAAATAGAAACCACCGAGGTGACACATGGCGCATCGCTTCACGGCTATTTTCGACAAGGAAGAGGAAGGCGGCTACCACGTCTTCTGCCCTGCCCTGCCCGGCTGCCACACTCAGAGCGAGACCATCGAAGAAGGCGTCCAAAACATTCGCGAGGCAATCGAGCTTTACATCGAAAGCCTGGTGGAAGACGGACTGCCCGTCCCCAAAGAAGATATTTTGATCAAGCCGGTTGAGGTCTCGGCTTGAGCTCCGAGTTTCCCGTTGCCACGGCAAAGAATTCCGCCCGGCGACGAGCGCTACTTCCCT
>Ga0307373_10012969_pt1 | contig 11739 bp, 10 predicted proteins | sample OX2MG_FD_202534 | JGI IMG/M metagenome (GOLD analysis project Ga0307373, IMG submission 202534) | Soil microbial communities from Risofladan, Vaasa, Finland - OX-2 | ecosystem: Environmental > Terrestrial > Soil > Coastal area > Acid sulfate soil | place: Finland: Risofladan, Vaasa | collected...
TACCACCGCCATGCTCTTTGCGATCGGCTTTGTGTCCTTGTTTGTCACGGGAGGCCTGACCGGCCTTTTTCTCGCCCAGCCGCCCCTGGATGCTTATCTTCACGAAACGTACTTTGTTGTTGGGCATATACACCTGATCATGGGGATGGTGGTGATTTTCGCGATATTTGCGGGAACTTATTTCTGGTATCCGAAGATGTTCGGCCGGCTGTTGAACGAAACTCTGGGCAAGATTCACTTCGGGTTCACGTTCATCGGGGCTTATGTCATCTTTATGCCCATGCTTTTCCTCGGGCTGGAAGGGAATCCCCGGCGTTATTCAGCCCTCACGGACAATTTCCTGAAGCCCCTGGTTCCCCTGCACCAGTTCATCACGGTGGCCGCCCTGGTGGTGGGCGCGGCGCAATTCATTTTTCTCTTCAATTTTTTCTGGAGCCTGTTCAAGGGGCCCCAAGCATCCGAAAATCCCTGGGAGGCGACTTCGCTGGAGTGGACGGTCCCGTCTCCTCCGCCGCCGGGCAATTTCCCGGGCGCCCTGCCGAAGGTTTACCACGGCGCTTACGAATACAGCGTGCCGGGAGCCGAAAAGGATTTCGTCATGCAAGATTCGCCGGAAGAAATTTCTGCAAGCTAGCCCAAGGTCCGTCGTGGTAACCTAGGGCAACGGGGCACACGCATGGAAGCAGCCATCTTGACGCCATCCAAACCCAGTCCGCCAGGGGATTGCGTTCCTCCACCGGGAAAGGGCAATGACGGCGGAGGCGGAGGGCAGGGCGGCCGGGGCGGGGACGGGTCCCGGGGGCCGTCGAACCCGCCGCTGCCGCTGGGAGCGTATCGCATTGCCATCTGGATCGCCCTTGCCTCGATCTCCATGCTCTTTCTCGCGCTCACCAGCGCCATGGTGGTGCGCGCGGAAATTTCGGGCGACTGGGTGCACACGGCCATCCCTCCCATCCTCTACTTCAATACGCTCGTTCTGATCTCAAGCAGCCTCACCCTGGAGCTATCGCGAAAGGCCCTGAGGAGAGCGGCCGGCAACAAGTTTGCCCGGTGGCTTTATCTTACAATTGCGCTTGGAATCCTCTTCCTCGCGGGGCAGTTTGTGGCATGGCGCGAACTGGCGGCGCGGGGCATTTATATCAATACGAACCCCGGCAGTTCCTTCTTCTACCTTCTGACGGCTGCTCATGCCGTGCACCTGCTGGGCGGCATTCTTGCGCTTTTATACCTTGTCTTCCGCAGGCGGCAAATCATCGCGGTCCCTCGCAAGCGCATTGCCGTCGATGTGACGGCCATTTACTGGCACTTCATGGACGGCCTGTGGATCTACCTCCTGATCCTGCTCATGGTAAAGCTGTGACCGTCAGGCCGTGCGGTTCGGTACGCCCATCGATATTGGAATTTGTAGCGCCAGGTCCGCTTTTCGACCCTGCGGCTTTGTCGTATGAAATGGGCACTTTACTTATATCCTCACCCATCAATTACCTGGATTGCCGGCCCCTTTTAAGCTCCTGCATCTTGCCACCAGCGCTAACGTGAATGTGGCCCTGGGCTTGATTTGGTTTCCCCTCTTTGATCGTCTCAAAAAGCGGGCCTAAGACCTTCACCCGCCATCGCTGAGAGGCCAAAATCCGACAGACGATTGCATTCTGACGCGATCAGGTGTACGTTACCCGTCGGGCGGGAAGTTCATAATGGAAATTCCGGCTTACATAACAACAAGGCTACCCGCTTTGGTCCCGAATTTGGAATCTGTAATGTTGCTTTCAGCGAGCCGCACACATCGCAAGGGGCGCGATGTATGCGCCCCGCGAACCTGTCTTCCCATGGTGGGGTTGAGGTAACGTGCTGTTAGGGGTGGGGAATGTCCTTCACGCTGACTCAGACGGAGCTCAAAGTCAGGAAAGTTCTCATCGAGGCTGCCAAGGGTAAGATCGAGACGCATTGGGCGCGAGCAGTGACATACAAAGAGCTGTGGCAAAGCATTTCTCCAAAAAGGTGGGGGATGGGGAAGGCTCACAAAATGGTCCCAATGATTCTTAATATCTCCGAGTACGAGCTCAGAAAAGGACGCCCTCCTTTAAATGAGCTCGTGGTGCGCGGAGATACGGGCGAGCCCGGCGAGGAATGGAAGGTCATAAGACGCGCTCTGGAGAGCCGCGGCGTGCTCGTCCCTTATTCGTCACATGGAGAGGCACAAGAAGCCTGCCGGCGGTACTGGGGCCAGAACGCTGCCTCTACGCCCGCGGCTCATGAAGCTGAAGAAGGATACCAACAGGATCGGACAGTGAGGTTTCGCAAGCGCAATGCTCCGTTAATTGCCGAACGCAAGCGAATGGACGATTTTCGCTGTCAAGCCTGCGGTTTCCGGCTGGACGTGGAGGGAGACCTCATCATCGACTGCCATCACAAGTACCCCCTCACCCGTGGGGACGGCGTGCGAGTAACGAGCATAGACGACCTGATGTGCCTTTGCCCAACTTGTCATCGCATTGCCCACACCCGCAAGCCTAATCCGCTTGGTGCTGACGACATTCGCAAGCTGGTAGCCAAGGCACCTAAATCGTGCCGTGGCTGTGGGCAAGAAGGACAGAACGGTGACCAGAAATAAGATTCTTGTTGGAATAGGCTTAATTCCGCTGGCGGCTCTAATTGTTGTCTCGGTCCGATTGCGCCAACGCGCAGCGTTTCGGAACGAAATGCGCCCGCTGGTACAGGAAGACTTGTCGGATTTCACACAGGACTTGGAATCTTCTGGACAATTAATGATCGGGGTAGCGATTTCAAAACGTGAGAGGCGTATAGGAGAGATCAAGCTTTTTGAGGTGGGGCACTATCGCAATGCCCGCGACCTTGTCGTGGACCTTATGCAGGCGGAGGATTCGTACTTGGCGGACGGTGAAGAAGTGCGCGATAACGGCATCGAGTTACAAGCCGATGTGACGCAATCTGAACTCACTGAGACCGAAATGGGCATTGCGACGGAATATTCATCAAAGGAGGAGGTGTGCTCGGTGCTCCAAGGCGCCATCGCGACCCTTGACGCGGGGATGGAGCATCTGCGGCTAGCATCTGTCCTACCTACCATCTTTGAAGATGATAGAAAGAGGGGTGTTCTCGCTTGGAATCGAGCGTACGGCTGGATGAAGTGGATGGGGCTTGATGTTGATCCCCGGAATCCATTTTCATCTTTGCCGAATCAAGCAATTCTCCCGAATAGCCGCAAGTCTGATTTAGAGAGGGCTCAGGGAATGAGAACTCTTAGAGCGTCAGCCTCGTCGTACTGTGGTGATAGCAAATGATACTGATAATGGGTTTGGGGGAAAGGGGAGGGTAGATTCCCTCCTAATTGTAAAGCGGCTAGCGATCTCTGAAGGCGCGATGTCCGTCGGCTGACGGATCAAGGTGATTTTTGGAAACGCCGCGCAGATGGCGGGCGGGGCGACGGACCGGGAGGCGCGAGCGCCCGGGCACTTGATCGGGTTTATTCTGAGGGCGTGTCGCACGTTGACGGCCCGCGAAGCGCGGACCCCATTTTTTCGCGTTAAATCGTACCTAACTGGATAGGTAGGCGGCAATGGTTATCGGTTCCCGCAAAGACGAATGATGTGGCGTAGAGCGGGCTGCTCCGTTCCACCCCTTTTGGTTCATTTGACCATTCGCTTCCCCTTGGTTTTTGCTGAAGTTTGCAACTTCGCCGGTTTTCTCAGAAAACGTGTTGCATTATATTGGAGATGCAGAACAGAATGAACAATACGATAATTCTCTTGGCGCTCATTCTTTCCCCCACGGCTAGCGCTTTAGGCCAAAGGCCGAGGGCTTTCATGGGCCACCTGCTGGGCGAGACCTACCAACAGGCCATGAACATTATCAAAGCAACGAAGGGCATGTCTGTAACAGAAGCAGGAAAATGTGTCACGACGTCCGTAGAATCGGACGTAGACCAACCGAATGAGTGCTTCGGGGATCAGAGCCTCAGCGACGCAATTGAGATGCAAACCACAAGCAGGTCTAGGCACTTTGTGAACTTTGACTTTGTAAACAGCAAACTGATTAGGATTGACGTGGCCGGCTGTGCATCCGGTATCAGCCAAGTGCGTCTCCTTGAAAAAAAGTTCGGTAAATACGACGCGGTCAAGGACATGCCCTTCAAAAACACTACTGGTTCGCTTTTGTACGATAAAGAATGGGACTGGTGGCTCCCCGCCCGCGAACACCTTTACGTTCTTGAGGACTTCGGCTCCCTCGCCTTATGTGGCGGGACAGGAGTAAGCGTGGTATTTGAGAGACCGAGAAAGCGCAAGGCGAAGGTCGTGAATCCATATTGAGCGCGGGTGGCGCATACATCCAGCATTTTGGGATGTGTGCGGCTCGGCGAATGCTCCTGGGCAAGATCAACTACCCACAACGGGCCAAAGTGGTGATAGAATACTGAGTTTCAATGTCAGGTGGTTATTGGGCATTCGCAATCCTAAGCGTTGTGGCGGAGCGTGGCCGGTCCGCTGGGCATGAAATGGTCAGCCGGGCGGGCACGCTTCAGGCTTTTCGGCATGGCATTCTGATCCTTACCTTCTCTGCCGTGTTGCTTTTTACCGTCGTCTGCTTTCTCTCGGTCCGAGAGCTGGGCCGCTCGGACGAGGGCGAAGAAGAGATTGAGGATGCCGGTGAAAGCATTGAGGCCGGAAACGGCCCTGTTTAACGGTTGCGGGCTGGCTGATGTCCCCAGGTGACGGGGGCTGGGGGAGCCGGCTTCCTGATGTGGCGCGGGTATCCCGGCTGCGCCGCGAAGGCTGTTCCGGATGTTCTTTTGCGGGCCGCAAATCCTAAGACATGGGGTGAGCGCGGCTGAAGCCACTGTGTACTGAAGTTCGGAGGGGGCTCCGGACCCAAATGTTCTACAATCGATGGATAGCGACAGGCACGGTAGCGTTCTGCACCTTGTTGGGTCTGGGGGCTGCTGCGGAATTTGTTTTGATTGCAAGATAGTCCGCAGTCGGGCCTCTCCGCCCTGACGACAACGACGGTCCATCGGGCCCTCCGGGCGATTGTCCAGGCTGCCAGCGCGCTTTCGGTCTTTCAGGCGCGTAAAAGTCCTGGCAGCTTCCTGGTCCGCAACGGAGGCAGGCTCGGACGCCAAGTAGAGTTGCAACATGAGTAGAGCAGCAGAAAATAGAACTCAAGACCCGGCCTCAAGTTTCGCCTACAGAAATTTGCGCGAAGCCTTTCGCGGCAGGCCCGGCGACTACTGGGTCCTGACAAAACCCGAAGTCAATCTTCTGGTGCTTATGAGCACGCTGGCGGGGTTTTATGTCGCCTTGCGCGGCGCTCTGGACATTCCACTGCTGCTCAATACGCTGCTGGGGACCCTGCTGGTCGCCAGTGGCACCGGGACCCTGAACCAGTACATGGAACGCAAGTCCGATGCCTGGATGCGCCGGACAGCCCGGCGGCCGTTGCCGGCAGGGCGGATCAGGGCCGTCGAGGCGCTCGTTTTCGGCATCTTGCTGGCCCTCGGGGGCGGACTGCTGCTCTGGGTCGAGGTAAACCCGCTTGCAAGCGTGCTGGCCCTGCTGACGCTGACGACTTACCTTCTGATTTACACGCCGCTCAAGAAGAAGACGGCCCTTTGCACCCTGATAGGCGCATTTCCGGGGGCCATGCCGCCGCTGATTGGATGGGCTGCGGCGCGCGGCAGCCTGAGCGCCGAATCCCTGGTGCTCTACTCGATTCTCTTCCTGTGGCAGTTTCCTCATTTTCTGGCGATCGCCTGGATGTACCGGGAAGATTACTCCCGGGCGGGGCTCCGCATGCTGCCGCCCAAAGATTTGGACGGCCGTCTGACCAGCCGGCAGATCATTGCTTTCCTTGTGGCCCTGGTGCTGATGAGCATGGTCCCTTCCCTGATCGGCCAGGCGGGAAAAGTCTATTGGTTCGGCACGGCGGTGCTGGGGTCCTATTTTCTGCTCCACGGGGTCCGGCTGGCCAGAAACCGGACCAACGTGCTGGCAAGGCGCCTGGTGCTAGCTTCCGTCCTCTACCTTCCGCTGGTGTTTGGCCTGATGATGCTCGATAAGGTCCGGATCTGAGCGGGCCGGCTGCCGGGACCCGCTGCTCTTGATGCCGGCGGTGCTTTTCAAGCCACTGCCCGGCCGGGCCGCCTCGGCGAAACTCCCGGGAATGCCGGAACAACTCTCCGCGCTTTGATTCGATATGGTTTCCTACTTTCCAGCCATCGAGGCTTGCCTCAACGCTCTCAGCGCCGTGCTGCTGTCGACGGGATATGTTTTCATCCGAAGAAAGCAGATTCGCGCGCATAAGATGTGCATGGTGTCGGCGTTTGTCGCATCCGCCATCTTCCTGGGTTTTTACCTGACGGACCATTTTCTGCGCGGCATCGTTCACTTCCAGGGCCAGGGAGGAATCCGGGTCTTTTACCTCGCGCTATTGGGAACACATTCCGTTCTGGCGGCTGCCATCGTTCCGCTTGCCCTGATCACGCTCTATCGCGCCTGGCGCAAGCGTTTCGCTCTTCACAAGCGCCTGGCCCGCTGGACGCTGCCCATCTGGCTCTACGTCTCCGTCACCGGCGTGGTAGTCTACTGGATGCTCTACCATCTTTACCGGCCGGTCTGAAAAGCAAAGGGAATCTGCGCCTGTCAAGCGATGCAGGATGGGAGTTGCATCCGCTCCGCAATGTCCCCCATGGTTTTCACCTTTTAATCCTTGCGGCAGGGTGGCAAATGGGTGAAAATAGCCCGCTGATTATACTGAAGGCACCGAAGAGATAAAGGAGAAAGCCATTGGAATCCCAGATCAAGGTAACGGGTTGGACCTACGCGGGCCTTTTTGTGGTCACGCTTGCCACCTTGATGAACGAGATCCTGCTGACGCGCATTTTCAGCGTGACCATGTGGTATCACTTTGCCTTTGTCGCCATCTCCGTTGCCTTGTTTGGGATGACGCTGGGGGCGCTGCGCGTCTATCTTTCGCCCGATTATTTTACCGAAGAGCGGACCCCTATCCATCTGGCATACAGCTCCCTGTTGTTCGCCGTATCCGTTGTGGTCAGCTTCCTGGTGCACGCCAATCTTCGATTCGTCTTTGAGGCATCATTTTCGAGCTTTTTGTCCATCGCTTTGACCTACTCACTGTTTACGATGCCCTTTTTTTTCAGCGGCATCTGCGTCTGCCTGGCCCTGACGCGGTTTCCCAAAGCCATCAGCCGTTTGTACGCTGCGGACCTCACAGGGGCGGCACTGGGATGCGTACTGCTGATTTACGCTCTCCGCGTGACGGATGGGCCCACGGCGGTATTCATTGTGGCCGGTATGGCAGCCCTGGGTTCGCTTTTCTTCTCCATGCGGATAAAAGAAGAGTCAAGAATCAAGCTCATTGCCTTCGCGGCTTGTCTTGGGTTCCTGGCCTTCGCCCTCGTAAACACCTTTCTGGTGTGGCAACAAAAAGGGCTGATCCATTTGAAGTATGCCAAAGGTTACAAGGAAGCTCCGACCTTGTACATGAAATGGAATTCCTTTTCGCGAGTGACCGTCCGCGGGAATCCAGACAAGCCGGAACAACCCTTCGGCTGGGGCCTCAGTCCAGTTTGCCCTTGTCAGACGCCAGTACGGCAACTCACCGTGCGAATTGACGAATCCGCCGCCACCGTGATGACCCACTTTGACGGAGACCTGAGCAAGCTTGACTACTTGCGATATGACATCACCAACCTTGTCCACTACATCCGGCCCGGCTCGCGGGTATTGGTGGTGGGATCGGGAGCTGGAAGAGATGTCCTCTCAGCGCTGGTTTTCCACCAGAAAAAGGTGGTCGGCGTTGAAATGAACGGCGCGATTCTAAACGCCACGAACAAAAGGTTTGGCGACTTTTCCGGACACCTGGACCGGCTGCCTCAGGTCAGGTTCGTCAATGACGAAGCGCGCAGCTATATCACGCGGCAAAAGCAGCATTTTGACATTATCCAGATTTCTCTTGTCGATACCTGGGCGGCCACTGCGGCGGGGGCCCTGGTCCTTTCCGAAAACTCGCTCTACACGACCAATGCCTGGAAGATATTTCTGCAGCGGCTCACCCCGCGCGGCGTGCTCAGTGTGTCCCGATGGTATTCCCGAACAGTTCCTTACAGCATGTATCGACTGACCATGCTGGCCAATGCCGCCCTCCGGGGAATCGGAGTTCAGTATCCCAGAAACCACATCATCATTGTGAGGAACATGCTCAGGGTGAACCCCGGGAACACTCCCGACGGCCTTGGAACGATGCTGGTGAGCCGTGAACCCTTTACCACCGGGGACATGGACAAGATCGAGGCCGTGGCCAACAGGATGAAGTTTCAGGTTGTCCTCAGCCCCCGTTACGCCCTGGATTCCACCTTCGCGTCCCTGGCCTCGTCCAGCGATTTCCCCTCCTCGCTGGCCGCTCTTCCCGTGGACCTTTCTCCGCCGACCGACAACAAGCCTTTCTTTTTCTATTGGCTCCGTCTGGGCGATGTGTTCAACCCCAGCCTGTGGCACGACCCGGGGACCGGAAGCAACGTGAACGCGGTTTTTGTATTGGCCAGTCTCCTGATCATTGTTACGATCCTGACGATCCTCTGCATCGTTGTCCCTCTGATCCTCAGAAAACCCCTCCAGATGGGATCGCGTCCCTGGCCGATCCTGGCGTACTTTGCAGCCATCGGGCTGGGCTTTATGCTGATCGAGATCTCGCAGATGGAACGATTGATGATTTTTCTGGGGCATCCCGTCTACGGACTCTCGGTGGTCCTGTTTGCACTCCTGCTATCGAGCGGCCTGGGAAGCTTTCTCACCGCGAATATCCAGGGAGATCATCTTCGGGACAAAGGACTCAAGCGGCTGAGCGCCTTGCTGCTTGCTCTGGTTCTGTTCGGATTAATGACGCCTGCTTTGGTAAGCCTGTTTGCGGCTTCCACCACGCCGGTCAGGATTCTTGTTGCGGTGAGCATCCTTTTCCCTCTCGGGTTTCTGATGGGCATGGCATTCCCCCTGGGCTTCAAACAAGCCTCGTTGACTTCACCGGCCTTGACCCCGTGGCTGTGGGGAGTTAATGGCGCAACTTCAGTTTATGCCTCCGTCCTGGCGATTGTGATCGCATTAGCTCACGGAATTTCTGCATCTTTCTGGTCGGGGTTTGCGTGCTACGCGCTGGCTCTAGTATGCTTTCTCTGGGCGGCCGGGAGAAAACAGCTTGGGAGCGCGGCCGGGTCCGGGGAGTCGTCACGCGCGAAGGTCCCCGCAGGGGCGACGCAGCTCTAGCGTCCTGAGTCAGAAGTTCGGTGAATAACTAAAAGCTGGTTTCACGCAGAGGCGCAAAGATCGCAAAGGACTTGCGGGAGGCCGGACGGCCCGGAATTATTCATCCTTCTTACGACTCAGGACACTAGCCTGATGGGCCGCGGGGTGCGGTGGATGTTTTCCAACAGGTTGCGGCACTGGCAGGATGGGGCGCCACTTGCCGCAGTTCTCAAAAGTATTGTCCGTTCCCAAATAACTCACTGAGGCGAACCATCATGGGCACTCTAATGGCGTGGACGCTGGTCTTTCATATCCTGGGCATCGTGTTCTGGCTGGGAAGTCTCCTGGTAGTCACTCATCTTCTGGCCTACGACGCCGAATCGGAGTCCGCGGAAGTCCACAAGACGCTGGGCCTGCTGGAACGAAAGCTGTTCAATGGCATTGCCCATCCGGGGGCGATCATCACCGTCATTTCCGGCGTTATCTTGATTTTTACGAACGCTCAGTATTACCTGCACGCGGCATGGCTGCACGCCAAACTGTTTCTGGTGGTCATCCTGATCGTGCTGGATGCCATCACTTTTATTCGCGCCAGGGCTTTTCATGCCGGCAGGACCAAGCTTCAACGGAAAGAGTGCATGGCCCTGCACGGCGGCATCGCCCTGGTATTTATCGGAATTCTGATCATGGTTCTGGTCAAGCCGTTTTAACCGGCAGGGGCCATTCACGAAAGGCCCCCAGCCGGCCCAAATATTTTCAATCCAGGAGGAAGCTTTGGCAGCAACAAAAATTACGGTCCGCAACAACGGCTCGGTGCGGATTGAGGGCGATTTCGAAATCTGCGATCCTGAAGGCGCGCTGTTCGACCTTGGCGGACGCACCACCATCAGCCTCTGCCGCTGCGGACACTCGGAAAACAAGCCCTTCTGCGACGGGGCCCACAAGAAAGCGGGATTTCAGTCGGAGATCAAGGCCCGCGCGTTGCCTCCCGTGGCGCCCAAGCCGGCCTCTGCGTGATGTTTGGAAGTCGATGGCGGCCTGACAGGCTCCGTGTGCGCTCATCAGCGCCGCCGTTATCCCGCCGGTGAGTCCGGGGTCGCCTTGCAAACTACCGGGCGTGTGTTGCGGTCTTTTCCCACGCTTCCAGGATGCCGCCCACGCTCCAGGCCTGGGCGATGCATCCGCGCGGTATAAAGGGGGCCCCGCCGTCAAAAATTTCGCTGACGGTCCCCAGGCCATAAGTTTGCAGATGGTGGCCCACGGGCGCAAGGAATGACGCCGCGGCGCCGGGATCGTTATGGACCCGCAAATGGGCCTTCACAAACGGCCCCAGCAGCCATCCCCAGGCGGTGCCCTGGTGGTACGCTCCGTCGCGCTCATCCTGGTTGCCCGTGTAGGTGGCATGGTAATGAGGATCGTCGGAGGCCAGGCTTTTGAGCCCCAGTGAAGTCTGCAAGTGGCGTGCAACACAATCAACGACGGCGCGCTGCTTTTCAAGATCAAGCGGACTTTCCGGCAGCGCCACGGCAAAAATCTGGTTGGGCCTTAGCGAGGCGTCATGGCCGTCCGGCCCGTCAAGCACGTCAAAGCAGTATCCCGCCGGGGCGTTCCAGAACCGCTCGAACCCTTTGATCGTCTGCTCGGCCGAGTGCTGGAAGTCGTCCGCCGGGCTACCCAATTCATCCGCAAATTCCGTCATGGCCACCAGCGCGTTCAGCCACAATGCGTTAATCTCGACCGGCTTGCCGATTCGCGGGGTCACCACCCGGTTGCCGACTTTGGCGTCCATCCAGGTCAGTTGCACCCCGTCCTGCCCCGCGTAAAGAAGCCCGTCGGCCCGGTCAAGATGAATGTTGTAGCGCGTGCCGCGCAGGTAAGCGGCAATCATGTCGCAGAGCGCCGGGAAAACCTGCTTGAGAAATTCCCTGTCGTGCGTGTGGTTCCAATAGGCGCGCACGGCGAGGAAATACCAGAGCGCGGCGTCCACCGTGTTGAATTCAGGCTTCTCTCCAGACTCAAGAAACCGGTTGGGAAGCATCCCGCCGTCCGCATAGCCGGCCCAGGCCAGCAGGATGTTGCGGGCCACGTCAGGCCGCCCGGTTGCAAGGGCCAGCCCCGGCAGCGCAACCATCGTGTCACGGCCCCATTCACCGAACCAATGATAGCCGGCGATCACCGCATAGGCTTCAGAGCCTTTCACCGTCCTCTTGACGACGAACTGGTCCGCGGCAAGCGCAAGCTGGTCAACCCAGGCTGGAATCTGGAGACCGCGATGCGAGTCGTAAAATTGCCCACGAAGCGTTTTTTCGCGCTCCTCATGTCTTTCGAGGGCCGATCGCGCATCGAGGTCCGGCTGCGCCTCGGTGCTGGCAACCACCATGACTGAATCGCCCGGCCCGAGTTCGGCGACGAAGGTCCCTGCGTAGAGATGGTCTTCCTCGTGGTTCATTCCGCGCAGCCGCTCAAG
>Ga0307373_10012970_pt1 | contig 11739 bp, 9 predicted proteins | sample OX2MG_FD_202534 | JGI IMG/M metagenome (GOLD analysis project Ga0307373, IMG submission 202534) | Soil microbial communities from Risofladan, Vaasa, Finland - OX-2 | ecosystem: Environmental > Terrestrial > Soil > Coastal area > Acid sulfate soil | place: Finland: Risofladan, Vaasa | collected...
CTGCCACGTCGCGGAACGTGACCAGGAATCCGTGAGTGAAGCCCGCCGAAAGTTTCTCGACCCCCACGTCGGTGCCGTGCTCAAAGTCGACGATGGTGTCGATCTTGCCAGGCAAGGCCGCGAAAGCGTCGACGACCTCTTGTACCTGTTCGGCCGAAACGTCGTCCTTGAACTTGAAGAGCACCATGTGCCGCAGGAGTCTGGCGGGCCCGGCAACGCCCAACGCCGCGAGCACCTGATCGGCGACCAGGCGATTGCCGGCCGCGTTGAGGTGGACGCCGTCACCGGTGAGCACGTTCTTCTCGGCGTTGTTCGCGTTGTGCTCTTTGAGGTATGCAAGGAAGGCCTTTCGCAAGTCGATGAGTGGCGACTTCGTCTCGCGGGCCACGCGGCGGCTGATCTCGCAATATTCGTCGAGCATCGCGTCGAGCGGATTGGTGCCGTCGACCTTTTCACCGATCACGCTGGCCGTGCAGAGCAGCACGCCGGCGCCCGATTTCTGAATCGCGGCGATCAGCCGGCGCAGTCCCGCTTCGAATTGGTCCTTGGGCGTGCCGCGGCCGTTTTGCGAGTGCCAGACGTCGTTGATGCCGATGTAGATCACCACCCGCGTGGGCTTCTTGGCCAGCACGTCGCGCTGGAGCCGAGCTTCGAGATCGGGTACCTTGTTCCCGCTGATCCCCGCGCCGATGACTTCGATGCCTTGTCCGGCGAGCCGCTCGTCGATCGCTTCCCTGACCAAGGTCACGTAGCCGCCCGGATCGGCGCCTGCCTGGGTGATCGAGTCGCCCAGGAACACGATCCGCTCGCCCTTGGCCGGTGGTTCGACCGCCGAAGTCCGGCTTGGCCACTGGGACAAAATGGCCATGGCGCACAAGGCGAGCGCCCAGTAGGGGGCCGAAGGAAACGGGAAATCAGCGCAGGTTGCGCGGGACATCGACATCATGGAAGTACCTCTTGGGGAAGCAGGGCCGTCGTCACGAGCATAACCGACGGGCGTTGCGAATTCCACTGCCGCTGCTACAACCGGAATTCTCACGAATTCCGCTACATTTTCCCGCGCGATTGCGGCGACCCGTCCGCCAGGCCGAGGTGCTTTGAACTTCGCGCGGCGTGCGGACGAAGATAGATCGGCGGGGACCAATCCAAGGATGGGGGGAACCATGCGGATCGTCCTCTGGGACACGCGGCGCGGCGACGTTTCGAAGGACTTCGCCGGCGGTTTCGGCGTGGGGCAGTACCACGGCGGTGGCGGGCTGGCGGGCCGGGTCGTGCGGCGGGGTTTCAAACGCGACCGCCGCCCCACGGCGCTCGTCTTCGCGTACCTGGCGGCGATCTTCCGCCGCCTGGGCCACCGTGTCGAATACGCCGAGGACCGCCTGCCGAGGGGCGCCGACCTCTATGTTTTCAACCCCGCGCTGATCACGCTGGCGCGGGAGCGCGCCGTGATCGAAACCGTCTTGCGGCAAACGCCGCGTCCACGTGTCTTGGTCACCGGGCTGGTCGCGTTTACGCTGCCCGAGGCGTTTGCCGACCTTGAGGTGACCATCGTCCGCGGCGAGGCCGAGCAATTGCTCTGGAAGCTCGACGAAGTGCTCGCCGCCGGCGCGGCATCGGTCGAGGTCGGCTCGGTGCGCGATCTCGACGCCTTGCCCTTTCCCGACTGGTCGGCGTTCGGGCCCCGGCGTTTTCGCATCAGCTACGACTTCTGGAAATTTCCCACGGCGCTGATCCAGCAAAGCCGCGGATGCACGTTCACCTGCAACTACTGCCCCTACATCATCGTCGAAAACGCCACCCGATTTCGCGAGCCGGAACGGGTCGTCGACGAAATGCGCGCCGGCATCGAGGAACATGGCTTTCGCTCGTTCAAGTTCCGCGACCCGTTGTTCGGGCTGGACCGCAAACGCGTGCTGCGGCTGGCGGAACTGATCGGCGGGCTGCCGCGCAAGGTGCAATTCTCGATCGAGGGCCGGATCGACCTCCTGAAGCCCGACGTGCTTACGGAACTGAAGCGAGTGGGTCTGACGAGCATCACGGTAGGGATCGAGACGCCCGACGAGCGGATCCTGCGCGACCACAAACGCGCGCCGATCAACGACGACCGCCAGCGCGAGTTCGTGGCTTTTTGCCGCGGGATGGGCATCCGCACGGTGGCCGGGTTCATGATCGGCTTTCCGGGCGATACCCGGCAGTCGATCGAAGACGTGCTGAATTACGCCAAGCGGGTCGGCCCGACGTTCGCCAACTTCAACGTGGTCACGCCCTATCCGGGCACCGAGTTCTTCCAGCAGGTCAAGGACCAGATCGCCGACTTCGACTTCACGAAGTACGACGTCTACACGCCCGTCATGAAGTACCGGCACCTGACGCACGAGCAGGTGCGTGAGCTGCACACTCGTTGTTTCGTGAGCTACTACTTCCGTTCGCTGTACTTCGCCGAAAACGCGCACCTCGTCTGGCCTTGGCTGGCGAAGTTGGGCCTGGGGCGGAGGCGCGCGCCGACCGGGCTGGCCGGCAAGCATCCCGCGGCGGCGACCACCGGCAAGGGGCCGGAAGGCAAGCAGGCGCATGGTGTGACTTTGCGCACCGACGCGGCGCACGTCGCCGGTGCGGGCCGGGAAGGGACAGGTTCGGCATCGCGAAAGCGGGAGGCGTGAGGGCCATTCGTTTCCTTGGTCCGCGAGGCGACCGTCAAGGCGAGCGGGGGGCGTAAGCCCCCCGGTGGTTCGACGCCCACGAACGGGCCGAGTACGATATGATAATGTCATACGAGTATTGACCGCACCGTCGTCGTCGAGGCCCCACAATGGCAAGCCCATTTCCCGGAATGGACCCCTATCTGGAACATCCGGCCTATTGGCCGGATTTTCATGCCCGATTCATCACCTACGGATGCGATGCATTGGCTGAACGGCTTCCGCCGGATTACGTTGCCCATATCGACGAACGTATTCGATTGGTTGAAGTGGCCGCGGAGAAGTCCACAAGAACCCGGCCCGACCTGACGATTTCGCGGACGTCCAGCGTGCGACCTCCGGCGTGGGCCGCCGCGCCCGCGGGGTTGGCGACCATTGAGCCCGTTACGGCGTCGTATGCCGTCGCGGAGGAAATTCGCGAAACGCGAATCGAGGTTCTGCACCATCCTGACCATACGTTGGTGGCCGTCGTCCAATTGCTCTCACCCGAGAACAAGCGAGGCACCGGCTACGCGCAATACGAGGCGAAGCGGATAGCGATCTTAGCGCAGCAAGTCCACCTGGTTGAAATCGACTTATTGCGCGGCGGAAAGCGGCCATCGATGTCGCAGCCCTTGCCGGCGGGTGACTACTTTGCCTTGATCGGTCACTGCGAGCAGCGACCCGAGTGCCAGATCTTCGCTTGGGCGGTCGGACAGGTGATGCCGACGATTCCGATTCCGCTCCTGTCGTCCGACTCACCCGTATGGCTCAACCTGGGCGAGTTACTCACGGCGGCCTACGAGCGCGGACACTATCGCCGCTGGATCGACTACTCGGGAACCTTGTCGGCCCCGTGGAGCGCCGACGATTTGGCGTGGATCCGCGCGCAGGTCGAAAAACCAGCCCTGTCCTAACCCAGCACGCCGGGTATCGGCTCGCCGTCGGGCAACACGAAGTGGGGTCGGCGCTGCAAGTCGTAGAGCCGCGCGGAAGAGTCGATGCCGATGGCTCGATAGATCGTCGCGGCGACGTCGCCGGGCGTAAAGCCGGGCGTGAGCGGGAACGCGCCCTGGCGATCGGTGGCGCCGATCACCTGACCGCCGCGGACGCCGCCGCCGGCGAAAAAGATCGAGCCGGCGGGGCCCCAGTGATCGCGGCCCCCCTCGCGGTTGATCTTGGGCGTGCGGCCGAATTCGGTGTGGAACACGACCAGGGTCGAATCCAACAGGCCCCGCTCCGACAGGTCGGTGATCAAGGCCGCGAAGGCCTTGTCCATGCCCGCCACGTGGTAGCCGCGCTTGGCCATCTCGCTGATGTGCGGCTGCTTCTGCGCCGGCACCGCGTGGTTGTCCCACAGGTTCCCGTATTCGGCGTCGTAGCCGTAATCGACCATCACGAACCGCGCCCCCGCTTCGACCAGCCGCCGAGCCATCAGGCAGCGGCCGCCCAGCTTGGTCCGCCCGTAGGACTCTCGCAGTTTGTCGGGCTCCAGCCCCAGGTCAAACGCCCGCCGCACCGACGGAGAGGCGAGCAAATGGAACGCGTTCTGGTAATGGCCGTCCATCGCGCCGCGTTTTTCGGCGTCGCCGATCGCCTGTTCCAGCAATTGCCGCAACTGCGAGCGCCGGCCCAGCCGATCGATGTCGAGCCCATCGACCAGCGAGAGGGCCTTGGGTAAAAGATCCTCGTTGGCCAGCGGCGAGGGGTTCGCTTCTTTCTCTCCCACGGTAAAGTCAGGCTGCTCCGGTTCGCCGCCCACGCAAAACGGCGAAAATTGCCCGCCCAGCCATCCTCCCACGAACTCGTTGGTCGGCGGTGGCCCGGGACGCGTGATGCCGGGTACGGCAATGTAGCCGGGCAATTGATTGCGCGGTCCGTGCAGGTACGAGACGATCGAGCCGATGTTCGGCTCGCTGGTAATCTGCTGCATCGTGACCTTGCGACCCGAGAGACAATAAGCCTGGCTCAGGAAATGGTCGTTGCTGTCGTGCGAAAAGCTCCGCACAAGGCAGATCCGCTCGGCAAGCCTGGCCAGGTTCGGGCAGCTTTCTGCGAAGTGGACGCCCGGCAGCGTCGTCGCGATGGCCGAAAGCGTACCGCGGATTTCCTCGGGGGCCTCGGGCTTGGGATCGAGCGAGTCGTGGTGCGTGACGCCACCGGCCATCCAGAGAAAGATCACCGAGCGGGCTTTCGCCGTCGAGGGGGCGGATTCATGCGGGGCGGTTTCATGCGCTGTCGCCTGGCGCGTATTCAAGCCGGGCCAAATCGCCGATGAGATCCCCAGCGAGCCAACTCGTAGCAGATCGCGGCGGCCCCAGGGATGCGATTGCGGATCGCGGATTTCGGATTGTGGATTGGCGGCGGGCATGAAGCGGGGTTAGGGATCAGATGTTAGAGCTCAGGCATGCGCATCGGGCCGCGGAGCGGCCGGGGCAGACGTTCCCACGCAGGAGCGTGGGAACGAGGTGCATCTGCAATCCAAAATCCGCAATTCTTCAGGTCCACTCCTTGATCACCCGACCGTCGTTCAGCTTGATCGGCCGACCGTCGGCGGTGTAGGTGATCAAGTCCAAGGGGATGCCGAGCTTGGTGTAGATGGTCGCGGCAACGTCGTCGGTAAAGTACTCGTCGTGGGTCGGCCGACCGCCTTCGTCGTCGGTACGGCCAAGGATCGCGCCGCCCGGCACACCAGCCCCGGCCATCATCACGAAGCCGGCGCTGGCCCAGTGGTCGCGCCCGCTGGCCGAATTGATCTTGGGCGTGCGGCCGAAATCGGTCATCCACACGACCAGCGTGTGGTCGAGCATGCCGCGCGCTTCGAGGTCGGTGAGCAGTTCGGGGATGGCCTGGTCCAAGGGCGGGATGGCGTTCTTGATTCCGGGGAACAGTCCCTGGTGATGGTCCCAGCCGCCGCTCGATACGGTGACAAACCGCACGCCCGACTCGAGCAGCCGCCGCGCCAAAAGGCAGCTTTGGCCGAACGTGTTGCGACCATAGCGGTCGCGCACGCGCGGATCTTCGTCGTCGATCTCGAAAGCCTGCTTTGTCTCGGCCGCGGTGATCATGTTGAAGGCCGCTTTGTAATGCTCGTCGAGCGCCGCGTAGGCCGCCGGCTGGGCCTCGATTTTCCTCTGCAAGGCGTCGACTGCGCCCAGCATGCTCCGGCGGCGCGCGATCCGGCCACTGTCCGTCCCCTGGGGCGGCGTGATGTCGCGGACCTTGAACGGTGTCGCGTTCGCGTCGGAGAGCAACTCGAACGGGTTGTGCTCGGGTCCAAGGTATCCGGCCGTGCCGCCGCCCGCCGAGGCATGGTCCACGGCGCCGCCGATTTGCACGAAGGGCGGCAATTTGGTCTTGAAGCCCCTTTGGTGCGACACGATCGAGCCGTAGGAAGGATAAACGACCGTCGGGTTGACCGCCCGGCCCGACATCATGTATTGGTCGGCGATACCGTGTCCGGCATTCTGCGGGTTCCAACCTCGCAAGATGGCGAACCGCCGCAACTCTTTGGCCATCTTCGGCACGACCTCAGTGAACTTCACGCCCGGCACCGCGGTGTCGATCACCTTGTACTCACCCTTGACATTAGGAGGGGCATCGGGCTTGGGATCGAAGGTATCGTGATGACTGGTGCCACCCTGTGTCCAAATCAGGATGCAGTTCACATCCTTGGCGGGTCGGCCTTCGGCGGCGCGAGCTTGCCGCCCGGCCAGGAGTGTCGGCAACGACAAGCCGACGCCGGCCAGCGTGCCGACTCGCAAAAAGGCCCGCCGGTGCAGACCTTCACAATCGCGGGTGGTTCGGGGAAGCAGATTCAGCATGGTAGGACCGGTTCCGATAGGTTGGGTCTGTTCTGAAACGTGGAGTAGTTCCGAAGTCTCTGTTTGCTAAACACGGGACCCGGGGCGGGATACCCGCATTCTACGCGATCCAGCCCACGCATCAAGAGTATTTCATGGGTGACGCGGGTAGTAAATGTCTCGTCGAGGCATACGATAGGATCGGGATCATCGCATGTCGTACGCCATTGGCGATTTGCCGGCCGGCCTTGTAGAATGGAGCAGGGTGGCAGCCAACACGTCGATGCTGGAGCTTACGATGCTTGAAACCCACAAGGCGATTCTTCATGGTAATCAGTTGGAATGGACAGGCTCGCCCCCAGCGAAGCTCGACGCCACGACTCCGGTTCCGGTTCACGTCACGATCCTGGAGCCAATACCAGACCAGCGCCCTGAAGCGGTATCCCGTGGTGAGCAAATGGCCGATGCGCTCCGCGAGCTTGCCAAGATCAAGCCGATGGCCGAAGTAACGGACCCAGCGGCCTGGGAACGAGAGATCCGGCAAGATCGCGCACTGCCTGGGCGCGACCCATGAACTAAAGGCATGCGCCGCATTTACCTCGATCACAATGCCACCACCCCGCTCTTGGACGAGGTGGCTGAAGCCATGGCGCGCTGCCAGGCACAAGGGCCGGCCAACCCGGCCAGCCAGCACTGGGCCGGACGCCGCGCGCGACAGGCCCTCGAAGATGCGCGGGAAGGGATCGGCCGGCTACTGGGCGCCGAGCTTGGTTCGGCCCAAGCCGATCGCGTGGTTTTCACCAGCGGCGGCACCGAGGCGAATAACCTGGCGCTCGTTGCCTTGGCCGGCCGGGCACCCGCCCACCTCGTCGTCTCGGCGATCGAGCACCCCTCGGTGGCCGGTCCCGCCGCCTGGCTCGAGCGACAAGGCTGGCGCGTCTCACGGCTCGGCGTTTCGTGTGAGGGAGAGACGCTCGCCGAAGAGCTGCAAGGCCTGATCGAAGCCGATACTCGAGTCGTGTCGGTGATGCTTGGCAACAACGAGACGGGCGTCTTGCAGCCGATCGAGCGAGTGAGTGCGATCTGCGCGAAGGCCGGCGTGCCGTTGCACACCGATGCCGTGCAAGTCGCCGGCAAACTACCGCTGAATTTCCGCGAACTGGGCGTGTCGACCATGACCGTTTCCGCCCATAAATTCCACGGTCCCGTGGGGATCGGCGCGCTGGTCGTCAGGCACGGCGTCGAGCTTCGGCCGCTATTGCACGGCGGCTTCCAACAAGAGGGTCTGCGCCCCGGCACGGAAGGAGTCGCGCTGGCGGTCGGGATGCACGCGGCACTGGCCGCCTGGCAACGGGATGCGGCGGGTTACACCGCGCGCCTCACGGCCCTGCGCGAGCAGTTCGAACGAGAACTGCTGGCTGTTTGCCCGGAGTCGAACGTCAACGGCGCGGGCGCCGGGCGGCTGCCGCATACGTCGAACGTCGCCTTTAACGGTGTCGATGGTCAGGCGATGGCGATGGCGCTCGACCTGGCGGGTGTCGCTTGTTCGACCGGCTCGGCTTGTGCGAGCGGGTCGAGCGAACCGTCTCCGGCGCTGGTGGCGATGGGGCTCGCCAAGGAGCGTTGCGAGGGCTCGCTGCGGTTCAGCTTCGGCCGCGACTCGACGGCCGCGGACGTGGCGGAAGCCGTTCGCCGTATCCTCCAAGTTTACAATGACTTGCGGCTCAAGAACTTCGCCGGAAAAAACGCCGGAACGGGTCGCAAAGTGCGCGGTGATTCGGTATAATCGCTCACGATCGTCGTTGCCCCCTTTCTCTTTGCAAAACGGCCTTTTCTTTCAAGTAGGACGGACCCGAATTTTGGCGCACGACGTCTACACGATTCCGCTTTCGGCTCCCATCGTCGCGCGCGAGACGCGTGTCGACGGCGATCCGACGCGAGCAACACGGCCACGTGCGAAACCGCCGGGCGAAACTCTGCCATCGGAAACAATACCATCGGAAACACTGTCATCGGGAGCACAGCCGCGCTCGATGCGGTTGCAAGAATTCATTGCCGGACGGGAAAACCTGCTTGCGGTCGACGCCATCCAGCGTCTGCTCGCGGCGACTTCGAACACGCCGAATAACCCGGTTTCTTTCGACGAATCGGCCGGCGAAACGCCACGGACACCGCTGGCGGACTACAATCCCTGGTTACTGTACGGAATGCCCGGCACAGGTAAGTCGCACCTGGCGCGGGGTTTGGCGGCCGAGTGGTCGCGCCGCCGCCCGACGGAGACGGTGACGTGCCTGACCGCGACGGAGTTCGCAGGTCAGTACGTCGATGCGATCGAAGCACGCGCCGTCGACGACTGGCGCGCTCGCCTCCGCCGGCCGGGGTTGTTCGTGCTCGAAGACGTGGGGCAACTCGTCACCCGCGGGGCCGCTCAAACGGAATTGGCGCAAACGCTCGACGCGCTGGCGGATTGCGGCGCGGTAGTCGTCGTCACATCACGAGTCGCGCCTTCCGAGCTGGCCGGTTTGACGCCGCGGTTGCGAAGCCGGCTCGCCGCCGGCCTGGTTGTCGGACTTGTGGCGCCAGGCGTGGATGCCAGGGCGGCCATCGTCGAGCAACTGGCCGACCTTCGCGCCTTGACGCTTTCGAAATCCGCGGCGCGCCTTCTGGCTGACTCGCTGGCCGGCTGCGTTACGGAATTGGCAGGCGCTTTGGCGCAATTGGAGCAAAGGGCCGCCCTGGCTTCCATGCCCGGCAGGGCCAGTCGTTCCGATCAATGTATCGACGATTCGCTCGTGCGACACTACCTGGCCGAGCGAGAAGCGCCTCGCAAGGCCAGTCTGCAAGGCATCACGGCACGCACCGCCCGCTATTTCGCGCTCCGCGTTGCCGACCTGCAGAGCCCGTCACGGCGACGCGCCGTCGTCGTACCCCGCAACGTGGCGATGTACTTGGCCCGACAATTGACGGGCAAGAGCTTGAAACAGATCGGCGATTACTTCGGGGGTCGCGATCACACGACCGTTCTGCACGGCTGCCGCAAGACGGAAGACTTGATCCAGACCGATCCTAGTACGCGCCACGCTATCGTCGAACTGCGGCAAGGATTGGCTATGGAGTGAACCAAGATAAACGACCAAACCGTCTGTAGGAACGCCATCTCCCGGCGCGCCGGGATTCCGCGGCGGCTCAAAGGAGTGGATAACGTGTTACTCAACTGTCAATGAATCACCTCAACACCTTGTTTACCAACATCCGAACTCCCAACCTGGCTGAAACCTTCACCAACCAGACATTCATCCGACAACCGACCGACAGCGTGGCAACGGGTTTTCCACTGCCGGTACGACGATGTTAACCACCGGCGCACCAATCGCTTACACCAATGACGACTGCCTGAACTGACAATTCCCTCGCCTACATTACTACTGCTGCTGATTGAATAATTTCTATTAGAAGAAGAACGAAAGACGGAAGAAAAACATGAAAGTCATCTGCGATCGAGAGAAACTCCAGGCGGCCTTTCAAACCGCCGCCGCCGTGGCCCCCACACGTAGCCCCAAGCCAATCTTGCAGAACGTCAAGTTCGAGGTCGCACCTGAAGGTGCGACGATGCTGGCCACCGACTTGGAAATTGGCATTCGCGTGGCCGTGCCGGGAATTGAAATCGAGGTGCCAGGTAGCGCCGTGCTGCCCATCCATCGCTTTGGTTCGATCTTGCGTGAATCGTCCGATGCGAGCTTGCGATTGGAAACCGACGGTCAAGGGACGGTCATCCGCGGCGACCGCAGCGAGTTCAAGTTCCCGGCCGAAGACCCCAACGAGTTTCCGACGGTGACGGGCTTCACCGAATCGAAGTTCCACGAATTGCCCGCTCGACTGTTCAAGGAAGTCATCCGCCGCACGGTGTTCGCCACCGACACGGAGAGCAGCCGCTACGCTTTGGGGGGCGTGCTGGTCGAGCTGACGGCCGATAAGATCGTGGCGGTCGGCACCGACGGTCGCCGGTTGGCGATGATGGAAGGTCCGGCGCACGGGGTCGGCGGCCACGCGACGGGCGATGCCACGACGATCATCCCCACTAAAGCCATGCAGTTGATCGAGCGTTCGCTTACCGACGCGGATGCCGAGGTGCAGCTTGCCGCGCGGCCCAACGACGTGCTCGTCCGCAGCCCGCGCGTGACGATCTACAGCCGCCTCGTCGAAGGGCGTTTTCCCAAGTGGCGTGACGTTTTTCCGCGACGCACCGACGCAGTGAAGATCGAGCTGGTCGTAGGCCCGGTCTATTCGGCCGTTCGCCAGGCGGCGATCGTCACCAGCGAGGAAAGCCGCGGCGTCGATTTCAGCTTCGCCGATGGCAAGTTGGTGCTCGCGGGGCAGGGGAACCAGGCTGGCCAATCGCGAGTCGAACTGCCGATCGCCTACGAGGGCGCCCCACTGGCGATCATGCTCGACCCACGCTACCTGAGCGATTTTTTGAAGGTGCTCGACCCGGAGCGGACTTTTACGATCGAAATCAAGGACGCCGAGAGTGCCGCCGTCTGCTCGACGGACGACGGTTACGGTTACGTGATCATGCCCTTGGCGCGGGATAGGTGAAATCTGGTCACTTGTCATTGGTCCTTTGTCATTCGTATGAAGCTTTTCCTGTGAGCGCGAGAAGCGTAGCGGAATTTGTGAGAATTCCGATTGTCCCCGTGGGGCAGGTTTCCAACTTGCCATAGAAAAATGACCAAAGACAATCATCGTCCAGCGGCCCCCAAGAAACTAGGCGACATCTTGGCTGAATTGATGGCCCGCCGCGGCTACACCCGCGAGCTCGCGGCGGCCCAGTTCACCGACGCCTGGCGCGAAGCCGCCGGCGAGTTGATCGCCACGCACACCCGCGTCGGCACCGTGAAGCGAGGGGCTTTGGAGGTGATCGTGGCGAACTCGGTGCTATCGCAAGAAATCACGTTTCAGAAACACACCATCCTCGGTCACTTGACCCGATTGCTACCGCAAGAACGGATCACGAATTTGCGTTTGCGGGTGGGTCCGATCGAGTAACACGCAAGAACTCGGCACCGCCCATGAACAACACTGGATTCAAACAAGGATGAAGCCAACAAAACCACGGATACCTCTGATAACGCGGATAGCACGGATAAAGAAGAGGTTGTGTTGGAATCCGTGCTATCAGTGAAATCATCCGTGCTATCCGTGGTTCCTAGTCGTTCTTCGTGATTTGGTTCATTAGTTCTGGTTGCATCGAGCCGGTC
>Ga0307373_10012971_pt1 | contig 11737 bp, 9 predicted proteins | sample OX2MG_FD_202534 | JGI IMG/M metagenome (GOLD analysis project Ga0307373, IMG submission 202534) | Soil microbial communities from Risofladan, Vaasa, Finland - OX-2 | ecosystem: Environmental > Terrestrial > Soil > Coastal area > Acid sulfate soil | place: Finland: Risofladan, Vaasa | collected...
CCTATCCCTGGGGACCGAAGCGGCCACGTTACCCGTATCGCGCGCATGAGTTGAATACTGCGGGCAAACTGCTGGCGAAAGGCTGCGAGGCGATCGGCATCGACTGGACCGAGACGCCGCTTGCGACCCTTTCGGCTCCCCATGCCGGGCCGGAGGGAAAGAGCCCGCCATGCGCCTATCGTGGCTTCTGTCGGTTCGGCTGCACGACCAACGCGAAACGCTCGGCGCTTACGGTTTGGATGCCACGCGCACTCGCGGCAGGGGCCGAGGTGCGCGATCTCGCGATGGTCGGACGGATTGAAACGGGATCGGACGGCCGGGTGACCGGCGTGCAGTATCATCGTGATGGCGGTTGGCATTTCCAGCGCGCGAAGAACGTCGTTGTGGCGGGCTATGCGGTGGAGACGCCGCGCCTGCTGCTCAATTCGGCGACCGAGCTCTATCCCGACGGCCTCGCCAACGGTTCCGGTCTCGTCGGCAAAAACCTGATGACCCAGACCAACGCCGCTGTCTGGGGCCGGATGGACGAACCCGTGCGCTGGTACAAGGGGCCACCAAGCCTCGCGATCACCGAGCATTGGAATTACGACGACAACAAAGACTTTCACGGCGGTTACTGCTGGATGGGTCAGGGACCTTTGCCGATCGAATGGGTGTCGGTGCAGACTGGCGCGCGCGGGCTGTGGGGCGAGGAGTTGCGTCGCGCAATGCTGGACTACAACCACATGATTGGCGTCAAGATGGTCGGCGAGATGCTGCCTAACGAGGCGAACCGGGTGACACTTGCCGACGATCTCGATCAATATGGGCTGCGCGTGGCCAGGATCACCTACGCATGGGGAGAAAACGACAAGGCTTTGGTCAATCACTCGCTCGAACAGATGAGCGCCTCGATCCAGGCGATCGGGGCGAAGGACATGTTCCGTCAGGAAGACGATACCTGTCATATGGGCGGCACGGCCCGTATGGGGAGCGATCCCCGCACGAGCGTCGTCGATGCCGATTGCCGGAGCTGGGATATTCCCAATCTGTGGGTGTGTGACGGATCGGTATTTCCAACCGTCGGCGGCGTGAACCCGTCGCTGACGATCCAGGCGATCGCAATCCGTACCGCCGATCGGATCGGCAAGCTTGCGGCGGCCGGCGAGCTTTGAGCCGCTACATCATCCTTGCTCGCAGGTTGAACAGGAGGACGAGCGTTCCCGAGACCATCAGGATCACGATCAGCGTCGAGAACAGGATCAGTTGAAGATCGTCGCGCGCTGATTTGCGAAGACTGATGTGCATGAAGAAACGGAAGTGAACCACCATCTGAACGAGCGCCAGCCCGAGCACGACGGCGAGAGTCGTCGTCGAGACGAAGCTTGGCCAGCGCACTGTCGCGAAGGCCGCGCCGGTGAGCGCCAGCGCGAGGCCGTAGCCGATCGCGTAGGAGCGAATTTCGTCACGCTTGCTGTCAGTCGGGCCGCTCACCGGATCAGTCCCTGGAGATAGACGACCGAAAAGATCGCTATCCAGACGATGTCGAGAAAATGCCAGAACAGGCCGAGTCGCAAGATGTTGATCTTGACGCGAGCGTCCAGCCCGAACGTCATCACCTGAACCATCATCACGATTATCCAGATGCTTCCGAAGAAGACGTGAAGCCCGTGCAGGGGCACCAGCGCGAAGAAGGACGAAAGATATCCGCTGCGGGTCGGATAGGCGCCATCGCCGAACATCGTCGCGAAGTCGTGCAACTCCATGCCGAGAAAGGCGGCCCCGAGAATCAGCGTCACGCCCATCCAGCCGAGTAACTGCCTGCGCGACGCTCCGTGCTTCATCGCGACCGACGCCATGCCGAAGGTGAAGCTGCTGGTGAGCAGCGCCAGGGTTTCGAGAAAAGCGGGAAGGATCTTGTACTCGCTCGCCGGTGTAGGCCCGCCGACGGTGGCGGGCAACATGACGCCGTAGGTGGCAAAGAGCAGCGCAAACAGCACCGCGTCGCTCATCAGGAACACCCAGAAGCCGAATACCGCGTTGCCCGCCTGCTCATGCGTCAGTTCGTCGGTGCTGCCGAGATTGAGGCCGGCGTGTTTGGTCGCGCTGGCGCTCATCCGGAAATCTCGGCCAAGCCTTGGTTGGCGGTTGTCATCTCGACCTCCCGCGGGATTGGCGTCGCCTCCGCCACCGCGCGCAGCCAGCCTCGTTCGGTGCGCTCGATCTTGTCGGCGGGGATGGTCTGGTCGACATCGCGGGCAAAGCTGCGGGCGATCACGGTGGCAATGATCGCCAGCACGCCGATGATCGCAAGCCACCACATGTGCCAGACGAGGCCGAACGCCGTTGCCGCGCCGACCGCCCCGATCACGGGACCGGTCATGCTGTTTTTGGGAAGCTCGATGTCGCTATAGGATGCCGGCGTCGCATAGGGATCATCCTTGCGCTTGGCATCGAAGAACGGGTTGCGGCCGTGAACTTGCGGAATGACCGCGTAGTTATATTCCGGCGGCGGCGCGGAAATCGACCATTCGAGCCCGCGCCCATCCCAGGGATCGCCTGCAAACACGCGGTTGGCATCGCGCTCGCGAATGCTAACCCAGAGCTGGACGAACAACGCGCCGAGCGCGGCAAGCAGGATCAGCGCACCGACGCCTGCAACATAGAGCCAGGGCCGAAATATCGGATCGAACATCCCTTGCGTCCGGCGCGCCACGCCCGCCGCGCCCAGTACATAGAGCGGCATGAAGGCGAGATAAAAGCCGACGACCCAGCAGCCGAAAGAGATGCGGCCCCATCTCTCGTTGAGCCGAAAGCCGAACGCCTTGGGAAACCAGTAATGATAGCCCGCGAGCATCCCGTAGAGCAGCCCCGGGATCAGCATGTTGTGGAAATGCGCCACCAGAAACAATGTATTGTGAACCAGATAATCGAGCGGGGGAAAGGCGAGGAGGATGCCGGTCATGCCGCCCAGCACGAACGTCATCATGAAGGCGAGCGAGTAGAGCATCGGCACGGTGAACCGCACCCGCCCGCGAAACATCGTCCAAATCCAGTCATAAATCTTGACGCCCGTAGGCACGCCGATCGTCATCGTTGCGATGCCGAACACGGCATTGATGTCGGCGTTCTGGCCCATGGTGAAGAAATGGTGGATCCACACCGTAAACGACAACAGTGCGATTGCCGCGGTCGCCAGGACGAGCGAGGTGTAGCCGTAGAGCTCCTTGCTGGAGAAAGTGGAAACAACCTCCGAATAGACGCCGAAGGCGGGCAGGATCAGGATATAGACCTCCGGGTGGCCGAACAGCCAGAACAGGTTGGCGTAGTTCATCATGTTGCCGCCGAGGTCGTTCGTGAAGAAATGGAAGCCCAGATAGCGGTCCAGTGCGAGCAGCGCGGTCGCGACGGTCAGCGGCGGCATCGCGAAGATCATCAGGATGCTGGTGCATAGCGCCGTCCACACGAACAGCGGCATTTGCATCAGATCCATGCCGGGACAGCGCATCTTATAAATAGTGACGGCGAAATTGATCCCCGTGAGCGTCGACCCAATCGAACCCAGCGTTACCGCCCAGATCCAGTAGTCGGGCCCCACGCCGGGGCTGAAGGCGAGCTCCGTGTACGGTGGGTAGCCGCTCCAGCCGCCGGTTGAGAATTCGCCGATGACGAGGGATATCATCATCAGCCCGGCCGCCCCGCCGGTCAACCACAGGCTGATCGAGTTAAGTAAAGGGAAGGCGACGTCACGGCTGCCGATCTGGAGGGGCATTACATAATTAATGAGGCCGACGAGGAACGGCATCGCCATGAAGAAGATCATGATGCTGCCATGCGTGCTGAACAATTGCGCGAAATGGTCGGGCGCAATGAAGCCAGGATTGTCGATCGCTGAAGCCTGCTGCATCCGTATCAGCACCGCCTCGATCAGCGCGCGGCTGAGCATCACGAAGGCCAACACGATGTACATGATGCCGATTTTCTTGTGATCGAGGCTGGCGAACCATTCGGACCAGAGATAGCGCCACTTGCCGAGCCGCGTGATCAGCGCAACGACCACTACAGCACCGATGATGACGATCAAAGCGGCGCCGGCGCCGATGATCTCGCTAGCGGTCGGATTTTCCCAGGCGCGAACGAACGGCAGCGCGTGCCAGTCGAAGCGGCCCAGTACCGCGGGCCAGATGCCCTGAGTCATCATCGGGGCTTCTGAGACTGGACGAGGATATTCTGGAACAGAAGCTGCGGGACCGACGAGAAGACAATCGGTTGCGGCAGTGACGCCTGTCTGAAAAGCTCGGCATAGGCGGTGGCGTCGAGCGGATGAGCAGACGCGCGCACGCGCGCCACCCAGCGACCATAGTCGGCGGGCGGGAGCGCGGTCACGTTGAACTTCTCGTTCTGGAAGCCGGCTCCATTGAACTGTGTGTTCCCCCCGCGATAGACGCCCGGCCGGGACGCGGCGAGATTGAGTTGCGTCGTCATTCCCGCCATCGCGTAGATCTGGCCGGCGAGCTGAGGGATCAGCAACGCCTGCATCACCGTCCCGCTGGTCAGGCTGATATGGACGGGCCGGCCAACCGGGATGAACAGCTGGTTGACGGCCGCGATGCGCTGGTCGGGGTAGATGAACAGCCATTTCCAGTCGAGCCCCACCGCCTGAACCTCGAGCGCCGGCTGGTTGGACGCGATCGGGCGATAGGGATCGAGCGTGTGTGTATAGTGCCACAGCAAGAAGCTGAGGCCGATGACAATCCCGATCGGCGGGATCCAGATAAAGCCTTCGAGCGTCCAGGAAAAACTCCAGTTTGGCCTGAACGCGCTATTCTTGTTGGACAGCCGATAATGCCAGGCGACGAGCGGGGTAAGCAGCAGCACTGGCCCGGCGACGAAGACCAGCACGATTCCCACGATCACATAGAGGTGCCATTGGCTTGCGGCGATCGGACCGGCGTGATTCATCACGCTGAGTTTCAGCGCGCCGCATCCGCTGAGCAGAAACAGCGGCAGCATTGCGAAACGGAGAAGCCAACCGCGCGATACCTTCATCCGCCAGCTCGTTGGATCACGGGGCCGGAAAGAAACAAGGCGGTGTTGATCAGGGCCAGATGGGTCAAGGCCTGAGGAATATTGCCGGTCAGGCGGCGGCTGCGTACATCATACTCTTCGCTGAGCAAACCCACATCGTTTGAAACCCCGATCACCCGCGCCAGAAGCGCCGCGGCCTCGTCGTCGCGGCCCTGCATCTTATAGCAGTCCGCGAGCCAGCACGAGCAGGCGAGGAATGCACCCTCGTCGCGACTATCCGGTTTCGGCGGCTTTCGTCGCACCAGCCCACCTTCCATCAAATCGCGCTCGATCGCCGCGATTGTGCCGGCGATACGCGGATCATCAACGGGAAGAAAGCCGACGAGCGGCAGCAGCAAAAGCGACGCGTCGAGAGTGTCGGCGTTATAATGCTGAACGAAGTGGCCGAGATCACTGCTATAGCCGCGCTCGCACACGGTCCGATGGATGACTTCGCTCAGCTCTTCCAGCCGGGCGATCAACGCACGATCGACCTGATCGTGGCTGGCATGTGCTGCCAGGAAGCGGGTGATACCCACCCAGGCCATCACCTGCGAATAGGTGTAGCATTGCTGATCACCCCGGCTTTCCCAGATGTCGGCACTCGGCTGGTTCCAGACTTTCTCGAGATGCTCGACGATGGCGGTCTCGACTTCGACGATGCGCGGCGTGCGCTTTATTCCGGCCTTGGCCAGCACGTCGAAGCTGTCCATCAACTCTCCAAAGACGTCGAGCTGCGTCTGGCCTGAGGCGGCATTGCCGATGCGGACCGGCGCTGCGCCCTGATAGCCGGGTAACCCATCAAATTCCCATTCTGACAGCCGACGGAGGCCGTCGAGCCGGTAGACGATCTGCATTGCGGCGGGCTGGCCTGCGGCCGCTCGCAGGATCCAGTCGCGCCAGCGCGTCGCCTCTTTGTGGAAGCCGGCGTTGAGCAGCGCGGTCAGCGTGAAGGTGGAGTCGCGCAGCCAGCAGTAGCGATAATCCCAATTCGCCGATCCGCCTGGAATTTCGGGCAGCCCAAGTGTCGCGGCGGCAACGATCCCGCCGCTTTCCCGATCGATCAGCGTGCGCAGCGTTATCAGCGAGCGTCGTATGGCACCGTCCCAACGGCCTTTCGCCTCGAACCGGCCGATCCAGCCCTTCCACTCCTTCTCCGTTGCCTTTATCAGGGCATCAACGTTCAAGGGCGAGGGCAACGGCACGATTGATGGCGAATAGGCGAGGACAAAGGCGATCCTCGTGCCCTTGGCGACCATGAAGTGGGCGCGGGCGTCGTCGGTGTCCATCGTCAGTTCGACGGGGCAGTCGAGGACGACGCGATCCGGGCCAGCCTCGAAAATGAGACCGCATTCGTGGCGCTGCCTCCAAGGTGCAATCTGGCCGTAGCCAAACCGCAGCCTCAACGACATCGCCATCTCCACTTCGCCCTCTAGCCCCTCCACAATGCGGATGATCGACGACGGGCCATCGCGCCAAGGCATAAGGTCCGTCATGCGCACGCGCCCGGTATCGGTTAAATGCTCGGTCTCGAGGATGGTCGTATCGTCGCGGTAGCAGCGGGTGGTCTCCGAGACATAGCCCGCCGGCGAAATGAGCCAATAGCCGTGACGCTCGTCACCCAGCAGCGCCGCGAAACAGGCGTCGCTGTCGAAGCGGGGCCAGCACAGAAAGTCTATCGATCCGGTCTTGGCGACGAGCGCGCAACTGCGGCCGTCTCCGATGATCGCATAGTCCTGGATCGTCGATGTCATCGGAGCCGTTCCTTACAGCCCAAGGTGAGATCCGGTCTCCGTTAGTGTCCGTGCCGACGCGACGAACGAGCCGTCGCAAGTTCCGGCAGAACCGGGGTAAAGACGAGCGACCGTTGCAGCGAGCGACGGCTTGGCCGAGATCCGGTCAAAGGGTGACGCTGCCGATCCCTGGTCGGCGTTCTTGTTGGCACATTTATGAACGCTGACGGCTTATCGGGGTTCCGTCGGAGCTAAAGTCGGTCGCGAAGTGCCAGCGGCCCTATGCGGGGGGAACGCGCCCGCGCAGCACGGGTTGTTCTATGGAGGAGGCGGCAATGGTGATCGAGACGGTGCTGGACTTCCATGCGAGGATTGGCGAATCCGCGACCTGGATCGCGGACGAGCGCGCCCTTTATTGGATCGACGTCAAGGCGCCATCGCTGCACCGCTATTGTCCAGACGACGAATCGACACGCAGCTGGCCGATGACCAGCGATATCGGCGGCTTCGCGCTGACTGGCGATGGGCGTGCGGTGGTAGCCCTCCGGCAGGGGCTTTTTCGCCTCGACCTCGATAGCGGCGCGCTACACCTGCTGGCGCCGCCGCCATTCGATCCGGCGCTTTTTCGCTTCAACGAAGGCGCCTGCGATGCCCACGGCCGGTTCTGGATCGGCGTGATGTTCGATCCGCTAAGGGGTTCCCCGCCCGCTCAGCCGGGAAGGCTCCACAGTTTCACTTTTGAGGAAGGGCTTCGTAATGAGCCGGATGCCGCCGAGTTGCACAACGGCATGGCTTGGAGCGGCGACGGCAAAACTTTCTTCCTGTCGCACAGTAATTCAGGCGAGATATTCGCCTTCGACTACGAGGGGAACGGTGGCGCGATCTCGAACCGCCGGGTTTTCGCAACCGTGCCCGCCGAACTCGGCATCCCCGATGGCGCCGCGATCGACACGGAGGGTGGTTATTGGTCGGCGCTACACGGCGGGGGCAAGCTGCGCCGCTTTCACCCCGACGGCTCCATCGATCGCGACATCGACCTACCCGTTAGCCAGCCGACAATGCCCGCCTTCGCCGGCGAGGACCTCGACATGCTCTATGTCACCAGCGCATCAGATCAAATGAGCGCAGAAGCAAAGGCAAGGGAGCCACAAGCAGGAGGGCTGTTGCGCCTCGACCCGGGGAGCCGCGGTGTCGCGCGGCCATTTCTGGTACGCTGATCATTGTGTTATGCGGCTCCCATCGGTTCATGTCACAAACGCTATGTTTGTCGCCCGGGGTCGTGTCCCTTGGGGTGGTGTAGGAGCTGCGGGTAAGTAGCCCGCTGCATCGACCGCCGAGAGTGTGGCGGATGACATCGGAGCCGTTCAGATTCAACGGCATTGCGTCGATCCAACGCGATTTCACCTCCGGGCGTCGTGAACACCGTCTCAAGGACGAGCGTCTCACCACGGTAGGAACGCCGAACCTGTGGGTTCGACACCGACGAGGGAAGCGGCACCTTGGCCGATCTCTTTCGCGGGCGCTCGCAGCTTCTCCTCTACCATTTCATGTTCGGGCCCGACTACGCGGCGGGGTGTCCATCGTGCTCGTCGATTGCCGACGGGTTCGCCGGCTTCGCGGTGCACCTTGCCAACCACGACGTGTTGCTCTGGGCGGTATCGCGGGCGCCGATCGCCAGGCTGCAGGAATACAGATTTCCCGTGAGCGTCGTCGCACGGCGGCGACTTCAGGCTCGACTTTAACGTCTCGATCACCGAGGTGCAGCAGCGCGAGGGGGATGTCGAATACAACTACTGGCGGCGGCCACGCGATGAACCAGACCCCGGTCCCGCCGCTCGTCGCCCGCTTTGCGGCGATGTGCTGCACCGACGCGGCCACCTACCGGCGGGACCGGCCGGGCAGGAGCGCGTTCGTGCTCGAGGACGGCGTCGTCCACCACACCTATTCCACCTATGCGCGCGGGCTCGCCGGGCTGTGGATATGTACCAGTGGCTCGACCGGGCTCCTTTGGGCCGCAACGAGACGGGCTCCTGGTGGCGACCGACGCCACGACGATGCTGACCCAAGCGACGCCTGCGCCGGGGCGGGTTCAACCGATGCGGAATTTGCTCTAGAACGGTCGGGGCGTGCGCGGCCGGCTGCGGCGGCGTGCTGTGGGCCACCGAGGGCGAGGAGAGAGAGCCATGCCGTTCTACCAAAAAGGCGATGTCCGCATCCGCTATGAGGAGGCCGGGTCCGGCTTCCCGCTGCTGGTTACCCCGGGCGGGGGGCTCAATTCGCGCGTCAGCAACTGGCCGACCGCCGTGTTCAACGCGATGGAGGCATTCAAAAACGACTTCCGCTGCATCACGATGGACCAGCGCAACGCCAACGGCGGCGAATCCACCGGCCCGATACCGACCGGCGACCCGTGGGAGGCGTTTGCGAACGACCAGCTCGGGCTGATGGACCATCTGGGGATCCGCGAATTCTTTTACATGGGCTACTGCATCGGCGGCTGCTTTGCCGGAAAGCTGCTGCAGCGGGCGCCCGAGCGGGTCGCCGCCGCGGTGTTCTGCCAGACCGTCGGGTACCGGCCCGAAGACCCCGACGTGATGTACCGGCACGGGCAGGACAATTGGTTGGCCGGGTTCCGCGCCAGCCGGCCCGAGGTGCCGATGGAGACGATCGAAAAATATTTCCACAACCTTTATCGCGTGCAGCCGGATTTCCTCTACAGCGTGCCGCGCGATTTCATCCGCAACTGCCACACGCCGATCCTGGTGTTGCCGGACGATGTACCGTCGCACCCGCTGCAGACCTCGATCGATGTCGCCTCGCTGGCGCCCAACTCCGACATCACGGTCTTTCCGTGGCGCGAGCCGCCGGAATTGAAGGAACGCACGATCAACAAGGTGCGCAATTTCCTCAAGGCGCATGCGCCGATGCGCGCCGCCGCGCAATAACCGCTTCTGCAAGGAGAGCTCCCATGCCGATCTACGAAAGAGGCGATGTCCGCATCCATTACGAAGAGGTCGGTTCCGGCTTTCCGCTGCTGGTGATCCCCGGCGGCGGGCTTAACTCGACGGTCGCGGGGCTGGCGACCAGCCATCCGTTCAATCCGATGGCCGAGTTCAAGGGCGAGTACCGGGTCATCGCCGCCGACCTGCGCAACGCCAATGGCGGCCAGTCATCAGGCCCGCTTGCGATCGATCGGCCGTGGGACGCCTATACCGACGACCATATCGGGCTGATGAACCATCTCGGCATCAGCGAGTTTATGGTGCTCGGGTTCTGCATCGGCGGCCCGTTCATCTGGAACCTGATGAAGCGGGCGCCGCGGCGGGTAGTCGCCGCGGTGCTGGCGCAGCCGAGCGGCTCCCGCCCGGAGATGCGCGACCTGTTTTACCAGAACAATATGAAGGGCTGGGCCCCGGCGCTGTGCGAGCAGCGACCCGACATCACGACGGCGATGGTCAGCGACTTCCTCAACAACATGTACACCAAGAACGCGGATTTCGTGTTTACCGTGACCCGCGACTTCGTTCGTGACTGCCAGACGCCGATCCTGGTACTGCCCGACGACGTGCCCGCGCACCCCTACGCGGTCGCGATGGAGACGGTGCACCTCGCGCCGAACGCACAGGTCAGCCTCTACCCGTGGAAGGCGTCGAAAGAGCAGATTCCGCTGGCGGTGCGGCATGTGCGCACCTTCCTGCGGGCCAACCGGCCGGCGGGAAGCTGAACGCCGGCCACAAGCGTGCGCGGCCGCTAGGTCGCTGCTGACGGGCTGCGCCGGCGGAAGCGGATCAGGGTCTCGCGGTAGCGCTCCTCGGCCGTAGCGGTCGCGCGGACGCGGAGCAGGTCGCGGCGGGCGACGAGGCCGACGACGGCGCCGTCGGCTCGCCGCAGGATCGGCACGCGCCCGACGCCGGCCTCGACCATGCGGTCGGCCAGACGGCCGGCCAGTTCGTCGCTGAACGCGGTGACGCAGGGCCGTTGGCCAAGCGCGTCGGCGAGCGATCGCCCGGGCTGCCAGCCTTCGCGGGTCCACCGCAGCACGTCTGCCCGGGCGACGATACCGACGAGGCCGCCCGCCTCATTGACCACCGGGTAGCTCTTGTGGCGTCGAGGCCCACCTGGCGCGGTGAAGAATGCCACGGCCTCCTCGACCGGCATCTGGGCGGGCAGCGTGTCGACCGGCTTAGCCATGATCTCGGCGATCCGCATCGTCTCGAACGGATCGACGACGTATTCGCGCATCACATGATGCCCGCGGCGCGCGACCTTTTCGGTCAGGATCGACCGCCGCAGCAGCAGAACGGTCGTCGCGTGCGCCAGCGTGCAGGCGATCGCCAGCGGTAACAACGCGCCGAAATTGTGCGTCAACTCGACCGCAAAGATAATCGCGGTCAGCGGCGAGCGCATCGTGCCGCCCATCATCGCCGCCATGCCGAGCAGCGCCCACAGCCCGTCGTCGCCGGTCGGCATGAAGCCGCCGAACAGCGCGCCGAGCGCGCCACCCATGATCAACAGCGGCGCCAGCACGCCGCCCGAGGTGCCCGAGCCCAGCGCAATCGACCAGATCAGCGCCTTGACGATCGCCAGGCGCAGCACCGCGTCGGTCGCCATGCCGCCGTGGAGCAGCGCGGCGATGTTGTCGTAGCCGACCCCGAGCGCGTGCGGCTCGACGAGCCCGCCCAGCCCGATCACAATTCCGCCGATGACCGGCCACCACATCCAATGGATCGGCAGCCGCTGAAATAGGTCTTCGCTCGTGTACACCATAAACGTCAGAAGCCCGGAGGCGAGGCCGCACAGCAAGCCGAGGCCGCCGGCGAACACAAGGCCGAGAGACGGCAGCACCGGGCTGATCGGCATCGGAAACAGAACGCCGGCGCCCATCAACCACGGCCGCCAGGCGGCGGCGACGATGCTGGCGAGCGCCACCGGGACGAAGCTGCGCGGCTTCCATTCGA
>Ga0307373_10012973_pt1 | contig 11736 bp, 10 predicted proteins | sample OX2MG_FD_202534 | JGI IMG/M metagenome (GOLD analysis project Ga0307373, IMG submission 202534) | Soil microbial communities from Risofladan, Vaasa, Finland - OX-2 | ecosystem: Environmental > Terrestrial > Soil > Coastal area > Acid sulfate soil | place: Finland: Risofladan, Vaasa | collected...
GGCAATGCCGCGACCTGGCACAGAGCGGCCTGCGCTACATCGCAGATGGGCCGACCGCCGCCATGCTTCACCTCAAGCATGGCCGGGCGTCAGCACGGCTGGGCGACGCCGAAGCCGCCCGCCAGGCTCTCGCCCACGCTGAGGAAATCACGGAACACGAGTGGCGAGACGACCTAGTTGAGATCGGCGGGGACTTCGACCTCTCCCGCGCTAGCGGACACTACCTGGCTGGCTCTGCCCTGATAGAGATCCCCGGCGCCGAGGACAGCGCAGCCGCCGAACTCGAAACCGCTACCAGTCTCTACGCCGCTGGACCGCGCCCGGGTGAGGTATACGGCTACACCATGGAGGCGCTGGCCCGCATCGAACTGGCCACCGCGCGGCTGCGGGCACGCCAGCTCGATGCCGCCACCGCCGCCATGGCGCCCGTCCTGGCCCTGCCATCTGCCAAGCGGATCGCCTCCCTTTCCCAGCGTCTCGGCCGTGTCCGCGCGGAACTCGCCAGACCGCACTACCAGGGCGCGGCCCAGGCCCGGGAACTGGATGAGCAGGTCGAGGAATTCGGCCGCGACACCATCGTCAGCGCCCTGCATGACCTCCCCGCCAGCCCCGGCTGACATAACGGCAGCCAGGCTTGACGCATCCATTGTTGCAGGGCAAGAAGACATGATGCTGCGCCGTCTGGACCGATCCTGATCATGTGAGCCGTGCGGTCCCGGCCCAAGGCAACGCGGCGGCACGCCTCCCCGCCGAAGGAGCCACGGGAATCTTCCGACGAGCAATGTATCCACAGGCGCTCCGCCTTTGCACAGGGCGTAACTGCTGCTCTTACTGGCCTGTCGCCGGGCCTCATGCACAGCTGGCTGCTTCCGGTGACGGCGTTTCCCACAGCCTGGGCGCCTTTATGCACGTAGCGATCCACAAGGCGCCCCGAGTAGCGTGCCGTCCCTGGCCGGCGGACAGCGTCCTGCCCGGCCTCGGCGAAGGCGGCCTGGCCGGTAAGGGCGGTTATCCCGGTGGCGGAGGAGACGCGGTGGATATCAGGGCGGCGCAGAAGCTCGCCTGGGAGAACAAGCTCGCGAAGGGCTTCAACACGACCGATGTGCCGCTGGAGTTCTGCCTGCTGAGCGGTGAGGTCGCAGAGGCCTTCGATGCCTGGCGCAAGGGCCGCCCGCAGGTGGCCGAGGAACTCGCCGACACCGCGATCTTCCTGCTCAGCCTAGCCGAGATGATCGGTGCTGACCTGCAGGAGGCGGTCGAGGCCAAGCTCGCCGCCAACGAGGCGAGGGTATACCGGCGGATGTCCAACGGGACGCTGGTGAAAGATACTGCCCCGTCAGCGTAGTGCCTTACGCTGCGGCTGCGGTGGTGTCGATGGTGATGACGGGTGCGTGACCGGCCAGCCGGGTGAACACCTCGGCGTAAGCAGATGTCAGTGCGCAGATGCGCGGCAGTGAGGGGGCGCGGCCGTCGCGGGCTAGCAGGCGCGCGGCTATCTGGTCCGGCTGGCCGGTGAGGTGGACCAGGATGCCGCCGCGCTGCGCCGCCGCGATGGCGAGACGTGCCGCCTGCGCGAAGGTGAGCCGGGAGTGGCCGCGATCGAGCGGGCCGTAGACCAGTTCGCTGACGAAGCTGCGGTCCAGCACCTGCGGTCCCGGCCGGGCCAGGATGGCGTGGTACTTCGCGAATAGGTCTGTCCCCGCCGGGGTGAGGGCGGCGTGCACGAGGGAATGGCCGTGGCGGTTCGCGAGCGCCGCCGCCAGGGTGGTTTTCCCGGCTCCGTCGCAGCCGTCCAAGACGATGAGGTCATGCCCATCCGCCCAGTCTCTGCGGCCGGACTCCATCACCGCGAGCCCACCATGGCTGCGAGTTCACTGATGGTCGCGAAACGGCCGCTGATGGCGTACTGGATCATGAGGTTTCGCCAGTTCGGCTCGCGGCCGTCGGCGAACGTCCACCACCCGCCCGGATCCGCGGCCAGCACCGGTCGTCCCGTGGCAGCGCAGGCCCCGATGATAAGGGCGGCGCCCGGCGGGGTTTCGGGGCCGGAGGCATCGATGAGTGTCAGCCCAGCGTTCCGCGACACCGACCAGTCGGCTCGCGCCGCCACGGAGGGCTCGGCTGCGTCCGTGAGCTGGAATCGGGTGGGGAGGTGGACATCCCACCCGCGGGCCGTCAGCAGGCGAGCAGCGTCATGCCACAGGTCGCGCGCCAGGTAGGGGGATGGCTCGATGAAAGCCCGGCGCTGCGCGCTAGTGACGTGACTTGCCGCGGTGCGTGGCTGAGCGCGCAGGAGAGCGGTGATGGCATGGTCGGCGGCGGCGCGCACAGGCTGGAGGTTGCGATGCAGGAACGCCGCGAACCGGTCTGGGCTGTGCGCAGGCGGCGGGGCGAGCCGGTGCACCCGGACCACGTCGGTCAGCACGACGTCCAGCATCGGGTCAGGGAAGGCGCAGGCGGTCCCGTCGCTGGCGAGCCCGTAGGTCTGGAAATCGGTGGTCACGGCTACGACGGGTATGCCGAGGGCGGCCGCGTAGCCGATTTCCATGCAGACGCCGTCGTCCAGGCTCGGTCCGTGCAGCAGCGCGAGCATCCCGTCGATGCGGTGCAGCCGTTCCCGGTCGAGTTCGTACAGGCGCCGGCCCTTGCAAGCGTCCGCGAGGTCTTCCTCGTCGGTATCGCAGAACGGCAGGAACACCGCGTCCGCGCCGACGCGGCGGGCGAGGCGCCCGGCAACGTAGGCGCCCAGCGCCCGGTCGTGGGCCGAGAAGAGCCGGTGCGCGACGTAGTACAGGCACATGATCTGCTCTTAGCGACCGGTGATGGCCAGGCCAGGACCCCGGATCGACCGGGCCGCGGCGGTGACGGCCGCCCGCAGGGCGTCGTCGTCGCTCAGGCCGCAGGCCACGCCGGCCAGGAATGCCCCGGCCAGGATGTCACCGGCACCGGTGACCTCGGCGGAGGAGGTCTGAGGCGGCCGGATGGTGACGGTGGCGTCGCCATGCCGGAGCAGAGTGACCTCGCCCGGCCCGTCGGAGATGACAACCGCAGCCAGGCAGGCCGGGTCGGTCAGGGCGGCGAGAGTGGTGAACTCGACGGCGTTGACGAACACGACCCTGGCATGCGGCAGGAACGGAGCGGCAGCGCTGATCATCTCCCTGGCACTGGCGAGGTGGAAGTCGGTGCTGAACATCAGCCCGGCGCGGGCCAGGCGGCCCAGCACCGCACCAACCAGAAGGGGCCGCCGGCAGCACACGTGGTACTGGCCGTGGCGGCCGATCGCGTTGAGGCAATGGCTGGTGAGCGATTCCGCGGCGCCGAAGGAGCAGTCGATGCCGGCCAGCTTCCCGGTGCCGGTGTAGGTGAGCGTGAAGGCACATGAGGGGCCGGGAACCACCTTGACGCTCGTGAAGTCGAGACCGGCCAGGCGCGGGTCGCCGCGGATCCAGCCCAGGTCTGCGCCGATCACCGACACCGGCGCGGCAGCCAGCCCGGCCCGGAAGGCCGCCCGGGCCACGTGTAACGCAGCCCCGCCGAGCAGCTCGAACTGGCGGCCGTCGGGGTAGATCGCGAGGTCGCGGGATATGTTGCCGAGCACGGCCAGCTTGCTCACCGCGTGACCCCGGCGGCCTGGCAGCCGCACTCGAGAAGCGCCGGGCATACCGGGCGGCGCGGGCACAGCTGAGGCGCGAGCCGGTTGAGGTACAGGCGCTTGAAGTAGATCAGGACCAGGTGCGCGAACCAGGTCGGCGGCGCACCGGGCGGGATGGTGAGCTGGTAGCCCAGGCGCGCTGCCAGCTCCCGGTAGGCGCCGGCGTGGGCAGTCACGGCGGCCTGGAGCAGTATGCGCAGGTGCTCGTAGGCAGCGGTGCCAGCGGTGAGGGTGATCCCGAGCAGGGGCGCCAGCCTGGTCACCATGCCGGAGTCGACGGGGATGACCCCGCAGTGGTAGCCGCGTGCGTACAGCACCGCGCACTGCGCGGTGTTGTATCCCGCTCCGTCGACCTCCGCGCTGAAGGACGCGATCAGCTCATCGGGCGGTGCGGTGACCAGGTCGATTCCCGGTACGCCGGTCCGGTCGATGAAACGGGCCAGTGATCGCAGGTAGCGGATTCGCGCTGAGGGCAGGCCGATCGGGCGGACCAGACGGGCCAGGGACTCGTCGTCCAGCGTGCTCAGCATGTCCCAGCCGAGCGTGTCGGCGCGGGCGACCACGCCGGCATAAGTGCCGACCATGGCATAGGAGACCCGGCTGCTCCAGCCGGCCACCGCCATGCGAATACGCCAGTCCTGTACGTAGGCCGGCCACCACCGGTTGTCGTCATGGTTGGCCTCGACGGCCGCCCGGACATCCGGCTGCGTGGCCGCGCTGGTGACGAAGGCACGCAGCCGGTCGGCGAGTTCCGGCGTGTAACCGGTGATGGTCGCACCAGGGTGGCCGCCCATCAGCCGTTTCCCCCCGCCTGCAGCGCATGAGTGACGACGGCCAGGTTGGACGACACGACTTTCTTGCCGTAGGTCTGCGCAAGTACCTTCTCCAGCCCCCAGGTGGGCCACCCGGTGCATGACAGCACGATCGCCTGCGCCTCCTCGACAGCCCGCGTGTCGGCCCGTCTGGCCAGGTCCCGTATCTGGCCCGGGGCGATGGCTGAGTACCCATCGCGCAGATTCAGCGTCGCATGCCCGGTCACCGCAATGCCATGATTCCCGAACGTGTCGGCCTCTGCCTCGCAGACCTTCGCAGGGTAAGGGGTTAGCAGCACGATCCGGTCGCAGTGCCACTGCCGGAGCGCGGCAAGGATCGCGTCAAACGCCGTGACGACCGGCACGCGGGAGCCTGCGGTCGCCGTCTGCGCCTGGCCGGGGAACACGAACGCGGCCGATGTGCAGGCCAGGTAAACACGCTGCAGCGGCAGCGCCGCCAGCTGCCCCAGCGCGGCCGGGACAGCGGCCAGCAGCCCGGCCAGGAAATCCTCATCCAGGGCCGTGCCCAGCGACGCCGGGACCAGCCGCGCGTAGTGCCAGGCCACCGACGTGCCCGCCCACCGCGGCAGCTCAGCCTCCACGACCGAGTTCGCCCACGGCACCAGCACCCCGGCATGCTGAGCCCGGCGACGTGCCGGCCGCCGCTCACGCGGCGGCTGGCGTTCCTGCGGCTGCATGACGCTCCCCGATGAGATAGCGCGGCTCGTGGCCGGTCACGGTCATGGCGGCATTCTGGAACAGCGGCCGGGCGGTGCCGCGCTCGACGACCTGGATCGGGTAGGAGCCAAGCCGCCGGTGCCAGGTTCCGCTAGTGGTGACGAAGAACGAGTGCAGGCCGGGGATCGTTTGTCCGGCCGGGTAGACCCGCTGCTTCATCGGCTGGTCGAACACCTGCGAGATATCAGCTTTCCAGGTATCGAAATGTTCCGCCGACGGCGGCTGTCCCTGGCGCATCGCGGCCAGCGGCGTTCCCTCATAGGCGCGGGCCTGACGGACATTGATGCGATGACAACGCCATCCCTCATTCAGTATCCGCACCAGCCCCGCGAGGTTCTCGTAATGAGTGCGGTGAGTCTCCCCGGGCAAGCCGTAGATCAGGTTCAGCCCGGGCAGCAAGACCGGCAGGCCGCCAGGCCCGGCATGAGCGCCAGCCTCGTTGACGTTGGCGACGGCGCGCATCAGCACCTGAGGCGTGCAGGTCAGCGCGTTGGCCTCGATCACAGCCGGGTCGAAGGTCTCGATCCCCATCGGCGCGCAGTTCCCCTCGGTGCAATACCTGGCGACCAGCCGTGCGATGGCCGCGCCGGCGGGGGAGGCCACTGCCAGCGGGTCGGCGTTGTCGATGTGCAGTACCTCCAGACCGGGGCAGCTCTCGCGGATACCGGCCAGCAGCCGCTCGATCGCGGCGGCATCGCGGTTCAGGTAGGAAAAGAAGCAGGTCTGCTGACCTAGCCGGACGTTCCTCACCCCGGCCTGGTATAGCGCTGTGATCTCATCCAGCACGTCCGCGGGGTCGCGGAACACGACGCGGCTGCTCTTGACCGGCTCGTTGCAAAACGAGCAGAACTTGCGGCGCGTGCATCCCCGGTACAGCTCTATCTCAGCGACCGGCCGCCAGCCGAGCTGGCTGATCAGTCCCGCGCAGGAGCCGCGGTCGGCTGCCAGGCGCTCGTACGGCGCGGCCTCGCGGCTGCCCGCGCCAAGATCAGCAGAGGTGACCGTGTGGGTGTGCACGGCGTCGAACAAGCCCGCATAGGTCTCCGGATCACGCAGGACCCAGGATCCCAGCGGGCCCAGCAGCACACGTCGGCCGCGCGTGCATGCCAGCGCCCGGGCGATCTCCTGCGCCGACCCGTTCCGCGCCTGCAGGTGGACCGACGGCACCGCGTCGCCAGCGATGACCACCGTCATCCTCGCGTCCGCGAGAATCTTCAGCGCCTCGCCGCGGCTCGCCGTGGCCGAGTACGTCAGCGGGTCCGACATCGGCGGGTCCACATGCGGCCGGCCGCCGTTGAGGCACCACCGCACATCGTCGATGGTGAGGTACCGGACATCGGCCCTCGGGAACATTCTCGCCAGTGCGCCATAAGCGGCACGGGCGTAGGTAGATAAATACGGCGGAACTCCCAGACCGCTCGGCTCCACCGTGTAACAGTCCAAGATCACGGCAACATCCGTCATGCGAACCTCCCGGGACAGACCGTCAGCCCGGCCTCTCTCCATATGACACCACGGGCAGGCCGGAGGGGCGGGGTGACAAAGTGGTCATGGATTCCTGCCTTACTCGGCGCGTCGGAATGACGGCGATCCGGGTTCCCAGCCTGACGGCCTGGTGGCTGCGCGTCACTCCCGGTGCTGGGAAGGTGTGATTCCCGCCCGGCCATAACCTCCGACCTGCGCCAACACTCCTCACCAGCCTGACCGTTCCCGCCGACAGGCGGACGCGCTCCCACCTGCGTAACACGGGTTGCGGATACCCGCAGCCCGGCCAGCCGTTCCAGGCCGAGCTGTCTCCAGGCGTGCCGCAGCCCGCGGCTCCAGGAACACCATGCCGTCAACCGGGGCAGGTCAATGCTGGTGACGTGACGGACGGTCTCAGTTAACCGGCGAGCTGTCATGATTGCGTTCACTGCCATTCCGTGCCTATCTGTGCCCATACCACCTTCCCGCCTGAGTCGTGCGGGAAGTACCAGTTCCACCGCGTGCTGATGGTTTCCACGAGCAGCAGTCCCCGGCCGTTCTCAGCCTCGTCGCGCGAGTACATCCGCACTGGCGGCTGCGGACTGGCATCCCAGATGAGGATGAGCACAAGCCGCTTGTCAGACAGCAGCCACATTCGTACGGGGGTGAGGAATTCCATCGCCTGGGATGCTTGCACGGCGTTGGTGAGCAACTCGCTAACGACGAGTTCAGCAGCCTCGCTGAAATCGGTTAGTTTCCACTCCCACAGCAGCTGCCGCACGTGCAGCCGCGCGCACGGCACCGCGCTCGGCAGCGGGCCGAGTTCGAGAAAGCTCTGTAGCGGCCACTGATCCGCCATGTCGTGTCCCCGATGCGGCGTGAAAGGCGGAATCGGCATCATCCAGGCCCGGGTGTTCCTGTGGTCGCATAACGCACCGCCCGTCCTGGCATCGGCAAGGCGAACGGGACCACCCAGCCGGGCAGTAGCGGCCCTGCCGTCCATCGGGTGCCTCCCTATGACGCGGTCATCCGGCGCGCCCCGCTCGCGCTCGATGCTCTCCCCGTGGGCTGCCGGGCAGCCGACGCAACGCAGCACGCACACGACGGCCGGGACGGAGCGTGAGGTTTCCCATGATCAGAGCACCATTTCGTAGCCTGATCTCTGAGGATGACATCTGAGTCAACGGGTATTCACTCCCCGTGTTGGGAAGATGTGGTTCCCGCGTCGACATCCATTCCTAGCTGCGTGAATGCGATCACTTACGGGAATCTGTTCCCGTTATGCACGCTGCCGCCATCCGAGCGCACGGCCGGGTTGAATCCGGGCGGGGCGCAGCTTCCGGTGGCCGGGAGTGATACCCGCACCGTGCTGCGAGAATCGGACGTCATCTGACGTGCCGTGGCACCTGCTGTCCGCCACCCTGGATACCACGGCGAGCTAGCCGGGTCGGTGCTGGCCGCCGTCCTGCCGCTTCGGATCGAAGATCAGGCGCACGCAGCGGCAGCTTTGGTAGTCATCGTGGTGTCCCGGGCGTCGGCCCGCTTGTTCCGACGGCTTGCTGGATCGAGGTGAAGCCCGCCTGGCGGGCGCGGCGCGCGAGGCCGTGGTGGATGCGGCGGGGCCACAGCGGGCCGCCGTAGACGAATCCGGTGTAGGCCTGCAGCAGGGTGGCGCCGGCCTGGATGCGCTCCCACGCGTCGTCCGGGGTCTCGATTCCCCCGACCGCGACGAGGATGAGGCCGTCCCCTACCCGGGCGCGGAGCTGGCGGAGCACGTGCAGGGCGCGATGCTTGAGCGGCGCGCCGGACAGGCCACCGGCCCCGGCAGCGTCGACGTCGGCGGGGTCGGTGGCCAGATTGTCTCTCGTGATAGTGGTGTTGGTGGCGATGATCCCGTCCAGGCCAAGTTCGAGGGCAAGGTCGGCGATCGCGTCAATGTCGTCATCAGCGAGGTCGGGGGCGATCTTGACCAGCAGCGGGATGGGCCGCGCGCTCGTGGTCTCCAGAGCCTCCCGGACGGCGGTGACCAGCGGGCGCAGATGGGTGACGGCCTGCAGGTTGCGCAGTCCGGGAGTGTTGGGAGAGCTGACGTTAATGACCAGGTAGTCGGCGACGTCGCCGAGCAGCCTCGCGCTCGCGGCGTAGTCGTTGACCGCCTGGGATTCCGGCACGGCCTTCGTCTTGCCGATGTTCGCTCCGACCACGAGGTTCCGGGTGCGGCGGGAGCGCAGCCGCGCGGCGGCAGCGGCTGCGCCGTGGTTGTTGAAGCCCATCCGGTTGATCAGCGCGCGGTCACGGGGCAGGCGGAACATCCGCGGCCTGGGATTGCCCGGCTGCGGCTGCGCAGTCACGGTCCCGACCTCGATGAACGCGAATCCCAGGATGCCCAGCGCGTCCGGTCCCAGAGCGTCCTTATCGAACCCGGCCGCCAGCCCCAGCGGGCCGTGCAGGTCCCGGCCGAACGCCTGGACCCGCAGCACCGGATCCCGTGGAGCAAGCCAGCTAAGGAGCAGCCACGAGACGCCGGGCACCGCTGCGGCGAGGCGGATGAGCCCGAATCCCAGCCGGTGCGCGGTCTCCGCGGGCAGGCGCCGGAACACGGCGGAAAACAGCAGCTTGTACATCGCCCTCCAGCGATCGTGCCCGTCGGCAGCGCGAGCGCCGCGCAGCCCAGGACGGTCCCGTCATCGTCGCCGATCGTAGCGGCGCCGCGCGGTGAGCATGATCGGGCAGTGCCGCACCGTCTTGTTCGCAGGCGGGACGTGGATGATGTCGTGACGGGCTAGCGGGCACGTGCGGGACGGTCGAGTTCCTGCACGATGGTCTCGCCGGAGAAGTTATCGATCCGGTCGCGGAGATTGCGGGCCTCCCGGGCACCGCTGAACTCCGCGCCTGCGAGACGGCCCCGGACATCGGCGAGTCGCTCCCCGATCTGGGCTATGCGCAGAGCGGCCGGGATCGCGAGCACAGGTGCCAGGCTCTCGGCCGCACCATCGAGACGCCGCATGAGCAGGTAGGCCACGGCCATGTCGACCCGGGCTAGCCACTCGGCTCCGTAGGAACGCTGCGCGGCTGGACCGCCGGCGTACAGGTCGACGGCGCGGCCGGTGGCTGTCAAGGCGTCGTCGGCCTGTCCCAGATGGATGAAGGCCGCCCCCGCATAGCAGTATTTCTTGGTGTCGGCAAAGCCGAATACCCCGCCGACTTCATCGTGCAGGTAATCACCGCCTGCCAGGGATTCCCTGGCGTCGGCGGCGGCGCCCATGCACTCGCTGGCCTCCTGGGCGTCGCCGAGCAGCGACCACGCCCGGCCCTCGATCGAATGCAGCCTGACCCAGGCCGTGGCGGAATCGCCGTAGCGCCTGGCGCTTTGCGCTAGCCGGACGGCCTGCTGGGGCCGCCCGGACCAGTATTCGATCAGCGCCTGCATACCGCGAGTCCAGGCCCGCAGCCCGTTGTGGCCGATGATGTCGCCATACGCCCACGCGGCACGGGCCTGCTCCCCGGCGGCGTCACGGTAGCCAAGATCTGTGCTGGCGTTGGCGAGAAGGCCGCATAGCACGCCGGCCAGCAGGTGCAGGTGCGCAGTGGCGGCGGGCTTCTGGCGTCCTGCCAGCAGCCAGTAGATCCGGTTGCGCACGCGCAGCATCTCGGCGAACATCCGCAGCGGCGGAACGTGTATGTAGTCAGTGGCGATGCGGCGGATGTCGGCGTCGAGCTGTTCCAGCGTGGCATCCCCCACATTGCTGCCTTCTGCCCATTCGGCATGCGTGCTCGACTCGTGAGCTGCCGCCAGGATCAGCGCCTTTTCTGACAGGCGGTCGAGCGCCCCGGAGACGGGCAGATCAACAGCAGTGCCGTAACGCTGGGGGGAGCGACTGCCCGGCTCGGCCGCCGGTGAGTGCGGAAGCTGTGCCACGGCAGCCACGGACTCGGCAACCTCGCCGCCAGCCGTCAGCGGGCCCGCGGCCGGTGACAGCGACTCCAGCCTCGCGGGTGCCTTCGCCTGCGGTGCGACGCCGGTCTCGGCGATGCCGCGGGCCAGCTGGCCGTGACCGTACTGCCCGTCGGCAGGCGCGGACTTGCCGATAATGAGCCGATCAGCGGAAGGCATGTGCTCGTAGTCGGCCACGTCGAGCAAGTCGTGCACACTGCACCCGTACACGGCTGCGAGCAGCGACAGCAGGTAAGGAGTGGGTCTGCGGCCCGCAGGCCCAGGTCCTTCACCTGGCCAGTTCTCGTATTCGCACAGGTGAGGACCGGTCATGGTGACCGTGGTGCCGTCTGGACTCAGCCCGGCATGGGCGGCGCTGGTGCTGATCTGCTCCGCGGCCTCGGTCTGCGACCAGCCGTAGGCGTGCCGCCAGGCGGCCCGGGGCCGCAGCCGATAACGCCGGGCGAACTCCACGGCGATCTGCCGATGGCTCATCCCCAGCGCGCGCATCTTCTCCCGCAGGGTCCGCTGCTCGGCCCGCAGGCTGGTTTTCGCATACGGCATGTCCATTCGGCCTTTCCGGTTGGAAAAGGAGCACCTTCAGCCGGGCTGTGTCGCCTGCAAATCGCTGAGTTCTTCCCGGACCGCTGCCCAGGGGAACAAAGTGTTGCCCGACTCTCCCTGATTGGGTACCGGCAGCGGGTACCGCTCCGGATCGAAGATCAGGCGCACGCCCCACGACCGCAACGTCGCGATGCTGGTGACGAATGCCGGATGGCGGGCGAGCATCTGGTTGGGAAACGGCACGGCGATGACCGGCGAGCCCGTCCCGACAGCTTCGTTGAGCAGCCCCAGCGCCAAGGTGTCGGAGATGCCGGCAGCTAGCTTGTTGATCGTGTTGAAGGTCGCCGGCGCTACCACGAACGCATCCGGGGGCGGGAGAACGTCAGGCTCATCGGGACGCTTGTAATCGCAGCGGACAGGATGGCCGGTCAGGTCCGCGAGGGGGCCAGGCTCGAGGAACTTCATCCCCGACGGCGTGGCGATCACGCACACATCCCACCCATGATCCTGGGCGTACCGGACGAACTCTGGAAGATCGCCGGCTGGCCGCCCTCCGCAGGCAACGATGTACA
>Ga0307373_10012977_pt1 | contig 11734 bp, 8 predicted proteins | sample OX2MG_FD_202534 | JGI IMG/M metagenome (GOLD analysis project Ga0307373, IMG submission 202534) | Soil microbial communities from Risofladan, Vaasa, Finland - OX-2 | ecosystem: Environmental > Terrestrial > Soil > Coastal area > Acid sulfate soil | place: Finland: Risofladan, Vaasa | collected...
GCTATCTGCCGGAACAAATCGCCCAGTTGCAGCAGGCCCTGGCCCGGCGCGGCTTGGCGCCGTCGGGATTGTCGGGGAAGCGACAAGACTTGCGTCAGGGGTGCTTGGTAGGCCACCAGGTCGTGGGAGCGGAAACCGGGTCAGAACGATTTTAAAATCGTTCTGACCCGGTTTCCGCTCGTCGGAAATCTCAGCGGCGATCGAGTCATTTTGTCCGATCCGACAATCCAGCGACCCCGCCACATGAAAACCGACCACGTGAAGTATAACAAAATCTGGCGGGCCTTGCCGAAATTACTTCGCTGCGCCACCTTTTGGGGCGCGGTGATTCATCGCCGCTTTCTTCGCCCCGCGGCCGGCTTCTTAGCTAATAAGCGCCACGTGATGCCGGCCACGCTCAGCCATCGTTCGGATTCGAAACCTCCATCGGTCGCTGATAATCGGCGGCATGGGGAGCAGGCCTGATACCTGGCCTTAACCGAGCATCGCCAATCGGCGTGCCGGCAACCAAGGTCAAAGGAACTACGCCTGCCCAGACGGGGTGTATCTCCCCCAAGATGCGAGCGCGGATGGGGTTCCGCGGTCCCGGAACTTTATTCGATTTTCGCACGAAGGGTCTGTTGAATAACGACGAGCGCCGAAGGTCTCTGCGACTTTTCCTGGGATCTCGTGGTCGGTTTGCCGGTTTCTCGGCTTCAGGTTTTCCCACAAAGGCGTACTTGATGCGATTCTTCGGCACGACCTCTTCTTCGTTGAAACCCAGGTAGGCTGTGCATGCCGGTGTGCTGCGCGCCGGAGAGACCGGCGTGGTCCGTGTTTCGATCGAAGGGCCACAAGCGTCTTATGCCGGTTCGTCGCGTAACGGAGTGAACAGCGACGATTGGGGCTTTTTCCCCGCGTCCTACCGGTTCAAGACCAAACGCTGACGTGCGCGTGCAAGACCATTTAGCTCGCCAGCTCGGGCCGGTCCTTGAACAGGGCCAGCGCTTCCGGGTTGGCCAGGGCTTCGGCGTTGCGCACCGCTCGACCGTGGATCACGTCGCGAACGGCCAGCTCGACGAGCTTGCCGCTACGGGTGCGGGGAATGTCGGCCACGGCCAGCACCTTGGCCGGAACGTGCCGAGGCGTCGTGTTGCCGCGGATCTGGTCTTTGATCCGGCGTATCAGGCCGTTATCGAGCACGACGCCGTCGCGGAGCTTGACGAACAGCACCACCCGCATGTCGCCCTCCCAATTCTGCCCGACGACGATGCTCTCCAGGACCTCGGGCAGTTGCTCTACCGGCCGATAGATTTCGGCCGTGCCAATCCGCACGCCGCCGGGGTTCAGGACGGCGTCGGAGCGGCCGTAGATCACCATGCCGCCGCGCTCGTTCAGCTCGGCAAAGTCGCCGTGGCACCAGACGCCGGGAAACCGCCCGAAATAGGTCTGGTGATAATTGTCGCCCGGATCGTTCCAAAAACCCAGCGGCATCGAGGGGAACGGGGCCGTGCAGACCAGTTCGCCCTTTTGGCCCACGACCGGCCGGCCCGCGTCGTCGAACACTTGGACGTTCGTTCCCAAGGTCCGGCATTGCAGCTCGCCCCGATAGACCGGACCTATCGGGTTGTCGCTGGCAAAAAAGCCGCACAACTCGGTTCCGCCGGAAATGCTCGAAAGCCGCACGTCACGTTTGATTGCCCGGTAGACGTAATCGAAGTTCTCGCCGTTCAAGGGCGAACCGGTCGACAGGACCGCGCGTAACGACGACAGGTCGTGGGTCTTGGCCGGCTCGAGCCGCACCTTCTCGATCGTCGAGAGGTACTTGGGGCTGGTGCCGAACACGGTCAGCCGCTCCTGGTCCGCAAGGTCAAAGAGGACGTCGAGCTTGGGCGCCAGGGGCGAACCGTCGTAGAGCACCACCGTGCAGCCGACCGCCAGGCCGCTGACGAGCCAGTTCCACATCATCCAGCCCGTGGTGGTGAAATAGAACAAGCGGTCGTCGCGCGTCAGATTGCCGTGCAGGACGTGCTCCGACAGGTGCTTGAGCAGGATGCCGCCGGCCGTGTGGACGATGCACTTGGGGGGCCCGGTCGTGCCCGACGAATACAGAATGTAGAGAGGGTGGTCGGCCGGAAGTTGCTCGAACGTGACGGGGCCGTCCGGGGCGTTTTCCAGAAAGGGGTCCCAGGCCACAGCGTCCGGGACCAATTCGAGGTTCATGTCGGTTGCATTGAGGTACGGTACCACGACAAGGCCCTTGATCGAACCGATGCGCTCGCGGATTTCGCGCACGCGCACGCGCGTGTCGACGCGACGTCCGTTGTCGATATAGCCGTCGACGGCGAACAGCACTTTGGGTTCGATCTGGCGAAAGCGGTCGAAAACGCCCTGCGCGCCGAAGTCGGCCGAGCAGCTTGACCAGACCGCCCCCAGGCTCGCCGTGGCGAGCATGGCGATCACCGCCTCGGGAATGTTGGGCAGGTAGCCTGCCACGCGATCGCCCGGCCCGACCCCCAGTTCTTTCAACGCCGTCGCGGCGCGCCCGACGGCGTGGCCCAGTTGGTGGTACGTGAACGCCGACCTGCGGCCAACCTCGTTTACGGAGACGAGGGCTTCGCGGTCGTCGTCGAAGCGCAGCAGGTTCTCGGCGAAATTGAGCCGCGCGCCCGGAAACCAATGGGCGCCGGGCATGCGATCGAAGTGCTCGACGACCGTATCGTAACGACGGCCCGCCACGACGCCGCAAAAATCCCATACGGCGGCCCAGAATGGCCCCGGCTCGTCGATCGACCAACGGTGCAACGACTCGTAATCCGCCATCGCCGGGTGGCCACGATCGGCCACGAACCGCATGAACGCGGTCAGGTTCGATTCGGCAACCTGATCGGCCGTGGGCTGCCAGAGGATTGGGGTCATGGGATTCTATGTCGCACGCGGCAGGGAATGTCGTGATTTTCGCCCAGGCGGACAAAATATAGTTTACGCCGCCAAAGTCAACGACTACCTGACCGCCGGTCTGGCGATTTCCTTGTTCCTACGCTCCGCCGACCTGTTGCGCGGGTGCCCCGAACACATCGTCGGCCGTTGGGTATGGGGACGCGGAGCGTCCGCGGAATTGGTCCCACGCGGAGCGTGGGAACAAGTAGCTGACAGGCCGAGCGTGGGAACGAGTCGTCACTTTGTCAACTCCGGACGGTCCTTGAACTGCGCCAGCGCCTCCGGGTTGGCCAACGCATCTGCGTTTCGCACCGCTCGGCCGTGGATCACGTCGCGAACGGCCAGCTCGACGAGCTTGCCGCTACGGGTGCGCGGAATGTCGGCTACGGCCAGCACCTTGTCAGGCACGTGCCGCGGTGTTGCGTTGCGCCGGATGTGGTCCTTGATCCGGTTGGTCAGGCGGTCGTCGAGCACGACCCCGTCGCGGAGCTTGACGAACAGCACCACCCTTACATCGCCCCCCCAATCCTGCCCGACGACGATACTCTCTAGGACCTCGGGCATTTGCTCGACCGGCCGATAGATTTCGGCCGTGCCGATCCGCACGCCGCCGGGGTTCAGGATGGCGTCGGAGCGGCCGTAGATCACCATGCCGCCGCGCTCGGTGAGCTCGGCATAGTCTCCGTGGCACCAGACGCCGGGAAACCGTTCGAAGTAGGCCTGGTGGTACTTGGGACCGGGATCTTTCCAAAAACCCAGCGGCATTGTAGGGAACGGCGCCGTGCAGACCAGCTCGCCCTTTTGGCCCACGACCGGCCGGCCCGCGTCGTCGAACACTTGGACGTTCATTCCCAAGGTCCGGCATTGTATCTCGCCCCGATAGACCGCGCCTATCGGGTTACCCATGGCGAAACATCCGCACAGATCGGTGCCGCCGGAAATACTCGAAAGCCGCACGTCGCGTTTGATCGCCCGATAGACGTAATCGAAGTTTTCGCTGTTCAACGGCGATCCGGTCGAAAGGACCGCGCGCAGCGACGACAAATCGTGGGTCTTGGCCGGTTCGAGCCGCACCTTCTCGATGATCGAAAGGTACTTGGGGCTGGTTCCGAACACGGTCAGCCGCTCCCGTTCGGCGAGCTCGAAGAGCGCGTTGAACTTGGACGCCAGGGGTGAACCGTCGTAGAGCACCACCGCGCAGCCGACCGCCAGGCCGCTGACGAGCCAGTTCCACATCATCCAGCCGGTGGTGGTGAAATAGAACAAGCGGTCGTCGCGAGTCAGGTCGCCGTGCAGGACGTGCTCCGAAAGGTGCTTGAGCAGGATGCCGCCGGCCGTGTGGACGATGCACTTGGGCGGCCCGGTCGTGCCCGACGAATAGAGAATGTAAAGCGGGTGGTCGGCCGGAAGTTGTTCGAAGTGGATTGGGCCGCTCGGAGCGTCTGCCAGAAAGCGGTCCCAGGCCACCGCCCCCGGGACCGATTCGATGCCCCCGCCGGGTACGTCAAGGTTCGGGACCATGACGAGTCGCTCGATGGAACCGATGCGCTCACGGACTTCGCGCACGCGCTCGCGCGTATCAATGCGGCGGTCGTTGTCAACATAGCCATCGACGGCGAAAAGGACCTTGGGCTCGATCTGGCCGAAGCGGTCCACGACGCCCTGCGCGCCGAAGTCGGGCGAGCAGCTCGACCAGACCGCCCCCAGGACGGCCGTGGCGAGCATGGCGATCACCGCCTCGGGGATGTTGGGAAGGTAGCCGGCCACGCGGTCGCCCGGCCCGATACCCAGTTCCCTGAGCGAGTGCGCCGTGCGCCCGACGGCGTGGCGCAGTTGCCGGTAGGTGAGCACCGACCGGCGGCCGCTTTCGTTTGCGGACACGAGGGCCTCGCGGTCGTCGTCGAAGCGCAGCAGGTTCTCGGCGAAGTTGAGTCGCGCGCCCGGAAACCAGCGGGCGCCGGGCATGCGGTCGAAGTGCTCGACGACCGTATCGTAACGTCGGCCCGCCACGACCCCGCAAAAATCCCAGACGGCGGCCCAGAAGGGCCCCGGCTCGTCGATCGACCAACGGTGCAGCGATGCGTAATCCGCCATCGCCGGGTGACCACGATTGGCCACGAACCGCATGAACGCTGTCAGGTTCGATTTCGCGACCTGGTCGGCGGTGGGTTGCCAGAGGGGCGTGTCGGTCATGGGTTCATGCTCCCTCTTGGTCCGGGAGAGCCGGTAGCAGGCTGCCCGTCACTTCGCCAAAGCCGACACGGTAGCCCGCGCCTTGGCACCAGGCGGTCATGGTCACGCGGTCGCCGTCGGCCAGGAACCGCCGGATCTCGCCGCCAGTCAGCTCCAGCGGCTGCTTGCCCCCCCAGGTGATCTCCAAGAGCGATCCGCGCGAGTCGGCCGTCGGCCCGCTGATCGTGCCGCTGGCCAAGAGGTCGCCCGTCCTGAGGTTACAGCCGTTAACTGTATGATGGGCCACTTGCTGAGCGAGGTTCCAGTAGAGGTGCCGGTAGTTCGAAGCGCTGATCCTTTGCGGCTGGGACATGGCCTGCGATTGCAGGTGGACCTCAAGCTGGATATCGAAGGACGGATTGCCCGGCGATTTCAGGTAATTCAAGGCCGGCGGCTCCTGTGCCGGCCCGGCAACGCGGAATGGCTCGAGGGCATCGAGTGGAACGACCCACGGCGAGATCGAAGTGCCGAAGTTCTTGGCAAGGAACGGGCCCAAAGGGACGTATTCCCACTTTTGGATGTCGCGAGCGCTCCAGTCATTGACGAGCACCATTCCAAAAACGTGTTCCTCCGCCCGTTCGACGGAGACCGGCTCGCCCAACGGATTGCCTTGGCCGATGAAGCAACCCATTTCCAGCTCGAAATCGACGGCGTTGCTCGGCCCGAACGAGGGCGCCGCGGCGGTCTCGGCCTTGGTTTGGCCGCGCGGGCGAGCGAGGTCGGTTCCGCTGACGACGACCGAGCTGGCCCGGCCATGATAGGCGATCGGCAAGTGAAGCCAATTGGCCGGCAAGGCGTTTTCCGGTCCGCGGAACATCGTGCCGACGTTCGTGGCATGTTCCTTCGACGAATAGAAATCGGTGTAGTCGCCGATCTCGACCGGCAGGAGCAGCTCGACATCGGACTGGCGTACAAGCGCCTCTTGCCGCAACGTCGCGTCGTCGCGCAAGATCGGCTGCTCCTCACGCAGCAAGCAACTGATTCGCTCGCGTGTGCGGCGCCAGGCTTCTCTCTTGAGCGCCATGAAGGCGTTGAGCGAGCTTCGGTCGAAGATTTTTTCTCCACCCGCCGCCTCGCCGAGCAATCCGCGTCGATCCAAAACCGCCAAATCCAGGACGAATTCGCCGATGGCCACGCCGACACGCGGCGCTCCGCCGGCCCGCGGGCGAAACACACCGTAGGGGAGGTTCTGGATCGGAAAATGGGACTCGGGGGCAACGGGTACGAAGCTCCGCAGGTCGGGCGAAGTGGTGGATGTCATGGCAAGCTCAATAGCCCTGATCGGATCGCCATTTATACCGCGCGCAGGTGTAACTGGGGTAGCTGCCTTCAAAAAAGTCGGTTAAATAAATCGACTGCGAGAACTGCCTCGAAGTGCCGCACGATCCCGTCGGCCAGGACGGTATACCGTAGGAGCAGGGTAGCCGCACTCCAACGAAACCGTGGTAATCAGCAGGTGGGAGAGCGAATGGAGCAGGATGTACGGCAGGCCTGGAAACTTTAGACCAACCGTGCCGCGGCCGGCTTGGGCGTCGTGGCGTCGTCGGCTCCGCCCGCGTCGTTGGCCACGTCCATTTCATCGGCGCTCGTTTCCTCGGCGCGTTGGCCTTCGTCGGCGTCGAGCGGAACAAGGAAGCCGGTCAGATACCAGCGCGACGGCGCCTGCGGCTGCACCTCGTCGGGCGAACCGACTTGCCGTCCGCCCGGCCCAGTCGCCGGACCGATCAGTCGAGACGCAAAGCATCGACGAGCTGCTCGCGGACATCGAGGGGAGTCATGGGGCGGGGAAGTTGCTGGTTGTTGGTTGCTGGTTTCGGGTCGTCGGATGTTGGTCGCTTCTGGATGGGCGGCCAGCCGGCCGCCGCCAGGAACTAGCAACTGACAACCACCTCAGCAGCTTGGCAGGTCAGTGAACGGATTTTAATGCCCTGCCGTGGAAATGGGAGATCTTGCAGTTTGCCGCTTTTCCTGCTAGGTTCCTAGGCTAAAATGGAATTGGACGAGGAAAGCCGACCGATACCCTACGGTCGGCGGTAGCCAAGCTGGCTGCTGGTGATCTTTTTCATGACGACTGGTGGCCGCACGGATGCGTGCGGCCTTTATTTTGCGCAAGGGAGACGAGCCGTGGAAACGCTTCTCGATGAAAAAGAGCTTGCCAAACAGATCATCGTCGAAATCGTCCGCCTTTACGGCGGAAAGGCACCAACGAAGACGGGACTTTTCAAGGCATTCTACTTTGCGCACCTGTATTACGTGGGCCGCGCAGTCGGATATCTTTCCAATTGGCCCATCGTGAAAATGCCAGGCGGCCCTGGGATTGATCAGGCCGACCAGCTATTGGCCGAGCTGGTCGACGAGGGAAAACTTGCCGAACGCATTGAGCCGATCGGCCCCTACCAGGCCGTGCAGTACGAAGCTGCGGTGGACGCGATTCCCGAAGGTCTTTCATTGCCGGCGATCGAGGCCATCCGCGAAGCGGTGCTCTTCGTCAAGGATAAGTCCGCCGCCGAACTGAGCGAGCTGACCCATGAGTTCTCCCGCTCGTGGATCAGTGCCGAGATGGGCGCTGAATTGAATATTTACATCGATATTCCGCCCAAGGATGTCTACGAATCTCGACTCGCGAACATGCAACGGGTCGAGAGTGTTTTCGAAGAAGTCTGGGGCCGCTAGGCCTATAGCTTGTGCCATCGCCCAACCGACGCCCCCTTTTGGCCCTACAATCCGGACGCAAGAACGAAAACAACAAATCATTTCTGGGGCATTCAAATGGGCTGTTTATCCAAGCGCGCGATTCAACGGTTGGCTGTGCTACACACCCTTTCGCTATGGCGCAAGGGCGCGTATGGGCCGGTTCGTGTTCATAAGACGCTCTTCTTTGCCGACAAGAACAGCGTCGATGCAACCTGGCGGCTTTTCACCTTCAAGAAGTGGAATCTCGGGCAGTACAGCGACGAGATCGCGTCGGCGCTCAACGACCTTCAGGCCGCCCGGCGTGTATCCACGCTATTCGATGGACCGTCGGAGCGGATCCGCGCCCACGTACCGGCATCGATCCGGCCACGGATCGCGGCCTTCTTCGCCAATTATTTCCAGGAGTGGAGCGCGGCCCTGAAACCGGCCTTCAAGGAGTGGGCGCATTTGCGGAACGTCGACATCATCAATCGCGCTCACCAGGACGCCACATACACGGGTGCGAACCACGGCGATACGATCTTCCGGTCGTTTTCCGCCAAGGAGGTCGAGTTTGATGGTCTAGATGCCGACGTCGCCGAGCAGTTTTCAGACTTAGTCGATGATCGACTCCACGAAGGTCTGCTCAAGAGGGTTGCCCAAGCGGCGGACCGGCCAAGGAAGAACGAGGACTGGCGCCGAATTTACTTTGGCGAAGAGACCGTTTGCGCATAAGGACCGTCGTGATTGGCCTCGGTTGATACCAGTCTCGTTCGCAAGGAGTTGAAGGCGATCGCGGCCCGCAGCAAGGTGGTGCGAAAACTGCTGTACGAGGCCCTTGAGGGTCTCGAGGAAGATCCCTCGCAGTATTCCGAACTTGAGATGTACCCGGCTGAGCTACGGCAGAAGTACCCGGATGTCGTGCTCAGGAAGGTGTATATCGAGCACAATCCGCACAATTATCGGCTCGTTTTCATTCATTGGACTTTTGAAGACAGCTCGGAGCACGTCGACGTGATCTACGCATTTCCGCGTAAGCGGGGGTATCCTATCGACTGGGAACAGGTGGAGCAATTTCTCCGCGATGCTTGATCAAACGGCTGCATTGTTTTTGCTCCCGCGCGCTTTCGAACTCCTCAGACCCCATCGAGCTTGTCTCGATGGTGATCGAGATGGAGTGCTAAAGCCGCCGGCCGTGCTTGCAACAGACCCCTTCGAGCTTGCCTCGATGGTGAATCAGATCATCGGCGCCGAGCGCCAAGCAAGGAAATCTTCTTCACCGACTGCGACGAGCGGGGTGGGTTCGGGGTTTCGGTGCGGCGCGCCGCAGGAGCACGCCATCTGCTAAACCAACCCTGACGAGCGGGGTGGGGTCGTTGTGGCGCCACAGTGCGACGATCCTAAAACAAATCATCGCCAGAAGCGTTGGAGGCATTTCCTTTCGCCGGTTTCTTTTTGCTCCCCGCCTCTTCGGCTTCACCTCCGCCTCGGCCGCCGCGCCCGCCAGGCGCTCCTCCTCGACGAGGTGCTCGCCCGCCTCCTCGCCCCCAACGCCCAACGCGCCGAGGTCGTCAGGGCAACGGTAGCATGGCTTCTTGCGGCCGCGTGACGAGCGGTGCGCCTCGGGTTCCTCTTCGTCCTCGTCTTCGTAGTCGAGCAGGGGCACCACCGCTCGGCATTAAAAACCATGGCCGCGCGAGGAATTCGCCTCAGTTGAATAGGTTCAGTCGGCGAAAGGAGGCCAAGTCCGGCCGGCTCGACCAAGGAAGGCTGCGCCTCTTCGGAAACCGGTCCCACATCAAGCAGCCACCCGCAGCGCCTTGTTCAGCGCGGGCATCAACTCCTTGGCGAACAGCTCCATGCTCCGCAACCAGCTCGCCTTGTCGTCCCAGTCGTAGCTCATCAGCACCAACGTGCCGAACGTGCCGGTCTCGTCGATCATTGCCAACAGCCGCTTGAGCACCTCGTCGACGTCGCCCGCCATGATCTGTTCGCTCATCAGGAAATCCAGGTTGCAGTCGGCGTCGGACATGTTCAAGTCGCGCTTGTAGAGTTTTCTCCCCAGCCCGCGATCGAAAAGCATACCGATGTATTCGAAGTTGCGGCCGAGCGAGTTGTGGCGGGCGATCCGCCGAGCTTCGGCCGTGGTGTCGGCCAGAAAGATCGAGCGGCAAATCTTCCAGCTCGCCCGGTCGGGCCGCCGCCCGGCCGCCAGCGCCGCTTGCTCGTAGGTCTGCCAATGGTCGGCCAGCACGTTGGCGGTCACCAGGCAATGGCTGAACGGCTGGAAGCCGAGCCGGCCCGCGTTCTTCATCGTCGGCGAGCCGCGGCTCATGGCGGGTAGCGCGATCGGCGGGTGCGGACGCTGCAACGGTTTCGGGACGTAGCCGATCTTCGTCTCCGTATCGACGTTTTTCGCGAGGCTGATCTTCCAGAACTTTCCGTCGTACTCGTAGGGCGGCTCCGACGACCAGAGCTTGAGGATGATCTCGATCGCCTCGTCGGACATCGCCGCGCCGAACTTGGGATCGATGCCGAACAGCTCCTGATCGGTGCTCACGCTGCCGGGACCGAAACAGAGGTTGAGCCGCCCCTTCGACAGATGATCGAGAAATGCCAGCCGGCCGGCCACGTGGGCCGGGTGGTGCTGTTGCAGGCAAACCGGCGCCGGACCGAGGCGGATCGTGCGGGTTTCGCCCAGGGCGCGGGCAATGAAAATCTCCGGCATCACGATCCGCTCGTACTGCATCGTGTGGTGCTCGCCGATCCAGAACTCGCTGAATCCAAGCTCCTCGGCGCGGACGATCAACTCCAGGTCCTCGTCGCAACACTGCGCCAGCGGCTTGGCCGGGTCGTGAAAGGGCATGATGAACATGCCGTAGTTGGTCATGGGTCCGTTGTCATGGGTCATGTTGTAGGGGTGCGTCGCATGGGGTTGGTGGGACGGCTCGCCTGCAAGATTGTGAGGGTTGATCGCACCGTGTGTCAAGCGTTTTCGAGGCGGGGGGCCTTCTGGTCGCTGCGCAACGAGAAGGCACAGCCAATCGCCGGCCGCCGCACTGCGGAGAAGCTGCGGAGAAGCCCGCCGCTTGCACGCTGCTCGGAATTGTGGAGAATTCGTTGTTCTCTAGGAGCACGCCCTGATGGACCCCGCCGCACTCGAATTCTTCAAGCGCATCCTCGAGACGCCCAGCCCGTCGGGCTTCGAGCGTCCCGTGCAGGACCTCGTTCGTGAGTACCTCGCGCCGGTCGCCGACCGCGTGACGACCGACCTGCACGGCAACGTGATCGCGGTCAAGAACCCCGCGGGCCGTCTGCGGGTCATGCTGGCCGGGCATTGCGACCAGATCGGCATGCTGGTGCAGCACATCGACGCCGAGGGATTTCTCTACACGCAACCGATCGGCGGCTGGGACCCTCAGGTGCTCATCGGTCAGAAAATGACGGTCTGGACCGCCTCCGGGCCAGTGCCGGCGGTGATTGCGCGTAAGCCGATCCACTTGCTGGCCGACGACGAGCGAAACAAGGTGCCCAAGCTCAAGGACCTCTGGCTCGACATGGGAGCCAAAGACAAGGACGACGCCGCGGGCGTGGTCAAGATCGGCGACCCCGTGACTTTGGAACTCGGCTTTCGTCCGATGCGCAACGGCCTGGCGTGCGCGCCGGCGATGGACGACAAATCGGGCCTGTGGGTGGTGCTCGAGGCCTTTCGCCGCGCGAGCCTCAAGCCGCTCGACTGCGCACTTTACGTCGTTTCGACGGTGCAGGAGGAAATCGGCCTGCGCGGGGCCCAGACGAGCGCGTTCGGGATCGACCCGCAAGTCGGCATTGCCGTCGACGTGACGCACGCCACCGACTGTCCGACGATCGACAAGAAACAAGAGGGGGACGTGGCGTTGGGGGCCGGGCC
>Ga0307373_10012980_pt1 | contig 11732 bp, 11 predicted proteins | sample OX2MG_FD_202534 | JGI IMG/M metagenome (GOLD analysis project Ga0307373, IMG submission 202534) | Soil microbial communities from Risofladan, Vaasa, Finland - OX-2 | ecosystem: Environmental > Terrestrial > Soil > Coastal area > Acid sulfate soil | place: Finland: Risofladan, Vaasa | collected...
GAGACGCTGAACAAGGGCGTGGTGGACGTGCTGACGCAGGCCGGCTCCGGCTGGGGCGTGAAGGTGCTGCGCTACGAGATCCGCAACCTCACGCCGCCCGACGAGATCCAGAAGGCGATGGAGCTGCAGCTCACCGCCGAGCGGCAGAAGCGGGCCGCGATCGCGAAGTCCGAAGGCGACCGCCAGCAGGCGATCAATCAGTCCGAGGGACAGAAGCAGAGTCAGATCAACAACGCCGAAGGCGAGCGGCAGGCGGCCATTCTGCGCGCCGACGGTCAGGCGCAGGCGATTGCGACCGTCGCGGCGGCCACGGCGAAGGCGATCGCCGACATCGGCCAGGCGGTGGCCGGCGAAGGGGGCGCCGAGGCGCTGCACTACCAGCTCGGCCAGCAGTGGGTGGCGCAGTGGGGTCTGCTCGCGAAGAACTCGACCGTCACCATCGTCCCGGCCAGCATGGGCGACCTGTCCGCGATGGTCGGCACGCTGCTGGCGCAGGCGGGGAACGCGAAGCCGGCGGCCGCGCCGAAGGTTCCGTGACGGCGCGGAAGAAGACGGCCGGCCCGGCCTCTCGGGTGTCGTAGCCCCGGGCTTCAGCCCGGTCGACGCGCTGGCGAAGCCGCGTGGATCGACGACAGGCCCCGGGGCCGGGCTGAAGCCCGGCGCTGCGAACGCGGCGCGCCCGAGCACTGAGCCCTGAGCCCTGAGCACTGAGCCCCGCGCCCCGAGCGCCCCCGCCGTGCTAGCATTCCTCCCGCCCGGGGAGGGCTCCCATATGACAGCATCGGCTCACCGGCGTGCTTCGGCCGTCCTGGCGTGTTCTGTCTGCGTTGCGCTGCTCGCATTCGTCACTCCGGCCCGCGCGGCCGATGAGGGGACGCGGCTGCTCCAGTCGCCCACGGTCAGCGACACCCAGATCGCCTTCGCCTACGCCCAGAACATCTGGGTCGTCCCGCGCGCCGGCGGCCTCGCCCGTCGACTGACGACCTTCCAGGGACTCACGTCGAACCCGCACTTCTCGCCCGACGGCAAGTGGATTGCGTTCACGGGTGAATACGCCGGCAACCTCGATGTCTACGTCATCCCGGCCGACGGCGGCGAACCGCGACGCCTGACGTGGCACCCGGCCCCCGACCTGGTCGAAGGCTGGACGCCGGACGGCAAGTCGATCCTCTTCTCGTCCACCCGCGCCACCTGGGCCCCGAGGGCGGAGCCGCGCTTCTGGACGGTGCCGCTGACGGGCGGCATGCCCGAGCCGCTGGCGCTGCCGCGCGGCTACCAGGGGAAGATCTCGCCCGACGGCACCCACATCGCGTACCGGATGAACAACTCGTGGGACGAACAGCGCCGCAACTACCGCGGCGGCCAGAACCGCCCGATCTGGATCGTCGATCTCAAGACGTACGACCTCGTCTCGCCGCCCTGGAACGGCTCGAAGGACATGGACCCGGTCTGGATCGGCAGGACGGTCTACTTCATCTCCGACCGCGACGGCGTCGCCAACATCTGGTCGTACGACACGCAGACGAAGGTCCTGAAGCAGATCACGACGTTCACCGGCTTCGACGTGAAGACGCTCGACGCCGACCGGGACACGATCGTCTTCGAGCAGGCCGGCTACGTGCACGAGCTCGACCCCCGCACGGGCCGGCAGCACATCGTCCGGATCACCGCCACCGGCGACTTCCCGTGGATGATGCCGCACTGGCAGGACGTCACGAAGATGATGACGACCATCGCCCTCTCCCCGACCGGCCAGCGCGTCGTCGCGGAGGCGCGCGGCGAGGTGTTCACGATTCCGGCCGACAAGGGGAACGTCCGCGACATCACGCACTCCAGCGGATCGGCCGAGATCGACCCGGCCTGGTCGCCGAACGGCCGGTACATCTCCTACTTCAGCGACAGATCGGGCGAATACCAGCTGATGATCGAGGACCAGGACGGGATCACGCCGCCGCGCGCGATCGCGCTCGAGCACCCGACGCACTACTACATGGCGTCGTGGTCGCCCGACTCGAAGAAGATTGTCTACACCGATACCGACCTGCACATCTGGGTGATGGACGTCGCCACCGGCAAGGCGAAGATCATCGGCGACGATCCGTGGATGGTGCCGAACCGGACGGAGAATCCGACCTGGAGCCCCGATTCGAAGTGGGTCGCCTGGTCCAGCCACCTGAACACCCTCTTTCACGCCATCTTCGTCGCCAACGTCGACACGGGCGAGACGAAGCAGGTGACCAACGGCATGGCCGACGCCGTGTGGCCGGTGTGGGACGCCAGCGGCAAGTACCTGTGGTTCCTCGCGTCGACCGACTACGGCCTGAAGTCGCAGTGGCTCGACATGACGTCGTACGACCACTTCGAGCACTTCGGCCTGTACCTCGCCGTGCTCAGCAAGGCGGGCGCGAGCCCGCTGCTGCCGCAGAGCGACGAGGATCGCGGGATCGGCGCGGCGGCTCCGGCGCCTCCGAGTCAGGCGGCGGCCGGGACGAGGCCGGAAGCGCCTCCGGCGGTCACGATCGACTTCGACAACCTGCAGCAGCGGATCATCGCGGTGCCCGGCGTGCCGGTGCGGCAGTACACCATGCTGCGGGCGGGCGAGGCCGGGACGGTCTTCTACATGGAGACGCCGCCGGAAGGGACGCCGGCCCAGGGGCACGCGCTGCACCGGTACCGGCTGAGCGACCGGAAAACGGATCTGTTCGTGAAGAGCGGCGTCGCCGCTTTCAACGTCAGCGCCGACGGGAAGAAGCTGGTCTACCGCACGAACGTCGCGCCGGTGGACGCGGAATCGGACGAGCCGGCCGGTTCCCGGGTGCCGGAGCTCTTCCTGGTCGATGCCACCGGCAAGCCGCCGGAGGCGGGCCAGGGACGCCTGAAGGCGAAGCTGGTGATGTACCTGGATCCGAAGGCGGAGTTCCGCCAGATCTTCAACGAGGGCTGGCGCAACCAGCGCGACTACCTCTACGTGAAGAACATGCAGGGGACCGACTGGGTGCGGGACAAGCAGATGTACGGCGCGATGCTGCCGTACGTCATGCACCGCGCCGATCTGAACTACCTGCTCGACATGATGGGGGCGGAGATCGCCATCGGCCATTCCTTCGTCCGGGGCGGCGACATGCCCGAGGTGCCGGCGATTCATGCCGGCCTGCTCGGCGCCGACTTCGCCGTCGAGAGCGGCCGCTACCGGATCACGCGCATCTACGACGCCGAGAGCTGGAACCCCGGCCTGCGCGCGCCGCTGGCGACACCCGGCATCCGGGCGGCGGTCGGCGACTACATCCTGGCCGTGAACGGCACCGACCTGCAGGCGCCGGACAACATCTACCGCCTGCTCGACGGCACGGCCGACAAGCAGACGGTGCTGACGCTCAACACGACCCCCTCGACGACCGGCGCCTGGCGGGTCACCGTCGTCCCGGTGAGGAACGAGGAGGGGCTGCGGATGCGCGCGTGGGTGGAGTCGAACCGGCGGCTGGTCGACAAGCTGTCGGGCGGCAAGCTCGCCTACGTCTACCTGCCGAACACGGCGCAGGACGGCTACGAGAGCTTCAACCGCTACTACTTCGCGCAGCAGGACAAGGAAGGGGCGATCATCGACGAGCGGTACAACAACGGCGGCTCGGCGGCCGATTACATCATCGATGCGCTCCAGCGCACGTTCGACGGCTACTTCAACAACGTGGCCGGCACCCGCGTGCCGTTCACCAGCCCGGAGGCCGGCATCTGGGGGCCGAAGGTGATGATCATCAACGAGATGTCCGGGTCGGGCGGCGACCTGATGCCGTACATGTTCAAGCACCGCAAGGTCGGCCTGCTGGTCGGCAAGCGCACGTGGGGCGGCCTGGTGCACACGGCCGACACGCCGCCGTTCGTCGACGGCGGCACGATGATCGCACCGCGCGGCGGCTTCTTCGATCGGGCCGGCCACTGGGCGGTGGAGAACCGGGGCATCACGCCAGACATCGACGTGGAGAACTGGCCGAAGGCGGTGATCGCCGGCCACGATCCGCAGCTCGAAACGGCGGTCGCGGAGGCGATGAAGGAGCTGAAGGCGCATCCGCCCACCCGCCTGATGCACGAGCCGCCGCCGCCGGAGTGGGGCAGGCGGAAGGTCCCGCTGACGCTGGGAAGCGGCGGCCGCCACTGAAAACGGAAGGAGCGCTGAAGAAGCGAGGTGCCCATGGTCCCTGTCATGTCGCTCTGGAGTCCGATTCTGCTGTCGGCGGTGATCGTGTTCGTGGCCAGCTCCCTCGTGCACATGGTGCTGCCGTTCCACAGGAACGACATCCGGAAGGTGACCGACGAAGATCAGTTGCTCGGCACGCTGCGGCGGCTCGACCTGCCGCCGGGCGACTATGTCGCCCCGCATGCTGGATCGGCGGCCGGCATGAAAACGCCGGCGTTCCTCGAGAAGGTGAAGAAAGGGCCGATCGTCTACATGCGGGTGGCGCCCGGAGGCTCGACGTCGATGATCCGGAGCCTCGCGCTCTGGTTCCTGTACTCCGTGCTCATCAGCTTCTTTTCGGCCTACGTGACCGGCCGCGCGCTCACGTTCGGCGCCGACTACCTCGAGGTCTTCCGGTTCGTCGGTACGGTCGCGTTCATGGGGTACTCGTTCGCGCTCCTGCAGGACTCGATCTGGTCCCGGCGCAGCTGGGGCACCACCATCAAGTCGGTGATCGACGGGCTGATTTACGGTCTGCTGACGGCCGGCACGTTCGGCTGGCTCTGGCCGAAGATGTGACGCGCGGAGGTACCGCATGCCGCGTATCCTGATCCTGTTCGGAACGACCGACGGGCAGACGGCCAAGATCGCACGGACGCTCGGCGAGGAGCTCCGGACCCTGGGCGCGGAGGTCGACGTCGTCCGTGCGGGAGCAGATGCGTCGGCGAGCCGACCGGAGGACTACGCGGGCATCATCGTCGCCGCATCGGTGCACGTTCGCAGGTACCAGCAGCCGGTGCGGCGATGGCTGCGGGCGCACGCCGCCGGACTGCGGGGGAAGCCGACGGCGTTTCTCTCGGTCTGTCTGGCCGTTCTGCAGAAGGACGACGAACAGGTGCAGCGGGACATCCAGACGATTATCAACGGCCTTCTGACCGCCACAGGCTGGCAGCCGACGATCGTCAGGAAGATTCCGGGTGCGCTGCTCTACACCCGCTACAACTGGCTGGTCCGGATGGTGATGCGGCAGATCGCACGCACGCAGGGGCGCGATACGGACGTGACCCGCGATTACGAATATACCAACTGGGACGATCTGCGCGCATTCGCGAGGGAGTTCCACGCACTGGTCGAGCGGCCCGCGTAGCCGCCTGGTCCATCGCCTGCTTCTCGTCTATCCTGTGCCCATGCACCGCCTGCTCATCCTGTCCCGCCGGGCGGCCGACTACGAGCGCCCGATTGCCGCCGCGCGGCTGCCCGACCTGGCCGCGATGATTGTCACCGAGGATCCGGCCGAGGCGCTCAGGCGCGCCGGCGGGTGCGACCTCGCGCTGGGCGAGCCGTCGCTGCTGGCACAGGTGCTGCCGCAGATGCCGGCGCTGCAGTGGGTCCAGGCCACCTGGGCGGGCGTCGAACCGCTCCTCGCCCAGGGGCTGCGCCGTGACTACATGCTGACGAACGCGCGCGGCGTGTTCGGATCGCTGATGTCGGAATACGTGTTTGGCTACCTGCTCGCGCACGAGCGGCTGATTCTCGCCCGCTACGCGTCGCAGCAGGCGGGCCGGTGGGACCGGACGACGCCGGGCAGCCTGCGTGGCAAGCGGATCGGCCTGCTCGGCGTCGGCTCGATCGGCGCGGCACTGGCCCGTACGGCGCGAGGCTTCGGCATGCGCGTGCACGGCTACACGCGGTCCAGCCGGGACTGTCCGGACGTCGACGCGTATTTTCACGGCGACGACCGCGTCGCGTTCGCCGCGGAGCTCGACTACCTGGTCTGCGTCCTCCCCCACACCGCGGCGACGCATCGTCTCGTGGACGGTCTCCTGCTGCGCGCGCTGCCGCCGCGGGCGGTCTTCGTCAATCCCGGCCGCGGCGACGTGGTGGACGAGGACGCGCTGGCCGACGCCCTGCAGTCGGGCCGGCTGGCCGGCGCGGTGCTCGACGTGTTTCAGCGGGAGCCGCTGCCGCCCGAGAGCGTCTTCTGGCGCCTGCCGAACGTCCTCATCACCGGCCACACCGCCGCGATCAGCTTTCCCGCGGACATCGCGCCGGTCTTCATCGACAACTACCGCCGCCTGCTGGCCGGCGAGAAGCTGAAGTACGAGGTGGACTTCGAACGGCAGTACTGAATGCGGCGGCAGCCGCGTCGGCGGACGGCGGCGGGGCCGGCGCCGAAAGGAGCCTGCGATGGCCGCCGAGGCACGACGGTTTCCATCCAAGATCGACGGCTGGCTGGTATTCATCACCACCTGCTACGTCGTCACACAGGACCGCCTGGTGGCGCGCGGCGGACCCTGCCGGCGCACGGTGCCGCTGGCGCTCATCAGGACGCTGCGATCGACGAGGAGCATCATGGGGAATATCGCGCTGTCGGCCGACCGGATCGAGATTACCGGTGAATTCGGCGAGCTGATGGTGTCGCCGCGCGACAAACGGGCGTTCGTCCGCGCCATCCTGACCGCCGCGCCGGCCGCCACGGTGGAAGGGGACCTCGCGCCGCTGGTCGAAGGCCACTGAGCGCCGTTCATGACCCTCTATCACGGGATCATCGTCGGCAGCTGGGTGGTGCTGGCGTGCTACTGGTTCGTCGCCGCCCTGTTCGCCAAACGCGTCGTCGAGCGGCAGAGCCGGGCGAGCCGCCTGATTCAGCTCGCGGTGATGGTGGCCGCGTTCGAGCTGCTGCTCAATCCCGACCTGCCGCTCTACCGCGCGGGGCACTTCGTCGTGCCGCACACACCGCTCGTCGGTCTGGCCGGGACGATGATCTGCCTCGCCGGCCTGGCGTTCACGTTCTGGGCCCGCTACACGCTCGGCGGCAACTGGAGCGGCACGGTGACCTTCAAGGAGGATCACGAGCTCGTGCTGCGCGGGCCCTACCAGTTCGTACGCCACCCGATCTACACCGGATTACTGACGATGTTCCTGGGATCGGCGGTCGTGTGGAGCACCTGGCCCGCGTTTGCCGGGTTGGCCATCGAGTTCCTCGGTCTGTGGCTGAAGTCGAAGCGCGAAGAGGCGTTGATGATGAAGCACTTTCCCGACACGTACCCGCTGTACAAGGCGCGCGTGAAGGGCATCGTGCCGTACGTGTTCTGAGTGAGATGGGAGATAAGGAATGAGGAATGAGGAACGAGGAATGAGGAATGAGGCGGCGGGCGCGGGACGGCGATTCCGAGAACGGCCCGACCGGTTTGGGAGGAAAATGAAGTGGGCGCCGTGCCTCCCGCCGGGCCACGCGCCGGTCGGCGGCGCGCCACGAGCGTCCATCCGGCTTCAGCAGGAGACTTGATGACGCCACGAGGGCATCGGGAACGACATCGCACGTCGCGGATCGGCTGGCTGCGCGCCGCCGTCCTCGGCGCCAATGACGGCATCGTCTCGACCGCCAGCCTGGTGGTCGGCGTCGCGGCCGCGCACGCGGCCCGCGCCGAGGTCCTGCTCGCCGGCGTCGCCGGCCTGGTGGCCGGCGCCATGTCGATGGCGGCCGGCGAGTACGTCTCCGTCAGTTCACAGGCCGACACGGAAGCGGCCGACCTGGCGCGCGAGCGGCGCGAGCTGGCGACGCAGAGCCACGCGGAACACGAAGAACTGGCCGGCATCTACGTGAATCGCGGCCTCACGCCGGATCTCGCCCGCGAGGTGGCCAGGCAGCTCATGCGCCACGATGCCCTCGGCGCGCACGCCCGCGACGAGCTCGGCATCTCGGAGATCGTCGCCGCCCGGCCGGTGCAGGCCGCGCTGGCATCCGCCGGCTCGTTCACCGTCGGCGCCGCGCTGCCGCTCCTGACGATGGTGATGGCACCGATCACGATGATGATTCCGGTGGTTGCGGGGGGCGCGCTGGCGTGCCTCGTGCTGCTGGGCGGCGTGGCCGCACGCACGGGCGGCGCCTCGGCGAAGGTCGGGGCGCTGCGCGTGCTGTTCTGGGGCGCCCTGGCCATGGCGATCACCGCCGGCGTCGGGCGATTGTTCGGCGCGGTCGTGTAAGAGCAGGGAGGAGCGTCGAACCGCACCCCGCTATCTCTCATTCCTCATTCCTCATTCCTCATTGCTCATTCCTCCCTCGTTGCTCATTCCTCCCTCCTTCGCTTGATCATCTCCGTCACCATCCCCTCCTGCACCACCTCGTCCACCTGATTGAGCAGCGTGGCCGCGAAGCGCACCAGCCCGCGATCCGGATGGTGCAGCGGGCGCTGCTCGGCGACGTCCAGGCGCAGGCGCACCGTGTCCCCCGGCCGGATCGGGGCTTTGAAGCGCCAGTCGATCTCCAGGAGAGCGACCAGCGTGCCGGCCGTGATGCCCGTCTGACTCATCAACCCCGTGGCGACGGCGAGCCCCAGCGCGCCATGCGCGACCCGGCCGCCGAACGCGGTGCCGCGCGCGTAGTCCTCGTCCAGATGCAGGGGGTTGCGGTCGCCGGAGACCGCCGCGAACGCCGCCACGTCCGCGTCCGAGACTGTCCGGGCCGGCGTCTCGAACTGTCGTCCCGGGGTGAAATCCTCGAACCAGAGCGCCATCGCCGCCTCCCGCCGGACCGCCGCGGGTCCAGCCTTGACAGGCTTTTCTGTAATATGTCACTATGCATACGACAGTAGCAAGAGTGAAATATCTATGAACGCGCTCCGCTCGCAGGATCTCGTCTTCACGCTCTACGGCGACTACCTCCTGGGCCGCGAGCGTGGCGTGTGGGTCGGCAGCCTCATCACGCTGCTCGGCCGGCTCGGCGTCTCGCCGGTGGCGGCGCGCGTGGTGCTGTCGCGGATGACGCAGAAGGGGTGGCTGTCCGCGGAGCGGCGCGGCATCCGCAGCTATTACGGCCTGACCAGGCGCGGCCGCCGCCTGCTCGAAACCGGCCGCGAGCGGATCTACCACCCTCCGCGGAACGAGCCGTGGGACGGCGCCTGGTATCTGGTCGCCTATTCGATTCCCGAGACCGGCCGGCGGCGACGGGACGCGCTGCGGGTGAAGCTGCAGTGGCTCGGCTGCGGTCTGCTGACCAACGGGCTGTGGATCACGCCGCACGACGTGCGGAACGAGCTCCGGGAGACGGCCGAGGCCCTGAAGGTCTCGAAGCACCTCGAAGTGTTCCGCGGCGACCATCTGGGCTATTCCTCGACCGCCCAGCTCGTGGCGGCGTGCTGGGATCTGCAGGCGATCAACCGCCGGTATGCCGCCTTTCTCGACCGCTGGCGTCCGGCGCTGGGCCACTGCGCGGAGTGCCGGCAGATCGGCGGCGCCTGCCCGGCGATCGGAGAGCCCGGGCATCCCTGCGCGGCGCCGGAGGACTGCTTCGTGCGGCGCTTTCAGCTCGTGCACGAGTACCGGACGTTTCCCCAGGAAGATCCGTTTCTGCCGGCGCCGCTGCTGCCCGAAGACTGGAAGGGCGACGAGGCGGCGCGGCTGTTCGAGGCGTGTCACGCGGTGCTCGCCGTGCCGGCGGAGCGCTATGTCCAACAGGTCTGCGAGGCGGGCGAGACGGTGCAAGCCGCGCCGGCCGCCTGACGCGAGGGTCCGCACATGGGGCAGTTTGCTTCCCGTTCCGCCGAGAGCCTCGGTCTTCAGGAAGTCCGCTACGCGAAGGCCGATTTGATCGCCACGATCGCCATCAACCGCCCGCAGAACTACAACGCGTACAGCACGCGCGCGCTCGAGGAGCTGGCCACGGCGTTCCGTGATGCCAGCTTCGACGATCGCGTCGGCGTCATCGTGCTGACGGGCGAGGGGCAGGCCGCCTTCTGCACGGGCGGCGACGTGAAGGAGTACGCGGCCGACTACGTGACCCGGCCGCGCGACTACTGGAAGTACATGGCGCTCTTCCGCGCCTACATCGAGAGCATCCTCAACACGGGCAAGCCGGTGATCGCGCGCCTGAACGGCATGGCGGTCGGCGGCGGCAACGAGACGCAGCTCGCCTGCGACCTGACGGTGATGGCGCAGCACGCGTTCATCAAGCAGGTCGGCACGCAGGTCGGCTCGGTGGCCTGCGGCGGCTCCACCCAGTGGCTGCCGCTCGTCGTCGGCGACAAGCGGGCGCGCGAGATTCTGTTCCTCAACGAGCCGGTGCCGGCGCGCAAGGCGCTGGAGTGGGGCCTCGTGAACTGGGTCGTGCCGTCGGTCCGCCGGGGCGACGCCTGGATCGAAGAGGCGACGGCGGAGGAAATCCGGAAGGCGCAGAAGGGCCAGGACGGGTACCGCCTCGACCTGAGCCGGCTCGACGCCGAAGTCCACGCGGTCGCGCAGAAGCTGCTCGACTCCTTCCCGGAGTGCGCGCGTTACACGAAGCAGCAGGTGAACTTCTGGAAGGATCTCGCGTGGCACCAGACTGTGCGGCACGCGCAGGACTGGCTGTCGCTGCACTACACCTGCTGGGAGCCGGTGGAAGGGATGCGCGCCTTCGTGGAGAAGCGCCCCGCCCGCTACCGCCTGCTGCGCGAGCGGGCCGCGGAAGGCGGCTCCTCCGAGACGATGTGGGGGCCGCCGAGCGGTGTGTGTCCGGCGTGCGGCGCGAACAACCTGCCGGCCGGGTTCGGCTTCTGCGGCGCCTGCGGCGCGACGCTGCAGGGAGCCGGGAAGGCCTAGGGTCATGGCCGCGATCTCGACCACCGTCGAGTCGGGCATCGCCCGGCTGGTCCTGGACCAGCCGCCGGTGAACATCCTCACGCGCGACGTCCTGCGCGCGCTGCGCGACGAGCTGCGCCGGCTCGCCGCCGACGACTCGCTGCGGGTGCTGCTGATGTCGGCCGCCGGCCGGCACTTCTCGGCCGGCGCCGACGTGGCCGAGCACCTGCCGCCGCAGTGCGACGCGCTCATCGCCGAATTCGTCCAGACCATCGCCGATCTCGACGCGTTTCCCGCGCCCGTCATCGTGGCCGTGCAGGGCCGGTGCCTCGGCGGCGGCTTCGAGCTGGTGCTCGGCGCCGACCTGGTGGTCGCCGCGGAGGGCGCGCGATTCGGTCAGCCGGAGATCCTGCTCGGCGTCGCGCCGCCGGTCGCCGCGGCGTGGCTGCCGTCGCGCTGCGGGCGCGGGGCGGCGGCCGAACTGGTGTTCACCGGCGACCCGATCACCGCGGCGGAGGCGGCCCGGATCGGTCTGGTCCGCGCGGTCGTTCCCGACGCCGACCTGGAGGCCGAGGCGGTGGCGCTCGCCGGCCGGATCGCGCGGCACAGCGCCGCGGCGCTCCGTCACGTGAAGCTGATGCTCCGCGCGCGCGACCGCGACGCCGACGTCCGGGCACTCGAGGCGGCCGGCGAGATCTATCTGGATTCCCTCATGGCGACCGAGGATGCGATGGAAGGCCTTCGGGCGTTCGTCGAGAAGCGGACGCCCGTGTGGAGGCACCGATGACGAGCCCCGCGGTCTTTCCGGCGTGGCAGGGTCGTCCGCTGGACGAGGTGCTCTACGAGTGCCGCGAGCTGGTGGAGGACACGTCGTTCCCGACGGTGCGCCGCTGGCGCGAAGCGGGCGGCCGGGTGGTCGGGCACTTCCAGGTGTACTTCCCGGAGGAGCTCGCGCACGCGGCCGGCCTGCTGCCGTTCAAGGTGCGGGGGGCGCCGATCGAGC
>Ga0307373_10012982_pt1 | contig 11731 bp, 10 predicted proteins | sample OX2MG_FD_202534 | JGI IMG/M metagenome (GOLD analysis project Ga0307373, IMG submission 202534) | Soil microbial communities from Risofladan, Vaasa, Finland - OX-2 | ecosystem: Environmental > Terrestrial > Soil > Coastal area > Acid sulfate soil | place: Finland: Risofladan, Vaasa | collected...
TGCGCTTCAATCTCAATCGCGAGGCGAGCGCCTTGCACGCATTCGAGTTGGGTAAGGTCTTCGGCATGGTTGACGGCCGGCCGGCCGAGTTCGAACGGGTCGCGGCGGTCAGCTACGGCGATTACGCGCTCGGCGCCATCGGCCAGCCGTCAATTAAGGCCGGCTTTGGCACCGCCAAGGGGATTGTCGAGGCCTATCTGCGCGCCGCCGGCGTGCCGGGCAACGCCGAATTCGTACCCGCCGGCGCGCTTGCGCCGTACCTTCATCCGGGGCGCTCGGCGATCGTCAAACTCGACGGGATAATCGCGGGAGTGCTGGGTGAATTGCACCCCGAGCAGGCGTTACGGTTGGAGTTAAGCGACCCCTGTGTGCTTTTTGAACTTGACTCGCGGAAACTCCTCGCCTATGGTTCGTTGCCACGCCAAGGGATAGTCGCGCCGCCCAAATTCCCCGCCATAAGGCGCGATCTGGCGTTGGTCGTCGACCGTGAGTTCCCGGCTGACAAGGTACTGAAGGCGATCGCGGAAATCGCGCCGCCGTTGCTGGAGAGCGTCGACCTGTTCGACGTCTATGAAGGCGAATCGATCGCGCCCGGCAAGAAGAGCGTCGCGCTGGCGTGCCGGTATCGGGGTAAGGATCGCACGCTGACGGACGAGGAAGTGAATCGGGCACACGCCGCGCTGGTCGAAGAGGCCAGGCAGCGCTTGGGCGCTGAATTGCGGCAATAGCACGCGCGCTCGAATGAGCGGCTCAGGGGGGCCTTACGCCGCAGGGCATGACCAAAGCCGATCTCGTGGAACTGATCTACGAGCGGGTGGGATCCTCGAAGAAGGATGCGGGGGAGGTGGTGGAGGCAATCTTTGCTATAATCAAGGAAAGCCTGCGCCGGGGGGAGAAGGTGAAGATTTCGGGCTTCGGGAGCTTCGCCGTTAATCATAAGCGCGCGCGTCGCGGCCGCAATCCGCAGACCGGCGCGTCGATCACTATCGATCAGCGCTGCGTACTGACCTTCAAGCCGAGCCAGGTGCTGAAGAATCGCGTCGGCAATGGCCACAAGGCGCCGCCATGACGCCGCCGCGCCGCAAACCAGTCTCCGCCGCGGGCCGCGCGCCGCGCGCCGCCGCCAAGCCGCTCGCGCCCAGGCGTAAATCCGCCGCCGCGACGGCGCCCAAGCCGTCCGCCGCGGGCGCCGAACGGCCGCTCAAGATCGGCGAGGCGGCGCGCATAATCGGCGTCGAACCCTACGTCCTGCGCTTCTGGGAGACCCAGTTCCCGTTCCTGCGTCCGCGCCATTCGCGCTCCAAACATCGCTACTACGATCAGAAAAATCTCGACACGCTGAACCTGGTCAAGCGCCTGCTGCATGGCGAGGGCTACACCATCGCGGGGGCTAAAAAGCATATCCGCGAGGAGGGGCTCGATCGCCTGCGCGAACCGGCCGGCGACGGTGACGGCAAACGGCCGCTCCACGCGCCGCCGCCCGCCGACCCGGGCCACGAACTGCCGCGGGCGACCGCGCACAAGCTCGCGGCGATCCGCGATGAGCTCAAGTCGATTTGCAAGATGCTCAACGGCTGAACGCCGCCGGCGGGATAATTGCGGCGTGCTTAGCGCCGCGCCCCGCGCGGGAAGAATTGCCGCGCGGCGCCGATCGGCTCGTACGCGCTACTGCTCCTGCGCGATTTGCGCGCGCAGCGCCGGCGGCGCAACCACCTTGCCGTTGAGCAGGTCGAAGACCGTCAAGCCGCCCAGCATTTCGTGCTCGGCCGCCGTCAGTCCCTCGAGAATCGCCGCAATTCGATGGTCGCCGCGAATCGTCGCGGGCGCGATATCGAAACAGGCGAGCACCTCGGCGATCGTGATCGTGCCCGAGTCGCGCGCCAGAAAGATCCCGTGGCTGCGATCGAAGAACGATCCGGCGTCCGCCGATTCGACGATCACGCGGCCATGCTTGAGCCGCTCCAGCACCGGCCTGAGCGCGGTCTCGCTGACCCCCAGCTCGCCGGCCAGATGATGGATCGTGCAGGGCCGCGTGGCGGCGTGCCCGGCGATCATCGGCTCGGCGGCGCGAAACACCGTCAGCAGCGCCGCCACGCGCACGAAGGTCGGCGAGCGATGGTCGAGGGTGAACGACGGGTCGATCCCCTGCGCGGCGGCGGTCAATTCGGCGCCGAACAGCACGATGATCCACGCCATGTAAATCCAGGTCAGCAGGATCGGCACGGCCGCCAATGCCCCGTAAATCGCATGGTAGCGGGCCGCGCCGATCTGGAAATGGACGTAGCCCCATTGCCCGACCTGCAGCAGCACCGACGCGACTAGCCCGCCCATCGCGGCACATCCCAGGCGCACCCGCGTGTTGGGGAAAAACACGTAGAGAAAGGTGAAGCCCGCCCAGATCATCAGGCTCGACACCGCCCACGCCGCGCCCGGCACCTGGGGCAGGTCGCGCAGCAGATGGGCGCGCACCGGGACGGCGGCCACCACCAGCAGCGGCACGGTAAAGATCACGCTCAGGTAGTCGGAAAATTTGCGCAGCCAGGAGCGGCCGCGCGCGACGTTGAAGATCGCGTTGAAGGCCTGCTCGATCGTGCTGAGCGTCAGGATGACGGTGACCAGCAGGATCGCGCCGCCGATCTCGCCAAGCGCCTTGGTGCTCATGTTACTGACGAACGAGAGAATTTCGTCGGCGATGTCCGGCGAGTTGGCCGCCAGGTAATGCTCGACCAGCGGCCGCAGCCGGTCCGCGCCGCCGAAGCCCGCCAGCACCGAGAGCGCCAGCGCCAGCACCGGCACCAGCGAGAGGCTCGCCGTGTAGGTCAGCGCCGACGCCCACAGCATGTCGTTGTTGCGGCTGAAGCCGATCGTCGCCACCCGCATCGTGCGCAGCGGCTCGCGATCGGCAAACCTGGCCAGCCACTCCATCTCGGATCGCGCCGCGTCCGAGGTCAGACGGGCCATCAGCCGCTCACGGATTTGCGCGGTGCGCATCGGATGCTCCCTGTCGAACCGGTCGGACCATTTCTGGCCCGCGCGGCGTATCGGGTCAAGCGGCGCGGCGGGGCGCGGGGCCACGATGCGGGCAAAGGCGCGCGGAAGCGGGTCGCGCGGCGACCCCGCGTTTCACTACATGGAGACGGGTTTTACTGCTTAATGGATTAGCCGCGGAGCGGAACGAAGCGCGCACGCGGACGCCTCAGCGGCCGGCCGCATGCGGATGGAGGTGCGCGATCACCCGGCCGCGCACGCCGCTGGCAATCCGCCGGCCGCCAATCGCCATCCGCTCCGCGGCGCCCGACCAGGCCCGCCCGATCGCGCCGGCGATCCGCTCGACCGCGGCGTTGAAGTTATCCATCGGGCGCGCGTTGATCACGGCGATCATCGCCCGGTAATCCGCCGACGGCACGGCCGGCAGCGTCATTACCGTGGCCTGCTCCGCGCCCGTGGCCTGCTCCGCGCCGCCTTGAACGCCGCGGTCACCTGCCTGAGCACCGGGATCATCCGTGGCCGCGGCGCTCGCCACGGCGAGCCTCGCAAACGGCAGGAGATCCCCGGCGCCCATTCGCCGCCAGCCGAGCCATCCGGGCGCCACCGCGGGCCGCATCACCGCCGCCACCACGCCCGCGGCGCCGATCCCGAAGGCCTGGGCCACCAATTCCGCCTGGCCGGGGATCCCCTCGCCGAACTCGATTACCAGCGGTCGCTCCGCGGCGATCCGGCCAATCACGGCGGCGACCAGGGCGAATTCGGCAAGCGCAATATTTTCCAACTCGAGGTGGATAAAATCTTCGCCGGCGGATGCGAGCCCGAGCGTGCCCGGACGATGGCGCACGGCCACCGGCTGGCGATCGTCGCCGCGGCGAATCGTCGCGATCAGTCCGCCCAGGCGCCGCCGCATGCGCCACGCACCATCGCCCGGCAGCGCCGCGGCGTGCGGCAATCCGATCAGGTAGCCGATCAACCCCGGATGGCCGCGCAGGACGTTGGCGGTCTGCGCCGCGCGCGCGAGTAATTGGCGATAGGCGCCGGGGCTTTTAAGCTCCTCCGCCGCCACCGCGATCTCGACGATCGCGGCAAGTCCCGCCTGCCCCGCGAGCGCCAGCACCGGTTCGGCCTGGGCGTCGCTCAGGATGAGCGCCGTGGTATGAGCCGACTTGAGTTCCCGGAGACGGTGGAGCAGCGCCAGCGTGGCGCTGAAATCGAGCGTGCCCGAAACCCCCGGCAGGCGCATCGCGCGCAGCGGTAACGGCAGTCCGGCGCGGCTGAAATGCCTGCCGTCAATGATTACCCTCGGAAGCGGGATGCCGTCAGCCGTCACACAGGTGTCAGGTGCCAAAGGCGTGCCATCGCCAAATCCTTATAATTAAAGCTGTTGATCGTCGATCGAGACCGCACTGACACCCAATTGGGATGCGCAGTCACCGAAATGCGGCGCTTCCACCGAGCACTTGGGGCGTTGACCAATTAATCGCCAATTTGCATAATGCAAAAAATTCTCGCGTGCGAGTTTGGATCGGTCGTACTTATCTTATAAGTGATTCAGCATAGAATGGACTGGGCACGCTAATACGACGGCTTTATGGAAAATGATCACATCGCGCCCCGCCAGCGGCGCAAATTGACTGCCGACCTGTTCTACCCGATGACCCGCGCGGTGGGGACGCGCAAGCGGCGCGTGATGCGGCCGCGGCATCACGCGACTGATACGCCGTTTGAGGCCACCGCCGAGGAGATCGAGGCGTTGCGCGCAACGCTCGCGCCGATCGAGTGGATGCTCGCGGGACTGTTCGGCCAGACCTATGACCGCGGTCCGGTCGCGATGGCCGCGCGCGCCAAGGCCGCCGAGATGGTCGACGAGCATCTCGACGAGCTGGTCGAAAAATGGGGTGAAACGGTCGATCGCCTGTTCGACCAGGATCATCACGCCCATCGGCCCAACCTGGCCAACGCGCTGATTCGCTTCCTCGACCATCTGCGCGATCCCGACGACCTGCGTACCTACGTTCACCTGCGCCGCCATTCGCATGAGGGGATGCTGGCCCGGGCCAAGCCCTCGCAGTTCAACATTATCCATATTGCGCTCAAGCAGGTGATCCTCGACCTGGTGCGATCGAAGCTCAAGGGCCGGCGCATGGAGATCGTGCGCGACGCGGTGGTCGCGGCGATCGACGAGCGGCGCCTGATGGTCGCGCAGTTCTATATCGAATCGCGCGAGAACGCGCTGCGCGCCTCCGAGCAGAAGTATCGCAACTCGATCGACCATGCGCCCGATCCGATGTACGAAATCGATCCGGGTTCGCTCGAAATGCTGAGCGCCAATTCGGCCGCGCTGGAATTGCAGCGCTCGATGCCCCTGGAGCGCGATATCCCGCTCATCGGCCAGTGCCTGACCGACGTGACGCCGCCCGAAATGCAGCCGCAGGTGCGCAAGCATATCGCCAGCGTGATCGCCAACGGCTCCGATCAGGCTATCGACCTGCCGCTGCGCGGCCGCTTCTTCGATATCAATTCGGCCCTGATCACGGCCGGCAACGGCCAGTTCATCCAGATGATCCTGCACGACGTGACCCAGCGCCACGAGATGCTCGACACACTACTCAAGGCCGAGCGCCTGGCGGCGGCCGGAACCTTCGCCAGCGGCGTTGCCCACGAGGTCAACAATCCGCTCGCCTCGATCTCCTCGCTGGTGCAATCGCTGGTGCCCGACGAGACCGACGTCGAGCGGCGCGGCACCCTGCATACCATCCTGTCGCAGATCACGCGCATCTCGCGCACGCTCAAGGATCTGCTCAACTTCGCGCGGCCGGCGCCGGGCGAACACAAGCCGGTCGCGCTCAACGAACTGATCGCGGAGTCGCTGCGCCTGGTGGCCTACAACAAGCGCTTCGCGCGTATCCGGATCGAGCCGGCGCTGACCCCCGACCTGCGCCCCGTGCTGGCCGATAACAACGGTATCCAGCAGGTCCTGCTGAACCTGGTCTTCAACGCCGCCGACGCGGTCCAGATGCGTGAGGGCGGCGAAATTCGCGTCAACACCGAGAACCAATGCGGCGCCGACGGCACCGGCCGGGTCCTGATGCGGGTGATCGACAACGGCGTGGGTATTCCGCCAGAAAATCTGGAACGGGTCTTCGAGCCGTTCTTTACCACTAAGCCGGCCGGCGCCGGCGCCGGTCTGGGCCTCTCGCTCTGCCAGCGCATCATTCTCAACAACCACGGCACGATCCGGGTCGAAAGCGCCGTCGGCCGCGGCACCACCGTGACCATCTGCCTGCCAGCCCACTGCGAGGCGCCCGCCGGCGTGGCGGCCGCGGTCAGTCAATGAACAACGAATCGACGATCAGCGAAACGGCGTGGACCCCCGCCCAGCAGGAACCCTTCCGCGTGCTCGTGGTCGAGGACGAGGAGCTGATGCGATCGATCATCGTGCAGCTGCTGCGGCGCGAGGGTTACGAGATTTTCGAGACCGGCGCGCCCGACGTCGCGATCAAGATCTTCGAGCATGAGAAAATCGACCTCGCCGTGCTCGATCTTAATCTCGGCGGCGGCAGCAGCGGACTCGACCTGCTCGGCAAGATGCACGAGATCGACGCCGAGCTGATGGGCGTGATCGTGACCGCCTACGCCAGTATCGAGTCGGCCGTCGAAGCGCTGCGCCTGGGCGCCTACGACTACATTACCAAGCCCTTCGCCAACGACCATCTCAAGGCAGTCGTGCGCAAGGCGCTCGAGTACAAGGCGGCCTTCCGCGAGAATCGCTACCTGCGCCGCGAGCTGCGCGAGAAGTACCGCTTCGAGAGCATCATCGGCAATTGCGACGCCATCGACCGGGTCTTCCGCGTGATGGAAAAAGTCGCGCGGACCGATTCCAGCGTGCTTATCACCGGCGAATCCGGCACCGGCAAGGAACTGGTCGCCCGCGCGATCCATTTCAGCTCCGAGCGCGCCAACAAGCGCTTCCTGCCGATCAATTGCGGCGCCCTGCCCGAGACCCTGCTCGAGAGCGAACTGTTCGGCTACAAGCGCGGCGCCTTTACCGGCGCGGCCCAGGACAAGATCGGCCTGCTCAAGGCGGCCGACAAGGGCACGATATTTTTCGACGAGATCGGCGACATGCCGCCCGCCCTGCAGGTCAAGCTGCTGCGCGCCCTGCAGGAGCGCGAATGCTATCCGCTGGGCTCGAACGATCCGGTCGCCTTCGACGTGCGCGTGCTGTGCGCCACCAACAAGGACCTCGACAAGGAATCGCGCGAGGGCCGCTTTCGCGAAGAGCTGCTCTACCGCATCAACGTGATCACCATTCAGTTGCCGGCGCTGCGCGAACGCACCGACGACATCGCCCTGCTCGCCAATCATTTCCTGCGCAAGTACGAAAAACCGCTCGGCCGCTCGGCGATGCGCTTTTCCAAGGGCGCGATGCGCCTGCTGATCGGCTATCCGTGGCCGGGCAACGTCCGCGAACTCGAAAACACCGTCGAGCGCGCCGCGATCCTGGCCGAGACCGACGTGATCCACGCCCACGACCTGCCCGAGAAGCTGCACGACGCGGCGACCGTCCAGGTCGCCCCGCCGGCCGCCGGCATGACCCTCGAGGAACTCGAGCGCGAGCACATGCGGCGCGTGCTCAACGAGGTCAAGGGCGACAAGGTCAAGGCGGCGCAAATCCTCGGCATCCACCTGTCGACGCTCTATCGCAAGGTCCAGCGCTATCGGCTCGAAAACGAGGGTCTGCAGCTGCCGGCCGCGGCCAAGCCCGCCCTGCAGAGCGTCTAGAGCGGCCGTAGCATTGGCCGCCCGGCGCAAATAGAGTAAATCTCTCACATGGGGCCCGCGCGGAAGCTCCGGAGCATAACTATGGACCTTTTTGCACCCTCTCATTTGCTGATCCTGCTGGTGATCATTCTGGTCATTTTCGGGCCGAGCAAACTTGGGGACGTCGGCGGCGCGATGGGCCGCGCGATTCGCGACTTCAAGACCGCGATGAACGAACCCGACAAGGCGCCCACCGCGATCAAGACGGCCGAAGCCACCCCGCCCTCCACCACCGAGACTAAGGTCGACAAACCGGCCTGACCGTCCCCACGTCGCCGTCCGCGCCGCGCGACCACATTGCGCCGGCTCCAACGCCACGCCGCCGCGCCCTGCCCCGCGCGTCCGCGTGCGCATGATGGTAGTCGCCACACCCGTCCGCCGCGACGACGGGCGCAATCGATACTGCTGGGCGGCCTCGCCGCAGCGGATTGAATAGACTGCCAAAGCTCTCAATAGCCTGTCGCTTGAGTAACTGAGTAATCGGCGCCAGCCGATGCGGCCGTGATTACGTTGCGGCGCGCGTCGGGCGACGCGCTAACCCATACGCGGGCAAGCGAATTTGCAATGCTAGCCCGGAATGAGCGGTTGCTGACTCGCAGGAGTAGGTATCAATTTATCGTCTTCTAGGTAGTTTTCCCTAGCTATCTAAGTAGTATTCCGATTGGGCGGCGATCGCCGTTTGGTTAGGCTCGATTTATCCGATTCGCGAATTTTTCGCCTATGGTGGCCCGCACCAATCGCGACTCGGTAAAGGGGGCTCCGTGAACGAGCACAGCCCGATACCCGCCGCGTCCGCCGACCATCCTTCGCCCACACCCGCCCAACCCTTGGCCGAGTCCGGCTGGAGCGCGGGCGTGCGCCTCGAAGCGGTCGCCAACCTCGCGCACGAACTGCGCACTCCGGTCCAGGTGCTGGTCGGCTATATTGATATCCTGCGTGAAGATTTCGCCGCCGAGCTCTCGGCCCAGCCGCGCGATCTACTCGATCGGATGAACACCAACGTCCACGAGCTCGCCCAGACTATCGAAAATATCATGCAATTCGTGCTGGCCGAGGCCAACGCCGAATCGACGGTCGACGAGGAAGTCACCATCAGGACGCTGCTGGCCGACATCACGCCGGTGCTGGAGGCGGCCAATTACACCAAGCGGCTGGTGCTCAACTACGACTTCAGCGGCGCACCCGACGCGATGCGGATGGCGCGCCGGCCGCTGCGCGCGATCCTGCTCAACCTGGCGCTCAATGCGATCAAGTTCACCGCGGCGGGTGCGGTCTCGATCACGATGCGGCGGGCGCGCGCCGCAGGCGCAGTTGACGCAGGCACCGTCCAAATGATCGAGATCGAGGTCAGCGACACCGGTCCGGGCCTCAGTCCGGCGCAGTTCGAGCGGGCCTTGAAACCCTTTGCGCAGCTCTCCAACACCAGCGCCCGGCGCTATCGCGGACTGGGTCTGGGGCTGGCGGTGGTGCAGCGCAGCGTCGACCTGCTCGGCGGCCGCATCGCGTTGCGTTCGCATTCGGACCACGGCTCGATCTTCATCGTCACGCTGCCGCTGCGCACCATGCAGGCGCCGGCGGCGATCGCCGCGGGCAAGGCACAACTCCGGCGCAAGCCGGGCTTGACCACGCCGCCCTCGCCACCACCCGCGCCGCCGCGCAAGCCCGCCTCGGGGGGCTTCAGGTAGCCGCGCAAACCAAACCGGCGTTTAGTGCAAAATCGACGACTTAGTCAATTGGCGCTATAGCCAGTTCGGCGCTATAGCCAGACGGGCGGCGCGACGGCGCGCGCTCATCGATAGTGGCGCATCAGGCCGACCACCACGCCGCGAATCCGCAGGTTCTCTTCGCTGACATAGATCGGCTCCATGGTCGGATTCGCCGGCTGCAGCCGCACCCGCCCGCCATCTTCGGGATAATACTTCTTGACCGTCGCCTCGCCGCCAATCAACGCGACCACCGTCTCACCCGGATTGGCCGCCTCCCGGCTCTCGACAATGATGTAGTCGCCGTCGCGGATCCCCTCGTCGATCATCGACTGGCCGGCGACCCGCAGGCAAAACGTGCTGTCGCGCCGCACGAACTCCTCGGGCACCGTGATCGTATCCTGCCCTTCGATCGCCTCGATCGGCGCACCCGCCGCGACCGTGCCGAGCAGCGCGACCGCGCGCGCGCCGCCAGCGCGCCCCGAGATCTCGAGCGCGCGGCTATGGTTATGCGTGCGGCGGATAAAACCCTTGGCCTCGAGGTTCTTCAGATGTTTATGGACGGTCGCCAGCGACGAGAGCCCGAAGTACTGCCCGACTTCGGCGAGCGTGGGCGCGTAGCCGTGGTCCTCGATATACTGTTCGAGGAAATCGACCAACTGCTTCTGCCGCTTCGTCAGGGTCGCCATGGTTCGCATCCTCCGGCCGGAGATACGCGCCCGGCCGAGGTCGATAATGGCGAAAATCCGGCGAACCCGCAAGCCGGGGGCACCTATCCCCTTGACGGCAGTAAGCGAACTACGCTATATTTTATCTCGTGAGCAAGGCAAATCGAAACAACCCCATCCGCTGCGGCTCCTCGGACAGCGCCTATTCGCTGATGGACTTCGAGCGGGAGTACCCGGACGACGCGGCCTGCCTCGACGCGCTCTGCAAGGCGATCCACCCGGACGGCATCTTCTGCCCGACCTGCCAGAAGGTCACGAAGCATCACCGGGAAACCGGACGGCCCTCCTATTCCTGCCAGAACTGCGGCCATCGCGAGCATCCGATGGTCGGCACGATCTTCCAGGACTCGGCGACCTCGCTGAAACTCTGGTTCTATGCGGCGTACATCATGTCGGCGACCCGATGCGGAATCAGCGCCAAGCAGTTAGGCCGGGAGATCGGCGTCACCTACAAGACCGCATGGCGGATGTTCCATCTGATCCGCAAGACGCTGGAGGACGACAAGACGCCGCTCTCCGGCAAGGTCGAGATCGACGAGGCCTATTACGGCGGCAAGAACGAAAACAAGCACGTCAGCAAGCGCAAGGGCTACAAGGGGCACTATCAGGACAAGACGATGGTGTTCGGGATGGTCGAGCGCGGCGGCCGGGTGGTCGCGAGGGTGGTGCCGAGTCCGCCCAAGTCAGGCGACCTGCTCCCGCATATCCGCCAGCGCGTGCTGCCCAAGACCATGATCTTCTCGGACGAGGCGACCTTCTATGATCCGTTGACCCGGATGGGTTTCGCGCACGGACGCGTGCATCACACCGCGCAGGTCTATGTCTCAGGGGATGCCCACACCAACACCATCGAGGGATTCTGGAGCCTGACCAAGAACGGGATTCGGGGCGTCTATCGGAACGTCAGCGCCAAGTACCTGCAAATGTACTTGGATGAGTATGCGTTCCGCTTCAACCATCGCGGACGGCAGGCCCCGATGTTCGATCACTTCTTGCGGCGGATCATGAAGCGGGTTCCGGCAGCGGCATAGCAAGCGAGAGCCGCAGGGGTTATTCTTTTGAGAATGAAAGCGCTCAAGTGGCCGCTAGTCCGCGTGCGATGGCTCGACAGTTCCAGCCCGCACACGGGCTGGACATCGATTAGCCAATGGAAAGGCCTTGAATCACTCGAATGCGTCTCAGTCGGCTACGTCATCGCCGAAGATGCCATCTCAAAGACGATTGCTCCGCATTTAGCCTACCCCGAAGAGGAGAACTGCCAAGGCAACGGAATCATTGTGATTCCGCTGGGCGTGATCATCTCGGTTGACCTGCTGACCGTCGCTGCGGCTATGGCTTCTTGTGAGGAAACGGATCGTTCCTCTGGTCCGCCAGAATCCTGCCAGCCAAGCGCAGCGCTTCTCGCCCGATATGTTCTACGTCAATGAATTCGCGGATCGGCTCAAGCAGCACGACGGCAAGGTATTCGAGTTGCTGTTCCGATGACGC
>Ga0307373_10012984_pt1 | contig 11730 bp, 4 predicted proteins | sample OX2MG_FD_202534 | JGI IMG/M metagenome (GOLD analysis project Ga0307373, IMG submission 202534) | Soil microbial communities from Risofladan, Vaasa, Finland - OX-2 | ecosystem: Environmental > Terrestrial > Soil > Coastal area > Acid sulfate soil | place: Finland: Risofladan, Vaasa | collected...
CGGCGGCCACCGAGCCCATACCCGTCGATCACGATCATTAGTCCACAGCGGTCAGCAGTCGGGCCGAGGGTTCCACCTCGATCGTTATCTCGGGGTTAGCGGTCGGCGGCGGTTCAGCCTGCCCGCGATGCGCCGGCTGCTATGCGACTAGCTCATTTGGCGGGTTCTAGAACCTCCCTCCCCTCGCCTGAACTGAGCTAACCCGGTACAGTTGATTCAGGCGGTTCGTGTGCCCTGCGGGCAGCTCAAGGGGTGGTATGGACCATTCGGGCATCTCGGACCCCGCAGGCAAGGGTCACTCCGGACACGTTCCGCTGGCGTTCGCGGCCGGTCGCGGCAAGAAGCAGACTCGAGGCTGACGGTGATCTGCCCCTGCGGGCGAGCCAACCGTGAGACCGCATCGTTCTGCGCTGGGTGCGGGAAGGATCTCCGGACGGCGTGCGCGTCCTGCGGGGCGATCTTGGTCAAGGACGCCCGATTCTGCGACGAATGTGGCGCCACGACTCCGGAACCGGCAGCCTCGACGGCGACGCCTGGGATCCGGAAGGTGGTGTCCATTCTCTTCGCCGATCTATCCGGCTCGACGGGGTTGCAGGAGCAGCTCGACCCGGAGGCCACCCGCCGGGTGATGGATGAAGTGCATGCGCTATTGCGGCACGCTGTCGAGAGCCACGGGGGGCGGGTGGTGAAGTTCACCGGTGACGGAGCCATGGCCGTCTTCGGCATCCCTGTACTCCGCGAGGACGATGCGGTGCGAGCGGTACGGGCCGGCGCCACCATGCAGGCGGACTTTGCGGCGATGGCCGACGTCGTTCATCGCGACCAAGGCGTCGCAATTGGATTGCGGGTGGGGGTCAATACCGGCGAGGTGGTCGTGGCCCTGGGCAGCGACGACGTCGTCGGCGATCCGGTCAATGTCGCGTCACGACTCGAAGCCTCCGCCGGGGTCGGCGAGGTGCTTATGGGAGAACTGACCCATCGGCTGGTCCGCGACGTCCTGAAGGTTGAGACCGTGGAGCCCCTGAGGCTGCGGGGGAAGAGTGAGCTGGTGGGCGCCGCTCGCCTCGTCTCCGTCGGTGGCATCGGAGCTGCCTCGGTGACACCGTTAGTCGGCCGTGATGCCGACCTAGCTACCCTGACCGCCGCCTTCGAGGAAGCCGTATCGGTTTCAGAGTGCCGCCTGGTGAGCGTGATCGGTGCCCCTGGACTGGGCAAGAGCCGACTGGCGGCCGAGCTGGCCACTGGACTGGGGGATAGGGCGCGGGTGGTCGTGGTCCGATTTATCCCGGACGGGGGTAGCAGCTTCGGACCCTTGATCGAGGCCCTGCGGCCGTTTGTCGAGGACCCAGCCTTCCTGGCTGGTCTCGACGCCGATGGCCAAGCCGTCGGCGAAACCCTCGGTGCGCTGCTCGCCGGGGGCGTGTCTGGCTCTACGGAGCAGGTCTTCTGGGCCTACCGGCGGCTCCTACAGGGCTTGGCAGTAAACCAGCCGGTCCTTCTCGTACTCGATGACCTGCACTGGGCGGAGCCGACCATGCTCGATCTCATCGAGCATCTGATCGCCTGGCTCCGGGAAGGGCCCGTCCTGCTTCTTGCCCTTGCTCGGCCTGAGCTCAGTGACCTGCGCCCAGAGATGGTCGAGGCGGACGGCCCGGCGACTGCCATCGTCGTCCTCGGAGCCCTTGACGACAACGCTTGCCGCCGCCTGGCGAGCGACATCCTCGAAGCCGACGAGGTTCCGGAGTCCGTCCTGGCCCGGGCGCTCGAAGCGAGCGAGGGCAATCCGCTTTTCCTTCGCGAGCTCCTGCGCCTGCTGGTGGACGACGGCGTGCTCAGCCGCGTCGGGGGAGGATGGACGGCCACCGTCGACGTCGATGCCGTAGAACTGCCGGCCACGCTCCATGCCGCCCTGGCGGCCCGCATCGAGCAGCTCGAGCCCGACACCCGCGAGGTGCTCCAGGCCGCCTCGGTCATCGGTCGTCACTTCGCCCGGGGGGCTGTGGCGGCACTTCTCCCGCGGGCGGTGGCGGCTCGCCTAGACGAGCACCTCGGCATCCTGCATCGCCGGGGACTGGTGGACCCGGAGGGGACCTGGTGGGTCGATGAACGCCTCTACCAGTTCCACCACGCCCTGATCCGGGATGCCGCCTACCGCCGGATCCTCAAGCGGGTTCGGGCCGAGCTGCACGAACGCTATGCCGATTGGCTGGCCGCCAGGGTCGGCGACGCCGCCACCGAGCACGACGAGGTGCTCGGCTGGCACCTCGAGCAGGCCCACGTGTACCTACTGGACCTGGGCGAGGCGACCGACCCCACTCTCATAGGCCGTGCCGTGGGCCATCTGGCCGCCGCCGGGCGGCGGGCGCTGGAGCGCGACGATGTGGGAAGCGCCGCCACCCTGCTCGGGAGGGCGCTGCGTCTCGCTCCCGGAGACGCCGACCTGATGCGGGATCGGTGCGAGGCTCTCATCTGCCACGGCGATACCGCCGCCGCCAGCGAGGTCGTGGCTGCCCTGGCCGCAGCTGCGAGCGAGGAGCGCTCGGTCGCCATGGCGGAGGTCTTCGATGCCCAGCTGGCCGGGCTTCGTGACCCCGGTGCGCTGCAGGAGACGGCGCGGCGCTCGGCGGCGGCGGCTCGGGTCTTCGTCCGCTGCGGGGATGAGGTCGGGGCGGCCAAGGCCGAGTCGGTCCAGGCTGTCGCCCTGGCTGGGCTAGGGCAGATGGCGGCGTGCGAAGCGGCGCTCGATCGTTCTCTGGCGGCGGCCCGCCGGGCGGGCAACCAGCGCCTGGCCAACGTGGTACTCAGCATCGCCCCCCTGGCCGCGCTCTGGGGCCCATCGCCGGTGGCGCGGGCCAGTGGCCGGTGCCTAGATGTCGTCCGGGTATTGCAGATCACCTCTTGGGCGCCCCAGGTCGAGGCTCAGGCCCTGCGCTGCCAGGCCGTGCTGGAAGCGATGCGAGACCGTCCCGAGGCCGCTCGACGCATGCTGGAGGACGCACGGGCGCTGTTCACGACGCTCGGGAGCCGGCTCGGTCTGCTGGAAACGGCCCTACACGCCGGCCAAGTCGAACTGCTCGCCGGCGCCCCTGCCGTGGCCGAGGGCCACCTGCTGGACGCTATAGGCGGGTTCACCACCCTAGGCGTCCGGGTCGCCGCCGCCCGAGCTACCGCCTTGCTGGCGCGGGCTCTGCTGGACCTCGGCCGCTTCGAGGAGGCCGAGGCCATAGCCGAGCCCTCACAGGGGGGTGACGACCTCAAGGCGGCGATCGGACTGCTCGGCGTGCGGGCCGAGGCTCTCGCCCGACGTGGGGACATCGCTGAAGCCGAGGTGCTCGCTCGCCGGGCCGTCGAACTCGCCGAACCTACCGACGCCCTGGTTGACCACGCCGACGCCCGTGTGGGACTCGCCCGCGTGCTGGCCGCGGCGGGGAGGACTACCGAGAGCGCGGCCGAACTCAGCCGCGCCCAGAGGCTGTATGAGGCCAAAGGTTCCCTCGTCGGCGCCCGACAGACGGGCCTGACTCCCCTGGCCCAGTTACAGATACCTGTCGTTCCGGCTCCCGAGGTTCGGCCCAACGCCGCCTCAGAGCTCTTCGAGCTCTACCACCGCCGCCTCAACTCTGGCCTTTTGCCCGACGAGACGATCTGTGCTCCCGCCTTCCTGGTCGAAGACCACGTAACCCACCTCATCGAGGATCTGGCCTCCATCCAAGCGACCAGAGCCGATGTCGTAGACGGAACCACCGGCTGGCGCTTTGGCGGCGAGGTGGTCGCCACCCTCGGCGAGCGCTGCGTCGTCTACCTCGAGCGGTTCTCCTCCGACGCCGACCGTCGAGGGGCGTCCTCGACCGAGGATTCCCGGCTGTTGGTCCTCGCCCTCGGCGACACGGGCCGTTTCGACCGATGCCACGTCTTCGACCCGGCCGATCACGAGCCGGCCATGGCCGTGCTGCGCCACCTGCATGCCGTGATGGAAGGGCCGCGCCGTGTGGTGCGACACAACCGGGCCACCATGTGTCTGGCTCGATGGGCGGCGGCCATGCGTACTGGCGACACCAACGCCGTCCTTGCCGCCCACGCCCCCGGCTACATCAACGTCCATCACCGGATGCAAGACACCCTTACCCTCGACCAGCAGCGGGACACAGAGCTCGACGTCGCCGGGCATGCCATGGTCGAGGTCCAGGCGTTGGCCAGCCTCGGAGAGCGCCACGCTCTCCATCGTATGCACATGGGCTGGGCTTATGACTCCCTCGGGAACGTGGTCGGACCCGCTGATGGTGAGGCGGGAGAGGTCGCCTATGACCTGTTGCTGGTCAGCCAGACCGACCATACCGGCGCCAATGTCCGCACCGACATGTTCGAAGCCGAGCACCTGGCCGAGGCCCTTGCCTGCCTCCTAGAGCACTGGGCCGAGGACGAACTGACTGGTACCGCCCGCCGGCGGGCGCTCCAGTCGGCGGCCGGATCGTTCGCGGAGGCCATCAACCGGAGAGACTGGGACGCCTACCGGGCGCAGTTCGCCGACGATGTGGTGCTCATAGACCATACGCCGGTCAGCGCCGGCGAGATCCGAGGCTCGGCGGCGGTCAGGGACTGGACCCGCCAGTTCACCGAGGCTGCGGAAGGAACCCAGGTCCTTCTGGTCGATGTGCTGGCCTTCACCCCCGACGCCGCTCTGGTGCGAAGTGTCGTCTCGGGCAGCTTGCAGGGCGGCCCATTTGACCTGGCTTGGGACATTGCAGCTCGCTTCGGTCCCGACGGTCGCTTCGATCGCCTCGAGTTCTTCTACGAAGACGAGTCTGCGGCCTGGGACGCCTTCGAAGAGATGGATGGTCACAACGGTTCGAACTCAGGCCACGAACAGGGTGCATGCCGTTGGATGCGGTGCTGGTCGGAGGCGATCCTGGACCGGGACCTTGACGCCCTCGCCGCCCTGTATGGGTCCGAAGCGGTGGTGGAGGACCACCGGCCATTGATGCAGGAGGTGTTCCGGGGGCCGGCCGAGAACCTGAGCAACGTAGCGGCGGTTCTTGACCTGGGCGCAGGCGGCGTCGGGTTCGAGAGCGAGGTGCTCGCCGTGCTGGAAGACCGCCTGGGCTTGTTCCGCAACCGATTCGTGCTTGAGGCGGGTGAGGTCGACATTCTCTTCGTCGCCCAGATCGAGGATGGTACCGGGCTACTGGAGCGGGCAGCCGTCTACGGTCCAGGTGATACCGAGGCGGCTTACAGGGCGCTCGCGGAATACAAGGCGGCTTTGATTCCGGTGGGTGACGAGCTCGCCTAGTTCCTATGGCCTCCAGCCCGGGGCATCCGTGGGTGGTGGACCCATTGATGCGACGGTCGGCGATGCGTACCCTGGAGTTCGACTGCGCCCTCCGGCGGAGGCCAAGCCAATGGAGATGGCTGTGGATCCTGGCAGCGCCTGGCTATGAGCAGCCACACCGCCACCATCCTCGTTACCGATCTGGTCGGTTCCACCGCCATAAGGGTGCGCTTGGGGGAGGAACAGGCCGAAGTGCTGCGGCGGGAGCATGATCGGCTCCTGCGCGTTGCGGTGGAGGCAGAGGGCGGCGTCGTCGTCAAGGGCCTTGGCGATGGGGTGCTGGCCAGCTTCGCCGGTGCTTCTGACGCGGTCGCTGCCGGGGTCGGGATCCAACAAGCTGTACACCAGTTCAACGCCAGCCAGGCCGAGGCCAGCTTGGCGGTCCGGGTTGGGATCTCCGGGGGCGATATCGAGGTGGAGCCCGACGGAGACTGTTTCGGCACCCCCGTGGTTGAGGCAGCCCGTCTGTGCGCCGCCGCCGCCGAGGCCCAGATCCTGGTAGCCGAAGTGGTCAAGGTCATGGCCCGCGGCCGGGGAGGCCATGAGTTCGCCCCTATCGGCCCCTTGCTGCTCAAGGGCCTACCAGATCCGATCCCGGCCTTCGAAGTGCGTTGGACACCTCGCCAGGTGGGGGCGTCAGGACCGACGGCCGAGATCCCCTTGCCCGGTGGTCTGCAGACGCCGTGGTTCTCCTATGCCGGTCGGCTGGCCGAACGGGAGTGTCTCGAGTCCGTCTACAAGCTCGCCTCGGCCGGAGAGCGCCGGGTCGTGCTGATCTCCGGTGAACCCGGTATCGGCAAGACCCGCCTGGTGGCCCACCTGGCTCACCATGTCCAAGAGGACCGTGCCCTGGTCCTCTACGGACGCTGTGAGGAGGAGCTGGACGTGGCCTACCGACCCATGACCGAGGCCCTCCGCCATCTCCTGGCTCATATCCCCGAGGTTGTCATGGCCGAGCATCTGGCTGGTTGTGGGGGTGAGCTGGGCCGCCTGGTCCCCCTGGTCGGGGCCCCGCCGCCCGAGCGTTCTGATCCCGAAACGGAACGGCTCCGGCTGTTCGAGGCCGTTGGCGACCTGCTGCGGCGGGCTGCGCGGTGGACGCCGGTAGTACTCGTGATGGATGACCTGCACTGGGCCAATCGCTCCACTCTCATGCTGTTGCGCCATCTGGTTCGGGCCGACCCGAAGATGAGGGTGATGATCGTGGGCACCTACCGGGACACCGACCTGGCCCGCTCCCACCCTCTGGCCGATCTCCTCGCCGACCTGCGACGGGAGGAGGGCACCGAGCGCCTGGCGCTGGGGGGCCTGGACGAGGCCGAGACGACGGCCTTCATCCTGGCCCGGGCCGGTGCGCCTACCGAGGAGCCCGAGAGAGTCTCGATCCTGGCCCGCCTGCTCCTGGAGGAAACCGACGGCAATCCGTTCTTCATGGGAGAGGTCCTCGCTCACTTGGTCGACGCCGGAGCGCTTTTCCAGCGCGACGGGCGCTGGCAGGGCGACACCGATCTGATCGCCCGGATCGGGATCCCCGAGGGAGTACGGGAGGTCATCGGACGGCGTCTATCGGCCCTCGGCCCAGAGACCAATGAGGTCCTGACCGTGGCCGCCGTGATCGGCTCGACCTTTGGCGCTGACGTCGTGGCCGAGGTGCTGAGTCGGGCCGTAGGTGAGGTCGCCGCCCTCCTCGACGAGCCGCTGCGCCGCCGGCTGTTGGTTGAGGTGACTCACTCGTTCGAGACTTTCGCCTTCGCTCACGCCCTGGTGCGCCAGACACTGCTCGAGGAGTTGAGCACCAGCAGGCGGGTGAGGCTCCATCATCGAGTGGCCGAAGTCCTCGAAGCCCGCGGGGCACCGGCGGCCGAACTGGCCTATCACTTCTGCGAGTCCGCCGCCATGGCCGACGCCGCCAAGGCCGTCGACTATGCGATGACAGCCGCCGCTGAAGCCCGGGCGAGCCTGGCCTTCGAGCAGGCCCTCAACCTGTACCGCCGGGCCCTCGAGGCCGAGGAGTCCCTGGCGCCCGACCCGGCCCGCCGAGGGGTCATCCTCCTCGAGATCGGCACGGCCCGGGACAACCTGGGCGAGGCCTTGGAGGCCCGGGCCGACTTCGTCGCCGCCGCCGACTGTGCCCGCCGAGCCGGTCGCACCGACCTGCTGGTGGAGGCGGCCTGTCGCTACGGCGGTCGAGCAGCGGTATGGCTGGAATGGGGTGATCCCGTCGGTCCTGCCCTGGCCGAGGAGGCTTTGGAGGCGGTCGGCGATGGCGACTCCGAGGAGCGAGTGCGGCTGTTGGCCAAGCTCAGCTTCTGGGCCGTGCTCGACCAGGAGGTCGACGGGCGTCTGGCCCTAACCCAGGAGGCCATGGAGCTCTCGGCGCGCCTGGGCAGTACGCAGGCAAGGGCCGAGGCCCTGACCTACCGGATGTGGGCCGTTCGGGGCACCGGTCGCCTGGCTGAGCAACTGTCCCTGGCCGACGAGCTCGAGGCCCTTGCGCTATCCACCGATGACCCGGGACGCCACATGGTGGCCCTCATCAACAGGGCCGGGGCGCAGTTCATACGCAACGACCTGGCTGCCTGCAAGCACACCATCGCGCAGATGGCTGAACTGGGCGAACGCAGACGCGAGGTGTACGCGCGGTGGTCGACGGCCGCTTATGCCAGCCACTTCGCCCAGCTCGAGGGTCGGTTCTCCGACCTCGAGGTCTGCATGGCCGTCGAGGCCGAGGCGGCGCCCGCGGTGGGCGACGTGGGGCGGGCACTGGGCGCGCTGAGACGTCTGTTCTGCGAGGAGCTACGGGGCACCGACGCCGGCTGCGCCGCGGCCCTCCGGGCTCTCGAGGTCGAGTTCCCGATGTTGCGCAAAGGCAACTCGTATTCCGCCCGGGCCGCGTGGGCGGAAGGCGACCTGGCCTCCGCCACCAGAGCCATCGCTGAGTACCGGAGCACGTGGAGAACGGGCCTGGCCGAGGGGCGAATCTTCACCGTGAGCGGGACGGCCCCCGTCGTCTGCGCCGTGGGCGCCGTCGAGTTGGCGGCGGAGATGTACGACTTCGCCCTTCCCTACGCAGGGCAGTGGGCAACCCAGGGCGGCGAGCAGGACAACGGACTGACCGATGAGGCCCTGGGCCGATTCGCCGCCTGCCTCGGACGCCGGGACGAAGCGGTGGCGCGGTTCCGCTCTGCCCTGAACGGGTACCGGGCGGCGGGCAGTCCGGTCTATCGGGCCCGTACCCTCGCTGCACTGGCGCCTCTGCTGGAGGGCGACGCCGCGGCCGACAGCGCTGGGGAAGCAGCCGATATCTGTGCCCGGCTGGGCCTGGCTCGCCTCGGCCGGGAGGTGGCAGCGCTAGGCATCGTCTGATGGCGCCGCTCAGGCAACAAGAGACTTGCGGCAACGCTCTACCTTGGGACAGCCCCCGATCTCGTCGGGGTCCGCCAGGAGGGCCGCATGTCCGATCAACCGCCGAGCCAGGCACTGCAGATGCGTTCGTTGGTCACCAACTCGCAGACGGTCGAGGTCTCGCTTGAGGAGGTCGAGGTGCCTGACCCCGGCCCGCACCAGGTGCTCCTCAGGGTGGAGGCGGCACCGATCAACCCGTCCGACCTCGGATACCTCTTCGCCGGTGCCGATCTGACCCGGGCCAGCGCCTCGGGCACACCGGACCGTCCCGTTGTCGTCGCACCCCTGGCGGACGGGGCGGCGCGGGCGGCGGCGGCACGGGTCGGCGAGTCCATGCCAGTGGGCAGCGAGGGGGCCGGCACCGTGGTGGGCGCCGGGGACGGCGATGTTGCCCGAGCCCTGCTGGGCAAGGTCGTGGCGGTGGCCGGCGGGGCGATGTACTCCCAGTACCGGATCGCCGACACGGCGGCCTGCCTCGAGCTTCCCGAAGGGACCCGGCCGGCCGAGGCGGCGGCCTCCTTCGTCAACCCGATGACTGCGCTGGGCATGGTCGAGACCATGCGGATGGAGGGCCACACTGCCCTGGCTCACACCGCGGCGGCATCGAACCTGGGACAGATGCTCAACCGTGTCTGCCTCCAAGAGCAAATACCATTGGTCAACATCGTGCGGTCCCCAGCCCAGGCCGATCTGCTTCGGGACGCCGGCGCCGCCCATGTTTGTGACTCGAGCACCGATGGCTTCGTGGAGGATCTCGTCGAAGCTTTCCGGGCCACGTCGGCCACCCTCGCCTTCGATGCCATCGGCGGGGGTTCTATGGCCGGTCGGATCCTTGCCGCCATGGAAGCCGCCCTCAGCTCGGGCGCGGAGTTCAGCCGTTACGGGTCCGTCGTCCACAAGCAGGTCTACATCTATGGCGGCCTCGACCGGGGCCCCACCGAGCTAGCCCGAAGCTACGGGATGGCCTGGGGTGTCGGCGGGTGGCTCCTCACCTCCCTCCTCCAAATGGTGTGAGCCGAGAAGATGGCCACCATGCGCTCGCGGGTGGCCGACGGCATCACCACCACCTTCGCCAGCCACTTCGATATCAGCGTTTCCCTCGCCCAGGCTCTCCACCTCGACGCGGTCAGCGTGTACAGCCGACAGGCCACCGGAAGGAAGTACCTCATCGATCCGAGTGCCTGATCTGTCTGGACGCCGAAACCCGCCGTCGGCGCAAGACGGACAAGGATCGGCTACCGAAGCTCCGGCCTCCGACGAAGGGCATCCCCTGACTCCATCCATGATCGCGACAGCCTGGCGCCCCTACTGCCGCATGCAGCGACTCGGGCCATCGAGGGTGGGTTGAGCCCAGCAGCTTGCTCGGGCGCCTCGGGCGCGGCCGGTTCGGCCGCTACCGGCTACCCCGGGAACCTGGTCAGAGCTAGCCGATCCGTCGAGAGTCAGTCGCCGACACCTGAGATGCCCCGCCCTGGTGGGCGCCATCAGCAGAAGCTTCCCAGTGCCACGGAAGCTCTCGATCAGTACCCTGGCAATGTGGACGTCCCGGAGACTCATTACCTCCGGACCGAGCGCGGTGCCATCGCCTATCAAGCGTTCGGGCATGGTCAGCGCACGATCGTTTGGGCCAAGCCGCCCGTCATCTCCATCGATACTCAGTGGGAGCTCCCCGGCCATATCCGCCTGTGGGAGTTCGTCGCATCCCTCGGCCGAGCGGTGATTTTCGACTTCCGGGGCTTCGGCATATCCGAGCACCTGCCCTTGGACCGGATCTCCGACCTGGAGGAGCTCAGCTTCGACCTCGGCTCCATCATCGAGCAGCTGGCGTCGCCCCCGACAGTGCTAGTCGCAACGGGGGCCGCCTCGGTGGCCGCGATCGCCCTGGTCGCCGCGCGACCCGGTGTCGTGGAGCGCCTCGTCCTGTTGAATGCCGCTGCCTCAAGTCCCCGCCGTGACGACAATTCCGATGAGATGATCCGGGTCCTCCGGGAGCGTTGGGGTACCGGAGGTGTCCTGACCGGTGCGGAGGGGGACCCGCGGGATGCCCGCAGGCGCCAGGTGGCGGCGCGGACCGAGCGCATCAGCGCGACACCCGACGTCCTGGAGGCCAGCGTCCGAGCCACCCTCCGACACGACGTCCGGCCCCTGTTGGCCGAGGTGAGGATCCCGACACTGGTGGTGTACACGGGCGACATCATGAACGTGACCGCGGAGATGACCGAGGAGGTGGCTCGGGGCATCCCCGGCTGTCTCTACTTCACCCGACCGTCGGCCTCTTTCAACTGGGGCGAGTGGGATGCCGACATCAAGCGCTTCGTCACTGGGAGCGACTCCGATGTGGGCGGACAACGGGAGCTCACGGCCCTGCTGTTCTCCGACGTGGTTGGCTCGACTGATCACGCCGCCCGAGTCGGTGACGCGATGTGGCGCCGCACTCTGGACTTCCTCGACGCGTTTGTCCAGCGTCAGGTGGACCTCGGTCATGGCCGGATCGTCAAGCAGACCGGGGACGGGCACCTCGTCGAATTTGCCCGGCCGGGGGACGCTCTCACGGTGGCACGCCAACTCTTGGATGGCGTCCCCGAACTCGGACTAGAGCTCCGGGTCGGCGTTCATTACGGGGAGGTCGAGCGACGTCCGAACGGTGACGTGGGTGGCATCGCCGTTCATGTCGCGGCGCGAATTGCTGCCCTAGCAGGCCCTCACGAGATCTTGGTGTCGCGCACGGTTGCGGACCTGACAGTTGGTTCGGGCGTTGCCTTCTCGGACAGAGGCCCCCATCGTCTGAAGGGTGTCCCTGGTGAGTGGCAGATCTTCGAGGCGACACCTAGATAGGCTCGAGGTGAGCCAACGTCGGGCGCCGAGCCATTGAGCGTAGGTAATCGACGGGCCTTCGCGGTGTCTCGTGAGTGCGCACCGAACGACAGCACCAGAAGCCGATAGCCAGCCAGGCCATAGCGCCCAGGTCCGCAGATCGGGGACGCCCGGGAATCGGCGTT
>Ga0307373_10012985_pt1 | contig 11729 bp, 12 predicted proteins | sample OX2MG_FD_202534 | JGI IMG/M metagenome (GOLD analysis project Ga0307373, IMG submission 202534) | Soil microbial communities from Risofladan, Vaasa, Finland - OX-2 | ecosystem: Environmental > Terrestrial > Soil > Coastal area > Acid sulfate soil | place: Finland: Risofladan, Vaasa | collected...
TCGTGCGCGATCTGCCTGCCGCACTCAACGCGGCGATCACCCGAGCTGATGCCTCGCGGACGCTTGCTGTCGCCATGCGAATCGGCCTTTCTGATCGTGGTGAACCAGACAAGGCGATTCTTCGCTGCGTTATGTGGCCGGAACCAGCACGCGCGGCTCTGCTACCAGGGGAGATGCTGCTTCCGGCCACATAACACGGCCGTCCACATAATGGCCGTTATGGGGAGTTTCACATAAGCGCCATACATTCGTCACGACAATGCTGGACGCGGGCGTCGATCTACGCGACGTCCAGATCGCCGCCCGCCACGCCGACCCACGCACCACGATGCGGTACGACCGTGCCCGCAAGAACCTCGACCGCCACCCCAACTACATCCTGGCCGCCTACATGGCCTCCGGCACCTGACCAAGCGCACGTCTCCCGCGGCCCTTGGGCTCGGGAGACGCCCGGTAGCCGATGTGAGTGCCATCGGTCACGGGCCGCCCCGTCAAATTAGACGAATTCTAGCGCCAGGACGGCAATGCCAGCTAGCGCCGTAGACCATGAATCTTTTTTACGATCTGATAAGCAGTAACAATGACACGCCGAGCGTCGTTTAGATCGATCATAGCTGGCGCAATATAGTCAGCCAACTTGCGGTCGGCAGTTAGCGCTAGGCCCAGATCACCTATAGATTTCCATGCAGCCGACTCATGAGTAGTGGGTGCCGCTTGCTGGCGCAGAAAGTTCCATATTTGCTGATGACTTCCCGCTCCTCCTGGTCTCATCACCAATCCTTTGCTAATAGCGAACTCGCGCGCCTCGCCAAGTGCGGCATAGTAAGCACGGTTCACGGCTGAACGTATCTGCTGCTCTTCCGGGCTGCCGGAGACTAGGCTTTCCGCCACCTTGAGAAGAAATCGCCATTGAAATTTCATTCCATCTCCTCAATTGCGTGGCTAGCTTCCTCCCAGTCCTCCGCTCGCACCGATAGAGTAAGCGTGATGTTGGCGAACGGATCTTTTCGACGGGACAGCTCACTTAGACGTTGCCGTTGACTCAGTAGTTCGCTCTCGACCGCGTCGAGAACTTCCCACGACGCATCTTCGGATATAGGAAGGTCTACTTCAATTATAAGTATGGATGGCCGCCCTGTTAAGGGATCAATCGGCGCTCGGAGAGCGTAGCTGGCGTCTGGACCGAGCCGCTCGGTGATTGCCTCTAGATGTGCATCTAGCAGGTGCCCGCCACCTCGGCGAGTCATGTACCACTCGCGCGCCGCGATATCGGTGAGCATGAGTGGATTTTCCTCAAAAGGAGTCTCCGACATGGAGATCTATAGTAGCATTGCCCGCCATGTATCGGGGAGTGAGTAGCCGACTAGATTGGAAAGTTCAGATGCCCATCGCTCGCGCCCCGAGCGCGGCAGCGATGCCGCCGAGTGCGTTAATCATAAAATCCCGTATCGCCCTGTGGTCACGGACCGCTGGAGTCCCGTCCGTTACGTCGCCGACTCCGTAATTCGGATCCTCAAGGGCCGCTTCAAGATCGCGGGTTATCCTCTCGACTATATTGGCAATTGTGAGAGTTCTGATTCCGGCGGTGGCATCAGTGACCTGGCCGGAGATTGTCGACTCCCAATCGACTGTCGGCTCGCCTAGCCCAGGGAGGTAGACGTTGACCAGCACGAGGTCGGTGCCGCCGGAGTAGTACCATCGGCCTCCCGATGAATGTTCAATGTGCCAGCGCAGGTGGTCGAAACCTGCTGGTTGAAAGTACAGGTCCCTGCCGAACCTGTGGCCAACAGGCCGCGCGTCAGAGATAGAGCGATAGGATCGGTAGTACCCTGGAAAGAACAGGTCCCAGGTATCGCCAGTCCGGATATCGAAGTATTCTCCTCGTGCATCAAGCATCTCCATGGCGGCGCTATCGGGTGGTGCGAACAGGAAGGCGAGCGCCGACTGCGCGCCGTGCCACTGAGCGACCACATCTTCATAGCACAGTTTGCTTGCGGCATAATCTTCGTCTGAGAGCGACTCGCCTGCAGCAAGGCGGCGGCGAGCACCCGCGCCCTGCAACCAAAGGCTTCGACAAGCTTGCGTCCGAAGCTTCTGCTGACGCTCGCGCACCCGGCTCATCACTGTCCAGACCTGGGCTGGGTTGGTCGCATTGACTTCGTCGTCCCAGGCCGTCGCTGGCCACATAGGCGCAGTGTACGCTTCCTGCGTCCTTGGCCAGCCCCTCCGTTCAGCCTCGTCCAAGAAGCTCACGCGGCCCCCTAACAGGTCCATTACCCCCGCCGCTCGGCTCACAGCCACTGATTTAGTGCGCAGATCTGCTCGGGACCAGCCGGGAACCTGCAGGTCAGAGTGGCGAACCCGCCGAAGCCCTGTGATCCTGAGCCAAGTCGGGTTATACCGAGCGTGACTCGCGTACTTTCTCGCCAATAGACGTAGCTCATAGAATGGCCCCCGGGCCAGTGGCCGACCGTAAGATCGGCTTTTGGCATCCCGATCACCCCGGCGCTGTGCAGACGCCCTCATCTGCCGCGTCTGCCGCGTTCACAGGGTTCGCCTCGGGCAGAGGTCGGCGCAGTGTCTGGTCATGAAGAGCTTCGCCGAACTGCCGTCCGTCCCATCCGATCACCTGGTGCGGTCCCTGATCAGCTGCGGCTTGCGGTGGCTGCCTACCTGGCCCGTCTCAAGGGCTCCTCCCGCTACCACACTCAGTCCGACCTGCGCTGCTACCTGGCCTGGTGCGCCGAACGCGACCTGGACCCCTCGCCGCCCGCATCTGGAGTTGTACATCCGGTGGATGCAGGAGATCCGCCGATTCAAGCCCTCCACCGTCTCCCGCCGCTTTTCCGTCACGGCCGGATTCTACCGGACCTGACAAATCGCCCACTGCACTGTATGATAACCCGCAATCCTGAATAGGGTCCATCTGGGGGTAACGATGGCGGACGAAGCAGCACATCAAAGGCCACGTCAGCCTGGCAGAACTGCCTTTCTAGCCGACGGTACTCCGGGCAGGAACGAAACGCCGCACAGACGCGGCCAGATAGCGCTTGCTGTGACGTTCGCACTGTCAGTTGCGCTAGTGGGGTGCCGCTCCACCCCACCGCAGACCCAAGATGCCTTGAAAAAGGCATGGGCTTGCGGGCTATCTTACGGTCTTGATAAGCTTAACGCCTTGGGGCCGCGTGGACGGGATCTGCTCCACGCCATCAACGCTACCCTGGCAGGACGCGATCTGGCTGCGAACAAAGCCGATCTGGTCAAGGCTTCGATAGAGTTCGGGATTGACGTTGGGCCACCGTGGCTTAGTTGCTTCGAGCCTTATTTTTACCCAAATAAAGTAGGAGCCGGTGCGGCGCCAGCAGCGCCAACCGATCTGACCGCGCAGCCGACCCCTGAGAAGTCGGCTGTGAGGCTTTCCTGGAAATACAGTTCAGATAATGTACTGTACTTCGTAGTCAGCGATCGTTCCGAGGAGCGCAACATCGCGGCTAAGTCCAGTGCCGGAACCGTTAGCTACACGTGGGCTGGGCTGAACCAGGGCAGTCAGGCGTGCTTCCGGGTGCGGGCATCCAACGGCGACACGTCTTCCGGGTGGAACCCGAGTGCCGGGTACAGGTGCGTCACTCTGGCCACGGCAACCGCACCGTGCACGTCGGCGGCACTCACCGCCGCACTCGATGCTCAGGTCAATCAGCAGGGCGGCTGGAAAGTCCTGAGTTTTGCCTGCGAGAGCGGCTACTCTTTCGCCTCGATTAACCCAGTAAGCCCGGGTATGCAGGCCGTAGCGATCCTGCAGCAGCAAGGGTCAGCGTGGAAGGTTCTTTACAGCGGCGAAGGCCTCTGCCTGCCGCCAGGACAGAACCAGAGCATATGTAAAGGATTCAAGCAACCAATGCCCATCGCGCTGCTGGAATCACTCATGCGCAAAGCTCGCTAGGGCGGTGTCCACCAAGGTTCACCGGGTCACCTATGGGCTCGTGCCCAGATCGGGGCGCAGTCCTGACCTGGGCCCCTTGCACGGGATGGTCCAGAGCGTGAGCGGAAAGCCGCGACGCCATCCCAGCCAGGGCGATGAGCAGTGGCGAGTCTCTGCCGGGCATGGTCCTGCTGGAACCGGACGCCCTCCGAGGCTGGATTCAATTCCGATACGCTGATGACGTTCGCAGGAACCGGGGAATCAACGGGCCCAGCGAACTCGAAGCCGCAATCCACGCACAGCTGGGCCGCCGCGCTCAACTTGTCATGCACTGTTGGCCACTTCGGCGATTAGCTGCACCAACCGCCCGCGCGCTTCTGCCGCGAATGGAGCGTGCGCCCAGGGCGACGTGTCCCAGGCGACGGTCCAGCCGAGATACGCGGGTGAGGCGGCGAGGTCTGCGTAGCCTTGCTGCATGTTCAACATCGGTCAGCGGACAGCAGTTCGGGGCGCGTTCAAGTTGGCGGGCTACGAAGGCCGGTTGATGACATTGCGCGCCGACAGTCCAGACGAGCGGATCTTCGTGCTGGGGTCATCAGACATGGCCGCGCTCCGTGACGTGCGGGTCTTGGAGCAGGTTCTTCAGCAGGTTCTCGGCTGCAAGGTCGCCGTTGCTGAAGAACACTCGGGCTTCGGACCGCCCGTACCGTTCGAATGACACCTGCTCATGCCGCGACGGGGAAGATCAGTAGCTTTCTGGCGGCCCCGGCTTGAGCGCTGCCTCAAGCGGGGCCAGGCGGAGGGAGCATGTGCACCTGCAGGCTCAGGCCGTGCCGAATGTGAACAGCGGGCCGGCGGGCAGTGGGGCCGCTGCGGCGCGCCGGAGCCGGTGGACTCCGACGCTGGTCAGGGTCTCGGTGCCGAGGGCGTCGAAGGCGACCTCCTCGAAACCGCTCGCGGTGAACCAGGCCCGCACCTGCGCAGTGAGGTCCGGTGGCCGCCGGTGCCGGGTCCAGATCACCGTCGCGCCTGCCGCGCACAGGGCGGGCGCTGCCTCGATGGTGCGCTGGATGTCGCGGTCGCTGAGGTTGCCGAAGATGCCGCACAACAGCAGCACATCGGCGGGCAGCGCGTCCGCGAAGCCGGTCACCACACTGGCGTCCGCGCAGCGGACCTCGACCTGGGCCAGCCCCGCCTCCGCGGCCGCCTGCCGGGCCAGGGCAGCATTGCGCGCATCGGATTCGACCAGGACAGCGCGGACATCATCGCGGCGCGTATGGCCGGGCAACACCCCCACAACATCCTGTCCCTGCCCCGCGCACAGGCTGACCAGGCGCACCGGCCCCGCGGGAGCCTGGCCGACCGCCCGCGACAGGTGGAACCGGACCCGCTGCAGCCGCGCGGTCAAGGACGAGGACGGGTCCGCATAGGCGCGGTGCCAGGCCACCCAGTCCCTCACCCCCGACATCCTGCCCGGGGCTGCCACCCCGCGCCAGCCCCGCAAGCCAGCCAGCCCAGGCGTCCTGATGACCTCACGGGAACTGAAGCCGCGGTCCGGGTTTTCGCAGACTCGGCCAGATACAAACCGCCGCGCCCCACTCGCAAGACCCCAGCCGAATGCGCGCTCATGCCGCCGATGGTGTGCGGTTGAGCTGCTTTCACAGGCTGGCCGCCGGATCTGGGCCGCTGCTGGAGAGACGTCGGCGTTTCCCCGTGTCCCGGTACTTGACCAGGCGCGCACTTCGGCTGACAGGATCGCGGCATGACGATTGTGCTGGATGACGGCGCCGTGACCGCCCGCTTGCGGCCGGGTCCCGCGGTCGCCGCGATGCGGTCGGCCGTGCTCGCCGCGTACCGCGGGGAGCTGATCGCACCGCCGAGGGTCCATGCGGACGTCCTTACCTTCACCGCAGGCCGGCTGCCGGGGCGGTGGTACGGGTACCGCTCCTACGACACCCACGCAGGCGGGCAGCAGGTCGTGGCCGTCCACGCCGAGCCGTCCGGCGATCTGGCCGGCCTCGCGGTCGGCTCGGCGCTGGGCGCCTGCCGCACGGGGGCGCTCGGCGGGGCCGCGGCTGATGTCCTGGCCCGCCCGGATGCGGCCACTGCCGGTGTCGTCGGCGCGGGCCGCCAGGCCTGGACCCAGCTGTGGGCGCTGTGTGCGGTGCGCCAGCTCACCGACGTCGCCATCTACAGCCCCACCCCCGGGCGGCGGGACGCGCTGGCCGCCCGGGTTCAAGCCGATCTGGGCATCGCTTCCCACGCTACGGGCAATGCCCGCGAGGCCGTCACCGGACGCGACATCGTGGTCCTGGCGACCTCCTCGGCGGTCCCGGTGCTCGACGCGAGCTGGCTTTCACCGGGCACCGCGCTCACCACCGTCGGGCCCAAGCAGGCAGGCTGCGCCGAATTCGGGCCCGATCTGCCCGCACGGGCCGAGCTGATCGTCACCGACTCTCTCCCGCAGCTGCGCGCCTACGACCCCCCGGCCCTGCTCGCCAGCACCCCGGCAGTCCCGCTCGGCGCGGTCCTGGCCGGAGAACACCCCGGCCGCACCCACGCGGACGCCATCACCATCTACGCTTCCGTAGGCCTGGCCGGCACCGAGCCATACCTGCTGGCCGACCTGCTCGGCCTGTAACAGCGATAACGCTGACTCACGATGCCCGATCTTCCGTGCTGACCCGGGATGCCGTCAGCATTTCCTGACCTGCGCCGGCCCAGGCGGCCTGAAAAGACATAAGTAGCCGCCGGCAGCGTCTGAGCTTCTGGCCCGCTGGCCGGTGGCGGAAGTAGTTAGTCTCAGCGCTGACCCGGCGAATGTCAGGAGGCCTGGACGTGGGTGCTGTCGCGCTGCGCCTAGTCCGAAGTTACGCGGCCTCCGAATAGCACTTCCGTGCCTGACCAGGCACGCGAGCCCTCGTCCGGTCATACAGTGTAGCCAGAAAAATCTTGCTTATATGACTGCGGGCGGCGACATATCTGTCTATGATGCTGGTATGGCAGGGCAGGCGACGGCGATGCACGTGGCCAGGATCAGAAGCTCGCACACCGACAAGCAGGGACAGTGCCGCGAGTACGAGTCGGCGTACCTGCGGCGCACCTACCGCGACGGCGGGAAAGTGCGGCACGAGACCCTGGCGAACCTGTCCGGGCTGCCCCCGGCCGTGGTGGCCGCGGTCGAGGCGGCGCTGAAGGGCGAGGCCCTGGCCGCGGCCGGGCAGGCCCCCGCAGTCACCATCGCCCGGTCGCTGCCGCACGGGCACGCCGCCGCCGTGTACGCGATGGCCCGCAGCCTCGGCCTGCCCGCGCTGCTCGGCCCGGCGGGCCGGCAGCGGGACCTGGCTCTGGCGCTCATCGTGTCGCGGGTCGCGCACCCTGGCTCGAAGCTGTCCACGCTCGCCTGGTGGGCGGACACCACGCTCGGCGCCGACCTGGGCCTCGGGGACGCGACGACCGACGAGGCCTACGCGGCGATGGACTGGCTGGAATCCCGGCAGGACGCGATCGAGAAGTCGCTCGCGCGGCGGCACCTGGCCCCGGCCGTGAACCCGTCGAAGATGGCGCTATTCGACCTGTCCAGCTCGTGGCTGGAGGGCTCGTGCTGCCCGCTCGGGACGCGCGGCTATTCCCGGGACGGCAAGAAAGGCAAGGTTCAGATCGAGTACGGGCTGCTCACCGACCCGCAGGGCCGGCCCGTCGCGGTCCGGGTCTTCGAGGGGAACACCGCCGACCCCGCCGCCTTCACCGAGATCCTCGATGTCGTGCACGGCACGTTCGGGCTAAAGAGGATGGTCATGGTCGGCGACCGGGGCATGATCACCAGCGCCCGCATCGACGCTGTCAAAGAGCTCGATAGCAAGTACGGGTGGATCACCGCGCTGCGCGCCCCGGCGATCAGGAAGCTGATGGCCGAGGACGGCCCGCTGCAGCTGTCGCTGTTCGATGAGCATGACCTCGCCGAGATCAGCTCCCCCGATTTCCCCGGCGAGCGGCTCATCGCCTGTCGTAAACCCGTGCTGGCCGAAGAACGCGCCCGCAAGCGCGGGGCCCTGCTCGCCGCCACCGAAAAGGAACTCGCCCCCGTCATCGCCAGGGTCGCCGCCGGCCGGCTCGCCGGCGCCGCCGAGATCGGCGCCAAGGTCGGCGAGAAGATCGGCAAGTACAAGATGGCCAAGCACTTCGAGGTCACCATCACCGATACCAGCCTGACTGCCGAGCGCAGGCAGGCCCAGATCGAGGACGAGGCCCGGCTCGACGGGATCTACGTCATCCGCACCCCCGTCCCGGACGGCGAGCTCGACGCGGCCGGCGCGGTCACCGCCTACAAGAACCTCAAGCACGTCGAACGCGACTTCCGGCACATCAAATCCGACGACCTGGACCTGCGCCCGGTCTTCCACCGCCTCGAAAAACGCGTCAAGGCCCACGTGCTGATCTGCATGCTCGCCGCCTACCTCACCTGGCACCTGCGCCAGGCCTGGGCACCACTGACCTACACCGACGAAGAACCCCCGCAGCAGGCAAACCCCGTCACCCCCGCCCGGCGCTCGGCATCCGCAGAGGCCAAGGCGTCACGCCAGCACGACGAGACCGGCCGCCCCTACCGCAGCTACCAGGGGCTGCTCGCCCACCTCGCAACCCTCACCCGCAACGAACTCCGCTTCGCCGGTGCCCCCGCCACCGTCCCCGTCCTCGCCGAGCCCACCAGCGAACAGCGCCAGGCATTCGAGCTCATCGGCGCGGCTATCCCGCTCACGCTGCGCACGTAGCCAGAACACGCCGGCAGGCTCGGCGCGAAAGCGCAGGCCAGCCGCGGTCTCGGCATCCAAACCACCCGTAACTTCGGCCTAGTCGAGGACGGGGACCTGGATGCCTTGTTCGAGCAGATGCGTGATCCGCAGAGCGTCCAGATGGCGGCGTTCACCCCGCAGGACCCCGGCGACCGGAACGCCTTCGGCGCGCACATGGCCAGGGTCAGAAGTGCGCCGGACTTTACCCTGAGGGCGGTCACCTGCGACGGGCGCCTCGCCGGAAGCATCGCCAGCTTCCCTTCTGGCGGCCACGCCGAGGTCACCTACTGGATCGACCGTGCGCTGTGGGGGCAGGGCATCGCGACCCAGGCGCTGACGCTGCTCCTGGAACTGGTGCCGGCCCGGCCGTTGTACGCCCGGGCGGCCAGCGACAATGCCGGCTCATTGCGGGTCCTGCAAAAATGTGGTTTCCGGCCGGCCGGGACCGAGAAATCGTTCGCCGCGGGGCGGGACGAGGCCATCGAGGAAACCATCCTCCGGCTGGAAGCCTGACGGCCGAACCCCGCACTCTTTTGCCGCGCATCGTGTGCGCGCAAGTGCTCACGCTGGCGGACGGAACGAGATCATTATTGGCGGCGGGCTGCCGTCCGCTGTGGCGAAGATCCTTGGCAGCACCCAGCCGCTGAGCGATTGGTGCAGCTGCTCGAGGCGGTTGCCCAGGGCGGCCTTATAAGTGGAGGGATCGTCCGCCAGGAGCAGGTCAATCTCTTGCGTGAGCTTTACGTCCGGACGCCCGTTCCCCTGGGTACCGCGCAGCTCCAGGATCAACTGGTTGTCCTCCAGGAAACTGCCTGGTGGGACCAGCACACGCCATTGTTCGACAGAGAACTGGTCAGCGCCCTGCCAGTAGAAGAACTTGTCACGGCCCCAGGCAAGATCTGGCAGCCGACGGTGCTTGTCGATGTTCCACACCGTGTTGAGCGCCCAGGTGCCGTCCGTGAGGAGTTCATGGTCCGCAGGAGTTGACCATTCAACTCCCAGGCTCCGAGCCTCCTCACCAAGGGCAAAGGGCTGGACGCAACGAAGAGCCAGGCGCCCAGTCTCACCGTAAATCTCCGCGCGGACTTGTCCCAACCGCCCCGCGGTGAAGAATCGATCGAACGTTTCCCCATCCTTGCAGATCGGGAACGCCGTGGCCTTCTCCTGGCGAGGAGTCAGCTCTCCTGCGTGGCGCACCGCTAGCTCATATGCAGCATAGTCAAGCGCCGAGCGCATGTTCGCAATCGCATCGCCTACGGCGGCGCGCAGGTCGGCAGGGATCGGACAGTGGATCCTGAACCGGAATGCCCAGCTGTCCGGGTCCTCAGCCGGTTCCCTCTCAAGAGACCATGGCTTCGAGGCATCGAGCGCAGTGACCCTGTGGTGAACCTCATCGATATGAAGCCGGGCACGGCGGAGCTTGACCCACCACGGCGCCTCCGGATCGGACTTCCAGTCCCACATCTCAGGATCGATCCCGTGCCATCTCTCGAGCACCGTTGCCTGGCTTCGTCACACTGTACGGTCAGCGCCGCATAACTGGTTACAACGCACTCTTCTGCCGCATTCTGCGCGGTTACCCCGCGTAGCCGCCTAGTATCGCGCAGTCGGCATTGCTGAGTCGTGGGCATGGATGGTGTCATGGCCGACCGGTGCGCTGACACCGGCTGGCACCCTCTGCCGACGTCGATGTCACTTGGGCGTAACACCGTGGCCGTGATGCTCGGCTTGTGTTCCCTGCTCCCGCCCTCGCACGTTTCCCATGGGGCTATGACTGCGGGAGATCGTTTGGGTCAGGCGCTGGGTGTGGGCTGCCACGCCGCCGGATCGCCCTCATTCCTCCCCAGTACGGCCGCGTAGCTTTGCGTGGCGGGATGGGATCGTGAACCTTCGGACCTGCCGTGCACCTGGCTGCACGGTGCCTGTACCCTCACGCATGCTGATGTGCCGTCGCCACTGGCGGCTGGCGGCGCAGGCGTTCCGCGGCTCGGCAGGACCAGACCAGCGCGCGCATCTTGCCGCCACGGCGGATCCCAGCGGAACCTGCGGTGCCCGGCATGCGGAGACGCGGCGCTGATCAGAAGACCATCCGGTAGACAGCGAACCGCTCGGCGGCCTGGGTGCCGAGTGCTGCGCCCGCAGCCTGGTCTAGGGCTTGGATCTTCTGCAGGCTGCGCGGGTGCGGGTCTTCATGCACCTGGGTGACGTAACAGCCCAGAGCCGCGCCTTTCACCGCTGCCGTGCCGGTGATATCCACCAGCACAGGTCTGGCACGCTCAGCGCTGCGCCACACGCGGTCTTCCGGACCGTCATACCCGAGAACCAGGCGAGGCAAGGCCTGATTCTGGCCCCGGCCGGGGCAGACGGCCGTCAGGGCAGCCTGGCAGACTGCTTGGCGGCCAGGGTGGTGACCGGCTATGGGAACGAATACCGCAGCCGGCTGGGAGGTAGCCAATGACGGCCCGGGTCCGTGCTCGATCAATGCGACCACGTCGGGCAGGTGCGCGGCCAGGTTGCGCGCACGGTCGCCGTCGATCCACTCGATCTTGCGGTCGTGGACGCCCAGCACGTCACAAGCGCCGCTGAACTCGGCAAGGCGGGCTTGTGCCCTGGAGGACCCGCCGGGCATGACAGATGCCGCGATCGCCGCGGCCAGGACATCGACTGTTATGCCGTGGACGGCCATGACCGCGATCGTGCCGCCCATGCCGAAGGTTTCGTCGCCGGGGCAGGCGGCGATGACCAGCGCCCGCTCACCTGGGTGGAGCCCCAGCATCATGCCAATCCCCTACCGGTCCCGCGGGACGATTCGGCGTTCCCGGTTGTGGATCACATTGATTCCCCGGGGGGTGAGGCACCACACGACTTTCCCTCCCATCTCTTGCGGGAAATACCAGTCCCACCGCTCGCTGAACGCTTCCACGAGCAGCAGCCCGCGGCCGCTCTCGGCTTCTGCGTGGAGGTTCTTGCGCACCGGGGGCTCCGGGCTGGCATCCCAGACCAAGATCAGGACTTGC
>Ga0307373_10012989_pt1 | contig 11726 bp, 9 predicted proteins | sample OX2MG_FD_202534 | JGI IMG/M metagenome (GOLD analysis project Ga0307373, IMG submission 202534) | Soil microbial communities from Risofladan, Vaasa, Finland - OX-2 | ecosystem: Environmental > Terrestrial > Soil > Coastal area > Acid sulfate soil | place: Finland: Risofladan, Vaasa | collected...
CCGAGCAACTCACAAACGTTGTCTGTCATCAGAATTCCTGCTTCAGCACCCGAACGACACTACGGCTCTCGATGAACGTCAGGACGCCTGCGGAGAACACCACCTCCAACGCCGCCACGCACGCTGCCATGCCCACGACGATGCCGTCGCCTCCAACGCTCGAGAAGGTCGCCGTGGAGAAGGGGTTGAGGCCAAGCCGGTTGGCGACAAGGGCCCCGACCAGCTGGAAACTCCAGACAGCAGCAAATATCAGAAGCGGCTCGCGGTAGGTGCGCATGAAGCCCGCCCCGAAGAGCCTCCGAACAGTGATCCGGCGGGAATACCGCTCGAACAAGATCGATAGGCTCTGAACGGCAAGGACCAGGAGCCCAACCAAGAGGGCAATGCCAGCGATTGCGATACTCCTGATCCCGTTGTCAAGAGCTGCGATCTGCTGCGAGACGTACTCATCCATGGTTACCAGGTAGGGCAGGTTGTCATCCAGCTTCAGACGCTTCAGCGTCGGCAGGAGATCCTGCATTGTTCTGACGGTGTCTCCACTTAGCAATCGGATCTTCATGGCGGTGCCGCCTCCGCCGCTGAGCATGTTCGCCCGGTCGATCCCCAGGCTGTTCGCGGACGTAATCACTTGGATGAAGGGGTCGACGATGTTGTTGCCGTGGTCCGGATAAACCGATGGGTTGAAGCTGAACACCGCCTGGTTGTCCTGCATCCAGATGATGGAGATACCCTGATGCGCCACGCTCGCTGGAGCTGGGCGACCAAATGCAGCTTGTTCGGCATGGGCCGCTCCACTCCGGTCAGCCTGGAAGTAGGCGAGAATCTCCGCCCGCTGACTCTTGTAATGCGATGGCGCAAGCACAACCCAGTCCGTGGTGTTCTCGCCGATCCCGATCGTGCGCCCTGAGTCGTCTCGCAGCGGGAACTGCTTGAGGTAGTTGACATTTACCACCATCGATCGGTACGCGCCAGGTGGAAATGACTCTGCGAGGGCCACTGGCTCGTAGTTATTCGCGTCTACGTACAGCGCCCCACGGTCGTTGAGCGCAGGGTAAAGTTCGTAGACCTCGGCGGCTGTTGTCGCGCTTCCGCCGGTCTCCGCTTCCACAAGATCATTCCCGACGAGCGTCGGAGAGAAGATGCCAAAACCACGTGCTCTGTCCCAGTTACCGAATTGTTGTCGTGCCGCAGCGGCATTCGCGTACTGAAGCCATAGGCCGGCGCCGACGGCAATCAGCGCGACCGAACACGCGATCTTGACCAGCGTATTAACGGCGAATACGCCGCGCGTATCCTTGCGATTCTTGATCGAGTTGCTGATGTTCGCACGTGCCACGTAGGCGCACGCCACGATGGATGCAACCAGCATCACCGCGAAAGCACGGAGGATGGTGAGGCCGACAGAGATGGTGAACTCGAAGGTGGTGTCGGGGACGAATCGGGTGGCCAACAGGGCGATTCCCTCTGACGTCACAAGAGATATCAGGATCAGGCGCCCAGCGATTGCGAACCAGACACGAACCACACCGAAGCCGTGCAGTTTCATGACGCCGGCCTTCTTGGCGTCATGAAGAACCTGAAACGCCAGGAACAGCGCTGTGAAAAAGATGATCAGGTACTGCACGGCGTTCAGGATTGGCGCGAATTCCGAGGCGTACCCCGCGAACGAATCATTACCACCCATGAAGCTGGCAGCAGTGAAGAGCCCTGGCCCGCCTGCCAGCTGGGACGATGCCTGCGCGAGCGAGCTCAGAAAGCGCCCAAATGACGACTTGTCAGTTGACTCGACGTCGTAGGTCGCCGCAACCGGCAGCGAGTCAAAGGCATTGCGCAGGCCGCGAACGGCGACGAGGTCGTTGCCACCAAAATCGCTGAGGACTCCAACCTGGTCGGGACTTCCGGTTTGGGTGGTTGAGAGGAATCGCTCGGGATGGTCGGCGTCTTCAGGCCCGAGCCAGCGTCCGGCCCGAAGGCTGAACGCGTCGAACAGGTGGGTGCTTGTCGTAAGGAGAGCGTATTGCGTTGCTTGTGGACGCCCGTCCAGTGTGTACCCGACGGACGTTCGGAAAACGTTGACCCGAGCATCGGCGGCCGCGGTGAGCAGGGCTGCGTACATCTTTTCCCGATCGGCAAGGCGCGGGTCGCCTGGGATCGTAAAGGGCTGCCCGACTTTGACCGCAGCATGCTGCATCGCTTGAAGCTGCACGTTGTCCGTGTTCACGAATACGGTGGCCGTTGCCGCCGCCGACAGAAGCATCAGCAGAGCGATAATCACTCGCTTCATCGCCAGGCGTTGTCCTTCGACTTTGCGCTGAGCGCGTCAGATGCATCAATACGCAACTCGACACCCTCCGCCTCGGGTGGACTGTGGCTCTCGCGAGCGTCCTTGCCATCCTCTATGCCTGAGCGCACGCCAGAAGGCTGGACGGTGGATGTCGACGGACTATGTGGGCTTTGTGTCGAAACTGAGGTATCTAGGTGTCGGCTGAGAACCGGTAGCCGACTCCCCACACCGTCGCAATCCGTTCGCCGACTGGACCCAGCTTGCGACGCAGCCGAGTGATGTGAGTGTCAATCGCTCGTTCATAACCTTCGAAGTCGGTACCCCAGATTTGCTCAACAAGGAACTCGCGACTGAAAGCGCGGCCTGGATTCGACACGAGCACCGTCAGCAGCTCGAATTCCTTTCGTGTCAGGTGCATCGGCGCGCCATCCAGCGTGGCAATCCGCGAATTGGTGTCGATCGTCAACGTGCCTGACTGCACTCTCCCGTTGGCGGCCGTAGCCCGCCGGACCCCCTCGAGGTCAACGCGTCGCAGCATGGCCCGAACGCGGGCGAGGAGCTCGCGAAGGCCGAAAGGCTTCACCAGGTAGTCGTCGGCCCCGACCTCAAGGCCGAGAACACGGTCGACCTCCTCGGTCCGCGCCGTCACCATGATGATTGGCATCAGGTGGCTCTCCCGTAGACGCCGGCAAACGGTCAGGCCGTCCACATCGGGCAGCAACCAATCCAGCAGGACACAGTCCGGCACTCGCTTCGCCACCGCAGCCATCGCCGCCGCGCCGTCATGCACGACCACCACCTCGTGCCCATCGGCGATCAGACGGTCGCGCATGATGTGGCTCAGGTCGACTTCGTCTTCAACGACCAGGACGAGCGACATTACGCCCGTGCCAGGGTCACGACAAACCGGCTGCCTTGTCCCGATGAGCTGCCCACGCGGATGCTGCCGCCCATAGCAGTCACCATCTCGCGGGAGATGGCCAGGCCAAGACCGAAGCCGCCGGTGGCTCGCGAACGCGATTCGTCAGAGCGGTAGAAGCGCTCGAAAATCCTGTCCACCTCGTTGGGCTCGATGCCGGGACCAGTATCGGAGACCGCGACCTCGACGATCCCAGAATCCATCGTTGTGACCTCAATTGCTACGAGGCCGCCTTCCGGGGTGTGTGTGATCGCGTTGCGGACTAGGTTCATCAGGACCTGCACAAGCCGGCGGCGATCCGCCCTGACGCTCACCGCACCCTCTTTTCTGCAAATGATTCGTATGCGTCGCTCGCGCAGGGCGAGCGGCGCCATGGCATCGTGCACCTCGGTTGCAACGGCGGAAGCATCGACCATTGCCATGTCGAGCTCGAGACGCCCTGTGTCGGCGCTGGCGAGAGTTAGCAGCTCGTCGACCAGGCCGGAGAGCCGGTCCGTCTCTCGGTTGAGCACCTCCAGGTACCGCTGTCGCTCAGCCTCGGATTGTTCGACGTTCTCGTTGTCGCGGAGCGTCTCGACGTGCGCGCGGATCGTGGCGAGCGGGTTGCGCAGCTCATGCGAGACGTTGAGCACGAGGTCGCGGCGACTTCGGTCGGCCACCTCTGCCCGGGCGTGTTCAGTCGCGGCTTCTGCCTGCGCCGCCTTGAGTGCGAGTTCTGTCTGGCTGATTCCGAGCATCGCCCGAACGAACCGCAACTGAAGCGGCGTGGCCCAGCGCGCAACGAACAGAGTGATGAGAAGAATGCCGAAGCAAAGGATCGCGCCCGCCAACGTCCGTAGCGACAAGAACGGATCGACTGGTGGGGCGCCGAGCAACGCGAACAGAACGCCGAGCACGCTGGTTCCGGCCAAGGTCACAGTCCCCAGCACGCCAAGCGCCAGACCTGCTAGAACAAGAAGTGCGAACGGAAACCCGACGAGCGCTTCGACGAACGTGTAGGCGAGGCTCTTCCACGTCACGGGATTGGTGATGAGATCGACGGCTTGCTGCGCCAAGCTCCGATGCAGCGGCCGCTCCGGCGCAAGCGGAGCCAGCTGCAAGCCATACCAACGGCTCGCTACCGCACGCTCTATGACCACGACACCCCATGCGGCGACCGCCGTGGCAACGATCAATAGAGGAGTCCACGCGGGCAGCGGGCCGGCGCGGAAAAGGAAGGTCCCGATGGGGCGTAACAGGAATCCCCCGGCGGCCAGGAAGCCGAAGAATAGTGGCAGCCGCAGCAGAACGTAAGCGACGCATAAGTGAGTCCTGCGCTCCGTTGTCACGGCTAGGATTCGGCGCAGCATGGGCCGACTCTACTCCGCAAGTGTTGCGGATCTGTGCCGATACCTCGGTCACATCTCTCAACCACAGATTGGTCGTTTTTAGCTTTGGCGAGCTAGGCAAACTCTCGTGCGTCGCCTTTGATCAGGCACACGCGCAGGGGCAAGACTCGCTACGCGAGTTCCTCAATGATGGGTCGGAGCCACTCGCCAGCTATCTCAAACCGCGCTAGGGTGCCGTGTTTTTCCTTAAGGTGTACGAACCGCGGTGCTCGGGTCCATGGCGCAAAACCCTACCCCGCGTCCGTTCGCTTAGGCTCCAACCTCATGGTCACCGATGCCTAGACGAAGAGCGAGTCCCGGCACCGGTGCATACCTACGCTCGTTCGAGGTCACCGTGCCGATTGCCGAGCGGAACGGATACCCGCTCGACCTACCGGCTCTCCGCAACGTCGAGTCGCTCGCGCTCGATCCTCGAATGACGATCTTCGTAGGCGAAAACGGCAGCGGAAAGTCCACGCTCGTCGAGGGCCTGGCGGTGGCCGCCGGCTTCAATGCCGAGGGTGGCTCGGTCAACTTCAACTTCCGCACACAGGGACACCTACCGGCGCTGGCGACCCACCTCCGGCTGGTTCGGAATCCCACGCGCCCTCGCAATGGATTCTTTCTCCGAGCTGAGAGCTTTTTTAACGTGGCGACCGAGATCGAGCGGCTCGATGACGAGGGGACCGGCGGCGCGATGATCGGTCCCGCGTATGGGCCTCGACCTCTTCACGTTGTGTCGCACGGCGAGTCGTTCCTTGCCCTGGTGATGAATCGCTTCGGTCCTGGCGGCCTTTACATCCTCGATGAGCCCGAGGCTGCTCTTTCGCCCACCGGTTGCTTCGCCCTGCTCAGGCGGTTCCAAGAGCTTGCGAATGAAGGTTCCCAATCCATCGTCGCAACCCACTCGCCGATAGTGATGAGCTTTCCGGGCGCGCTGATTTACGCACTCGGTGAGTCAGGTCCCAAGCAAACATCGTGGGACGATCTCGACCACGTGCGCATCACTAGGGAGTTTCTCAACGATCCCGCGATCGTGCTGCGAGAGCTCCTTTCTGATCGAGAACGGATTAGTGACGCGTAGGTCACTTGTCTCGCTTGATCACGATCTGTGTTGGAAACCCCGTTGCGATGCCAGGCATCGATGACGGCGGCGGCCCAAACGGCATCTGCGCCATCGGAGGCCCAGCCGGTTCCGGCCTGAATCCCAGTATCCGTTCGGCCAGCCTTCCGCCCTGCGCCAGCTCCTCGAGCGCCGCATCGACGTCGGCCTGGCGAACCACGGTCCCAGAGCCGCCGTCCAGCCCACGCAGCATCGCCTTCCGCAGCAGCTCCTTGATGTAGGCGGGGGTGGCGCCCTCGGTCCGTGCGGCTAGGCCAGGAATGTCGACTCCCTCGAGCGTGAGCCCGTGCGTGTACAGGTCCAGCAATCGCCGCCGGCCATCGGAGTCGGGAAGCGGCAGCTCGATCGCGAGGTCGATTCGCCCTGGTCGTGCGGCGAGAGCCGGTTCGAGGATGTCGGGCCGGTTGGTGGTCAATACGAAGATCACGTCCTCGTCGTCACGCAGGCCATCCATCTCATTCAGAAGCTCGAACAGCACCGGACGCGCGCCGAAGCCCGGCGTGGTCCGTTCCTGCGCAACGAGATCGACGTCCTCCAGCACGACCATCGACGGCGCCAGCTTGCGCGCCATGGCGGCGACGGTCTGGATCAGCCCCATCCCGCTCCCAGTCGTCAGCAGCGTGGTTCGATCCGGCATGCGGCTGATCAGGTACATCACGGTCAACGTCTTGCCCGTGCCCGGAAGGCCGAATAGGAGCAGGCCCCGCTTCAGCGAGCGCCCCGCTTTGAGCAGCTCTCCCGCGTGCTCAGAGAAGCTGATGGTGTGACGTTCCATCTGCTCGAGCAGACCGGCTGGCAGCACGACATCGTTCCGTTGCACCTTAGGAATCGGCTGGAACTGAACTAGCGTTTGCGGACCAGGTCCGATGTGAATTCCCGGCGACAGTGTGACGGCATGCCCGCGATAGACGTTGAACCGGTCCATCAGGTGGCGGATCTCTGTGATGTAAGGCGGCACGGCCTCAGGACGAGCGGCCATCACCTCCAGGCGCAGCTTTTGCCGGCGCGGATCACCCATCTCACTCGGCCCCGTCACGAGCACGGCGAGGCGGGCATGACCGGTGCTGATCAGGTAAAGGCCGAACTGGACGCACGCCAGGACCTCGTCATTCGCCAGGTGGTAGTTGACGTAGTCGACCGGGCCCTCGAGCAGCGGCGGGTGATGGATGAAGTCGGTGCGGATCACCAGCTCGGACAAGCCCGCCGCCATGAACCGCTTGTTCTCCATGCTGACGCCAAACAGCTGAACCGAATTTCCGTCCTGCCCGCCATAGTGGTCGACGGCCAGCTGGAGATTGGGCTGTTCGAACGTATCGAACTGTTCGAGAGTGACCGGCAGCTGAGCAGGATCGGCCCCGAGGTGTTCCTGGATGCGGTCTAGAAATGGATGGCCCGCGCGCGATGCCGCCGACGCAACCTGCTTCACAAACTCGGCAAACACGGACGCCAGCCGTTCGGGCGGAAGGTCATCGCTCGCCATGGCCCGATTATCGCCCCGTCCCCGCGAGGAGGGTCGGGTGGGGGGCCTGGAAGAATGGCCCGCGCCGGTAACAACGGTCAATCGGCTCCAAACTATTACGAGAACGATTACAATCGTTGACGTAATATGCCTAGAATGCAGCGGAAGCCTGAACCAGATCTCGGCCGCTTCTCGGATCCAGCCCTTGTCGTCCTCACATGTTTGGCGGACGGACCGAAGCACGGATACGCGATCCTCCAGGTGAGCGCATCGCTGGGCTTCCCACTGAGCGTGGGCACGTTGTATGGCTCCCTCAACCGCCTGGAGAGGCTCAGGCTCATAGAGGCCGAGGCATCAGACGATCGTCGCCGGCCCTATCGAATGACCGAATTGGGAGTCGGCCATCTGAGGGCGCGCCTCACCACTTTGAACCGTGTCGTCCGTTATGGCGCACGAAAGTTGGAGGAGGCGCAATGAGGCTACTTCTCCATCTCTATCCTCACTGGTGGCGCAAGCGATATGGGGGCGAGGCGCTCGACATCTTGGAAAGACGACCGGTCACTCTCTCGCTCTTGCTGGACGTCATGGTCGGTTGCGTGGACGCATGGCTAAACCAAGAGATGCCACCAGGCGACGCCGGCAGAACATACGAACACGACGACCCGGGAGGGTATTTGATGAATGGCAATCGCAACCGAAACAGACTCGTCGCATCAGTCATCGCAGGTGTGGTTCTAATGGTCCTCACCGGTGCTTTGGTCTTTGTCGAGACTTATCGCACGCTCCAAGGGCACCGAGACGGAGCCCCTGGCGCCTTCAACGCAGTTGCCGTGTTCGCCATCGCAACAGCCGCATTGAGCCTATGGGTCGTCGTAACCGGGCGCCGTCTCCACAACTGGCCAGGCTGGCCCTTCGACGGTCGCGCGCTTCGGCTCGCTGGAGCCTATGGCCTGTTGGGCAGTCTTGTCGTGATCGGATTGGCGCTGACGGGAAATGAGGGATTCGCGTTTCTAATCTATGCGGGCCTGGCGCTGACACTGGCAGCAGCGACTCGAGTCGTCCGCAGTCGTGATCCGGGTATCTAGTCGAAGCTTCTGACGCTGACCGGCCGATTAGCCCTGCTCAATGCGAAGTTCAAACGGTGGTAGCTCGGTCTGAGGTCCCCATGCAAGTAGTTCGCCGCCAACGTTCTTGGGCTGGCGAGGCTCTTTGTCAGTTCGTGACCGGTGTCTTGGTTTCTGGGGCTTGGGCCGCTTGCTAGCGGGCCTGGTCATTGGTCAATATGTTCTCACGCGGGCACTGAGAACTGGGCTCACCAGGCCCGCCCGGCGTGTCCCGTATTTCCTTAAGGTGTACGAACGCCAGCCGGAAAGAAGTTCAAATCCGGTAATAGAGGTAACGGCCCTGGTGGGTGTCGCCGGTCATCGGGCAGCCGGACTGGCCGTAGCGGACGAGCCCGGAGAAGCCGAACCTATATGTCGCGCCGCTTGGGTCGCCAGGCGCCGCGCGCCAGAAGAGATCGAGAGTTGGATCCCGTCGTTTGGTTTCCGTCCACGCCTTCGCCTGCGGAGCATTTGCGATTCTGGTATAGTCGCTTTCGGCTAAACGATGTCGACTACTCGATTCCGGTTAAACCCGCTTGCGGCCTGCATCCTCGACCTGTTGAGGCAGCATCCCATGCATCCGTACGAGATGCGGACGACCATCCAGCAATGCGAGCACGACCACCTAGTCCGGATCAGAGGCGCCTCTCTGTACGACACGGTCGAGCGGCTGGCCAGGGAGGGTCTAATCGAAGCCGCGGAGACCAGCCGCGAGGGCAAGCGGCCGGAACGCACCGTTTACACCATCACTGACGCCGGCTCAGGCGAGCTGGATCAGTGGCTGCGCGAGGCGCTGGCCAGGCCGATTAACGAGTACCCGCAGTTCGCCGCCGCCGTCGCCTTCGTGTGCAGCCTCGAAAAGAACGAGGTTATCGAGTTGCTCCGGCGGCGAATGGTCGAGCTGGAGGCCGCGATCACGGCGACCGACGTCAAGCTCCGCGTCACGGTGGACGAGCTGAAGCTGCCCCGGATCCTCGTCATCGAAGCTGAGTACCTGCGCGAGATGCAACGAGCCGAGCTCGAATGGGTGCGGAAGCTCGTGTGGGAGTTGGTCGAGACCGATCTCTGGCCTGATCCAGCCGCCATCCCTAGGCTGATCGCCGAGTTCCAGCGGCGGTCGGGAGGTGGTCCCTGACCGATAACTCGACACCGCAGAACTAGACCCCGGCCCCTCCCGTACCCCTTGGCGCAAGGGTCCGGGATGGGCCGGATCAACCCCCAACCCCAACTGAAAGGAGCCAATCCATATGTCAGTCGATGCCGCGCGCCCTCGCTTCGGTGCCTGGGTAGCCCTTGCGACCCTGAGCCTGGGGCTCTTCATGACCCTTCTCGATCTGACCATCGTCAACATCGCCATCCCCAGCCTGGTCGACGGGATCCATGCCTCGCTGGACCAGATCCTCTGGGTCCTGAACGCCTACAGCCTGCTCTACGCCGTGCTCCTCATCACGGCCGGCCGGCTTGGTGACGTGTTCGGGCCGCGAAACCTCTTCATAACGGGGGTCGCCATCTTCACGATCGCCTCCGCGATCAGCGGCCTCGCCCAGAATCCCAGCCAGCTGATCACCGCCCGCGCGCTGCAGGGGGTCGGGGCCGCGGTCCTCGCGCCGCAGGGGCTGCCGATCGTGCTCCGCCTCTTCGCGGCGGAGCGCCGCGCCGGCGTATTTGCCATCTACGGGATCCTGGGCGGGCTCGCGGTTCTGGCCGGGCCTACCGCCGGCGGCTTCCTCGTCACTCACTTCGGCTGGCGCGCGATCTTCTACGTAAACCTGCCCTTCGGCCTGGTCACCGTGGCTATGGCGTTTATCGCCGTTCCCGATCTGCGACAGGCGGTCCGCCACCGCCTTGACATCCCGGGCGTCCTGCTGGTCAGCGCCGGCCTCTTTGCGATCGTTTTCGGGCTTATCGAGGGCCAGCGCTACGACTGGGGCACGATCACGGGCTTTGTGACCATCCCGGCAGTGCTTGCTGGGGGCGTCTTCTTGGTCGCGGTCTTCCTGGTGCAGCAGTGGCGCACCCAGGGCGGTGAGCCACTCCTGCCGTTCGCCGTCTTCAAGGATCGCAACTTCACCCTGATGACTCTGGTGCTGGCGGCGATGGGATTCGCGATCCTCGGCTTCTACCTGCCCCTCACGATCTACCTGCAATCCGTGCTGGGTCTCAGCGCCCTCGAGGCGGGCCTGATCGTCGGCGTGGAGCCGCTGGCGAGTTTGATCACCTCCGGTATCGCAGCCAGCCTCAGTCAGAAGGTGAGCGGCAAATACCTCCTCATTCCCGGCCTGGTCGCGCTCGCGGCGGGGATAGGATCCGTCGATTGGGCAATGCAGGCCGACGCCAGCCGCTGGTCGTTGGTGCCCGGCCTGTTGATCTCCGGGCTGGGCATGGGATTCGTCTGGACGCCCGTCTACAACCTGGCGACCCGTGACCTTAGCCCCGAGCTTGGCGGTGTCGCCTCTGGCGTCATCAACACCACCCAGGAGCTTGGGACGGTGATCGCCAGCGCCGTGGTCGGCGCCGTCCTCCAGAACCGCCTTGCGGTGGCCCTGCACGACGAAGCGGTTAGCCGCTCGGCGCCGCTCCCGGCGGCGTTTCGAGCCCAGTTTGTGGACGGGTTCAGCCACGCCGCCAAGAACGGGTTCGAGGTCGGGAGCGGACAGACCGGGAGCTCGCTGTCCCTACCGCCCGGGATCCCAGTCGAGGTCATCCACCAGCTCCAGGCGATCGCCCATGCGGTCTTCACCAACGCCTTCGTTGATGCGGCGCGGCCAACGATACTGATTCCGATCGGGGTCCTGCTCCTCGCGGCGCTCGCGACGTCCGCAGCGCGGGCCGGGATGCCGGCCGGGGAGCATAGCGGAGCTCGTCAGCTGCACGAGAAGCCCTCGCAGACGGCGGACTAGGCATAGTTCCATCGAGATCGAGCTACACATGGGGGACACGGTCAGAGGTCATACGAACAGTTCCCAGCTGCGTGCCCCGGATTTGCTTAAGGTGTACGAAATCAGCGGCCCGAGGTGCACGGTCACGCCTTGACGTGCCTCTCACTGGATATAGAGCGCGCTTGAACTCAGACGGCCTTACAGCCCAGGGTAAAAGCGCCATGAACGCAATTGGCCATTGCATGTCCAAGGTCTTGGCCATCGTCTGGGGCGTCTGGCGTTCAGGTCGCGACTTCGACCCAACCCTCGGAGCCCCCAGGGCTTGACAAAACCCTATGGGTTCTAAAAGTGCATCAACTTGAACTGGGCTCGGTCCCTATCGGGCCGGGTCCCGCGCTCCGGAGTGTCTACTCATTTGAGAATCGCGGCTTCGAGCGTCTCTCTTAGCCACCGCTCGTAGCGCTGCGGCGACCACCCGCACTGGAAGACGAACTGGGCGTAGACGGCCGGCGACTCGAGCGAGTAAAAGACGTCGGTCAGGTAGTCGACGTCGGCTCCGGTTTGCGCGGCGACCGCCGTCGCCACCCGGCGC
>Ga0307373_10012990_pt1 | contig 11726 bp, 8 predicted proteins | sample OX2MG_FD_202534 | JGI IMG/M metagenome (GOLD analysis project Ga0307373, IMG submission 202534) | Soil microbial communities from Risofladan, Vaasa, Finland - OX-2 | ecosystem: Environmental > Terrestrial > Soil > Coastal area > Acid sulfate soil | place: Finland: Risofladan, Vaasa | collected...
TGGGGGACGAGGTGCACCTGCCCTACGACCGCCCCCCGCTCTCCAAGCAGGTGCTGGCCGGCGACTGGCCGTTGGAGAAGACCGTGCTCGCGGACCGGCGGCGGCTCGACGAGCTGAGGATCGAGCAACGGCTCGGGCACCGTGCGGTCTCGCTCGACCCCGGAGCCAGGCGGGTCGTGCTCGACGACGGGTCGACGGTGGAGGGGGATGCCGTCGTGGTGGCCACCGGGGCCCGCCCGCGCCCGCTCCCGGGGTCGCCCGGCGGGGGGGCACTGCTGCTCCGCACGCTCGATGACGCCGAGGAGCTGCGCCGGCGCGTGCTGGCATCGGGGCCCGGCGCCCGGGTCGTGGTGGTGGGCGCCGGCTTCATCGGCTCGGAGGTGGCGTCGACCTGCTCGCGCCTCGGCTGCAGCGTCACGGTCGTGGAGGCGGCCCCAACGCCCCTGTCCCTGGCCCTCGGCGAGGAGGTCGGTCGGGCGTGCGGCGCCATGCACGAGAGAAACGGGGTAGAGCTCCGGACCGGGATCGGTGTGACCGCGGTTCGCGGGACGGGCACGGCGGGATCGACCGGTCTCGAGGCCGGGGTCGTCGAGCTCGCCGACGGCTCCTCCGTCCCCGCCGAGGTGGTCGTCGTCGGGATCGGGGTCGTTCCCAACGTCGAATGGCTCGAGGGCTCGGGACTTCAGCTCGGGAACGGCGTGGTCTGTGACCATGCCCTGTTCGCGGCCGACGGGGTCGTGGCCGCCGGGGACCTCGCGCGCTGGCACTGGCGGCACGACGGTCGTGAGGAGCTCGTGCGGATAGAGCACTGGCAGATGGCGGTCGACGGCGGCGTGGCGGCGGCGCACGCGCTCCTGGCCGGGCGCGCCACCGCCCCGGCCTTCGATCCGGTGCCGTACTTCTGGTCCGACCAGTACGGTCTGAAGATCCAGATGATCGGGCATCCGGACCCGACCGATCAGATCGCCGTGGTGGACGGGTCCCTCGACGACGAGAGGTTCGTCGTCCTTTACGGCCGGTCGGGTCGGCTGACGGCGGCCATGGGGATCGGACGGCCGCGACAGCTCATGGTCTACCGGCCCCTGCTGGCTGCCGGGGCCTCGTGGGACGAGTCCCTGGCGCTGAGCCGCGGCTGACGGGCCCGACCGGTACCGGCCTGACCGCCGGGAGCCGTCGGCGGGGCGGCCGGCACCACGCGTCGCAGCCGGCGGGCCTCCCGGCGCAGCCGTCTGGCCGATCGGGTGAGTGCCCGGCGCTCGTCGATGCTCGGTTCCCCCGCCCCGTAGGCAGCTCGCTCGGCAGGCCAGGCCAGGTCGAGCGCTCCGGGAACCGGGGGATCGTGGCTCGCCCAGCGGCGGTCGAGCGCGGCGGCCACGGTCACCAGGGAGTCCTGGGGCCCGACGGTCACACCGCCGCGCCGGGCCGCCCGCTCGAGCTCCCGGGTGATGCCGGCGGCCCACGTTCTCGGTGCCCGGCGGCGTCGGCGCCAGAACAGGAGCGTCGCGCCCACCACGCCGACCACGGCGACCACGGGGACGACGGGAACCTGCCGGAGTGCACCGCTCAGGTCGTGGGTCAGCGCGCCGGCCGGCGTGGGGTTGGCCAGCGGGACGACCGCGGTGGGGTCGAAGCTCTGCCAGCCGTGGCCGGGGAACCAGACCTGCACCCAGGCGTGGGCATCCTTGGCCTGCACCTCGTACAGGTCCGTGATGGGGTTGAACGACCCGGGTACGTAGCCGGTGGCCTCGCGGGTGGGGATGCCGAGGGACCGAAGCATCACCGACAGCGCGGTGCTGATCTGCTCGCAGTACCCGCGCCGGTTGCCGAAGAGGAACTCGGTCACCGTGTCCTGGCCCGGTGCCAGCGGGGGAATGTCGGTCGTGTACTCGGTGTGCGCCCCTATCCAGCCCTCCAGAGCGGAGACCTTGTCGTACGTGTTGGTCGACCGGGTGGTGATCCGTTGGGCGAGCGCCTTCACCCGTGGGTAGGGGTGGGGCAATTGGGTGTCGGCGGCCAGGGTCGCGGCCGGCAGGCGACCGCCGAAGGAGCTCTCGGGCGCCGCGTGTCGCAGCTCGTCGGGGGTGGCCGTGTCGACGGTCGACTCCACGGTGTAGACCGACCCCGACCCCATCGTCGTGCCCGTGCGCATGGTCCCGTCGTCGGACACGTACAGCCGGTTGGCGGGGAACCACACCTGGGTCGCATCGGCCGCGTGATAGATCAGGTTGGCTCCCGCCCGGGCCAGGTAGAAGGTCTGGATGTCGGGGGTCCCTCCCGTGGGCTCGTCGGAGGGGACCGGGACGGAGAAGGGCGGGCCGAAGGTCAGCTCGTGAAAGGGGACCCGACCCTTGGGGTTCGACTGGGTCCAGCTCCGCCCGCTCCACGCGTTGAACGTCTCCGCGAGCCAGAACGACGGCCGGTCGGCGCGGACTCGCAGGACCACCTCGTTGCCGAGCGATCCGCGGATGGCCGTATTGAGCGGCCCCGCGAAACCGAGCAGACCGCCGACCCGGTCCGGGCCCGAGGGCGACCCCGCGCGGAGCGGCTCGGAGCCGTTGGACCCCCCGCCGACCAGTCCCCCGGGGGAGCTGAGCGGCATGTCGCCGGCGATGGAGGAGGGGAAGACGACACGGCTCGAGGGGCGGGGGGCGGGGAGGAGCCACACCAGCCCCAACCCGACGGCGAGGACGGCCGCCGACGAGGTGGCGACCGAACGGAGCCGTAGCGGCTCGCCACCCGCCATCGAGCTCCACATGGCGGACAGTCCGGCGAGGCCGAACGCCGCCCAGACCACCACGTACAACCCGAAGGTGGTGTCGACCGCCTGGGCGGCGGCCACCGCCATGAGGGTGACCGAGCCGGCCAGGGAGAACCCGAGGTCCCGGCGCGACGGCACGTCAAAGGAATGGGTCACCTGTATCCAGGTGAACAGCACGGCCAGGGGGCCTTCGACGGCGGCGAGGTCGCCGATGGTGGTGCGGTCCGAGACCGATACGAAGAACCACACGAACGCGCCCGAGACGGCGACGGCGAGGATCAGCTTCAGGCCCGGCGGCGGGTTGGCGCGCCGGCGGTAGGAGAAGAGGTTGCCCACCACCAGCAGGGCGATCGACCCGACCGTGACCCACGCGGCGAGCTCCCCCTGGGCCCAGCAGGCCAACACGGCGACGGCTACCGTGGCGGTCGCCGACACCCTGAACAGGACCGACTCCTCGGGCGGACCCGGTTGGTTGGCCCGCCTGACCCGGTCGAGCAGCCTCACGCCGCTACCGCCCGGGCCAGCCGCCGACCAGCGTCCTGCACCCCCCGGACCTGGTCCGTGCGCTCGCCTTCGGGCTCGGTGGTCACCAACAGGACCTGGCGCCCCCGCGCCAGGAGATGGCCGACGGTGCCGAAGACCTGTTCGAGTGCCCGCTCGGCGGCCTCTACATCGCCGGGGAGCCGGGCCCGGACGGTTGCGGGCCGGGCGACCGGTCCCTCCATCTCCCGGACCATCATGATCCCCGAGTGTGCCGTGGCCGGCCAGTGGACCCAGTGGCGGAGGTCCCCCGGGCGGTACTCTCGCACGCCCCGGGGCTCGCCCACGCGGGCGGGGACCCGCCCGCTCGCCGCCTCGCTCCGGCGGATCTCGGCCAGCACCGCGTGGTCGGGCGCACCCAGCCGCGGCGCGACGAGAACCGGTCGGGGGAGAGGGAGCACGAGGTCCCTGTGCCACCAGAGGAGGCCGAAGGGAGCGGCCGAGGCGACCCGCACCTTCAGCTCGCGCAGCTCGCAGTGGCGAGGCGGGACCACGGCCACCGTCCGCGGCGACCGACGGCCCACCACCACACCCTCGCCCCCCGGAACGAGCGGGCGGACCTCTACGGCGCCCGAGGTCCGCACGAGGACGGCGACCGGTCCGCCGGCCGTCGCGTCGCTGGGGGCTTCCACCACCTCGACCCGGACGCGCCGGACCGCCAACGCCGGGGTCGAGAGCCCCACCAGAAGGAAGCCGGCGAGCAGCGCGCCGAGGGCCTGCACCCATCCCGATCCGCTGTTGTGGGCCACAGCGGCCCAGCTGCCGAGAGCGAGCACGGTGCCGACCACCGGCCCCCCGGCCTGCGCGGGCCGGGGGAGCCGATCCATGCCCCGGCCGACGCCTCTCATGGTCGAGGGACCGGAATGGAGCGCATGACCTCGCTCACCACCGCGGCGCCGGTGGTGGTGCCGTCGGTGACCAGGCGGTGGCCGAGGCTGGCCACGGCCACCGCCTGCAGATCGACGGGCGAGACGTAGTCGCGCCCGTACAGCAGGGCGTGAGCCTGGGCGGAGCGGACGAGCGAGATGGACGCACGCGGGCTGGCACCGAGCCGGACCGAGGGTGCCTGGCGGGTGGCGCGCCCGATGGCGACCGCATACTGGGCGATCGGTGCGGCCACGTGCACCCGCCCGGTGGCCTCGATCGCCTGGGCCCAGTGCTCGACGGCGCAGACGGGCCGGAGGCCGGCGAGCGCCTGGCGGCCGCCGCGCCGGAGGGTGAGCAGCGCCTCGGTCGTCGCGTCGGGGTATCCGAGCGGGGTCGACACGGCGAAGCGGTCCAGCTGGCTCTCCACCAGCGGATAGGTCCCGAGCTGGCCGATCGGGTTCTGGGTGGCCAGCACCAGGTGGGGTCGGGGGAGCGGCCAGGTGTCCCCGTCCACGGTCACCTGCTGCTCCTCCATCGCCTCGAGCAGCGCCGACTGGGTCCGGGGCGGCGTCCGGTTGAGCTCGTCGACCAGCACGATGTGCGCGAACACCGGTCCCGGGCGGAACTCCCAGGCGGTGGTCTCCTGCGAGTAGATGGACACCCCGGTCACATCCGTGGGGAGGAGGTCCGGGTGCCCTTGCACCCGGGAGAGCTGGGCACCGAGGGAATGGGCGAGCGTGCGGGCCAACACGGTCTTGCCGACGCCGGGCACGTCCTCGAGCAGGAGGTGGCCACCGGACAGCGCGGCCACCACCGCCACCGTCACCGCTTCGGGGGCGCCGAGCACCACCTGCTGGAGGTTGGCGTGCAGCGCGCGCGCCAGTTGGACGAAGCCGTCCGTCACCGGTTGCTCCCCGCTCGTCGCCGTCGCCATGGCCTTCATCGTCCTTTCCGGCTCGTCGCCGGGTACCGGCGGGTCACAGGTCGATCTCGGACAGCTCGGGGATCGTGCGCTCGGCCCGCCGGCGCGCGTCCGCCCACCGCTCCCGGCGACGTTCGACCACAGCGGGGTCGAGCTGCGGCTCGATCGTCCGCGCCGGCCGGTACGCGGCGGCGACGTCGTCGGGGTCCCGCCATGTCCCCGTGGCCATGCCGGCGAGGTAGCCGGCGCCCACGGTGGTCGCCTCCCGTTCCGAGGACACCTCCACGGGCCGGCCGGTCGCGTCGGCCAGCGCCTGAATGAACACCGGGTTGGTCGACATGCCCCCATCGACCCGCAGTGCCCCGACGCTCAGGCCACTGTCGAGCTCGGCCGCCGCCAACAGATCGGCTCCCCGGTGGGCCACCCCCTCGAGGACCGCCCGGACGAGCTCGGGCCGCCCGGTCCCCCTGGTGATCCCGACGAGCGCCCCACGGGCACCGAAGTCCCAGACCGGCGTGCCCAGCCCGAGGAGAGCGGGGACGAACCAGAGGTCACCCGTGTCGGCGCAGGACGCGGCGACGGCGGCGGACTCGTCGGAGCTCGACAGGACCCCGAGATCGTCGCGGAGCCACTCGACACAACTCCCGGCCGAGAGCATCATGGCCTCAACGCCCCAGACGGGGGACTTGTCCCGCCGCCAGGCGACGATGGGGAAGGTGCCGCCGACGTCGCGGTCGAAGCCGTCGGGCCCGGTGGTGCCGGTACAGAGGTCGAGCATGCCACCGGTCCCGAACGTCGCCTTGGCGAGGCCGGGCCGGGTGCATCCCTGGCCGATGAGGGATGCCTGCTGGTCGCCGGCGATCCCGCAGATCGCCGGCGACCCGGGCAGCGCCACCGCCTCCCCCACGGCGCCCGTCGAGTCGACGACCTCGGGAAGCATCCCGGCGGGGATGCCCAACGCGGCCAGCACCCGCTCGTCCCACTCCAAGGAGTCGGGCCGGAGCATCCACGTGACCGCGGCGTTGGTCGCGTCGGTCACGTGGAGCGCGCCACCCGCGGGCCCCCCGGAGAGGGTCCAGGCGACCCAGGTGTCGACGGTCCCGAAGCACAGCTCCTCCCCGGATCGGGAGCGATCGGGATCGACGGTGTCGAGGATGGCCGCCAGCTTGGTGGCCGAGGCGTTGGGGGGGAAGCGGAAACCGTCGGCCCGCATGGCCAGGCAGGTGCCGACCGTGCGGAGGTCCTGCCAACCGATCCCCGGGCCGACCGGTTCGCCGGTCGCCCGGTCCCAGACGATCGTCGTGGCCCGCTGGTTGGCGATCCCCACGCCCGACACGGGCCCAGCGGCCGCCAGGGTGTCCCGGGCCAGCTCCAGCACGGTGGAGGCGATCCCGGCGGCGTCGATCTCCACCAACCCGGGCGAAGGCGTGGCCGGAAGGGCCGGGCGGTGGCGGACGTGGTCCACCGAGCCGTCGGGCCGGACCACCGCGGCCCGGACTCCCGAGGTCCCCACGTCGACGACGAGCACGCTCCCGCCGCCGCTCACGGCCACGGGGCCTCGCCCAGCTCGGTGGGCAGACCCAGCTTTCCGGGATTGAGGATCCCGGCCGGGTCGAGCGCCCGCTTCAAGGCGCCGAGGACGGCGAGCTCGCTCCCGAGGGACCCGGCCATGAAGCGGGCCCGGTTGAGGCCGATGCCGTGGTGATGGCTGATCGCCGCCCCGTGGGTCTCGGCGGCAGCCATCACGGTGTCCCAGGCCCGCCGGTAGTACGCCTCCTGCCAGGCCAGCGGGCCAGACCCCGGTTCGGGCCCGGCGGGATCCCGGCCCGCGAACGTGAAGTAGAGGCAGGCTCCGTCGGGGTAGGCGTGGGACTGGTGGACCGACGCCACGATGGTCCCACCGATCGCCCGCAGCTCGGTCAGGACGTGGTCGGCCATCCGGCCGAGCACCGCCCATCGCCCCGACACCTCCACCGTGTCGACGACGACGCCGGCACGCCAGAGCGGGACGAGGGCCGAGACGTCGTTGCGGTGGGCCAGCCAGTGGTCGACGATGCCGTCGCCGAGCCGCTCCGCCGCTCCGTCCCCCGTTCGCCCGCTCCCGGGGTCCCGACCGTCCCGGGCGCACTCCTCGTCGACCACCTCGAGCGTTGCGGCCAGCAGACCGGGGTCCGCCTCGTCGAGGACGACGAGCGCGCAGACGCCGGCCAACCCGAAATTCCGCTCCGACTCGACCTCGTCGTACAGCCGGAGCACCGCGGGCGTGGCTCCCCGGCGCAGGATCCGTCGGCACGCCTCGAGCCCCGCGGAGAACGTCCGGAACCCGAACGCCCGTCGCCCACTGGCCGGCGGCAGGACGTTGAGGCGGAGCCGGGCCTTGGTGATCACCCCGAGGGTCCCCTCGCAGCCGAGGAAGACCTGGGTGAGGTTCGGGCCGGTCGCCGCCCGCGGTCCGCGTCCCTCGGTGTGCACCACCCGACCGTCCGCCAGCACCACCTCGAGCCCGACCACCATGTCCTCGATCTTCCCGTACCGGGTGGAGAGCTGCCCGGCGCCCCGGCAGGCGAGCCATCCCCCGACGGTCGAGAGCTCCATCGACTGGGGCCAGTGCCCCAACGTGTACCCGGTCCCGCGGGAGCGGAGCTCGGACTCGAGGTCGGGCCCGAACACTCCTGCCGGCACGTCGGCGATCAGTGAGGTCTCGTCCACCATCATCGGTCCGGTCAGGCCGGTCAGGTCGAGGGCGATCCCGCCGAAGATCGGAACGGCGCCCCCGCAGACCCCACTGCGACCGGCCATCGGGGTGACCGGGACCCCGGCAGACGAGCACGAGGCCAGGGTGTGCGCCACCTGGTCGGTGGAGCTCGGGCGGACCACGGCCGCCGCCCGGGCCGGGACCTGACCCCGGGCGGCCCAGGCGATGCCGAGGGGCCACCAGTCGCGGCCGGTCTCGATCCGGCTCTCCTCGTCGGTCAGCACCTCGGCCCCGCCCCCGGCGATCTCGGCGAGCAGGGCGGCGGGGACGGGCACCCGGCGCCCGCCCAGTCGCTCGGTCACCCGGTCCGGCGGGGCATCGACCGGGGTCACCGCCACGGGGCCCCGGGTCATTGCCTGGCGCCCCCGAGCGAACCGGACCGGGCCACGCCCGCGGTCTTCAGCTCGGACGTCACCTCGTCCCGGAACCGCTCGAGCTCGGCCGTCTCCTCGTCGGCGGTCCAGCCCAGCTCACGGGCGAGGAGGGCGGCGATGGCCGGCGCCCCGGCGAGGGTCGGTTCCGCCCGTTGGATCAGGGCCCGGGTCCGCCGTGTGGCGACGTCGGCCAATGTCTGGGCCATCTCCGCCCGCGCCGCGTACACGATCTCGGCACCGAGGTAGGGGAGGTGCTCCACCACCGGCTCGAGCAGCTCGGGGCGGCCGTCGGCGACCGCCAGCACGTCGCCGGACTCCCGACCGTAACGGGCGACGAGGTGAGCGCGAACGGCACTGCCGACGGGGTCGGCGCCGTCCGACGTGACCGCGCCGTCCGACGTGACCGTGCCGCCCGGCACGGACGTGCCGCGCAGGGCGAGGTGCTTGGTCACGCACCGGTTCCGCCTCGAGCGGCCGGTCGGCGACAACAGACCGGTCACCTCGTCGACCGCGTCCTGGGCCATCTTCCGGTAGGTGGTGAGCTTGCCTCCGGTGACTGTGACGACCCCGTTCTCGCCGACCACGACCTGGTGGCGTCTCGAGAGGTCCGCCGTGCGCTCGGTCACCCTGCGACCGGCCACCGGTGCCAGCAACGGGCGAAGACCGGCCCACACGCCGGTCACGTCGTCGGGGGTCAGGCCGGCGGTGGTCACGCCGTTGGCTGCACGGAGGAGGTAATCGACGTCCTCGGGGGTGCACCTCGGATCGTCGAGCGGTCCCTCGTAGGCGGTGTCGGTGGTGCCGAGGTAGACGAGCCCGGCCTCGGGCCAGGGCACGACGAAGATCGACCGCCGGTCGGCGCCGACGGGGATCACCGCGGCGACGTCACACGGCAGGCGCTCGGCGGGAACCGTGACGTGGACGCCCTTGGCCGGCCGGATGGAGTGGGGGTGGTCAGCCTCCCCGATCGCCCGGACATCGTCGGCCCAGACGCCGGTCGCATTGACCACGGCGCGGGCCCGGACGGGGAAGGGCCGGCCGGCGCCGGCCCCCGGCATGATCGCCGGGCGGACCACGCCACCGGTGACCCGGCCGGAGGGATCGGTGACGAAGGACTCGAGCGCGGTGTAGTTGGCCACCGCGGCGCCGTGGTTGAGCGCAGCGGTGCGCAGCAGGGCGAGGGTCAAGCGGGCGTCGTCGGCCCGGGCGTCCAAGTAGAGGAACCCGGCGACCAGGCGGTCCGCCCGGAGAAGCGGGAAGTGGGCCAGCACCTCGGATCGGGCGAGCCGGCGGTGCCGGCTGCCGATCCGCAGCCCGCCGGTCAGGTCGTAGAGCCACAGCGCCGACGAGTACGACCGCGCCACCGCCTTGGCCACGGCCCCGCTCCGGCCGAACAGCGGGATCAGGAACGGGATGGGCGAGACGAGGTGGGAGGCGTTCCGCAGGAGCCGCTGGCGTTCGGCCAGGCTCTCGTGCACGAGCCGGATCTCGTGCTGCTGGAGGTAGCGGAGCCCCCCGTGGACCAGCTTGGACGATCTTGACGACGTGCCCGAGGCGAAGTCGCCGCGCTCCACCAGGGCGGTCCGGAGGCCACGGCTGGCGGCGTCGAGCGCCACGCCTGCTCCGGTGACCCCGCCGCCGACCACCAGGACGTCGAATTGCTCTTCGGCCAGCCGCTCGAGCACGCGGCCTCGATCGAAGCGATCCCGGATGGTCGCCGAGGCGGGTTCGGGGGAATCCCTTGCCGTCCGTCCGGAGCCGACGGCGGTCGCAGGCGGCTCTTCGCTCACCGGGTAAGCCTCCCACAAGCCACCTCCTGCCCTTCGGGCGCCGGCGCTGGTGGAATATTTCAACAATGATTGGCAAACAACAATGAATGTTGATAAGGTGCCCACGAGATGCGAGCCCCCACCGAGCTGACCGGCCTGTTCCGAGCCAGTGGCCGGAAGATGACGGCGCAGCGCCAATGCGTCTTCAGGGTGCTCGAGGGCAACGTCTCGCATCCCTCGGCCGAGTCGGTGTACGAGGTGGCCCGAGCCGAGATGGAGACGATCTCGCTCAAGACCGTCTACCAGACCCTCCACGAGCTGGTTGAGCTGGGGGAGATCGCCGCGCTCGACCTGGGCACCGGCATGGTCCGGTTCGATCCGAACGTCGGGTCGGCCCACCACCACCTGGTCTGCCGATCCTGCGGCAAGGTCCGTGACGTCGCCGTCGACCTTCCCGACGGGCTCGTGCCCCGAGGCGGGGACCACGGCTACGAGGTACGGTCCACCGAGGTGGTGTTCCGGGGACTGTGCGACGGATGCCGGCTCCGGCCGGTGGCGGGCGGCCGGACAACGGTGAGCCCCGGGACGCCTCCGGGTTCGCCTCGTCCCGGGACCCGCGACGCCGCGCGACCGACACCCCGATAGAGATCACACCCCCTACAGCGATCAGTCCAACGACACCAGAGAGGAAAGGTCCACATGGCAGCATTGAAGGGATCCAAGACCGAGGCGAACCTCAAGGAGGCCTTCGCCGGTGAGAGCCAGGCGAACCGCCGGTACCTCTACTTCGCGCAGAAGGCCGACGTCGAGGGTTACCCCGACGTCGCCGCCCTCTTCCGGTCGGTCGCCGAGGGTGAGACCGGCCATGCCTTCGGCCATTTCGACTTCCTGAAGGAGGTCGGCGACCCGGTGACCGGCGTTCCCGTCGGTCCGACCGAGGACAACCTCAAGTCGGCGATTGAGGGCGAGACCTACGAGTACACGGAGATGTACCCCGGGTTCGCCAAGACGGCGCGCGACGAGGGCTTCAACGAGGTCGCCGAGTGGCTCGAGACACTGGCCCGGGCCGAGAAGTCCCACGCCGGGCGGTTCACGAAGGGCCTCGAGTCCGTCTCCTGACGCCGGACCCCGGCACCCGCCGACATGCTGACGCTCGACGACGTCCTCGATGTGCGCGCCTACGAGCGCGTCCGTGAGGAGTACCTGCACGAGATCATGGCGCTCAAGCAGCGCCGTCGGATCTCGCTGGGACCGATCATCACGCTCGTGTTCGAGTGCTTCGATACCGTCCGGTTTCAGGTGCAGGAGATGGCCAGGGCGGAGAAGATCGTCACCGACGAGGGGATCAGCGCGGAGCTCGACGTGTACAACCGGCTGCTTCCCTCCGCGGGCGAGCTGTCGGCGACGCTGTTCATCGAGCTGACCACGCCGGAGGAGCTCCGGCGCTGGTTGCCGGCCCTGGTCGGCGTGGAGCGGTCGATCGGCTTCGAGCTGCCCGCGGTCCGCGGTGGGCCCTCCACCGTGGTCCGCAGCGTGCCCGAGGGCGAACATGCCCGAGCCCTCACGCGCGAGTTCGTGACGCCGGCCGTCCACTACGTGCGGTTCCCGTTCTCCGGCCCCGAGGTGGCCAGGTTCGGGACCGTGCCGGTGGTCCTGGCCGTCGACCATCCCGAGTACCAGGCCCGGACGTCGTTGAGCGACGCCATCCGGGACGAGCTGCTCGGCGACCTCACCGGCCGGA
>Ga0307373_10012992_pt1 | contig 11725 bp, 17 predicted proteins | sample OX2MG_FD_202534 | JGI IMG/M metagenome (GOLD analysis project Ga0307373, IMG submission 202534) | Soil microbial communities from Risofladan, Vaasa, Finland - OX-2 | ecosystem: Environmental > Terrestrial > Soil > Coastal area > Acid sulfate soil | place: Finland: Risofladan, Vaasa | collected...
AACCTGTTCAGCCGCCGGCTGGGAGACGGCGGCCATTGCCCCAACTGCGACGAGCCAGTGCTCGTCCAGGAGCTATTCAGCCCCATCCATCAAGCACCGTCACACACAGAGAACTTGACAGGCCCTCCGGGTGTCCTTGAAGTCTTGCAGCCGTGCGAGAACAGCCTTGGCGTTGTCTTCAGAGATTCGCCCCGTTCGGTGCCGCCTGAGCCAGTTCGCGAGATCCCCTACGGCTACAACGTGGACGCCGTCCACGGTAAGGCCTTCGGCGGGAACTTCGTCGGCGCCCCGACGACCCCACAGCACAAGAACTGGCTCCACCTCGTGCGGGCTCTGCACGTGTACGCTTCTGAAAATCGACGCGGCCTTCCGAGCACCGTACCGGGCTTGCTGGAGATCGGCCGAATCGTCGCGGCGGCGGCGCCTGGCGAGGTGAGCCTTCACCTCTAGGGCGAAGACACCGCCGGGCGCGACGGCGATGCTGTCGATGTCGAAGCCGCCCAACTCAACGTTGCTGACGAAGCCCCAGATGTGACCGCGCTTCACAGCCATCTTGAGTTCGTCCTTCGCAAACCTCTCCCCCCAGATACCCGCGAGCGTCAATACGCTCCCGGTCACCATCAGGAAGAGCAGTACGAAGAAGCCGAGGAAGACTGTCGAGGAAACCCCGATAATCAACCCCTGAGCGAACCGCGACGGCTCACCGAGAAGAGTAATCGCCACGATTAGGCCCTCGGCGAGCAGTAAGACGCCGATGGGGAGCTTGGCCTCGCGCACGAAGCTCCGGAGCGCCGACCGAAACAGGCGCTGTGCGTAGGACCTTCGTCTGCTCACCGAGACATGATGCGGCAGCTCGGAGGTCGATGAGGGTTTCTTGCCAGGTTCGGGTATCCCTCGTCGACCTCATGCCGGCGATACCACTCACTCTGGGATGTCCGAATCTGCTGTGGACATACGAACTCGTAGCGGCCGACGCTACGATTGACTACATGAGTAGTGAGCCCATTCGGATTGACGCGGATACCCTGCAAGCCCTCCGGGCATGCAGCGCTCAGAGCGGTGAGCCGATCGTGCGGCTGGCCCAGCGGTACATCGAGGAAGGGATGCGCCGGGACCGTCACCCCGGGATCTTGTTCCGCGACGGGCCGACGGGCCGGCGGGCTGTCCTCGTCGGCGGCCCGGACGTGTGGGAGGTCATCGTGGCCGTCCGAGGGGGGCGTCAGCGCGGCGCGCGGCTCGTACGCGCCGTGGCGGAAGGTACCGGGATCACCGAAGACAAGGTCCGGATCGCGATCCGCTACTACGCCGAATGCCCGGACGAGGTGGACAACCTCATCGACCGAAATGAGCGAGAGGCCGAGGACCTGCGTCGAACACTCGAACGTGAACAGCGCTTGCTCGGGTGAAACTGCTCCTCGACGAGATGTTCCCGAGCACCAGCGCCGTTCAGCTGCGCGCCCGCGGGCACGATGTGGTCGCCGTCCACGAGGACCCGGATCTTGAGGGCGCCTCGGACGAGGAGCTCGTGCTGGTTGCCGTTTCTGCCGGCCGCGCGATCGTCACGGAGAACGTGCAGGACTTTCGGCCACTTCAGGCCGCGGCCCTCGCATCCGGGCGACCCAGCCCGGTACTGATTTTCACGACGAACCGGCAGTTCCCGCGGGCCCACGCTCGCACCGGCGGTCGCCTAGTCGCCGCGCTTGAACGGTTCCTCGAAGCCGGGGCCGCGCCATCGGGAGCGATCTTCTTGAAGCCGGAGCCCGGCAGTGATCATCTGTAGCAAGGCATGTAGCAACGCGGACCCAAAATCGTCCTGGACGATTTTGGACACCTGCGAGAACCCGGCAGGTTGCCGGCGGGGAGGCTGCCGCCTCGCGTCCTGAAAGCCTGTCCGTGAGTTCCTCGCGGAGCATCGGGACGGGGCGCTCCGGCCATTTGCGGCGACTCTTGATCATCGCTTCCCAGGCAACCTCGAGGAAAGGCGGGACGATGGCTGAGCTGGCCCCGATGATCGACGTGACGGACGTGCGGGTGCTTGGCCGCTATGTCGTCGAGCTCGGCTTTGCTGACCGCACGGTGCGCGTCATCGACCTGGAGCCTCTGCTCTGGGGCGAGATGTTCGAGCCCGTCAGGGCCGATTACGCGCCGTTTGCCAGGTCGCCGTGGATCAGGACGCCGGAGCGATCGTCTGGCCGAACGGCGCTGATCTGTCTCCGGGGCGCCCCTCTACCATGAGTCCAGGCCCGCAGTTCCCGCCTGAAGGCGGTCCGACGCGAGCTGGCTGGGCGGCCGAGGCGCTACTCAAGAGGAGCGATCTTGCCACATTCCGGCCACCGGAAGCCTTTTGCCACAGCCTTGCCACAACCTGTTTGCCACAGGTTCGACATCAGTTCGAGCCGTGAGCAGCTTATATTTAAAGGGTTTCTTGCGTGGGCAGGGGCGGGATCGAACCGCCGACCTTCCGCTTTTCAGGCGGACGCTCATACCGACTGAGCTACCTGCCCCGGTACGGCCTGCACTCTACCGGCGGGCCTCGTGATCTGGCATTGCCCGGTGGACGGCGAAGCGGTTCCGTATCGTCAGTGGTCGAGGCTCAGGGACGAGAAGGGTTATGGCGAACCGATCCGGGGTGGTGGAAAGCGGGCGGCGCGGCTGGGCGCGGCTCGCGATCGCCGTCGCCGTCGCCGACCTGGTCCTGATCGCCGCCGGGGGGGCATTGGCCGCCGACCGGATGCACCCGAAGGCGAGCGCGAGCCGGCCGGTGGCCGCGGTCCCGGGGGCGACACCACATCGGACAGCCTCGGCTCGCCCGTCCCCGCGTCGGACCATCATTCTTCCGCCGCGCATCGACTACCGGGTCGGGCAGACGGCGACCGTCGTCGACCACCGCAGCGGGGCCAAGCTCGAGATCACCGCCTCCGGGCCGCGCGTGTGGACCACGGCCATTCAGTCCTACGGGTACGGCCCTGCCCGCGGCTACTACCTCAGCTTCTCGATGCGGATCGTGAATCCCGGCGCCGTGCAGGTCGAGCTGGTCTACGCCGATTTCCTCGCCGACGTGCCAGGTCTTTCGGGAGTTACCGTCGAGGACGGTAACTCGCCGTACTCGGGGGCACCGAACCAACTCGACGGGCTCGCTGGGCTCAATCCCGGGCAGACTCTGACTGGCGTCTTGACTTTCGATGTCCCGGGCGTGCATGGCGATCTCCGCTGGGTGTCGGGTGGCCAGACCCAGGCTCGATGGTTCTACTGAGCTAGGTCGCTGGACGGGTACGGTCCAGAAGTCGACGACCGCGGTCGAGGAGATGCACCTCCGTAGCTCCACCGCCGGTGTGGGGTCCATACTCGCCGGTTATGACGCCACCCCGACGCCGCACGACGCTGCTGCTGCTCGCCGCCGCCGGCATGCTCGCCGCAGCCCTCCCGCCGCTGGCTGGGCCGGCGTTCGCCGCCGGGGGGGCGACACCGGCCTCTGGCAGCGTCGGCCCGGGAAACAGCTCGAGCGCCTCGTGGACCTTCGACAGCGTGGCGGGAGCCGGATTGGGCGGGACCCCGATCGAAGTCGTCTGCGCACCCGGGGACTGCTCGAAGTACGCCCTCACGGTGAAGCTGCCGCAACCGGACAGCGTCTTCTACGCGACTCACGAAGCGACGCTGACCTTTCGCTGCTCGTGGAACTCGCCCGCGCCAACCGACCTGGACTGCTTCGCGTTCAGCCCGTCCGGCGGGGAAACCGGGCCCGGTAAGCCTGACACCACCAACTCGGGCCCCAACTACGAAGAGATCGTGATCAATGACCCCGCCTCCGGGGTGTGGAGCCTGCGTGTCGACGCATCCGCGAGTGCCATCCCGACGACCTCGACCGGGCACGCCGCGCTCACCTACACCAGCGTGGCAACCGTTCCCGTGCAGGTTTCGCAGCCGAGCGACGCCCAGTTCGTCAACTACGACTTCAGCCCCTCCTACCAGACCCGGGATGGCGCGAACCGGCCCAACGCGGGTGAGCCGTCCCTTGGCGTGGACTGGGCGACGGGCAACCTGATGTACATGGCCGGCAACCAGGTCACCCGGCTCACCTACGACAAAGCGCGGCCGCCGGTGCCGACCGCGACCGACGTCACGCCGGCGAATTCACAGGTAAACGAGGACGCCATCCTCTTCACCGACCGCACGACGCACCGGACCTGGGCGCTGGGGTTGCTGCTTGCCGGAAGTTACCTCGCCTACACCGACGACGACGGCGCGACCTGGACGCCGGGGGTCGCCTTTGCCCCTCCGGCCTTCCCCGACCATGACACCCTCGGTGCCGGTCCCTACCACACTCCGGCACCGGCGCATACCTATCCGCACGCTGTCTACTACTGCGCCCAGACGATCGTCCAGGACGCATACTGCGCGCGCAGCGACGACGGGGGAGTCACCTTCAATTCGCCGGCAACTCCCCTGTGGAACGGAACCTGTTCACCGATTCACGGCCACGTCCGGGTCGGTCCCACGGGCATGGTCTATGTCCCGAACGATTCGTGCACCGATGCGAAGGGCGTGGCGCGAAGCGGGATCGCCGTTTCAGCTGACAATGGCGCAGGCTTCACCGTCTCGATGCCCCCCGACTCTTCGCCCGGGACCAGTGACCCGTCGGTCATGGAAGGGCCGGATGGGATCATTTACTTCGGCTACCAGGGCTCCTCCGGCCACCCGATGATCGCTACGGCGACGCATGACGGCGCGGGGCACGTGCACTGGCGCCCCTCGGTCGACGTCGGCCGGTTCGCCGACCCGGGGCAGACCGAGGACGGACTGCCGCACGGCATCCAGAACACCGAGTTCTCCGAGGTCGTCACCGGGAGCCCCGGCCGGGCCGCGTACGCGTTTCTCGGGACTGGCCAGCAGGGGGCGTATCAGGACGGCTCGTTCACCGGGACCTGGTACCTGTTCGTCTCCTACACGTTCGACGGTGGCGCGCACTGGCGCACAGTGAACGCGACACCCAATGACCCGGTCCAGCGCGGCTGTGTCTGGAACGGCGGACTCGTCAACGCCTGCCGGAACATGCTCGACTTCAACGACATCGGCATCGACCCTCAGGGGCACGTCTTCGTCGCCTACACCGACGGCTGCACCACGAGCGCCACCTACAGTTGCGACAAGACGCCCGGTGTGCACGGCTGGAACGATGTGACTGCCGGGAGCCCGACGGGGTGCCCGGTGTCCGAGCAAGCCGGGGTGCTCAGCACGAGCACCTGCACGTTCGCCCGGCTGTCTGCCGTCGTCCGTCAAGTCTGCGGGCGAGGCTTGATCGCGAGCTCCGACCCAGGGTTCCACGAGTCGCCGGCTTGTGCCACGACGAATGCGACATCCACGGGTTCATCGTCACCGGGGTCGACGCCGGGCCGCGCCGGCTCGACGCTGCCGGCGACTGGCGGCGGACTGCCGTGGGGACTACCGGTCGGCGTCATCGGCTTGGCTCTCGGAGCGGTCCTGCTGCGTCGGCGCGCCCGCGCTTAGCCCGAGCCCAGTCGCCGGCACGCGATGCGGACCGGGGTCAGCCTTGCCGACCTAGCGCCGAGCCGCCTCGGTCTCCGGGCCTTCGTTCTGCGGTCCCGACGGGATTTGAACCCGCGACCTCCGCCTTGACAGGGCGGCGAGCACTCCGCTGCTCCACGGGACCAAGCGCGACCCATTGTGCCGTACCGGTGCCCCCAATGGGATTCGAACCCTGTACCGCCGCCTTCAAAGGACTTGCCAGCGCACTTTCTGCTATGCGGCAGCTACCGTGAAAAGTGGCCCTGACCTGCGGAAACACTTGTCCACAGCATACCGCAGCACCCCGCGAGTGACCGCCAGTTTGTGGGGAAGATACGCCGGCAGGCTCACGATGGGCTGCTGGCTCGGCCCGCGCCTGAACGAGGCGTTCGGGGTGCGGTTCTGCGACGTCAACCCGCTGCGCAAGGAGATCGTCTTCGGCCGGATCGTGGTCAACCAGAACGGCAGCCGGCGCTTCACCGGGGAGGTGAACAAGAGCGAGGAACATCGCACCGTGCCTGTCCCGCAACCCGTCATGGACGCCGTTGTCGCCCACATCGCCGCCTACTGTTCCGGCGAGGTCCAGGAGCGCTTCCTCTTCCTCCCCGCCCGGCAAAGGCTCATACTACGATCGTGGTAGTAATGTAGCATGATGGTATGAGCGAAAAGCACCGACTCTCTGCCTCAGTTGACGCCGACCTCATCGCGGTAGGTCAGGCCGCCGTCGCCGCAGGGCTTGCGGCCAGCCTAAGCGGATGGGTCAATGACGCGCTGCGACTGAAGGCCGACCATGACCGTCGGTTGCGCGCGCTCGACGAGTTCCTTGCCACCTACGAAGCCGCCTACGGCGAAATCACGGAGGATGAAATGCGGGAGGCCACCCGTCGGGCCCGCGCCCGAGCGGTTGTTGTCCGCAACGAGCCAGGCCCGAAACAGACGAGTCCGCGACGTCGCGGGCGGGGCGCGGCGTGAGCCTGATCCTGGATGCGGGGGCGTTTCTCGCTGTGGAACGTGGCGACCGCGACATTGTTGCTCTGATCAAGGCGGAGCGTCGCGCGGGCCGACCACCGATAAGCCACGGCGGGGTGATCGCTCAGGTGTGGCGAGGTGGCCATGGTCGGCAAGCCGAGGTAGCTCGGCTGCTCCCCGGCGTCGATGTCACGGCGGTGGACGAGAACCTGGGCCGTCGGGCGGGCATGCTCTTGGCTCGTAGTGGGCTTGCCGATGCGATCGATGCCGCAGTCATCTGTCTCGCCAGGGACGGCGACGACGTCCTCACGTCTGATCCTAGCGACCTGACTCCCCTCGCAGAAACTGCAGGGATCCACGTCGAGCTCATAGTCGTCTAGTCCCATCGAGCGACGCACCCGGGGCGGCAGAAGCGTACGAGCTCAGGGTCGCTGGCAGCGCTCGGATGGTTGCGGTTGCCTCGATGACCACGTGGCAGTCGGATCGATGTGCCCTACCGCGGCGGCCGACCTTGCCTCGCTCGGAGCTGTGGTTCGGCTGCGCCGAGTCGGTCGCCGTTGCCCGACGGTCGGGCGACGACCGCGGCCGTCGACACCCGCCTGATGCGTGAACGTGCGCTACGTCCCAGCTTCGATTACGCACCACATCGCTGGGCGGCGCGGCTGGAACCGACTGGTTCGGGTTGATCTTTACCAACGTCGGCACCCGCCCGTGCACGATGTCCGGCCATCCAGAAGCCTCGTTCCTTGCGGCGGACGGCAGATCGGTCCGGCGGCCGGCGGCGTTCCTCGGTCCGGCGCGAGTACTTCTCCGGCCGGCAGGCACAGCCCACGCGGTCGTGACTGACTACCCAAGCGTGTGCGACGGCGGCCCGGTCACCATGAGCGAGTCCGTACGGTCTACCCGCCGAACGAGACTGCCCCCCTTGCGGCCGATGCCCGTGTGCCGGTCTGGGATCCAAGGATCGACGCGGTTCATGCGGGTAGCACCTTCGGATCGCCGCCGACCTGACCCCGTCCGCTCTCGATGCTCGCGCCCCGAACCGCCGTTCTCGAGCGCCCGGGAGCGGCACCCCCGCCGCAGCGGATCCGGGCGCTCTCGCTCAGTTCGACGCCGGCCCCTCGGGTCGGCTGGGCCGTCCACAGGCGGTGGGCGTTCGGCTCGCCAGCGAACCTGGACGCGGTCCTCGGCTGCGGGCCTGACCATGGACGAAGTCCGGCGGGCGACCATCGGGGTCGCCCGCCGGAGTGCTCGCCAAGAGCTACGACGTTAACTCACGGTCACTGGTGAGCTCGCGTACTGCTCGCTGCCTGCCGTGTCGAACAGGGCGACGAAGTACGTGCCGCCGGTCATCATGGGGACGTCGATGTGACCGTTGCCGATGCCCTGACCGTTCGTCGTCAGCATGTCCATCGTGGGCGTGCACGCGTTACCGCTCGACATGCCGATCTCGATCATGTACGTCGTGCCAGGTGGGGCGCCGACCAGATGCACTTCCCCGTTGACGAACGTCGCAGCGCCGGGCGCACCGGGCGCGTTGAGGATGGCCCAGCCGTTCGAGCCGCGCGACGGACTGCAGGTAGTGCTACCGCTCACGGGGCCCAGGCTCGACTTCATCGCGCCGTTACCGCCAGCAAGCGCGCCAGTCGCGAACGTGACCGACACGGCCAGCGAAGCCGCAAGTCCACCGAAGACCACCTTGCGCACCATCTGGGTGCCTCCTCTCCCTGGCTGCCCTACGGCAGACCCGATGGCCGGCTGTTACCCATGCGCGATAGTTCGCTAACTCTAGAAAATCTCCGAAAAATGGGGATCTGCCTTGTGATCCGTAACAAACGAGCCTCAGCTGGGGCGCGGCTCGCGGTCGGTGGACCCCACGCCCCCGGCGGCGGCGGGACGAGCACGAGCGGCCACCATCGCCCTTGCGCGCCGGCCGCCCCCTCCCACACGAGCCCCAGCGCCGGTCGCGGCTCGAGCCGCGAAGACGACCAGAGCCGCCGCGGCCAAGCAGGCCATACCCGCGCGGTCGAGAACGACGTAACCCCCCGAGAGAGTCCATCCACTGGACGGCCGCGGAGCGCTGTGACGAGCGCTGGTGTGGTCAAAATGTGGTCAAGATCGCGCGTGTCGATACTGCGGAGATGGCGCGAACTGCCCCGTGACCTTGCCTTTTGCTGGTGCCCCCAACGGGATTCGAACCCGTGCCGCCGCCTTGAAAGTTCATTGCGGCTTTCTGCCGCATCCCGCTCGTAACGTCCCTATCAAGGCGCTGAGCTGGGACTTTACCTGATGTGTGGTGGTGTTTGGTGTGGCCCGGTCATGCCCCGTGTGTGGTCAAAATGTGGTCAAGATCGCCGATCTTGGCCACGGGCGTGAGTGAGGTGGTCGACCATGGCGAGTCATCGCTGTACCGGTTCCTGAAGGGTGCTAGCCCGGCCGCGGTGGCGATCGCCGGATTGGCGCGGCTGCTGCGGGAGCATGGCCAGCGAGTTCTCGCCGGCGACGAGGCGATCTACGCAGAGGCCCGCGAGTTGCGTCGCAAGTACACGCAGCGGTACATGAGGTGACGAACCTGCCCCCCGCATTGCGGACAGTCCTGGCCGAACCCGCGTCCTCTGTCTGATCTTGACCGGCTCAAACTTCCAACCGCGAGGATCCGCTCGCGAGCGGCCCGCCTACCGACTGCCGACGCTCGGGTGCCGGCGCTCCAGGGCGGTATCACATCTGGTATCATCTGCTCTATGGCGATGACCCTGCGTCTAGACGATCAGGAAACCGAGGCGCTGCGCCGCCGCGCCGAGCACGAGGGACGGTCGATGCAGGACATCGCCCGGCAGGCAGTCCGCGACTACGTCGAGCGGACCAGCCGCCGCGAGCTGCTGGATCGGGTCCTTGATGAAGAGCTGCCGCGCTACGCCGAAGCCCTGGAACGCCTCGGTCAGTGATCTACCTCGACCTCGACGATCTGCTGCACATCGCGGGGCGCACGCTGGGCGAGGTGGCGGTGCGGGACGTCGGCCTGCTCGAATCGGCGCTGGCCCGCCCGCAGGCCAGCGCGTTCGGCGAGGACGCCTACCCTTCCGAGCACGCCAAAGCGGCCGCCCTGCTGCACTCGATCGCCCGCAACCATGCTCTGGTCGACGGGAACAAGCGGCTGGCGCTCGCCGCTGTGATCGCGTTCTACGGTCTGAACGGGAAGCGGCTGACCCTGTCCAACGACACAGCGTACGAACTGGTGATGGCGGTCGCGGCCGGTGACCTCGACGATGTGACCGACATCGCCGCCCGACTTGAGCGCAGCACGATCGACCGGTAGTCGCGGCCGCCCAGAACCCGCCACTATGTTTCGGGCGCGCCCGGCACGAAACCGCCGCGCGTATCCGGCGCTCCGGATCGGTCCGCGGGAAGATGGACGTGTGGACCTCGGGGGCTCGACTAGACGGGTCGGAAAGGCCGTCGCGGCGTGGATTTTGATCGCGCTGCTTCTTGTGTTGCTGGGCTTCTTGATCCACTTGGCCGCAGGGGGCAGACGAACAAAAATGGATTCCCAAGCCGCGCCGTATCCCCCGTGATTGGGCGCACCCTGTAGCCGCTGTTCTCAGTCGCCCAAGGCCATGCGACCCAACAGAACGCAACGGCGCTCTCGGGCGATCCGCAGTCGATCGCGGTCCGGCCAACCGCTCAGTGAGGTCGGGCGTCTCCCTGAATAGCCTCGACAAGCGCCACAATTGGGAGCGTCTTTGACCCGCCGGGTGGTCCTCAGTCTGATTGTCATCGGGCTTGCCGCGTCCGCCTGCACAGGTTCATCCAGCCGGGTGTCAGGACCGCCGCATGCGATCAGTCCGTCTCCGCAGGGATCGTGGAGGGCTTCACGCTCCTGCCCTGCCCTGGCCCGACGCCGCACACCACGATTGCTATGGAGGGGTGCGCCGAGCATCAGATCAACGACTCGGACGCCAAGATCAACGACCTCGGCAAGTCGATCTTTGTGATCCTGAAGGACGAGGCGGCCCGCGAGCGTTTCGTCGAAGGTCAGCAAGCCTGGCTGGCCTATCGGCACGCCGAATGTTCCGGCGAAGCCGATGTGAATGAGGGCGGATCTTTAGCCGTCGTGGACTTCGGGGTTTGCGAGGAGCGAATCAATGATCAGCGAACCAGCGAGCTGCGCCGGCTCCTTGGCGAGCTCGAAGTGGGCTACCCAGATAGTGGAGCACGATAGCCGCGACTAAGTTCGAATCTTGGTCTACTCCCGTCCGACCGTAGCCGGCGCTCCAGGACGGGTTAGGGGCTGGGTCGGCGATCGACCGAAGTAGCCAGTGACGAGCGGCACGTCGGCTTGGGGCACGACGAGCTCCAGGGTCGCCGTCGGAGTGGTCATTGTGATCACCATGAACGTTGGGACGGTGACAACGCCGAAGACTGAGCCGCCCTTCTTCACGTTCGGCTCCCGCTGGTCGGCGGCCCGGGTCGCCAGCCAGGTGACTGGCAGGCCGATCGGCACCGGCTTGCGACGAACACTCCAGAACGGAGTCCAGCTGGGGCCGTCAGGCGCTAGGACGAGGCGGCCCTGGGCCAGACGCCCAGGGTAGGGGTCGTGGTTGCCGCGGAGGAAGCAGCTCACGGTGCGGGCGGAGCCGGCGCGGATAGCGTCGAGGTCGTTCCCGCTCTCCGAAGGGGATGGCGGACGCATGATCCGCGACGGATGCCGGAGCACCGCCAGGAAGCCGTACGTGCCGGCCGAGTTCGGCGGGCGCTTGCGTGGCACGACTCGGATCGTAGGGCGGCTGAGCCGTGGACTGTGTGGGAATGCACAGCGCAATGATCGCGAAGATCCGCTCGGATCGGACAGTCCGCCGTTGCGTGACCGAACGCAACCGGCGTTACAGCGTGTGCCGATTCCTGCCGATATGGCGTGCGTGGCGGAGGACTACCGGGGTGCGCTTGGACGCTTGCCGCCAGCCCTGGGCGTGCCTTTCCGAAGCCTGGGCTGGGTCGCATTCGGGCTGCTGATGGCAGTGAGTTTCGCCTCGCTTGCCGACATCCCTCGAGGTGTCGCGAACGGCGACGAGTCGCATCCTGTCGCCTTTGGCGCTGCGATCGCTTCCTGGCGCGGGTGTTGGTTGCTGTCCCGGTGGGCGGGTCGGGCAGGTCGAACCGCCTGGGTGTCTGGGTCAGTATCGCTTCGCGTGGTCGCGCTCCTGCTGGTTGTCGGGATCAGCACGTTCGCGAACTG
>Ga0307373_10012993_pt1 | contig 11723 bp, 15 predicted proteins | sample OX2MG_FD_202534 | JGI IMG/M metagenome (GOLD analysis project Ga0307373, IMG submission 202534) | Soil microbial communities from Risofladan, Vaasa, Finland - OX-2 | ecosystem: Environmental > Terrestrial > Soil > Coastal area > Acid sulfate soil | place: Finland: Risofladan, Vaasa | collected...
GCTCTGCGCGCCGGACCCGGCCGGAGCGCTCTACGTCCGCGACCCGGAGTCGCTCGGCGTGCGCACGCCGTCGTACTTCGCGCAGGAGTCGTACGACCTCTCCGGCGCATTCGTCGCGCATGCGGGTAGCGCGCGCTTCGACACAGGCTGGATCGGCGTACCCAGTCTCGCCGGCATCGTCGCCGCGCTCGGGACGCACCCGGAATGGCGTTACACACGCGCGGCCGAGATAGCGGCACGCTGCCGCGCGCTTCTCGACCCGGTGGTCGAAGTCGTGACACCTCCCGGGCATTCGACGCTCGTCTCGTTCCGTCCGCCGTCCGACCCGACAGAGCTCGTGTCGAGCCTCGCCGAACGCGGTGTGATCGTGCGCGAGCTGCCGGGGCGCAATCTCGTGCGCGCGTCGTGCGGCTGGTGGACGAGCGACGACGACCTGCAGCGACTCGTCGACGCGCTGCCGGCCTGAGAGCTGCTCAGGACGGGAGGCCGAGCTCGGCGGCGATCGGCCTCAAGGCCTCGACGACCGTACGGATGTGGTCGTCGAGATCGACGCCGAGATCCTCAGCGCCCTTGAAGACGTCGTCGCGGTGTACGCCGGCGGCGAACGACGGCTGCTTGAGCTTCTTGCGCACCGACTTCGGCTCGAGCCCCTCGAGGCCGGTCGGGCGGACGAGCGCGCACGCGTGCACGAAGCCGGAAAGCTCGTCGCACGCGAAGAGCGCCTTCTTCAGCGGCGTGTCGCGCGGCAGCTCGAGATGCTCGGCGTGGGAGAGCACCGTCTCGACGACCTCCTCGGGATACCCCTCTTCGCGCAGGATGGGCGCGCCGTCCTGGGGATGCTTGTCGAGTGTCGGGTGCATCTCGTAGTCGAAGTCGTGGAGCAACGCGGAGACCCGCCACAACTCCTCGTCACCGCCGAGCCGCGCCGCGTACGCGGCGGTCGACGCCTCCACCGCGAGCGCGTGCCGAAGCAGCGATTCGCTCTTCGTGTACTTCGTCAGCGTGGCCCAGGCTTGCTCACGGGTCGGCGTCGGCACGCGGCTAGGATAGCCGCCGCATGGCTCTGACTCATACCGCCGCCGACGCGTTCTTGATCGAAGGCTCGCGCCCTCTGGGCGGCACGATTCGCGCCGCGGGGAACAAGAACGGTGCGCTGCCGATCCTCGCGGCGACCCTCCTGGCGGAGGAACCCGTCACGCTCGCGAACGTTCCCCGCATTCGCGACGTCGAGACGATGATGGAGCTGCTCGTCGAGCTCGGCGCCGACGCGGGGTGGACCGGGCCGAGCGAGGTTCGCGTCGACACGGCTGCGGTTTCGAAGTGGGCGCCCGACCCCGAGCTCTGCCGGCGCATTCGCGCGTCGTTCCTGCTCGCCGGACCGCTGCTCGCCCGCTTCGGGCGCGCGACGATGCCGCCGCCCGGCGGTGACGTCATCGGACGCCGCCGCCTCGACCCGCACATCCACGCGTTCGTCGAGCTCGGGGCAGAGGTCGAGTGCGAGGAGTTGTACGAGATGCGCACGGACGGTCTCCGCGCGTCGAGTGTCTTCCTCGACGAGGCGAGCGTGATGGCGACGGAGAACGCCGTCATGGCTGCGGTGTGCGCGCCGGGCGAGACGGTTCTCGGCAACGCCGCTTGCGAGCCGCACGTCCAGGACCTCTGCCGCTTCCTCGTGTCGCTCGGCGCGCGCATCGACGGCATCGAGTCGAACGTGCTGCGCATCCACGGCGTCGAACGCCTTGGCGGCGGTGCGTGGACGATCGGGCCGGACCACATCGAGGTCGGGAGCTTCATCGGCATGGCGGCGATCACCGGCGGAGACGTGACGATCGAAGCCGCCGCGCCGCGCGACCTCGTGTCGATCATTCCCGCGTTCGCCCGGCTCGGGATTCGCGTCGACGTGGGCGAGGACACAGTCCACGTCCCCGCGCGTCAGCAGCTTCTCGTGCAGGACGATCTCGGCGGGATGATCCCGAAGATCGAGGACGGCCCCTGGCCGGCGTTTCCATCCGACCTGACGTCCGTTGCGATCACGGTCGCGACGCAGGCGTTCGGCACCGTCTTGATGTTCGAGAAGATGTTCGAGAACCGCCTCTTGTTCACCGACAAGCTCGTGTCGATGGGCGCGCGGATCATTCTCTGCGACCCGCACCGCGCCGTCGTCACCGGACCGTCGCAACTCGTCGGGCAGCGAATGGAGAGCCCGGACATCCGCGCGGGCATGGCAATGCTGCTCGCGGCGCTCTGTGCGGAGGGGCAGTCGAGGATCGGCGCCGTGCACCAGATCGACAAGGGGTACGAGCGCATCGACGAGCGCTTGCGTGCGCTCGGAGCGTCGATCGAGCGCGTCGAGGTCTGACGGCGTTCGTCAGCGGCGCGAGTGCACGCCGGCGACGGCGACGGTCAGCGGCGCGGATGTCGATGTCGTCGAGCCGTCTGCATCGAGGGCGGCGACGGTGAACGCATACACGTGCCCGCGCGCGATGCTCACCGACGCGCTCGTCTGCGGTGTCGACGCGAGCACCGGCTGTGCCGGGCCGGAGTCGATGCTGAGTGACAGCGTGTAGCGCGCCGCATCGCCGCCCCAGGTCAGGCGCTCCCGCGAGTCGACACGGTTGCCCGAGAGGAGCACTCCGGGATCGCCCGCCTCGGCACGCGCGACGGCGGCCGCGACGTCGATGACGCCGAAGCCGAGCGCGGGTGTCCAGCGCCCCTGGCCCGACGCCGTCTCCTTGAGGATCTGCGCGACCTGTGCGGCGGTGAGCGATGGGTTCGCCGCCCAGACGAGCGCGGCCGCGCCGGAGACCTCCGGTGCCGCGAACGAGGTCCCGCTCGCGTAGCCGTACAGCCCGCTTTGAGAGCCGGGCAGCGCGCTGCGCGGATAGAGGAGGGGGGAAGCGAGCCTCGAGACCGCGCCGAACACGCCTTCGCCGGGCGCCGCGAGCGACACCCACGAGCCGGCGTTGGCGAACGACGCGCGCACGCCGGACGCGGTCGACGCGGTCACGGCGAGCCCGACACCTCCGACACCGTTCGAGCCGGTCGGCTGGAGGAGCGCGGCAGGGTATTCGACGGGATCTCCCGACGCGTACTCGTTCCCGACCGCGGCGACGATGAGCACTCCGTGTTCGACCGCGTAGTCGATCGCGCGCCGCTCGGTCGCCGACGTGTTGGTACCGCCCATGCTGAGGTTGACGATCTTCGCGCCGTGGTCGACGGCGTAGATGATCCCGGCCGCCTCGTCCATGTCGGTGAACGAGCCGCCGCTCGTGCTCGCCTTGACGACGAGCAGCTGCGCGTCGCCCCCCGCGCCGGCGACGCCCTCGTTGTTCGTGACCGAACCGGCGGCGATGGACGCAACGAAGGTCCCGTGCCCGTTCGAGTCGCGAACGTCACCGGTACCCGTGCGTGTGTTGTACGTCTCCGGATTCTTCGCAGCGAGATCGGGAGCAGTCAGGTCGGCCCCCGTGTCGATAACGGCGATCCGAATCGACGACGCGACGCGCAGCACGGCGGCAGGCACGGCGTCCTCGTGGGCGGCCCGGTACTGCCACTCCCCGAGTGCGTGCGGCGTGAACGACGCGACTGCCAGGCCGGGCTCTGCGGCCGAGAGGCGCGCCGCAGGACGTTGCACGAACCGGATGCCCGGCGCACGGCGGAGCGCCGCCGCCACGTGGGTCGGGTCGGGCGTGCGCAACTCCACGACGTGCAGCCCGGGGAGGCGCCGCACGACGACCGCGGGGGCGGATCGCAGCGCCGCCGCAAGCGCCCGCTCGGTCGTGTAGCCGGCGGCAAGCTGTTCCGCAGACGGGCGCGCCGAAGCGCTCCGGTCCGGCGGCGCCGACGCCACGAGGGCTGCCCCCACGACCGCGGTCCCCACCGCGACTCCCCACCGCACACGCCCCATCTGCAGAGCCCTGACCGTAGGCTCTGCTCCCCCGGATGGGGAGGGCCGTTCGGCCCATCTTTGCAAACCAGATTGGCGCGCCTTCCGGCTGCGGTAGCCTGCGCGCGAGGATGGGAACACCAGGACAGGCAGCCGGACGCAGCGGCATCCGCATCGAGCTGCACGGCCGCGGCGAGGCGACGGTCGACACCGGGCTGCCGGTGCTCGACCGGCTGCTCGAGCAGCTCTCGCGCTACGCGCAGTTCGATCTCGCGCTCGAGGTCGAGCCCGGAGGCGCCGAGGCCGAGGTGGCCGAGGCGGGCACGGCGCTCGGCCGTGCGCTCGCCGGCGCGCTCCGCGCAGGGAGGGGCTACGGCGCCGCGATGATGGCGTGCTCGGAGGCGCTCGCGAACGTCGTGCTCGAGGCCGCGGAGACGCCGCTCGTCGTCTCGAACGTCGACCTCACCGAGGCCCGCATCGGCGGGCTCGGCACCGACGTCGCGCGGCGCTTCCTCGAACGGTTCGCGGACGGCGCCGGTATCACGCTGCACGTCCGCCTCCTGAACGGCAAGAACAGCCAGCACGTGCTGGAGGCGATCTTCAAGGCGCTCGGCGTCGCGCTGGCGCAGGCATGTTCGACCAAAGGAGCTGAGAGTGACTGAGAAGACCGTCATTCGTACCGAGGCCGCACCGGCGCCGTTCCAGGGCGCGCCGTACTCGCAGGCGATCCGCGCCGGCGAGCTCATCTTCGTCTCGGGCCAGCTCGCGCTCAAGCCGGGCGACAAGGAGCTCTCGGGCGGCACGATCGAAGAGCAGACCGAGCAGGTCTTCGCGAACCTCGCTGCGATCCTCGCCGAGACCGGCAGCGGGCTCGACAAGCTCGTGAAGACGACCGTCTTCCTCCAGAACCTCGACGACTTCCAGGGCATGAACTCCGTCTACGCGGCGCACGTCGGCGACCGGCCGCCCGCACGGTCGACGGTCGAGGTCGCGAAGCTTCCGTCGGGCGCGCTCGTCGAGATCGAGGCGATCGCGCACGCGTAGCGAGGCTCGTGCCGCGAGAATGCGCGGGTGAGACAGGAGATCGAGGAGTACGTCCGCTCGCTGGGGCTGGACGCGTACCTCGTCGGCGGCGCAGTCCGGGACGAGCTGCTCGGACTGGAGTCGAAGGACGCCGACTTCCTCGTGACCGGCGTCGACACCGAAGGGCTGAAGCGCGCGCTCGAGCCGCACGGAAGCGTCCAGGATCTCGTCGTCGCGGGCCGGCTCGTCGGCGTGCGGCTGCGCCCGCACGAGCAGCGCATTCGGCGGCTCGCTCCCGCGGGCATCGAGTTCGCTCCACCGCGCAAGGAGGTGAGCACGGGCCCGGGGCGGCACGACTTCGAGATCGTCGCCGACCCGTCGCTCTCGGTCGAGGACGACATGCGCCGGCGCGACTTCACCGTGAACGCGATCGCGCGGCGGCTCTCCACCGGCGAGCTCGTCGACCCGGTCGGCGGCCGCGCGGATCTCGAGCGGCGGGTGGTGCGCACGGTGTCGCCGACGAGCTTTGCCGAGGACCCGCTGCGGCTTGTGCGCGCGCTGCGCTTCGTGTCGCAGCTGGGCTTCGAGCCGGACGTGACCACGATCGAGCAGATGCACGAGGAAGCAGCCGCGGTTCGGCTCGTCTCGGGCGAGCGGATCGGAGGCGGCCTCGGCGCGGACGGCATGGGGGAGTTGTCGAAGCTCTTGCTCGGAAGCGAGCCTGCCCGTGCCCTGCGGCTCGCGCGCGGCACGGGCGTGCTCGTCGAGATGCTTCCCGAGTTCGATGCGGCGATCGGCTTCGACCAGGAGAGCCGCTACCACGACCTGACGGTCGACGAGCACACGTTCGCAGTGGTCCAGGCGGCGGCGGATGGCGGCGCGTCGCTCGCGGTGCGCCTCGCGGCGCTGTTCCACGATCTCGGCAAACCGCACGTGGCCTGGCGCGGCGCCGACGGCCGGCTGCACTACTACGCGAAGCCGGGGCATGCGCAGAGAAGCCACGAGCAGGTTGGTGCGGAGCTCGCCGCCGGCGCGCTGCGGCGGCTCCGGTATCCGAACGATCTGCGCGACCGCGTCGTGCGCATCGTGCGTCATCACATGTTCCAGGTCGCAAACGACGATCCGGTGCGTGCACGCCGGTTTCTCGCGAAGCACGGCGACGAGCTCGCGTTCGAGCTGGTCGACCACAAGGAGGCCGACTTCCGCGGCAAGCGCGTTGCCGGCGAGGCTGCGGTTCCGGAGCTCGACAGCGTCGACCGCTTTCGGAAGACCCTGCAGCGCGAGCGGAAGAGCCCGCACCGGCTCGCCGACCTCGCGATCGACGGCAACGACCTCATCCAGCTCGGCTTCGCACCAGGCCCCGAGCTCGGGCGCGCGCTCCAGGATCTCCTCCACGCCGTCGTCGAGGAGCCGTCGCGTAACACGCGCGGGTACCTGCTGGAGCGTGCGGGGAGCCTGCACGGCCGCGCCGGATGAACGTCGCACTCGAGCCCTGGACACGTGAGAAGCTGGCAGGGTGGACGATCTCGCTCTGATCGAATGGGCCGCGCCGGGTCCGTACCGAGTCGCGTTCTCGACGCGGATCGGCGGCGTGAGCGAGGGCGCATTCTCGTCCCTCAACCTCGGTATCCTCACCGAGGACGATCCGGCACGCGTCGTCGAGAATCGGGCGCGGCTCTGCACGGCCGTCGGCGCCGATCCCGACGGCGCGACGATGGCGTGGCAGCGTCACGGAGCGACGGTCGCGCGCGCGCAGCCGCGCGGGATCGTGATGCCGGGCACGGTGTACGACCACTGCGACGGGCTCTGGAGCGACGAGCCGGGGCGCGCGATGCTGCTGCTCACCGCGGACTGCATGCCCATCGCGCTCGCCCGGGTCGATGCGGAGCGGCCGGCGGTGGAGATTCTCCACGCAGGCTGGCGTGGACTGCTCGCCGGTGTCGTCGCCGCCGGCGTGCGCGCCCTCGGGACGAGAGGTCTTCGCGCGGCGATCGGCCCGAGCATCGGGCCGTGCTGCTACGAGGTGGGAGCCGAGGTCGCTGCGCCGTTCCGCGAGGCGTTCGGGGACGACGTCGCCCGGGACGGCACGCTCGATCTCTGGACGTCGGCGGAGCGCGCGCTGCGCGCGGCCGGCGTCGAGCACGTCGAGCGCTTCGATCTCTGCACGGCGTGCGAGCCGCACCGCTTCTTCTCGCACCGCCGCGACCATGGCAAGACGGGACGCCAGGGCGTCATTGCCTACGTCGTCTGACGAGATCGCCGAGCGCTATGCGGCGCTCCGGGTGGAGGTCGGGTCCGGGGTCACCGTCGTCGTCGCCACGAAGTACCTCGATCTCGACGAGCTCGAGCTGCTCGTCGACGCCGGCGTCGAGGTGGTCGGAGAGAACCGAGCGCAGGATCTGGAGGCGAAGCACGCCCGCTACGGCGATGCCTTCCGCTGGCACTTCATCGGACACCTCCAGAGCCGCAAGGCGAAGATCGTGAATGCGACCTGCGAGCTGTGCCACTCGCTCGACTCGGCGTCCGCCGCCGCCAAGCTCGAGATTCCGGCGCTCGTGGAGGTGAACCTCTCCGGGGAGCCGACGAAGTCGGGTGTCCCGCCGGCGGAGCTCGCCGGGTTCCTCGAGCTCTACCCGGACGCGCGCGGCCTGATGACAATGCCTCCCGCGACTGCGGACCCCGAAGCCTCGCGGCCGTACTTCCGGCGCCTGCGCGAGCTCGCCGTCGCGCACGGCCTGCGGGAGCTGTCGATGGGGACGAGCCAGGACTACCGGGTCGCGGTCGAGGAGGGCGCGACGTATATCCGGGTCGGCTCGTCGTTATTGGGCGACCGCCGACCGCAGTAACATTCCGCGCCATGGGCTTCGCCGACGTCTGGAACAAGACCCTCGTCTACTTCGGGATCGCCGAGGAGGAGGACTGGGACGAGGACGGCTACCTCACCGACGAGGAGCTGCAGCGCGTCTACGCCGACCGGCCGAACGTGCGCCGGCTTGCGCCGCGCCGCGGGCGGCGCGAGGACTACGACGACTGGACCGATCCGGAGCCGTCGGCGGCCGCTGCGCGGACGAGCGTCCTCCGTCCGGCTCCCGAGCCTCGCCGGCTCCGCGGGGTCGAGAGCGTCCCCGGCGGCTCCGCCGCCCGCGTGCACCTCGTCCTCCCACGCAGCTTCAACGACGCGCAGCAGATCGCGGACCGTTTCAAGGAAGGCGTGCCGGTGATCCTCAACCTCCAGGGCTCCGACCAGGAGCTCGCGAAGCGGCTGATCGACTTCGGCAGCGGCCTCACGTACGCGCTCGACGGCGGCATGCAGCGCGTCGCCGACAAGGTCTTCCTCCTCACGCCGCGAAACGTCGAGGTGTCGGCGGAGGAGAGAGCCCGGCTGCTCGAGCGCGGCGGCTTCTTCAACCAGGCATAAGAACGGGGCGCGGAGCGCCCTTCCGTCGGCGACCAGGATTCCAACCGTCGGCCGCGAACGCCTCTGGGATGGGCGTGACAGCCACCCTCACTTTGCTCGCCGACGCGATCACCCAGGCGAAGACGTTCGTCAACGTCTTCATCACCGTCTACACGCTCGTGATCCTCGCGTACATCATCACGAGCTGGCTGCGGCTGCCGTACTCGCCCTGGCTGAACCGGATTCAGCGCTTCCTCTACGACGTATCGGAGCCGTACCTGAGGCTCTTTCGCCGGCTGCTGCCGTCGATGGGGCCGCTCGACCTCTCCCCGATGGTGGGGATCGTCGTTCTGATCATCGTCAGGGTCGTCCTGTTCCGGATCCTGGACTTGTTCCACTAGTAGAGAAGGGGGAGGAGCTGATGGCACTCACTCCGGTCGAGATCAGACACATGACCCCGGGCACGGGGCTCTTCGGGTACAAGCGCGCAGCGATGGACAGGCTGCTCGACGAGATCGCGGCGAGCTTCGAGGACGTATGGCGCGAGCGCGCAGACCTCGCGGACAAGATCGAGCAGCTCGAGACGGACCTCGTCCGCTACCGCGAGCTCGAGTCGCTGCTGCGAACGACGCTCGTCTCCGCGGAGCGCTCGGTCGCCGAGATGAAGGAGCAGGCGCGCCGCGAGGCGGACCTCGTCCTCAGCGAGGCGCACGCCGAGGCACGGGCGGTGCAGCGGCAGGCGCGGACCGAGAACGAACGGCTCGTCGCAGACTCGCGACGGCTCAAGGCTCAGCTCCGGGCGGCGCTCGAGGGAATCGAGGAGGTCGAGGACACCTGGCCGTCCTCTGCAGGGGCCGAAGCGGAGGCAGAGGCGGCTTAGGCGGCGTAAGGTCGCGAGTACACTGGGACGCATGACGACGGCGTCCACCCGATTGCGGTTGCGCGTCAGTCCCGGTGCGGGCCGCGCGCAGATCGTCGGTCGGCACGGCGATGCGTGGAAGGTGCGCGTGACGGCAGCCCCCGAGCAAGGGCGCGCGAACGAGGCCGTTCTGCGCCTGATCGCCGACGCGCTCGTGCTGCCGCGCGACGCGGTGGTCCTCGTTTCGGGCCACGGCGGCCGGGACAAGATCGTCGAGTTGACCGGGCTGGGGCCGGCGCTCGCCGAGCGCCGCCTCGCTTCAGCATCCGTGCCGGACCGTGGGAGAAAGGACAGGCGTTCATGAGCATCGACACCGAGCAGTTCCGTACGGCGCTTCTCGAGGAGCGCGAGCGGGTCGAGCGTGCGATCCAGAACCTGCGCGAGGACCATCCCGGCTCGCCCGACGACGAGATCGAGGAGCTCTCGGTCGGAAGCGACAACCATCTCGCAGAGACTGCGACGGCGACCCTCGACCGGGAGATCGACTTCACGCTCGAAGAGAACTCCGGCCAGGTGCTCGCGGAGATCGACGCGGCACTGAAGCGCATCGACGACGGCACGTACGGCGCGTGCGTCGAGTGCGGAAGCGAGATCGCACCCGAGAGGCTCGAGGCCTATCCGTGGGCGTCGCTCTGCATCGACCACGCGCGGGCGGCAGAGCACCGGTGACTCAGCCGGGGCGCTCGCTCGACGTGCGCGTCGGTTCGTCGACCGACGGGCTCACGCCCGTCTCGGTCGCCGAGCGCTCGCTCGCCGCGGGAGCGCTGCAATGGGTCGGCCTCATCGCGATCGCGTTGGCGGCCGTCGCCGCGGACCAGATCACCAAGACGATCGTCACGAGTCATCTCGCGCTCGACCAGGGCGACCACATCGTGGGGCCGTTCTGGATCCACCACGTGCAGAACTCGGGGATCGCGTTCGGCCTCTTCTCGAGCAGGACGGCCGCGGTGATCGTGCTGACGACTGTCGCCGTCGTCTGGATGCTCGTCTTCTTCGCCCGGTCGGGCGCGCGGCACCCCGTGCTGCCCGTCGCGCTCGGGCTCGTGATCGGCGGGAGCCTGTCGAACCTCCTCGACCGGGTACGCCTCGGGTACGTCACCGACTTCCTCGACCTGCGCTACTGGCCGGCCTTCAACCTGGCCGACAGCTTCATCGTGATCGGCGTCGGGATCCTCCTCGCGGCGCTGCTCGCAGCGGAGCGGGAACCTCGCCGCGCCCGGCACGTGCGTGACTCAGCTGCGCGTCCCTGACGACGCCGCCGGGCGGCGGCTCGACAGCTTCCTCGCCGCCCTGCCGGAGATCGGGTCGCGGGCCGTCGCCGAGCGGCTGCTCGTCGCGGGAGGCGTGCTCGTCGACGGCCGCCCGCGGGCGAAGAGCCACAAGCTCGCCGGCGGGGAGGAGCTCGCGTTCGAGGCCCCGGCGGCGCCCGTCAGCACGCTCGTGCCGCAGGCGATGGACCTCGAGGTGCCGTACGAGGACGAACACCTGCTCGTCGTCGACAAGCCGGCCGGCCTCGTCGTCCATCCGGCTCCCGGGCACGCACAGGGCACGCTCGTGCACGGGCTGCTCTCCTACGACGTCGAGGGAGGAGACGAGCCGGAGCGTCCCGGCATCGTGCACCGTCTCGACCGCGACACGTCGGGCCTCCTCGTCGTCGCGCGGTCGCCGGAGGCGCACCGCCGGCTCCAGGAGCTCCTGCAGTCCCGCGGGCTCACACGCGAATACGTCGCGCTCGTCGTCGGCCGCCCGCGGTCGCGCCGCGGCACGATCGACGCGCCGATCGGCCGCGACCGGCACGACCCGTTGCGGCACTCGCTCGACACGGACACCCCGCGCGCGGCGGTGACGCACTTCGAGGTCGAGGAGCTCCTGCGCCGCCACGCGCTCCTGCGTGTCTCCCTCGAGACGGGGCGGACCCACCAGATCCGCGTCCACCTCGAGGCGATCGAGCTGCCCGTCGCCGGCGACCCGCTCTACGGACGTCCTGGCGAGCTCGGGTTGCGCCGGCAGTTTCTCCATGCCGCGCGGCTCGCGTTCGAGCACCCGTTCACGGGGCAGCCGGTCGAGGTCGTCTCGCCCCTGCCACCCGACCTCGAGGCGGCCCTCGCCGCGGCCCGCAGCTAGACTTCCTGCTCCAGTCCCTTCTCCCCGGGGGATCACGCCGCGGCGCGGTGCCGGCCCATGAGGCCGGTGCGCCACGAGCCCCGCCGGTAGCACGACCCCAAACCAACCTGAAAGGAACACCGATGGCAGTCGTCTCCATGCGCGAACTGCTGGAGGCCGGAGTCCATTTCGGCCACCAGACACGCCGCTGGAACCCGAAGATGCGCCGCTTCATCTTCACCGAGCGGTCCGGCATCTACATCATCGATCTGACGCAGACGTCCGAGCGCCTCGAAGAGGCTGCCCTGTTCGTCCGCAACCTCGCCGAGCGGAACGGCACCGTCCTCTTTGTCGGCACGAAGAAGCAGGCGCAGGACGCCGTCGAGAGCGAGGCG
>Ga0307373_10012994_pt1 | contig 11722 bp, 8 predicted proteins | sample OX2MG_FD_202534 | JGI IMG/M metagenome (GOLD analysis project Ga0307373, IMG submission 202534) | Soil microbial communities from Risofladan, Vaasa, Finland - OX-2 | ecosystem: Environmental > Terrestrial > Soil > Coastal area > Acid sulfate soil | place: Finland: Risofladan, Vaasa | collected...
CGCGATCTTCCAACCCTGGTCCACCGACACGATGCCGCTGGTGAACACGCCCGTGCGCTCGTCGTTGGGATCACGCTGCAGCATGAGCACCCGCATGCCAGTGTCATCGTTATGGACCACCGTGCCCTGTGCCGCTTGCCGGATCAACTCATCCCGCGCCGGTTTGAGCGGCTGCGCTGCTTCTTCGACGATTTCCCACTGCGTAGCCGCCGGCAGCGGAATCCCCATCTGTGCCTCCAGTTGTTCCAGCCGATTGAACGGAGTTCCGGCGCCATACTTGAGCTGGGCGATCATCGCCCCAGCCGTCTCATCGTACTTATCCGGTCCCACTCCTTCCGGCTCCTCGGCCGTGAACACCTGCCCGCAGGCGCCGCAGCGCAACCGTTCGAGTGAGTAGACTGTAGCCGCCAGCGGCGCCTGTCCCACGATCCGCACCAGCACCTTCGGCTCCTTCTGCCCGTACACGTTGCCTTTGCCACACTCCGGGCAGCGGTCCCCATGGGTTAGCTTGTGGTGCTTGATATCTACCTTGTGCGCGCCGCCGAACGCCTCTGCTCCATTACGGCCGTGCCCGGGGGGCGGTGTCGTGTTGTTATCCGGCGGCGTTCCGGTTTGAGCGTCTTCCGGCTTCTCCAACACCTCGCTGGTCTTCTCCGTATTGCGCGACCGGACCAGCAGCGCAGCCAGTGCATGCAGCGTGTCTTTGAGTTTGTCGTGATCCGCCTCGCTCAACGGCGCTTCAAGCGCGCTGTCCAGCACCTGGTCCAGCTCCACCAGGTTCACGTCGATGCGGCGCCTGGTCTTCTTCATGCCACGCCCCCCAGCAGTTCGCGAAAACGCTTCGTCAACGGATAACCCAGAACCTCCTTGATCGACCGGTTCGGAACATAGCTGTTGGATTGCTTGCCGCGTCCCGTCGTCCTGCCCATCAGCACCCAGTTAGCCGCCCGATAACAGGTCCCGCGGAATCGCTCCGGATCTATAAATGTCTCCAGGAAGTAAATCGGATGCCCGTACACCTGCTGCCAGTCGTCGGAGATCCGCGACGCCATCCGGCCCAGGATATGCGACGCCAGATGTTCGACTCTTACCCACGGCAGGATCAGGAAGCGCGTGTTGTAAGCGATAAAGCGGATACGGCTCCGTCGCGCCACTGCATCCCAGCCGATGTAGCGATCACGACTGCCAAGATGGCGCGGAGCCGATGACCAGGCCAGGCACGCGATGGGACGGCCTTCTGCCCATACCAAAAACTTCAGGCCCTCTCCAACCGGCTGCTCGTAACCAAGATAGTGATGCTCCTCCATCAGACTGTTGAACAGCGGCTCCTGCGCGCTACGACGCACCTGCTCGAACTCGAGCGGTTGAAGTTTGTGCAACGGATCTTCGATGGGACTCTTATCGATCAGCACCGGCTCCGGCCGGGCTCTGTGTGCCAGCGGATTATGCCGCACGTAACTAACGGGCGGCAGCGCGATCTGACCGGCCCGCTCCAGCATCAGCAGCATGCCGCGGCATACCATGTCGCGCAGCGCGCCATTGGCCTGCCGCCACTGCCAGGCTTCACATACTCTGACCGACAGCTTGCGGCGGCTTTCCTTCGGATACTGCTCGATCAGAGTACGTATATAGAGGATGTCTTCCTCTCGGATCTCCCGCCCGCGATATCTGAGCTCTGCCATTGCCCAACAGTATGAATCAGCTTTTTTTGGAACGCAAGGGGAAAATGAAGTTTTCTTTCGATCCTTACTTCAGCACGCTGACTCGTCGCCACATCGGAGCGGCACGAACTCGCGACACATCGCCGGCTACCATCAGCAACTGGGCTTCGTATGCCTCCAGCTGCTTGGCTGCGGAGGCCGATTCCGGCCACCACGTGAACCGTCCTTTGGAGAGACGCTTCTGCGCAAGGTAGTATCCCTGGCCGTCATAGCAGAGGAGACGAATCGACGTTCCACTGCGACTTCTAAAAATAAAAACGCAGCCGGAAAAAGGATCTTCAGAGAGCTTTTCCTGGCATACCCGAGCCAGGGAATCAATGCCCTTACGCCCGTCAACCGGATCGATCGCCACCAACACGCGCATCTGCGCCGTGATATGGATCATCGTTCTGCTTCTCGCCAGGCTCGGAGCAGGCTTGCCCAGTCAGGTGTCGAGGGACCTTTCCACTGAATGCGCATCTTGCTTCCTATCGAGGACTCGAACTCAATCACGCACTCTGCCACAGTCGCTGGATGCGCAGTGATCAATTCGACGAATGCCGGCGCGGCTGCCTTCTTTTGGACGGACGGAAGTCCCTCAAGTCGCCTCTTCAGCCCCATATAGTCCAACCGCAGAGGATGAGCAACCGGATGCAGACCGTGCGCCCGCGCCAGTTCTACTGCCGCCTGCCAAAGCGTCTCAGGCAGCTTCGTCCGATGCGGCTGTGTGCTGCGAAACTCATCAAACCGTCGTTGCAATTGCGCGATTGGCTCAGGGATGGAGGATGCGTCTTTGTTGTTCAATATCAGCCGACCTTGGCGACTGATTGAACGTAACAAGGTCAGCTAAATCACGTCACGCACCCTTGCCGAAAACTCACGATCTCTTGTTCGGTCAAGTAGTGATCCTGATACGCGACGCTACGGGGCAAAGCCCTCTTCGTCGCGCTCAGAACCTTGTAAGCGAGTTGAACGAGATCAACGCAGTCCGACGGAGGTAAGGTTCTCCGCGCCGCAGCCCAGACGTACAAAGTGGACACCGACGCCATCGCCCTCAAGGTGAAGCAGGAGTTCGCCGCAAAGGAGAAGGCGAGGGAACAGAAGAAGGTAGAGCCGAAGCCAGCAGCCAAGAGTCCGCGTAAAGCGGCATAAAAAAAGCGAAGAGAGCGGGCCAGCCTTCGGGCAGCCCGCTTTTTCGTACGCCCGTCTTCCCGCCCTGAAGGTCGCTCTCGCCATAGCGAGAGCGTCATGTTCTGCCCATCCGACGGGCTTAAATCCCGAAGAGGCTTTCGCCTGTGACACTGGGGAAGATAGGATCAAAGGTCGATGATATCTACTTGATTGCCAAGTGCTTCTAGCGCCAGATCGGCGACAAAGCGATGATGTGTGAAGAGTATTGGCTGAAGATGTAAACCGATGCCCGCTAGTGCCAGCAAACCTGCACGGGTGCTCACTTCGTCAAAGGTCGTGAAGATGTCATCACCAATAAACGGAACGGGTTCGCTTCTTGTGGCGTAGTCGTCCAAATAAGCCAATCGGAGGGCCAGATACAGTTGGTCGCACTGCCCCTCACTCAGTCCGTCGATAGGAACATTCTCGCCAGTATTACGTACTCCAACGAGTTGAGGTTGATCGTTGTCTGGATCGAATTCTTGGTCGATGTGTGTGAAAGCACCAATGGTGAGACTACGAAAAATGGTTCCGGCTGATTGCATTAGAGGAGCGGACTGAGTTGCCCGGTGCTCTTCGATGACGCGGTTGAGCATATTAGCGCTCAAAGCCAGGGTGAGGTAATCACGGGCAGCCGTTTCGATTTCCACTTCCGCACTCTTCAATTGTTGAAGTGCGACTTCTGCCCCGGAACCGGATTCTGCGTCGCTGAGAGCCTTTTCTTGAGCGGACTTATCAGCAAAGACCTGATTGATTGCGACATCTTGTGCTGAAAAACCCTGAGCTAAAAGTTGAATTGCGGTGAGGGTAGCTTGCGAATCAAATCCGTTGAGTTCAGTGCGAAGTTGATCCTCTGGGAGACCGTCAGATTGAGCGATCAGAGTTGAACGCGCTGCATTGATTCTGTTCCGAATGGCTGCTGCTCGCTCAAGACGTTCTAAAGTCATAATCGGCTCGCCTGTCAGCACCAACTCGGACATTCGCGTTTGTACTAGCTTTGAATCCCGATCAGCATTCCGCTCCGCTGTTTCGAGGTTGGAAGACTCCTGCTCGACTTTGCTTTCAGCGGTCTCATGGAGAAGTTGTTGACGAGCCTGACCCGCCACAATCTCGCTGAGCCGAATGGCCTGGTCAACCGGAGGAAGCGGCGGAAAGTCGGGAGCGATAAGCAGCGTTAGACGGTTGACTTCTTGTTCAAACTCCATAATGTCACGGTCCATCCCGCGGACTCGCTTCATCTCTCCCTCATACGAAAGACGGCGCGCGGGAAGATCACGCCACACCTTCACTGCCGCTGCAACCGCAGCAAGACTTGCTTGAACATCGAAGCCGAGTGTTGCAGTAGCGACTTTCCAAGCAGCCGACCATGCAGCTTCTTTCAACGCGTGGGCTATCAGGCTTTTCTCAAACTTAGCCAATTGTTTGCGGGCATCTGCGGCCAACCCTTGACCGATAGCTCTATTGTTCCAAGCAATGGAAAGCGCCTTCAGATGTTTATCTATCAGAATAAGCAGACTTTCTGTGGGAACAGCGGCTGCTTTCTCCAGACCAATCTCAATCGAAAGAACTTCGAGGGCCTTATGTAACTCTGTTATCTGTGGACTGAGTGCAGCTACGGACGCCTCGTCAGCAGTGAGCAATTCACGTTGCTCTGTGAGCAGCTTGACGCTGTCGATCCAAGAGATCATCTCTCCCGGCGTTCCTGGAGATGACGTAACTGATGCCCATAGAGCCAACCACTCATTGCCAGTTTGGTTAAGTTGCGAAGCGGCTTCCGCCTGTTGCTCTTTGAGCCGAGACAGTTCATTCAGTTTGTCTGTTAGAGACTTTTGCTCAGTGTTGTATTGCGCGACCCTATCGGCATCCCGCGTGGCAGCATCTGCCAGACGATCAGCCTCACTGACCCGCGTTTCAAAAAGGTCAACGATTACGGGTCTGGAAGCTAATGCGATGGGCGCGTCTTTGCTCAGAACCAGTGGCCGGAGTTGCTGCCAACTTACTTCTCGCGCTTGACGAGCATCAGTGATTCGATCTGCTGATGCTACGGGTTCACCGGAAACAAGAACTTTGAGTGTTTTCTGTGCCTCTTCCATCGCCAAATCCAGCATTTTGATTGCTGTCTCGGTTTGCCTTCGGCTATCTTCAAGCTCAGAAAAGCGGTTTCCTAGTCGGCCAAGGGCTTCCGGTGTGGGAAGTGTTAGGGTGGCAAGGCTCTCTAACTCGGACACCGGAGGCGACAACCGTGCTGACCGCTCTTCGAGCTTGCGTCGAGTTGCGGCAGAGTCACGGGCTAGAGTGTGGCTGCGTTCCAGGAGCGGGCGACTAGATTCAAGCGCATCGAAGTGGGTTCGCCATGCAGCAGGGTCGCCCAGTTCTGAAGTTTGCCCATCGCCTTCCAGTTCTTCTAGCTTCGTCTTGGCCTCAGAGATGGACTCTTCTAGTCTTTCCCGGTCTTGGGATAGTTTTTGGCCCTGCGTTATCAAGTCTTCCAACTCTGCTAGCACAGCATCGGTGGGCTGGGAGGAATCAAGATGATCTTCCGCAATACCAACACGGGCGGCCATGAGGACAATTTCACGTTGTTTGCTTTCGGCATCAGACGCAACTCGGGCGCGATCTTTAATCGCGCTCTGATATTTTCCTATGTTGGTTTGAAGAGTTTGTACTGAAGCCTGGTGCACGAGGATCGCGGCTTTTACGGTGATTCCATCGAGTGCTGCCTTCGCTGCTGCGAGAACCTCAGCAGCGGAATCTCGCTTCTGAAGTGAAGTTCCTGATTCGGCAATCGCTGTACGAAGACGATTGATGGCCTGTTCGGAAAGTTCTGGAAGATCAGTAAACTCCCGGATGTTCTCACACTCGGTATCGAGAATGTGAAGCTGAGGAGCAATGGTTCGCAGTCGAGTTAGGCGAGCGTGTTCTGCTCTGTCCGTGTCACGTGCTTGGCTTAATGATGCCAATTGGGATTCGAGAGACTGTAATGCCGTCCGCATCCCCTCAAGCGTCTCGGCCCGCAAAGTCCGCTTACGAATTTCTGAGCGAGCTTGCGTGTAAGCATCTGCCGCTTGGTCGAAGCGTCGCTTGTCGGATCCGCGACCTGGCTTGAAGATTTTTCCCGCCTCCTCATCCAATTCACGCCGGAGGCGAGTGATTCCTGAGAGACCAGAGGCTGCAGCATAGAGTGTTGCTCCGACTTCTCCTTCGCTATCGAGCATTTCCTCGGCACCCTCGCGGAGCTGCGCACTATTGAGTCCAAAAGCGTGCGAAAAGACCGTTCGCGAGAGTCCTCCTAGGAACAGGTGGAGTGCAGTATCGTCGAGTAATTTTCCGTCGCTTGCAAAAAGGACGTTCTTGTTCCCCTTGCGGCGCTTGAAGCAGAGTTGAGTTAGGTCGCGGGCCTGTAGGGTGGCACCTATCCGCATCGTCTTGCCATCATGGAGAAACGAAAACCGGGTCTGAGGTTCGATGCCAAAGAAAAGGTCCGTAATCCCTGCTAGTGCACAACTCTTGCCAGTGGCGTTACGCCCATAGACGACATGTAAACGTGAGTCTGGTTTGAAGTGAAGGCTGCGATCCGTAAACGAGCCGTAACGCTCAAGTTCCAGGGAGAGAATTCGCATTTAGCGTCCTCCTACTTGAGCAGCGCCGGAGCGGCTGAAAAGGAGTTCGCGAGCTTCTGAAATCAGATTTTGTATATCTAGGCTGCCAAAGACTGCCTGCTCGGAAGAGCCGGCAGGGAGTTTGCGAACTAACTCCGCAACAAGCTCTTTCGCGTCAGTCTGTAAGGCTTCGGAAGATGCGATGGTTTCGAGCGTGGAGCTCAGATCGAAAGCGTCTAGTGACGAGTTCGCGCCTGCGTCCACTTGAACGAGTTCCGTGGTTTCGACTTTCAACTGCTCAAGCCAAATATCCTGACCGCAATGTTGCAAAGTGGCTTCAATATCGTCGCGTAGCTGGTCCTTTGCCGACCGAAGAGCGGCATGAAGAGCCGTGCAACCACGAAGGTGAATACGGACGAGGAGCAATCGTGGTTGTGAGTCTGCCTCTGCCTCCGCCACAATAGGCCGGATTAGGCTGCTGAGAAGGTCGTGGACTTCGTTTGGATCAGTCAGCCCCTCCACATCCACAGTTACGTCGAACCAGCGGGCGCGGTCTAAGATGAGCCTCTCCACGGTGACTTCATCGTCTTTGACCTGGACTAACAACGCTCCCTTGGCTCCGCATTCATGGATACCGCGCCCTTGTAAGTTGCCGGGGAAAAAAACATGAGGGTCGGCATGGAGCTGCTCATACTCATGGATATGCCCGAGTGCCCAGTATTGATAGCCCTTGCTCACCAAATCCTCCAATGAACACGGAGCATAAGGATCGTGACCGGGGCGGCCATTGCAAGACGTGTGCAGAACACCAATATTGAACCAACCAACGCGGGCAGCGGGGTACGATGTCGCGAAGTTTTCTGGGACTGCCCGATTGGAGAAGCTACGACCGTGGATCGCTACCTTCAGATCGTCGATCAAAACTGTATCGGCAGACTTTGACGGAAACTCGAAAACTCCGTCCGGCAATCTAACGCTCTGTGTTACGACTGACACCGCATCATGGTTGCCGCGAAGCGTATAGACAAGGATGCCGGCACGAACCAAGCGGGAGACTTGGCGATTGAAGAAAAGTCCGATTGATGTGTCTTTCCACTCACCGTCGTAGATATCCCCAGCAACGATCAGAAACGAGACACGATGTGCGATGGCCTGGTTGACAAGCGCCGTGAACGCTTCGCGGCTTGCAGTCGCCAACCGAGCGGCCAGTTCTGGATCTCGTGCAGCGATTCCGACCAAAGGGCTGCCTAGATGTAGATCGGCGGCATGTATGAAGCTGAATGTCATTGCTTCATAATACGAGCGTGCCCGCGAGAGGAAGACCTGTTGTGGTCATAGTTCTTCTTTTTCCGTTCACTCGGCCACCGCTTCGGTGTAAAAGCTGCGCCCTGCGGCTCTGCGTTCAGAACTCGCGTTCCGCGCCCTCCGGGTTTCGGACTCCTCCCCCCTCGCAAGCTCCGGGTCCCTTTCCAAAAACTTCTGCCCTTGGCAACGCGGCTGCGCCGCGACTTGGGAGCAGCGCACCTCCGCGCCCTTTGGGATGTGTCCCGATTGACCGGGCAAAAAGGAGAAACACCATGCAGACCCAACAGACCATCACCCTCTTCGGCACCGTCAGCAACTCAGCCACCAGCCGCATCTCCAAGAACGGCCGCAAGTACACCGCCTTCGGAGTCGCCATCATCTCAGATCGCAACCTCCAGGCCTTTCACTACAACGTCGTCGCCTTCGGCAAGCAGGGCCACTTCGCCAAGCCTCTCCAGACCGGCACGCGCATCAAGCTGGTCGTCCATGCGCAATCTCAGCCAGACAACATCGCCACTCTCCCACTCCTCACCGCAACCTTCGTGCGACCAGTTCGTCCGGTCGCATGATGAATGCAAGAAGGGCCCAATAAAGTTCGGCTATCCGCGCCCACCTCCTCAGAGAGCGCGAAGGCGCAATTCGATAGCCTCCAACCAACGCACAGCAATTTCGATGATGTCATCCGCTTCTACGCCCGGTGTAATGGGAATAGGAAGGGTCAATGCGCGGCTTCCATTTTTTCGATCAATCTCGAAGCAGGTTCCAGCCGTAATCTCAGGATCAAAAAGTGCCGACAACTCGTCGATATCGTTCTTATCCTCAAAGCTTAGCCAAAGAGGACTGATGACATGTGTTGACCAGCTCTCCGCATCAAAGCCAAGCCACACAACATAGTTCGACATCGTTCCGAAGCGCCCTGACCATCCTGCGCCGCAACCCTCCCAACTCAGTTGCTTCCTTTCAGGCAATTGGATGAATAACTGCTTCTCTTCGGCGGCATTGGCAATCGCAGTCGCAAGGTATGCGTAGTCCCTGACCCTCTGCCCAAGGCGCCTATCTGCAAGTTCTAGCGGGTCGATTACCTCTACTCGTTCCTTATTCGCCACTTCGCAAATCCTCCGTAATTGTTCGATGAACAGCGAAGTTTCAGATTCTTGAGTCGCAGCCTTGTCAACGCTGGCGACCAGGTGACGAATCAGCTGCTCCCAAGACACTACGCGGAGATGATCGTTGGCGCTCCGCCCCGAAAATCTCTTTCCAGACGAAGACTCAATAGGCCTACCGTCGTCCTCGCAGCGCCTGCTCAGCTCATTCCACAGTTTATCAATGCGTGTTTCTGGAACCACAAATAGGATCAGACCACCCTCAGCCTTTAGCTCCTTGAGGTATCCCACAGGTTGGTTACTTGTAAGGCCAGCCCAAAACTTATTTTCGATAATTGCGCAGCAAGATCCATCTGCTTCGGTTATCTGCAAGTCGGGAACTCCATTGACTCCTTTTGTTCTGGAGACAATAGAGTAGGTCTTAGGCAGCATATAACCGCCTTCTGCGATAAACCTTCCAAGAGCCGTGCGAGTGGCTTTATTTCGATTCAGCAAATAGGCGAGAACGTCGGTGGCTACGTCTTCTTTCTTACGCCCGTATTGACCAGCAACATACGCTAGGAAGCTCTGCATTGAAGTCCTTCCGTGGAAAAGCAATCAAAGAATCTCATGCGGCCAGTTCATCCAGTCACTGGGCATTGTCTCAGGAGGACTTCGGCACAGCCGGCAAGGGTTCGCCCGCGAGCCCTTTACGCACGAGGCCACCAATGAAGTCGGCGAAGGGAACAATGTCTTCTCCGACACTCGCACGTTCGAGGGCGCTCATGTAAGCGTTGCGATTTCCAACTGGTATCACCGTCCAGGGATATCCACCAGATGCCAGCATCACGTTCATCAGGAAACGCCCAATGCGACCGTTTCCGTCCATGTAGGGATGAATGTAGACGAAGAGGAAATGACCCAGTACGACCCTCACGGCGGGATGAGTTTCTTCGCGGAGGAGATCGAAAAACGCTGGCATGGCGTCCCGCACCGCATCGCGGTTGAGCGGGACGTGCATGGATTTCCGAATGTAGACCTGGCTGTTGCGATACCCGGCAAGGTCTGCGGGCTTCAAGATGCCGGATGCAACGCTCGGCGCGAAGAGTTCCCGATACCATGCCCCATGTTCGTCATCCGCGACTTGGCCGGGATTATCACCGCGCAGAACCCGTCCAACGCCCCCCTGCACGGACTGGAATGCCAGCCAGTAACCACGCGCCGCCATCGCGTTCCGCTGCTCACGGTCGCCCTCATTCGTCTCAGGGTTCCATGAGCCAGCGCGGACTCGCTCAATCAAGTCTGCCGTGACGCGGTAGCCTTCGATGGACAGGGAGTGGTAAGCGTCGGTGACATAGGTTTCGTTGACGCGATTCAAGTAGGCCGCAATATTGCGCGGCATCCCCGGCGCTTTGGGGAATCGCTCAATAACCGGCTCCCGCATCTTCTGCCAAAGCAGCCTTATCCGGTTCACATACGGGGACGTTTCACGGGTGCGAAGGAAGAGGTTCGGCCTATCGGTGAATGGGTCGTTTTCCCGAACCGCATAACCGGCAGCAGTCATCGTCTTCACAATGTCATCCGCGATGCGATCGCGCCCGATGTTGCGGAAGGCTCCGGCCAGACGCCCCGCAATGGTGGTGTGTCCTCCCGCCAGTAGTCGAGCCAGAAGCCCGGAGGCATCACGGACCATCAGCAGGACAGCCCGAACGTCCGTCGAGTTGTGGGTAAAGAAATTGGCCGAGCATTCGATGAGGGCGGACTCCTGCGAGAAGACCTGCAGGCCGTCTACAACCTGCCGATCAGCAGCTACGGGCAGGGAGGAGCGAAGATCAAGGAGGGAAGTGCCATGCGGGAGTTTGGTGACGGCGTTCCGGGCCTTCGGCGCCCTCACCATTAGTTGGCGAGGCACTGTCAAACTGCCGGCGTGGAGCGACAGGGATTGTTCTGGGGAAAGACACCATTCCGTTCCGAAACGCTCTCTGAGGTAGACCGCGCAGAACTGCCAGTAAGAGGCATACCAGGCCGTGCTCTCACCCGTTGCATCGTCCGGGCGGCTCGGGATGAGCCAGCCCTTTAGAACCTGCTGGAGAAAGCCCTGGCCGAGCAGCCGCTCCCTGTGCGTGCGAGACAGATCCCTTGCACGAATCGCTACTCCACCATCTGCTTTCTGGAGCGTGGCAAGAGCCTCCAAGGACTGCGCTAGTTTTTCCGACGGTGTGGCCATGTTGCTCCCTTAGCTCTTTCCGCTGCGCGTAAATTAGCTTTTTGTGTTGTACGCTTTTTAGCTTATTGTGTCGAGGCTGGAGGCGCTGATCCTTACCGGCCTGCTTCGAAGCACGGAAGAGTTCCAGATCACAGCATGGTTATTAGGTTATGAAAGGAACGCAGGGCCATATAAACGGAAGCAAGTTTGGAGGACTCAGGTGTCGTCTCAGGCCCAAACATCGAACCATCGCCCTCGACCAGGCGAATTGAGAAACAGAGCAGGTCGAGAAGCGTTATCAGGCGAAAGAAGTTGATGTCTTGCCCGAACTCTTCGAACCGGCCGTGCAGTATTCCGTGCCGGTTGAACTCATTCGAGCCTGCAAACCGGTCAGTATCTTCGTAAAGCGTGTCGCTCACAAAATCGCGAAATGCCTCCAGCACGACGAGCCGTTCGCCATAGCAGTGAGCCGATTGCTTCTCCCGAGCAACAAGGGCCTTCAACTCAACCTCAAGATTCTTCATTCGTCTTCCAACATCACGATCCTGCCGGATTGCCATCTTACGAATAATGCCTTCGACCACCGGAAGCAGACCAGTTACGGCGTTGAACGTGTAGCCGCAAAAATAGGAGCGTATCGATTCGTCGATCTGACGGGTA
>Ga0307373_10012995_pt1 | contig 11721 bp, 8 predicted proteins | sample OX2MG_FD_202534 | JGI IMG/M metagenome (GOLD analysis project Ga0307373, IMG submission 202534) | Soil microbial communities from Risofladan, Vaasa, Finland - OX-2 | ecosystem: Environmental > Terrestrial > Soil > Coastal area > Acid sulfate soil | place: Finland: Risofladan, Vaasa | collected...
GCGTGGATCAATCAACCGGTGAAGGAGGTCGCTAACTCACTGAATTGATTCAAGAACTGTCTCAAAAGACTTGACACGCGCCGCTGCCACCGCGACAACGATCGCACTCCAGATTTTGGTCTTCTTCTGCATAAGTCTTCCTCCAGTTGTAGCGATGCACACCACGAATTGGTGACCGTCCGCTTTCAATCAAGCCTAAGAACCCGATGACTTTCTTCGACCGTCGAGCGCTTTACGAGGTCAGGGCCATAAAAGCAACCAAAAACGAGCACTTCTGGGGTTCCCAAGTGGCGACTTTGGCTCCTCGACTGGGCCGTGGCGCAGTCCGTCCTATGTGGAATGTCCCGCCGTCGCCGCGTGGCTAACTCTTTCTAAGCGAACTGTAAGCAACGAATAAGGCGATCTAGCCTTCGTCGTCCCTGCATCCAGCTCACACGAAGCGACGTCTCGCGCGTCGAGTGGGTCTACTTCGACGAATCGAACATGTGGACGGGCCACGAGTAGCGTCCGCGTCCGATGGGCGGTTCGCCCTTCTTCTCTAAGTACGAAGAGAAGTTGGCGAGCCACTCGCGATACCACTGACCAAGCGTTTCGTTCATGGCATCAAGGGCGAGGTCGCGTAATTCGTCGAACCGGCGAAACTGCTCCTCCAGCACGAGCAAGCTGGCCCGCGCGTCATCGACGGCGACGTGTGCGTCATCAAGGGTCACACCGTAAAACGCGCACAGGTCGCTCAGCCGTCTTGATCCGCGCCGCCAGCGATCAAAGTGGCGATCAATGATGAGGACGTCCAACACGGGTCCGACGGGCGTGAGAGGCGTGAGGCCAAAGTGGACAAGAACACTGTTGACCATCGTGAGGTCGTACGCCACGTTCATGCCCACGATCGCCCCGCCCGAGCGCCAAACCTCAAGAACGCTGTCGGCGATGAGTTCGATCGCGTCAGCCAATATTGGCGCGTCGCGCACCGCGACGTCCGTGATGCCATGAATTGACGCAGCGCCGGGGGGTATGGAAATACCTGGGTTCACCAAGCCACCGACCTCCAAGAACCCACCCGCGCTCCCGCGTTCCACGAATCCAAAAGAAACCGGACGGTCGACGAAGGCGTCCACGCCTGTCGTTTCAAGGTCAAAGGCGACGAAACGGGATTTTGACGAGGTCTCCACGAGAGGAAGATTACAGAACACGAGGATTCGGGTCGGTACACTGGGTGAATCGTCGTGCGTGCGCACGGCCCGCCCGGAGAGGGTCGGAGACTCACCAGAGAGGGTGATTCCAACCGCTGGTTGGATGGCTATGGAGAAGAAGGACCCCTTCGTCTTGCGCCACCTTGCCGAAGTTCAACCCGAATTGTGGTGGTTGGACTCGGATCCGCTTGAGCCCAGTTCGCATCCTGCCCTGGTCGGTGACGTCGGCGCTGACCTGTGCGTTATTGGCGCTGGCTACACCGGTCTTTGGACCGCGCTGCTCGCCAAGGAACGCGATCCACTTCGCGAAGTCGTCGTCGTTGAGCAGTTCGAAACTGGTGCCGGTGCCTCGGGACGCAACGGTGGGTTCTGCAGCGCGTCATTGACGCATGGTTTCACCAATGGAATTCGTCGTTTTCGAAGCGAGATGCGCACGATTGAAAGACTCGGTCGAGAGAACCTCGATGAAATCGAAGCCACGATTCTTCGCTACGGCATCGAGTGTGATTGGGAGCGCGTTGGTGAACTTCGCGTCGCCGTCGCGCCTTGGCAGTTTCGCGACATGGCCCACGAGGCCGAGTTGCGCAACGAAATGGGCGATCACGTCGAGGTGCTTTCCAAAGAGGAGGTGCAGGCTCGTATTCACTCGCCCTCCTACGAAGGAGCCCTCTTCGACCACGACGGCACGGCCCTGGTCGACCCCGCTCGTTTGGTGTGGGGGCTCGAGCGGGCCTGTTTGTCACTCGGGGTGAGGATCTTCGAGAACTCCAAGGTCGAGTGGCTCGAAGACGTCGATGACGCAGTTCGCGTACACGCACCGTACGGTGCGGTCACGGCGGCCCGCGTCGCGCTGGCGACGAACGTTTTTCCTCCACTGGTGCGCAAGGCTCGAAAGTACGTCGTCCCCGTTTTCGACTACGTCCTCGTCACCGAGCCCCTCAGCGGCGAACAGTTGTCGAGCATCGGCTGGCGCGGGCGAGAAGGGGTGGCCGACGCGGGTAACCAGTTCCATTACTACCGGCTCACCAACGACAATTCGATCCTCTGGGGCGGCTACGACGCGATCTACACCTTTCGCGGCAAAGCCAAACGTGACTACGAGTTCAACGCTGAGACGTACGCGACGCTCGCCAAGCACTTTCTGAAGACCTTTCCGCAACTCGCGGGCGTCAAGTTCACGCACGCTTGGGGTGGCGCCATCGACACTTGCACGCGCTTTTCACCGTTCTGGGAAACCGCCTACGGCGGAAAGGTCGCCTACGTGCTTGGATTCACGGGCCTGGGCGTTGCCTCCACTCGGTTCGGGGCATCGGTAATGCTCGATCTTCTTGACGGAACGCAAAGCGAGGCGGCGAACCTTGCGATGGTGCGCCACAAACCAATGCCCTTTCCTCCAGAGCCCTTCAAGTGGTTCTTCATCCGACTGACCCAGTGGTCCATCAAGCGTGCCGACGAGCGCGACGGACGCCGCAATCTCTGGCTGAGATTGCTCGATGTCTTTGGTTTAGGTTTCGACTCCTAGTCGCTGTCGTTCTGGTGTTCCACCATCAGGCCGGAGATCATGTTCACGACCGTGGGGTCCATCAGCGTCGTGACGTCGCCCAATGATCGGTTCTCCGCGACGTCGCGAAGCAGGCGGCGCATGATCTTGCCCGAACGCGTTTTGGGCAAATCCGGCGTCAAGATTATCTGTCGAGGCTTCGCAATCGGGCTGATCACGCGCGCGACGTGCTGACGAAGCTCTTCGATCACGGCCGATTGGTCCTTGTTGGCGTCCTCGGCTGAGAGTCGCAAGGTCACGAAAGCCACAATGGCCTGACCGGTCATTTCATCGCTCGCGCCCACGACCGCCGCTTCGGCCACCGCAGGATGGCCCACCAGCGCGTGCTCGACTTCAGTCGTCGAAAGTCGGTGCCCCGAAATGTTCATGACGTCATCGATGCGTCCGAGTAGCCAGAGGTCACCATCTTCATCACGCTTGGCACCGTCACCGGCAAAATACATGCCCGGAAAGCGCGCCCAGTAGGTCTCCTTGAAGCGCTCCGGGTCTCCCCAGATGCCTCGAGTCATCGAGGGCCACGGCTGGGTGATGACGAGGTACCCTCCTTCACCGTTGCCCACCGACTTCCCCTCATTGTCGACGACGTCCACCGTGATGCCCGGTAGCGGACGCATGGCGGCACCTGGTTTCGTCGCCGTGATGCCCGGAAGAGGAGAAATCATGATGGCCCCGGTCTCGGTCTGCCACCACGTGTCAACGATCGGGCAACGATCGCCTCCGACGTGCTCGCGGTACCACATCCAGGCCTCGGGGTTGATGGGCTCACCCACCGTGCCCAAGAGTCTGAGGCTCGACAGGTCCTGACTTGCCGGGTGCTCCTCGCCCCACTTCATCAATGTGCGAATAGTGGTCGGAGCGGTGTAGAGAATCGTGACCTTGTTCTGGGCGATGATCTTCCACCATCGATCACGACCTCCCGAGTCAGGAAGTCCTTCGTACATGACCTGCGTGGCGCCGTTGACCAGCGGGCCGTAGACGATGTAACTGTGACCCGTGATCCACCCGATGTCCGCGGCGGTCCAGCACACGTCGGTGTCCACCTTGACGTCAAAGACCATGCTGTAGGTCGTTGCCGCCTGGGTCAGGTAGCCACCCGTGGTGTGAAAGATCCCTTTGGGCTTTGCGGTGGTGCCCGAGGTGTACATGATGATCATCTTTTGCTCGGCCGGGAAAGACTCGCACGTGTGCGTATCGGACTGGCGATCGACAATGTCGTGCCACCAGTGGTCACGACCTTCCACCCAATTCACGTCGCCACCCGTGCGGCGAACCACCAAGACCGCCTTCACGTTGGGGCAACTCTCGAGCGCCTCATCAACCGCAGGCTTGAGAGGACTCGGCGCGCCACGGCGAAACGCTCCGTCCGAGGTCACGACGAACTGACAGTCCGAGTCGAGGATCCTGCTCGAGAGCGCGTCCGCGGAGAACCCGCCAAAGACGACCGAGTGCATGGCGCCGAGTCGAACGATCGCCAGCATGGCGATGACCGCTTCAGGAATCATGGGCATGTAGACCGCGACGCGGTCGCCGGACTTCACACCGAGTTCAATCAAGGCGTTCGTGGCCTGGGCGACCATCTTTTGAAGTTGCGCGTACGTAATGGTGCGCGACTCCCCTTCAGCATCCCCCACCCAGTAGTAGGCGACCTTGTCGCCCTTGCCGGCTTCCACGTGACGGTCAACGCAGTTGTACGAAGCGTTCAGCGTCCCGTCCGAGAACCACTTGGCGTCGGGAAGGTCCCACTCGAGTGTCTTAGTCGGGTTCTTTGTCCAGGTCAGACGGTCGGCTTGCGTACGCCACCACGCCGCCGGATCAGCGTTTGCCTCTTCGTAGATCGACGGCTGCGCGTTAGCTTGCTTGGCGAAGGCCGCACTCGGTGGAAAACTGCGCTTCTCGTCCAGCCAGGCCTCAAGTCGTGCTTCAGTCATTCGTCATTCCCCCGCTCTTGGTCACCCCGTGTGGGATTTGTACGTAATCGCGCCACAATGGGGCGCACTCTTGAGAGTATCGCTACTCACCGTCAAGATGCCAACAGCGCCCGGACCTTGCGGTCGGGCGCTGTTGGCGGTTGGGTCCGGTGGCAAGCCACCAGTGCGAGCCACGTTAGCCGAGCGCACTGCTGAGCAGAACGCCTTTTCTTTGAGTTTTGTCAAGAACGCCCGCCGCGGGGGTGCCTCAGTGCGCTGGCGCAGGACCCCAATGATCGAGGCGAAATAACGCCATAAGACCCGCGTGCTTCCAAGGCCCGACGTTCGAGGCAAAACGTCTTGAAGGCGAATTCGGCACCATCTAACGAACCTGAGACCGCGACTCTTCGTGCAGCCATGAAGACCTTTAAGAAATACTCCCCTGACTAACGAAGTGAGCGTGGGTCGTTCTAGCGCGATTTTCGCGTGGCCCGTCGTGGGATTTTGATCGCTGCTGTCGGAACGCTACTGGGATCGAAGGATCGACCGCAGGTCGTCGAGCACGGCCGGGTTGTCGATCGTCGAGGGTACGGGGGTGTCCAAGCCGTCAGCGATTGACCGCATGGATTTTCGTAGTACCTTGCCCGATCTCGTCTTGGGAAGTGCCGCGATGACGTCTACTTGGCGCAAACTGGCCACGGCGCCTATCTGGTCGCGCACGCGCTGGATAAGCTCGGCGGCGATCTCGTCATGGTCGCGGGCTACGCCGCTCTTTAAAACCACGAGACCTCTTGGAACTTGCCCTTTCAGCTCGTCGGCCACGCCGATAACCGCGCACTCGGCGACGTCGGGGTGCCCGGCCAGGACTTCTTCGATTTCACCGGTCGACATTCGGTGACCGGCGACGTTGATGACGTCATCGACCCGTCCCATGACGAAGAGATATCCGTCTTCGTCGAAGTGGCCGCCGTCGCCCGTGAGGTAAAAGCCCGGAGTGTGGCTCAAGTAGGCATCGAAGAACTTGTCGTCGTCACCCCAGACCTTTGTCGTACAGCCCGGAGGCAGGGGCGTGCGAATCATGATGAGGCCCTCAGTACCCGTCGGCGCGCGCTCACCCCACTCGTCGAAAATGACAATGTCGTAGCCCGGCACCGCCACGGTAGGCGAACCTGCCTTGATGGGCAGAGGATCGAGGCCCATAAGGTCCGCTGCGACGGGCCAACCCGTCTCGGTCTGCCACCAGTGGTCGATGACGGGAACGCCCAGAACTTCACTGGCCCAGCTGTAGGTCTCGGGATCGAGCCGTTCTCCCGCGAGGAAGAGGTAGCGAAACGTCGAGAGGTCATAGTGCGTGAGGAGTTCAGCCTTCGGATCCTCGCGCTTGACCGCTCGAAAGCCCGTGGGCGCCGTGAAGAGTGTCTTCACGCCATGCTCGGCGATCACGCGCCAGTAAGCACCCGCGTCGGGGGTTCCCACCGGCTTGCCCTCGTAGAGCACGGTCGTACAGCCCGCGAGCAGCGGCGCGTAGACGATGTAGGAGTGTCCCACCACCCATCCGACGTCCGACGCGGCCCAAAAGACTTCGCCGGCGCGAGTGTCATAGATGTTGGACATGCTCCAGTGCAGCGCCACCGCGTGGCCGCCGTTGTCGCGCACGACGCCCTTGGGGCGCCCGGTGGTACCCGAGGTGTAAAGAACGTAGAGGGGGTCCGTTGCTCCCACGGGCACACACTCAGCACGCGTGGCCCGCGACATGGCCTCTTGCCAATCGACGTCGCGCCCCTCAAGCATGCTCGCCTCGGCTTGGGGTCGTTGGAAGATGACGCAAGTGGTTGGTGCGTTTTGGGCCTCGTCGAGCGCGGCGTCGAGAAGAGGCTTGTACTCGATGACTCGGTTGACCTCGATCCCACAGGACGCCGACACCACCACTTTGGGTCGGGCGTCATCGATGCGCATGGCCAACTCGTGCGCCGCGAATCCGCCGAACACGACCGAGTGCACCGCGCCGAGTCTCGCGCAGGCCAGCATCGCGATCACCGCCTGGGGGATCATTGGCATGTAGATGACCACCCGGTCGCCTTTTTCAACGCCGAGATCACGAAGCACGCCCGCGAAGAGGGCGACCTGGTCGAGCAAATCGCGGTACGTGTAACTCGCCTTGGTGTCGGTTACTGGGCTGTCGTAGATCAGCGCCAATTGGTCTGCCCGTCCGGCGTTCACATGACGGTCAATGGCGTTGTAGCAGGTGTTGAGTAGCCCGTCGGTGAACCACTGGTAAAGCGGCGCGTTCGAATCGTCGAGAACGACGCTTGGCTCGCGGTACCAGTCAATGGCCCGGGCGGCTTCTCCCCAGAATCCGTTCGGATCTTTGATGCTCCGTTCCCACGTCTCGGCGTACGTTGTCATAGACACCCCCCTACCCCGTCCCCCCTGGGACCTTTCTTTCAGGATACGTGCAGGATCGCGCTCGCCCGCTAGGGCCATTGGTCCCGGAAGAACACCCCCTGTCGAGCCAGTCGACCAGCGCAGAGCGAGCGCTCACCTTGAGCCGGACACTAGGCGTGCTGCGAAGCTCGCACGACCTTCTCGACGGCCAGCGCCACCGCGGAGACAACGTTCGGGTTGAATACCGTCGGCACGATGTAGTCCGACGACAATTCCGATGCCTGCACGACGTCGGCGATCGCCCGCCCGGCGGCGATCTCAATCTCTTCGGTGATCTTGGTTGCCCCCACGTCGAGCAGCCCTCGAAAGATGCCCGGAAACGCGAGGACGTTATTGATTTGGTTGGGCTCGTCGCTGCGGCCCGTGGCCACGATCGCGGCGTAGCGACGCGCAAGGGCGGGGTCGACTTCAGGGTCAGGATTAGCGAGGGCGAAAACAATGGAGTCAGTCGCCATGGCTTTCAGGTCGTCTTCGTTCACGAGATTCGGACCCGAAACTCCAATCAGTACGTCGGCTCCATTCAACGCGTCTCGCAGCGATCCGGTACGCTTCGCGGCGTTCGTATGGGCCGCCAGCCAGCGCCGCTCATCGTCGAGGCGAACGTCCCCCTCGTCGAGAATCCCGCGGCGGTTCACACCGATGATGTCGCCAACACCCTCGGCCAAGAGCAACTTGCTGATGGCGACGCCCGCCGCACCCACGCCCAGGACCACCACTTTGATGTCCTTCATTTCCTTGCCCACTACCCTCAGCGCGTTGAGTAAGGCGGCGTAGACCACGGTGGCCGTCCCGTGTTGGTCGTCGTGAAAGACCGGGATGTCGAGCAGTGCACGTAGGCGCGACTCAATCTCGAAGCAGCGCGGGGCCGCGATGTCCTCAAGGTTGATTCCTCCATAGACGGGGGCGATGCACTGGACAATGCGCACGATCTCGTCGACGTCTTGCGTGTCGAGACAGACCGGCCACGCGTCGACGCCGGCAAAGCGCTTAAAGAGCAGAGCCTTTCCCTCCATCACGGGTAACGCGGCGGCCGGACCGATGTTGCCGAGCCCCAAGACGGCTGAACCGTCGGTCACGACGGCGACTGCATTGCGCTTGATCGTCAGCTTTCTCGCTGAGGCGGGGTCCTTCGAAATCGCCATACAAATACGCGCCACACCGGGTGTGTAGACCATGGAGAGGTCGTCGCGGGTCTTTAGAGCAACCTTGGGCTCTACCGATATCGTGCCGCCAAGATGAAGCAGGAAAGTCCGGTCACTCATAACTTCCACCGTCGCACCCACTACGGCGTCGACGGCAATTCGCAGCGCCTCAGCGTGCTCGTCGTCAACGGCGTTGCACGTCAAGTCCACCATCATTTTCCCTTCGATGGGCTCACCGATGTCTATCGCGGTGACCAGGCCTCCCGCGTCACTGACGGCGCTCGAAGTTGCGGCGATAGAGGCCGCGCTGTCTAACGCCACGCGCATGGTCACTGAATAGGAAGCACTGGGCATAAGCATGGTGGAAAAAGACTCCTCTGCGACTGGCTCCTGGGTGCGACGTGAATCCCTCATTGTCGGCACCAACCAACATCGAAGGCCGACGCGTCAAAAGGCTACTCAAGGGTCGAGCAGCACGATTCGGGCCGTGGGCTCATTCGTTCGAGGATGTCTCGGTTACTGCGGACTTTCGTGCGACCACGTTGTTCGATCGCGGCTGGCACGCGGCGAAAACGACTCTTTGGTCAGTGCGCTCATAAAGTGAAACGATCATCACCGCGCGCGGCCCGCGAGAATATTCTCGGTAAAGCGCCCGTTCGAAGCCCGTTACCCGAGCTCGAATTGGCGAGGTCACACGCCGCATTGAAACATCGATTTACTTTGAGGTCTCGAACGCAAGCGTTGCACCATCATGGGCGCACCCTTCGTTAGGGCCCTCAATGACGCAAAATACCCGGGCCGAAGCCCGGGTATTTTGCGATTCAACGCCGGTCACTAGACCGGAAGAATGTTACGAACGCGGTCCCAACGGCAAAACGGTCTTACCGTGAGTCTCGTTGATAACGCCCGCCGCTGAGGCGTACCACGCCGCGAACGCCGTGGCGAGTCCGGTCCAACCACCCGCGTGGGTCATGCTGGCGCTTCCGCCGCCCCAGGCGCCGATGGTGAGCAGGATAAAGGTGATCTCAAGCAGCACGAATACAACAATGAGCGCCATGTTGGTCTTCATGGCAGCAATCAACATGTACAGCGTGAAAATCGTCCAGGCGAGCAAGAAAATGCCGACAGTGTCGGTACCCGCTCCTAGGTTGAATTTCTCAAGACCATACAACGCAAGCCAGAAAGCACCGTACGAGCTGAAAGCCAGAGCACCAAAGGTGTTCCCTCGTACGAACTCCCACATACCTGCAAAGAGCTGGACGATGCCGCCATAGAACAGGGCCAGTGAAAGCGCCGCAGCGACACCACCCCCGTGCCAAATGTTGGCGTTCGCACTGCTCAAGCAGAACGTCGTCATGGCGAATCCCGCTAGGCCCAAAGGCCCCGGATCCGCGATCTTCAGTTCGGACATTTGTTTCCCCCCAAATTAAAGGAAATGATTCAAGGTACCTAGATGGCACCTCAACAGAGATTTAACACGCTGGAAACGCGGTTTTGGTGGATTGTTTTCGATCATCGAGGCGTTGCAAAGGCCACGTACGATTCGCTCTGTCAAGCAATGACTGACTTTTCGCGGAATTTCACGCGACTACGCCGCGTAAAAAAAATTGAAAATTGGTGTCGCTATTGGTCAAGTGCGTTGCGAAATGACGCGATGAAGTGCTCGACTTCACTGGCGCTGGCGCCGTCGAGAAGACGTTTGACGAGTGCCGACCCGACGATGACCCCATCGCTCACTGACGCAGCGCTACGAGCCTGTTCGGGTGTCGCGATTCCAATGCCGATGTACACCGGCATGTCCGAGTCACGACGAATCGCTGAAGCGACCGCGCCCCCCTCTCCGTCATCACTCGACACGCCCGTGACCGCCATTCGTCCTTGGGCGTAACAAAAGCCACTGGACCGCGCAACAATTGCGTTGACGCGTAGCGCGGGCGTCGAAGGGGCCACCAGCAAAATAGTGGCGAGGTCGAAGCGAGCCGCGACTTGCTCCCACGGGGCGAACTCTTCGAGAGGCAGGTCCGGAATGATGGCCCCCGAGATTCGAGCGTCGCTCATCCGCGACGCGCTACGCTCGAGCCCACCGTGAAGGATCACGTTGTAGTAGGTCATGGCAACCAGAGGCACGTCTACCTCAATGGTTGCTAACTCCGCGACGACGCTATCGAAAGTCGTCCCGCGTTCGAGAGAGCGACGGGCCGCCTCTTGGATCACGACACCGTCCATCATCGGGTCCGAAAAGGGCAGTCCGATTTCGATCGCGTCGGCACCGGCGTGGGCGGCCGCTTCGACGTGGCGCAGCCAGTCTGGCGAGAGACCGGCCATGAAGTACGGAACGAGGGCCTTACGGCCCGCGTCACGAAGTAACCGCAACGAACTCTCGAGTGGCCTCACGCGCCGCCTCGAAGCATCTCTCGCACTTGGGCCACGTCCTTGTCGCCGCGACCCGAAAGGTTCAAAAGCACGCTGGTACCCGGCGCCAGAGAGGCACCCGCCTCACGGAGAATCCAGGCGACCGCGTGGGCTGTTTCGAGGGCGGGCACGATGCCCTCGAGCTCGCTCAGAAGCTGGAAGGCGGGAATCACCTCGTCATCAGTCGCGGCCGCGTACTGCGCGCGTCCCTCACTCGCGAGATAGGCGTGCTCGGGACCAATGCCGGGATAATCGAGTCCCGCGGAAATCGAGTGGGCCTCTTCGATCTGACCAAACTCATCTTGGAGGAGCATGGAAGTCATTCCGTGCAATACTCCTGGTGAACCTGTCGAAATAGCGGCGCCACCGGCCGCTTCGACTCCAACCAGTCGCGCGTCAGTGTCGACAAAGCCAGCGAATACGCCCGCGGCATTCGAACCACCACCCACGCACGCGACCACCACGTCGGGGTCGCCCACACCCAATTCGCGCAGTTGCGACGCGGCCTCACGTCCAATAATGCTCTGGAACTCACGGATCATCCACGGAAAAGGATGCGGGCCCATGACCGAGCCGAGGCAGTAGTGCGTGTCACCAACGCAAGTGACCCATTCACGCATGGCCTCGTTGACGGCGTCTTTAAGCGTTTTCGATCCAGAAGTGACGGGCACCACTGTCGCGCCCAACAACTCCATGCGAAACACGTTGAGTGCTTGACGATGCGTGTCGAGCTCACCCATGTAGACGGTGCATTCGAGCCCAAGCCGCGCGGCCGCCGTGGCCGTGGCGACACCGTGCTGACCGGCTCCGGTCTCGGCGATGACGCGGCGTTTTCCCATTCGTTTAGTCAGCAGCGCCTGACCGATGACGTTGTTTATTTTGTGAGAACCAGTGTGGGCCAGGTCCTCACGCTTGGCGTAAATACGAAGTCCCAGACGTTCGGAAAGTCGAGTGAGCTCGGTCACGGGCGTTGGTCGACCACCAAAAGTGCGAAGCACCTCATGGAACTCCGCGACGAAATTGTCATCATCCCACGCCTCAACGAAGGCTTCCTCGAGTTCAAG